>Ga0306920_100003884_pt1 | contig 19081 bp, 13 predicted proteins | sample flu12Cox44000170_FD_204666 | JGI IMG/M metagenome (GOLD analysis project Ga0306920, IMG submission 204666) | Lab enrichment of tropical soil microbial communities from Luquillo Experimental Forest, Puerto Rico - flux4day.12C.oxic.44.000.170 (v2)... | ecosystem: Environmental > Terrestrial >... | reverse complement strand
ACGCCCCGCTCACCCCGCGCGGCCAGCGATTCCGCGGTCTCATAGCCGCGGCCGCCGCGGATCTGCACCAGCTCGTCCACGATCCGTGAGCCCATTTCCGAGCAGTACAGCTTGGCCAGAGCCGCCTCGATGCGGATGTCGTTGCGCTTGTCGTCGGCGAGCTGGCTGGACAGCTCGACCACCGCCTCGAGGCCGTAGGTGGTCGCCGCGATGAACGAGATCATCTTGGCCACCGCCTCGTGCTCGCCGACCGGGCGCCCCCACTGCACCCGCTCCCGCGACCATTCCCTGGCGATCTTTGTCGCGACCTTCCCGGCCGCGACACAGCTCGCCGGCAACGACAGCCGGCCGGTGTTCAGCGTGGTCAAGGCGATCTTCAGGCCCTGGCCCTCCTGGCCGATCCGGCTCGTCGCCGGGACCACGACCTCGTGGAACCTGGTCAGCCCGTTCTCCAGCCCGCGCAGGCCCATGAACGCGTTGCGCCGCTCGACGGTGATCCCGGGCGCGTTGCCCTCCACCACGAACGCGGTGATCCCGCCGCGCCCGCCCCCGCTCTTGGGCACCCGGGCCATGACTACCAGCAGGTCGGCGATCACCCCGTTGGTGGTCCACAGCTTGACCCCGTTCAGCACGTACTCCGAGCCATCCTCCGACGGCGTCGCCGTGGTGCTCAGCCGGGCCGGGTCCGAGCCCACGTCCGGCTCGGTGAGCAGGAACGCGCTGATCTCACCGCGCGCGCACCGCGGCAGGTAGAGCTGCTTCTGGTCGTCGGTCCCGAACAGCGCCAGCGGCTGCGGCACGCCGATCGACTGGTGCGCGGACAATAGCGCCGCGATGGCCGGGGAGGCGGAGCCGGCGATGATGAGCGCCCGGTTGTAGTACAGGTTCGTCAGTCCCAGCCCGCCGTACTCCAGCGCGATTTTCATGCCGAACGCCCCGAGGGCGGCAAGCCCTTTCACTACCTCGTCCGGGATCCGTGCATCCCGCTCGATGACCGCCCCGTCCACGGAGGTCTCGCAGAACTCCCGCATCCGGGCACAGAACTCCTCGCCGCGCCGGACGGCCTCCTCCTCCGGCTGGGGATGCGGGTGGATCAGGTCCAACTGGAAGTCGCCCAGGTACAACTGCTTGCCGAAGCTGGGCCTCTGCCAGTCGGCCTCCCGGGCTTCCTCGGCCACCTGGCGCGCCTCGCGCTCGCTGACATTGCGGGCCTGTCCTGTCTGCTGGGTGCTCATCGCTCATCCCGTTCGTTAGCGGCTCACCCCACAGATACTGCCCTAGACCTACCCGGCGGTAACACCCCCTGGGCACACTCCGTGCCCGCGCCCGGGATTTCGGACCGTGGGCGCGGAGCGCGGCATCTTCGTCGTCCGGGCAGCGGCCCGGGCGACAGGCGTCCCCACGCCGCCTCCTGACGTGGCACGGCGCCGTGGGAACGTCCCAAGGCGGCCGGCCTGCCGGGTCGTAGTGCAGCTAAACCAAGACCGGCCGCCCGGCGAAACCCCGAACGACTATCCGGAGGTGCGGGCCGGATCCGGATCCGGATCCGGATCCTTGACTTCACCGTCGGCGCTCTCCTGCGCCTCGTCGGCGGCAGGCAAAGCCTCCCCGCCGTTCGCCGCGGCGCGGGCCTTGCGGTTCCGGGAGGCCACGGTGGCGACCGCAGCGGCCGCGGCCGCCAGCACGATCGAGATGGCGGCAGCCCCCTTGCGCCAGCCGCGGTGCGGCGCCTCGCCTGGGTCCAGCCTTTCCGCGGACGAGTGCAATGCGGCAACGACCTTGGGGGCCACGGTGTCCTGCAGCACCTCCCCGGTGCGGTGGACCTGCGGCGCCGCCCAGGCACGGGCCCGGTACACGCCGCGGCCGGCCGCTTGCCTGGCGTCACTGGCGAGCGGCTTCACCTGAGCGGCGACCGGCTTCGCCGCCGCCGTTGCCTGCCGGGCGAGCTGCCTGATCTGGTCGGCGGCCGCTGAGCTCGCGCTGCCGTTTGAGTTAGTGCGGGACATGGAAACCTCCGCGGGTTTACGTACGGTTCCACTCTGCCCGCAAAGAGCCAGCTCAACCCTCACCCCTCGCCGAGGCGGCCACGAACGCCTGCCGCACCAGCATCTCCTTCGCGCTCGGCCACCTCAGCTCGGCCATGCGCCATGTTAGGGACCGCGGCGGTGGTGCGCGGCGCTGCTCAGCGGGCCGGCGGCTACCCCTTGCCTGCTGGGGTCGCCCAGCGCAGCGTGAATTGGTCCAGCGTGTAACCGAGCGCGTTGACCGTCGGCTGGATGAAGTTGTCGCGAATGGTCTGGGCTGCCTGCGCCTCCGCCGCATGGACCAGCGGGCCCGTGACCTGTGCCACATGGGTCGCCTTGTAGAACGCGATGTACTGCGCCTGCGAATACAGGACCGCCTGGGCGAACTGGGGCTTCAGGATCAGCCCGCAGCCGAGCCCGGGATACGTCCAGCTGTGCTGCGTGTCGATCGGACGCGACGGGATGTTGTCGATCGTGATGTCGTGGACGGACTGGGGCAGCTGCGGCGTGGGCAGGACCATGCTGACCGCGACCTGGCCGGGCCTGCCCGGCGCGGGGCGGCTGATCGTGCGCAGCTGGTAGTGGCCGGTTGAGGGTGCCCACCAGGCCGGGCCCGGGTTCAGGTTCACGGTCGCGGCGGCGCGCCCCACCGCGTAGAACGTGCTGGCGTACCAGCACGGCCAGGGGCCGACGTTCTTTGACACCTTGTGGGTGAAGTAGAAGTTGAAGCTGACCTGGCCAAGGGCCGGCTTCGAGATGCCCTCGATTTTCTGCAGGACCCACGGCCCGAGGTTGGTGTTGGTCGTAGTTCCCGCGCTGATCGTCTGCCAGGGCCAGGCGAACCTGACGTGCGGCAGGTGCACGTTAACCCCGACGAGGTGGAACGCCGCGGACAGAGCCATCAGGACCACAGCCGCGACTGCCCGGCGAAAGATCAGCCCGATGACCAGGACCACCACGCTCCAGGTCACCAAGCGAGGGATCCGGGGCCGGCGCGGTGGCGGACCCTGCCACGGGGCCAGCAGACCGGGCGGGCCCGCGGCCGCTCCGGGCTCGGCCGGCGGCAGATGGAGGGTACCGGCGGATCGATCCGCGCCATGGCCCGGCGGGTACGGTGCGGTATCAGTCGCGCCGCCCGCGGAGGCGGGCGCGTACCGAGGTCCGTACCTCGCCGCGCCCTGGTGCTCCGGCCGGTTCGCCGTGAGCAGGCCGAGCAGGAATATCACGACGCGAACCACGATGCACCTTCTTCCACTGGTCGGTAGGACCGCCTAAGCGGTGGCCGGATAGTCGAGGCTGAGCACGATCGGCAGGGCGCCGAACGGCCGGTGGAACCTGGCCCCGGGCTTATCCGGCGCCTCGGGGTCGTCGATGTTGGGCCAGCGCATGTGCATGTGCCGTTGGGTCAGGCCCTCCACTGAGTACGGGAACTCCATCGCGGAGGTATGGTGGTCCCTCAGCAGGCCGCCCCACCGGAAGGCGGCGAAGACGTTGGCCAGTTCGCGCACGGACAGTGCGTCGCTCCTGGTCACGTCGATCTGATACACCGACCACGCGAGTTCGGCGAGATCGTACGAGCAGCGCTCCAGCGCCGCCGACCGGGTCCGGTAGCTGGTGCCGTCCGGGTTGACCGTGCCGAGTTTCTCCCCGTACACGGGTGAGAGTCCGTTCTTCGCCCGGCACTGCATCCAGTCGCATGCGGCCAGGACCTCCCAGGGGATTCCGCTCTGGCCGGCGACGTCGACGTAGAGCGACTCGCTCCGGATCAGCGGCACCTTGGCCGACGTGAGGAACGCCTTCCCGACGGCGGGCGGCAGGTGGTGGCCGTACCGCGCCGCCGCGACCGCCGTGCCTCCGGTCGGTTCCGGGTCCGGCACGGCCGCACCGAACGTGGTCCCCGTCGCGCTGGCATGCGACGAGGCGCCTCCGCCCCGGCCCGGCGTCGGTGATGTGCCCGGCCGGGGGCTGGGGGCGCCGTAACCGGGCACGGCGGCAGGCGCGCGCGAGGCCGATCGCCGCGCATCCGCCGGAACGGCCGCCGCTGCCGCGCTAGGCGCGGAAGCAGGCACTGCCGTGGCTGCGGGACGATGGCGAGCCGGCGTGGAGCCATGGCCGCGCGCGGCCGGCGGCCCGCCGCCCGACCGGATGCGGCGGGCCTCGGTCGGCGCGAGGTTGGTTCCGTGCCGTACCCCACGGACGGCCGGGCCCGGCCGCGGCGCGTCGGAACCGTGAGGCTGAAGCTGGCCTGTGTCGGGCAGTCCGGGGATCCACGTGCCCCCCGGCGGCACGATGTCTGGGCCGTGCGCCGCATGGCCCCGGGAAGGCGCAGCCTCCGGCAGGAGGCCGGGTATGGCCACGTCGCCCTGGCTTGCCGCCACGCTCGTGTCTGGTCCTACCGCCGGGCGTGGGGCGCCGGCTGCAGCTGGGAATGGTGCTGAGCTCGCGGGCGGGGATGGGGTGCCGGCGACCTGCCAGAGGCCCTGATCTGGCAGCCCGGGGATCGTCGCGGCGCCCAAGGTGGCAGCCTGACGGACGCGCCCGGAACCGCGACGGCCCACCGCTGAAGCGGCTTGGCCTGCGGCGGTGTACGCCGCCCGCGCCGGGCCGAGGGGCCAATAACCATCGTGGCCGCCGGCTGGACGGGCGGGCGTCGCCGGCTCGGCTGCGGCGCGGCCCGCGCTCGGCGACGAGTGGGCAGGACGCACCCGCGGACCGATTCGCGCCTGGCGCGCGGTCGGTGCCGCGGCTGGGTACGGCAAGCCGGGAATGTCCGCCTGGCCCGGCGGCGTGGCGTGCCGCGATCCTGCGCGGGACTGCCGCGCGGGGCGCGCTTGCGGGCCGGTACCGCGGACCGCAGCTTTCGGCGCCCGGCCGGGATCCGCCGAGGCGGGGCGCTGTCTGGCGGAGGCGGAACCTGCGAGGCGGCCGACCACGCTGTTGTTGGCCGCGCGCGGGCCTTGTGCCGAACTCCCACCGCGGCCAGCCTCGGACGGCTGCGCGGCCATTGCGTTGCGCTCCTGCCGTGGGGCCGGTACGGCGCCGCCGGCCGCCGCCGGGCCGCGAGCTTGGTTCACCGTCGCGGCCGTCGTTCGTACACCTTGCCCCGCGCCGGCCGTGCCGTTCGCCGACGAAGCGGATGTGGGCCCGGGGGTGGGCGCGGCACCGGGCGCTCCCACCGGCTGGGGAGCAGGCGCCGGGCCGGCCGTCTCGGCGGTGCCGGGCGTCTGCCCGGGGCCGGGTACCGGTGCGGGCTGGGCCATGGCGGCCTGCGCGGGTGGGCGCGCTGGCGCGGGGTTGGGCGCGGGGTCGGCATAGCGGGCCGGAAGCGCGGCTCGGGCCGGTTGCGGCGGGCGGGCCGGCTGCGCGGGGTGCTGCGCGGTTCGCGGCGGCGGCACCTGCGCGGCGGGCCAGGCCGGGTTATCGTGCACCGCGCCGCGATCGCCAGGAATACCGGGGATCGCCGCCATGCCGGTCGCGGCGCGCGCCGTGCCGGTTGCGGCGCGCGCCGCGCCGGTTGCGGTTCGCGCCGTGCCGGTTGCGGTTCGCGCCGTGCCGGTCGCGGTTCGCGCCGTGCCGTGTGCGGCCGCAGCGGCATCGAAGCGGTACAGGTCGTAGTGCTGCATAATGCCGACCAGGTTGGCACCGTAGCTAGGGTCGGTCGCATAGACGCCGGTCAGCGCTTCGGCGAACGCGTTCGGCTGGTGCCGGTTAGCCATGGCGCTCGTGAAGTAGTCGCTCCTGGCCAGGAGCTTGCCGTGGGCCTCGATGCTCTGCCCGATGTTGTAGTACACGCGGAACGGGGCGGTGGAATCGACTAGCTGCCCGCCGATGAACTCCTGAGTCGGTAGGAGATCGCTACCTGCCGGCCCGCTGCCTTTGATTCCGAACAGGTTGTGATCTTGGGTGGCCAGAAGGCTCTGGCCCCAGCCGGACTCGTCGATGGCCTGGGCTATTGTGACCGACGCCGGGACGCCGTACTTCTGCTGGGTAGCCATTGCGCCGGGCGCGACTTGCTCGATGAACGCGCGTTGTGTGGCTGTGCCTGGCATCGCCGGCTCGGCTGACGGCGCGTGCTGGTGCCGCTGGTACGGCGCCAGCTCGCCCGCCGGCCTGGGCGCATGATGCACCCGCCTGAGCAGTCCGGGGATGGCCGCCTGCCCGGGTCGGGCCTTCGCTGGGGCCGCAAAGGGTGCCATGCCCGTGGCCGGTATCGCCGCTCCGCCAGACGTCCCGCCACGGACCGGATCGGGCGTTTGGCTGGCCTTCGGCGCGTCGTGCCCGCGCGGGTGGTCCGGCTTCTGCGGCTGCGGGACCACCCGCGCGGTGTCTTTCGTCCGGGGGCGAGCCCCGGCGTATGGAGACGCCCCGCCTACCGGGCTCGTCGCGGGGCCGGACGCAGCCAGGCCGCGGGACTGCAGGGAGTAGCGCGACGCTACGGCTGGGATTGCCCGTGGTGCCAGCACTTCTTGTGACGCCGCGTAGGACCCGGCAGGCGGCTCAGCGGACGCCGGTGCCGGGGGCGCGGCTCGCTTGGCGTGCGACCTGGGACCCAGCTGAGTGGCCTGAGCCTGCGGCGCGTGCCCATCGTCCACCCCAGGCGCGGCGACCAGCCCGCCGGATTGCCCGGCAGCCTGCGGGCCGGGCTCCGCACCCCCGGCTGGCTGCAGGCCGTTGTCCACGAACCCGGCGACTCCCTCGTGACTCAGTGGACTCGGGTATTCGTGGGCATTCACCGAGAAGTTCGGCAGGGAATCTCCGCCGATGGTGTGCAGCACCCCACCGGCGACGTTCGTGACGACCTCGACGTGACCGTCAAAGAGCACCCAGTCCCCCGGCTGGGGCTCATATCCGTCGCCGAACGGGTGCCAGCGGTGGTGGGCCTGGGCGTCCTGGACCACCGAGACAACCTGGGGTGAAGCCGGGTTGGGATCCACCCGGGCGTCCACCCACGCATGCGTCGGCCACGGGTAGCTGGTGCCACCCGTCACCCAGCTTTGCTGGCCGATCACGTGGGAGCCGAGTTCGAGGATGAGGCTGGCGAACGCGGCGCACGATGGGCCGTGGTCGGCGCCATCGAGGCTAGCGTGCTGCCAGATGATCGCCTCCATTTCAGCCGGGGTCTTCCGCTCGGCCATGCGCAGGTAATGCCGTGCCACGTGCACGATCGAGGACCGCAGCATGGCGTCTTCGCTGGGCGCGCTCTGAGTCGACTTCTCCAGCGCCATGAGCGCGAACGGCAGCGAGGCCGGCGATGTCAGGCCAGCTGGTGACCCGGGCACGAAGGAGAGCCCGGTGACCACACCGCCCGCGCCGAGGCTGACCAGCGCAGTCGCCTGCTGCCACCGGGGCTTGGGCGTAGGACGCAACTGGGACACCTCCTTGCGATGGTCTCTGGCTCGGGCCCGCGAGCCTGGAATGGGCGCTATCCCGACAGCTTCGTAGAGTTCAGGAATCGCAGGATGGCCCGGACCCGCGCGTCACCGGGGTTATGCGCGTTCTGGAAGAGGATGGCCGCATTCTGGGCGGCGCTCGGCGGCGCGCCGACCATCCATTTCTGGAAGACGTCTGCGACGAGATATCCCTGGCCGGCCGGGCTGGTGATCGGCTTGGCGCATAGGGCGGGGTAGCCATTGCGCGCCGTCACCGCGGCCGAACCGGTGTATCGCGCACAGTTCGCCGGCACGCTCTCCAGCCCTGGCTGCACGACGGGCTTGCCGCTTGCCGCGGTTAGCGTGGCGCCGCCGATGATGTTGTTGATCGCCCGCGCGGCGACCTGGAGGCTGTCGATCGGATTGGCTGGGTTATAGGGGTGGTGCAGATTCAGTGACCAGGCCACCTGGCCGCCCTGGGACGGGCGGATCGGCTCCAGGCCCTGCCGCCCGGTCCTGATCGACGCGAAGTTGGGGTTGTTGCCGCTGGTCATCAACGAGAAGACCCAGAGGATCTGCCGGGTGGCCTTGTTACAGGCGAAGTTGACCTGGCTCGGCTCGGCGCGCACATCCGGGTTCTGGCAGGCCGTCGCGATCTGCCGCTGCACCGTCGGCACGCTGGCCGGCCAGGACGGCCCCGGTCGGAAGGCGGCGCGGATGAGCATCGTGATCAATGCCGCTCCGACCGCGATCGCCAGGCCCGTCAGCACGACGTTCCGGCCGCGGTGACTGGGCTTGGGCGGCTTCCTGCCGTGGCCGATCAGCCGGGCGGTGCGCTCGTCCGGCCCGTGGTCCGGACTGGAGCCGCCGACCCCGGGCACGCTCGGCATGTAGGCCGGGCTCGCGCCGCCGACCCCGGCGTCGCCCGGCACATAGGCCGGGCCCGCGCCGCCGACCCCGGCATCGCTTGGCCCGTAGACCGGGCTCGCGGCATCGACTCCGGCGTCGCCCGGCCCTGCGGTCGGGTCACCGCCTGGCCAGGCCTCGGTGTCGCGGCCCGGTGCGTCACCGTCATCATCGGGCACGGCCGCCGTCCGATCGCCCTGCGCGTGCCCGCCCGGGACGTGGCCCCCTGCAGCCTCACCCGTCCAGTGGAATGCTTCCTGCTGTCCGTCCACAACTGCGTCCGTCGCAGAGGCCGCCTCTTCCAGCTCCTGCTCCAGTGACTCGTGCGCGTCCCAGAGCTGCCGTTCAAATTCGGCGGCCTTCCGCTTCAGCTCAGCTAGGTGCTGGCTGCCGACGCGGAGTATGTGGTCGGGGTAGGTGCTCACAGCCTCACCTCCGGCGTGCCTCCGGTGCCGGGCGAGCCCAGTCCGCTTGCGGCCGCGAGCGGACCCGCTGGCTGCGGTCGCCGACCGTCACCCGGGCAGCACGGCGTGCCCGGCGGCCGCGTCGAGCCAGTGCCCCGCCTGTCCCCGTGGGTCACCGGGCATCCATCCCCGCCGAGGGATTGACGGTTCGGCGCGTCCTGGCGCAGGATCCCCTCAGCCCGTGTATCGGCGGAGCCGGACCGTGACGTAACAGGCGATTTCCGGCGGGGACCAGATGCGGTCCACCGGCTCCCCGTCCGCGGCGACGCCTGTGACATGCCTCTATTAGAACATAAGTGCGAGCGACAGCGCTAGTTGTCCCTTCATTCGAATATCAGTTCGAGGCACCTCCATCGTACCGACAGACTCGGACAGCGGCGCCGCCGTCGGGTGACTGTCTCCGCTGGTCGGCCTCCGTCCTGGCCCGGCGATTCTGACGTCGCCGGGGACGGTCGCGGTGGCGAGCGCCGAGCCTGCAGGCCGGCCGGATCGTATTCGCGCTATGCGAAGCCCGGGACAAGGGCACGCAGGAAGACGACGGTGGGTCGGTACGGTTCCATCGGCTCCCGGACGCCCTCTTCTGCCCGAGATGCGAACGTCTCTGCGCGATGCGGTCCTAGCGCATCAAGCCAGGTGGCGAAGATTGGGTGACCCAGCCGGTAGCGGACGAGCTCACGCGCCCGGGTGACACCAACATCGACCGGGCGCTCCTCAGTATGGACCGCGGTGAGGCCAGCCGCCGTGGCGGCGGCGGCCATGGCAGCAGCGGTGCCCAGGATGGGCGCGGCGGCGGTCTTCAACTGGCGGTACCAATCGGGGACCTGCCATCCGGCGGCCAGAGCCGCCGCGTCGATTCGGTCCCGGGCCTCGCTGTGGCTGTCGTTGCCGAACACGGCCGCCAGGACCGCACCGGCCGGCCTGGTCACCCGGCCGAGTTCGGCCAGGCCCTCGGCAGGTTCGGTGAGGTGATTCAGCACGAACGCCGCGACGGCGTCATCGACGCTGGCGTTGCCCAGCGGCAGGGCACGGATGTCCGCCACGGCGCATGGCGGCCGGGACGCCGCGTGCCAGGCCAGCATGCCGGCCGACAGGTCGACCGCCACAATCCGCGCCTGCCGGCGGTGCAGTTCGGTGCTGGCGGCACCCGTGCCGGCGCCCGCGTCGAGTACGACCCGCCCGGTCAGTGGGTGTGGGCTGGATGCGACGAGCTCGGCGGCGATCGGTCCGTACACAAGTTCCGCGCCGAGCGCCCACCGTTCGCCGGACTGCGCGTAGTGATCGGCGGGCACCGGGTCAATCCCCGGTGCAGATGCCGCAGCGAGCGGCCGCCGTGGCGATCTGGTCCTCCCACCAACCAAGCTCGCCCGCGTCGCCCAGCGCCTTTTCCCAGCCGAACGTCGCCATGATGCCGATCATGCACAGGTCAAGCTGGCGCTCCCACCAGGGCGTGGTGCTGATGCCGCTGGCTTCTAGCGATGTCCGGTACCGGCCGATGGCCGATTCCTTCGATTCCGGCAACCGGGCGCGGTTGAGGGCGAGGTACCAGCACAGGTCCCAGCAGGCTGGCCCGGAGCCCGGGTAGGCCCAGTCGAGAAGGATGGTGCGGCCGTCCGGATGGCTGCCAAGGTTGCCCATCTTCCAGTCGCCCTGCAGGAACGTGCTGGGCGTGTCGGCGATCGGGCCGGTGATCACCTCGGGCCGCTCATGGACCAGCCGGGCGATGTTCCACAGCACCGCCGAGCGTTCGGGCAGGCGCTGCCAGCCGGCCGCGGCGGCGGCGATCGGCCCGGGCACGTTTTCCGCGGCCAGTTCGCCGGCGATGTTGTCCGGGGCGAAGAAGCGCAGCCGCTGCGCCATCGTGGTCAGCCCGATGCCGTCGCCCCAGCCCCAGAACGCAACCGAAAGCGCGGCCATGTGCGCGAGGAACGCCTGGTGCTGGGCCTGCGGCACCGGTTCGTCACCGGGCGGCACCAGGTGCGGGCCGATATCGCGCATGAGCACGGACAGGACCGCCTGGTCGCCGGTGCCGGCCACCTCCATGGCCACCACCGTGTGGTCAATGCAGTCCGGGGCCTTGTCCATGATCCCCGCCCGCCATACCCGGTACGGACGGTGCACGTGATCCCCGGTGACCCGCATGATCCAGTCGGTCGCCGGGCTGAGCCGCTTGAGGAAGTAGGCCTGCCCATCGGCCGTCAACCGCTGGTAGTCCGCGCCGGCCCGCGCATCGCTGGGACGGACGTCCGCGACCGCTGTCGCCCGGGCCAGTACTTCCGTGACGGGGCCGGAGGCCATGGCGGTCAGGCGTGCCGGCCCAGCATGGCCAGGAACCGGTCCTGGGCGGTCGCGGCGGCCCGGGTTGGCAGTTCCGCACCGAACGCGCCCGCGCTGCGGAACGCCGCGAGCTGCGGCTCGATGACCTCCCGGCAGGCCTGCATCAGGGCCGGATCCAGTTCCGCATCCTGACCGGTGGCCACCGCCAGGTCCCAGCCGTGGACGAACACGTCGAGGAACCGGTGACCTGCGTAGACCGAGCCCGGCACCGGGCCATAGGACACCGCGCATGGCGCGTCCATGGCACCGGGTTTGCGGAACACCGCGGCGGCGGCGTCCGCCGATCTGGCGTAGGCCCCCGTCGGGTCGGTGCCCAGCAGGTCGCCGTCGAGACGGTCCCCGACGCCCGCGATGGTTCCCCCGGCCGCCAGTTCGGCGGCCCAGAGGTTGCCCGCGACCAGGTGGTTGAGCAGCGCGCGCACGTCCCAGCCGTCGCAGGGGGTGGCCGACTGCCACCGATCGGCAGGGATCCCGGCCACGACGCGGCCGGTCTCGTCGAGCGCTTGAGCGTGCAGTTCGGCGATGTCAGGCATGACGCCCCCCACGGCAGATCGCTGACCCGGTATTCTACCTACTGATAGGTCAGATCCTTCTTTACTGGTAGGTCAGAAGTCAAGCAGCTAGAGGTCATGGCGTCGCCAGGGGTTGCATCCATGATCACGGATGATCTCCGTGATGAGCGCGCAACATCGCCCGCGATCACGGGAGCCGGAGTCGGAGGAGCGGAGTGAGCGCAGCCGTAACCGGAGGCGGCCAGGCGGCCGGGAACGCCGGGCGTACCGCGGCGCGGGCGCCGACCGCGGCGCGGGTGCTGGACGCGGCGGAGCGCTTGGTCCAGGTGCGCGGCTTCAACGGGTTCAGTTACGCCGACATCGCTGCCGAGCTGCACATCGCCAAGGCCTCGCTGCATTATCATTTCGCCACCAAGGCCGATCTCGGTGAGGCCCTGATCACCCGCTACGCGGCCCGGTTCTTCGCCGCGCTCGATGCAGCGGACACCGACGGGACCAGGGCACCGGTCAAGCTCAGCGCCTACGCCAAGCTGTACGCGGACGTTGTCAGCCAGCAGCGGATGTGCCTGTGCGGGATGCTAGCGGCTGAGTACCCGACGTTGCCCGGCCCGATGCAGTCCGCGGTGCTGGAGTTCTTCGACCACAACGAGACCTGGCTGCAAGCCGTCCTGGAGCAGGGGCGAAGCGAAGGCAGCCTGGAGTTCACCGGGGCGGCCCGGGACACCGCGCGGATGATCATCAGCGGCCTGGAAGGAGCCATGCTGGTCACCCGGCCCTACGGCGACGCCGGGCGGTTTCAGGTCGCCGCGGACGGCCTGCTGGCCACGTTGACCGCCCCGGCCGGATAGTCGCACCGGCCAGTCCGGGCGCCGCCGCTGTCCGACCCACTGAGGCGGACGGCCACGAAACGCCTCGGGCGCCCCTTCGCACTCGATGACTCGTCGGCGCCGACGGCGTCGTACTGTCTATGAGCATGGCTGAACCTGTGAGCGAAATCGATCTTGGGCCGGCCGCGCGGAGGCTGGCGGACCTGGTGGCCAACGTCGCGGACAAGGACCTGGCCCGGCCGACGCCCTGCCCGGCCTACACCCTCGGTGACTTGATCGAGCACGTCGGCGGCATGGCCATCGCGTTCATGGCCGCCGCCCGCAAGGAGCGCGACGCGCGAACCGACGAGCCACCGCCGGGTGAGGCCGCCCGGCTGGACGCGGACTGGCGGGAGCGCATTCCCCGGGACCTCAGGGACCTGGGGCTGGCCTGGCGGGAGCCCAGCGCCTGGCAGGGGATGACCAGGATCGGTGGCATGGACAGCCCGGCGGAGACGGTCGGCCTGGTCCTGGCCGACGAGCTGGCGGTGCACGGCTGGGATGTGGCCCGCGCGTCCAAGCAGCCCTACACCTGCGAGCCGGACGTGCTGGAGGCTGCGCGCCAGTTCCTGGAGTTGTTCGCGAGCCCGGATGCGCCGAGCGGCCCGGAGGTGCCGTTCGGCCCGGCGACGGTACTGCTGCCCGAGGCGCCTCTGCTGGACCGGGTGGTCGCGCTGGCCGGCCGCGACCCCGGCTGGTCGCCCGCCTGACGCACCTCCCTCATGACTGTGAGCCTGGTGTTCAAAGAGCAACACCAGGCTCACCGTCACGACCTGGGCAGTGCCCGCCGCGCTCCGGCCGGCGTGGAAGCAGTACCCGCATCAGGTGACCTCGCTCTCCTCGGGTGCCCCGGCCGATTCCCGGACGATCGGTGCTGCCCCTGTCGAACCTGGCGGGCTACCTTTCGCCGTACTGGCTGGCTCCGGGCCTGGCCATGCGGAAGGGGTAGCCAGCACCTCCTCGGCGCGATGGCAGGCGGCCATCCGGTCCAGGCCCACCGGCCGCAACAGCGGCACCTCGGTCCGGCACCGGTCCACCGCGAGCGGGCAACGGGGGTGGAACACGCACCCGGGCGGCGGGCTGGTCGCGTCGGGCGGGTCGCCGGGCAGGATGACCCGGGCCCGGCCGCCACCGGGGCCGATTTCCGGCACGGCCGAACGCAGCGCCCTGGTGTACGGGTGGGCGGGCCGGCCGAGCAGCGCGCCGGTCGGCCCGCGCTCGACCACGCGGCCGAGGTACAGCACCGCGGTCTGCTCGCACAACTCGCTCACGATGGCGAGGTTGTGGGTGATCAGCAGGTAGGCCAGGCTCCGCTGCGCCCGCAGCCGGCCGACCAGCGCCAGGATCGCCGCCTGCGCCCGCACGTCCAGTGCGCTGGTCGGCTCGTCCAGCACCAGCAGCCGCGGCCGGACCGACAGGGCCCGCGCGATGGAGACGCGCTGCCGTTGCCCGCCGGACAGCTGGTGCGGGTACCTGGCCGCGAACGCCGGGTCCAGCCCCACCTCGGCCAGCAGCGCGCGGGCCTGCCCCGCCGCCGTGCGCCGGCCGGCCATCCGGTGCGTGACCAGGACTTCCCCCAGGGCCGTGCCGATCCGCATCCGCGGGTCCAGGACCCCGTCCGGGTCCTGGAAGACGATCTGTGCGGCGCGCCGGTAGTCCTGCAAGGCTTTCCCGCGCAGCCCGGCAATGTCTTTTCCGGCAAAACGAATGGACCCGCCAGCCGTCCCTACCAGGCGCAGCACCGCCCGGCCAATGGTGGTCTTCCCGGAACCGCTCTCCCCGACCAGCCCGAGGCCGCAGGGCCCCGCCGGCAGCTCCAGGCTCACCCCGTCCACGGCCCGGACCGGGCCGAACCGGACGGCCAGGTCGCTGATCTCCAGCAACTGAGTCACGGGGGTCAAGGGGCGGCCTCCGCCCTGATCACCGGCACCGCGGCGAGCAGGTCGGCGGTGTAGGGATCCGCCGGTGCGGACAGCACCCGTGCCGCCGGGCCCTGCTCCACGATCCGGCCCTGCCGCATGATCGCGACCCGGTCGCACAGCTCCGCGACCACGGCCAGGTCGTGGCTGATGAACAGCACCGACATGCCGTCGCGGTCGCGCAGCTCACGGAGGACTTCCAGCACTTCGGCCTGGACGGTCACGTCGAGCGCGCTGGTCGGCTCGTCGGCGAGCAGCACCTCGGCCCGCAGCGCCAGCGCGATCGCGATCGCCACCCGCTGCAGCTGACCGCCGGACAGCTGCGAGGGGTACCGGTCGAGCAGGCCGGGGGACAGGAGCACCTGGCGCATGGCCCGGTCGGCGGCTGCGGCGGCCTCGTCCTTGCTCATTCCGTGCAGCCGCAGCGCCCGGTCCACCACGCTGCCCACCTGGAACACCGGGCTGAACGCGGCCGCCGGGCTCTGGAAGATGGCCGCGATCCGGCGCCCGCGCAGGTCCCGGAGTTCCCGCTGGGACAGGCGGGTCAGCTCGGTGCCGTCCAGCGTGATGCTGCCGCGCACCGTGGCGCCTACCGTGTGCGCCAGGCCGAGCACGGCGAGCGTCGTCATCGACTTGCCCGAGCCGCTCTCCCCGGCCAGCCCGACGATCTCGGCCGCGCCGACGTGCAGCTCGTCCACGTCGACGACCTGCCGGTCGCCGAAGCGCACGTCAAGACCTGCGATCGCCAGTCTCACGCCGGCGGGTCCATCCGCCTGCATGCCACCGCACCCTACCTCGTCATTCGCGGTGCTCCGCGGACGAGGCATGGCCTGGTGGTGGCCCTGACCGCCTGGCCCCGCGACCGGCACTGATGGCCGGGATTCCATAGACCTCGGTTGCTTCCCGTCCGGTGATGATTTCGTCGTCCAGGTCCTCAAGGACGAGCGGGGGTTCGCGCTCCCGGGGGTTGCCGTACCCTCCGCCGCTGCCGGTGACCAGCCGGACCAGGTCGCCGCGGCGCAGCGGGACTCTTGATGCTTTGCCGAACCGCTGCGCGTTCCGGCTGCCTGCGCGCAGCACCTCCACGTAGTTGGGAGAACCGTCCCGCCCGCCTGCCACGCCCCACGGCGGGAAGAGATGGCGGCCCCAAGCGACCGTCAGCAGCGCCTCATCACACAAGACCCGGTACTCCCTGACCAGGCCGCGGCCACCTCGGCGGCGGCCGGCTCCGGCCCTCTCAACGATGTTGAACCCGAACCGCTCCACGCGGATCCCATAACGCTGTTCGGCAACTTCGACGGGGATTACATACGTCTCCCCGTCACCCACGGACACCAGGCCATGCTCGCCATCCTTGATGGCGCTCGCGCCCCACCCGCCCGGCTGCGGCTCCACCAGCAGTGTCTGCTCCCCGGTGTCCGGGTGGGTCAGCGCGAGCGAGGTCGAGCAGACCGAGACAAAGCTGCCCGCGGTGAGTCGCTCCGGGAACGCCGGTGCCAGCGCGTGCCAGACCAGGTCGGATGCCATCTCGGTGGATTCGAAGTAGGCAGCGACGGGCGCAGGGCGCTGCGCGTTGAAGATCGTTCCAGCGGGGCAGATGATCTTCAACGGGCGGAACCAGCCATCCGTAGCCGGCTCGGCGGGATCGGTGATGGCCTTGAACACGGTGCGCACCCCGGAGACCAAGCCGCTCCAGGTGCAGTTGATCGGCCCGGGGACCTGCGGGTGGCTGCCGGTGAAGTCGCAGACGACCTCGGTGTCGGAAATCTGGACCTTGACGTTGACGGGGAACGGGCCATTGCCGAGGCCGTCCTCATCGGTGAAATCCGAGGCGGTGAAGGTGCCGTGCGGGATGTTGGCCAGCGCGAGCCGGGCCAGCAGCTCGCTCCGGTCCAAGATCACGTCCATGGCCTGGACGACGGTCTCGGCGCCGTACCTGGCGCACATCTCGTGCAGCCGTCGCTCGGCCACCTCCAGGCAGGCGGCCTGCGCCGTCAAGTCTCCCAGGGTCATGTCGGGTAGTCGGCTGTTGGCGGCCAGGATCGCGCGGATCTCCGGCACGCCGGCGCCCTCCCGGTAGGCGTGCACGAACGGCAACTGCAGGCCCTCGGCGTAGACGTCGGCCGAGTCCGCCGTCCATGACCCCGGGTCCTTCCCGCCTACCTCCGTCCAGTGCCCCTTGGCGGCCGCAAAGCCAATGAGGTCGTCCTCCCAGTAGATGGGCCGGACGAGAGCCACGTCGGACAGGTGGGTGCCGCCGCCGGAATAGGGATCGTTGGCGATGATTACATCTCCGGGCCGCAGGCCCGGGACCCGGGCGACGGTTTCCCTGATCACATCGCCGAGCGGCCCGAGGAACCCGGCGATCCCATTGCCCTGGCAGACGAGCTCTCCCCGGGCATCGGCGATGCCGACGCCGAAATCGAGGACCTCGTAGATGATCGGGCTTTGCGAGGTGCGTTGCAGCGACACGAACATCTCGTCAGCGATCGCGGCGAAGCCTTCGCGCAGCACGTCCAGCGTGAAGCGGTCGGTGCTCATGCTGGTTCCTCGATCACGAGATTGCCCAGGTCGTCGAGGCGGACCGTCTGCCCGGGCAGGACCAGCGTGGTTGCCGCGGGCTCCTCGATCACGCACGGCCCGCTGACCCAGCCCAGCCCGCCCAGGTCAGCCCTGGTGAGCACGACCGTCTCGATCGTGCCGCCGTGGAGGTCGAAATCGACGAGCCGCGATGGCGACGGCGGCTTGCTGTCACCCGGGCCGTCGTCGTTCCAGGAGATAGCCGGGCTCTGCGCGGCAGTCGCGGTAACCCGCAGCGCCACGACTTCCAGCGGCGCATCCAGCCGGAAGGAATACGCTTCCAGGCAGCGCCGCTCAAAGGCGCGGCGAAGGTCCTCGGTTGCCCCGGGATCGCTGACCGGGATCTCGAGGGTGTGTTCCTGGCCCCGGTAGCGAAGCTCGGCGTACCTGGCCATTGCCGCTCCTGGCGCGTAAGGGCCGAGGTCGGCCAGGGCGGCGCGCTCCACCGGCGCGAAGCCTCGGGCCAGGTCGGTTCCCGGGAGTGGCCCCACCACGGTGCGGACGGCCTCGCCGCGCGGCTCGCCCGCGAGCATCCCGAAGGCAGAGAAGTGACCGGGCCCGGGCGGGATTATCGTCCGAGAGATGCCAAGCTCGCGCGCCAGCAGGGCGGCGTGCAGCGGGCCAGCGCCGCCATAGGCGATGAAGGCAAAGTCCCTGGGGTCATGGCCGCGCCGCAGCGTGACGAGCCGCAGAGCGTGGCTCATCTGTGCGATCGCATATCGCAGCACCCCGCGTGCCGTGGATTGCGCCTCCAGGCCGAGACGCGTGCCAAGGGCGGCCAGGGCCCGGAGCGCGGCCTCATGGTCCAGTTTCATCGCGCCGCCGAGGAAGTAGTCCGGATCGAGCCGCCCCGCGACCAGGTTGGCGTCCGTCAACGTTGGCTCGGTCCCGCCGCGCGCGTAGCACGCGGGCCCCGGGTCGGCCCCGGCGCTTTGCGGGCCGATGTGCAGGCCTCCTGCCGCGTCAACCCATGCCAGCGAGCCGCCACCGGCGCCGATCTCCACTATCTCGACAGTTGGCGCCTGCACCGGGTATCCGGCGAAGGCCGGCGTCTTGCCGATGTGGTGCAGCGTGTTCACTCGCACCTGACCATCTCGGATCGCGGCGGTCTTGGCGGTGGTTCCGCCGATGTCCAAGCTAAGGATGTGCCGGGCGCCGAGCAGCTCGCCCAGTCTGGCGGCGGCGGTCACCCCAGCGACCGGCCCCGACTCCAGCAAGACAATCGGCGCGTCGGCCGCCCGCTCGAACGACGACACCCCTCCGTTCGACCTCATCGCATACAGCGGGGCGCGGACCCCGGCGGCGCGCAACGAATCCCGCAACGCGCCTAGATAAGAGGTCACGACGGGTTGCACATACGCCGACAACACGGTTGTGCTCGTCCGCTCGTACTCCCGCCACTGGCTGCTGACCTGGTGTGAGGTGAGCACCGCGATACCGGGGAGCCGGGCCGACAAGACCGCCGCGGCCTGCTGCTCATGCACCGGGTTGGCCCAGGCGTGCAAGAAGCAGATCGCGACCGCCTGCACCTTCGCGCCCGCCAGGTGGTCGGCGACCTTGGCAAGATCCTCGCCGTCTACCGGCTCAGCCACCTGCCCCTGGTAGGTCATCCGCTCACGGATCTCCAGGCGCAAGCGACGGGGAACGAACGGGACCGGCTTGCGGTAGGCGAGGTTGTAGAGGTCGGGCCGGTTGGCCCGGCCGATCTCCAGCACGTCCCGGAATCCCTTGGTGGTCACCAGGGCAGTCACGGCCCCGGTACGCTCGGTCACCGCGTTGATCACCGCGGTCGTGCCGTGGATGAAGGCGACGATCGTATCGGCGGACACGCCGGATTGCGCCACCGCCGCCAAGACCCCCCGCTCCGGCTCACCCTGAGTCGTATCAGCCTTCGCGCGCACCACTCGCCCGGTCGCCGTGTCCTGGGCCACCAGATCGGTGAAAGTCCCGCCAATATCCACGGCCAGGCGGATGCTCTGACCGGTCACAGGAAGGTCCGTTTCGGGTCGAGCAAGTCGCGCAGGCCGTCGCCGAGCAGGTTGAAGGCGAACGCGGTCAGCAGGATCGCGATACCCGGGAACGTCACCACCCACCAATCGGTGGGGAA
>Ga0306920_100003883_pt1 | contig 19084 bp, 32 predicted proteins | sample flu12Cox44000170_FD_204666 | JGI IMG/M metagenome (GOLD analysis project Ga0306920, IMG submission 204666) | Lab enrichment of tropical soil microbial communities from Luquillo Experimental Forest, Puerto Rico - flux4day.12C.oxic.44.000.170 (v2)... | ecosystem: Environmental > Terrestrial >... | reverse complement strand
GAGGCCCTGTCGCAAACCCAGCGCCAGGCGGCCAACGACTGGTTTGACCACACCCTTTACAGCCGGCTGAACGACACCCGGAGCGGGGCGATCATCGTGATCATGCACCGGCTGCACGAGGACGATCTCGCGGGCCATGTGATGGCGCAGGAGGATTGGGACGTGGTGCGCTTGCCGTCGATCACCGAGGAGGACGAGATCTGGGCGCTCGACAGCGAGCTCGGCCAATACGTGTTTACTCGGCTGCGCGGCGAGGCATTGCATCCGGAGCGCCAGCCGGTCGTAATCCTCGCGAAAGTCCGCCGCACGATCGGCGAATACAATTTGCCGGCCAGTACCAGCAGGCACCATCGCCGCAGGGCGGCGGCCTGGTCAAAGCCGTGTGGTTCCGCAGCTACGCCGCAAATGAGCGGCCCGACAAGTTCGACCAGATCGTGCAGAGCTGGGACACCGCCAACAAGGCCTCCGAGACTCAGCGATTTCAGCGTCTGCACGAGCTGGGGCATCAAGGGCAAGGACCTCTATCTCTTAAATGTGCTGCGCCGGCGCATGGAATATCCCGAATTGAAGCGCGCGGCCCGGACCGGAGCCCGCACGGCCGAAACCGCTTTCGGTGATGGCCAAAAGGCTCGGCATCCTCCGGGCGTTATAAGGCGCCAGAAACGCGACGGTGCGGCGAGATATCGAAAGCCGATCGCAGCCCGCTATTGGGAGCAGTGTAAACGAGCGCCGGGTGCTTATTGCGAAGCTGCTCGGTTCGTGGTATGTTCTCTCTTATATCAGGCTTACTTGACTCTGAAAACACGTAACCAAGGTCACGGTGAACTTCCGTAGGTTTTCCTTTAGATTGTCCAGAATTCTGCATAATGGGCTTACACTGGCTTTGCAAACCGGGCGGGCGATACCGAAAGCACAAAATATAGGTTAGAGCTATTCCGTGACATAAGCCATTGCGAGGCCGGCCACCACATAGCGGCGGAGGGTAAACAACACCGCAATCGGCGGCAGCACATAAATGATGCCAGCGGCCATCATCGCGTTCCACGGCGCGTCGGTGTCGCTGAATAATTGTCCTTGCGTCACCGCAACGGTCATGTTGCGTACCGCGAGCAGCACGGCCGCATACAAATAGTCGTTCCAGGCGAGCAGCAACGCGTAAATGGCGACCACCGCCAGCGCCGGCGTCATCAACGGCAGATAGATACGCAAATACACCTGAGGAGCGGACGCGCCGTCCACCCGAGCCGCATCGTCCAGTTCAAACGGTACCAAGCTCCCGTAGAGCTGCAGGATCAGGATCGCGAACGGGGTGGCGAAGGTCACCTGCGCCGCGATAACCGACCAGACGTTGTCCGAGAGCCCGTAGCTGTGCATGATGCGAAAGTACGGGACGATCAGAAAGGATGCCGGGATCGCGTAGGTGAGGAGCGCGGCATTGGTCAGCAGCGAGCCTTTACTCAGCTGCATCCGGCTCACCGCGAAGCTCGCCAGCGACCCGATCAGCACGGTCAGAACCATCGTCAGCAGGCCGATATAAAGGCTGTTGCCGAACTGGTGCCAGAAATGCTCGAGATACCGAGCTTCCTGCGTCACGACCGCACGGAAGCCCTCGAGCGACGGCTCCGGCGGCCAGAGGTTCCCATCGAACTCGATTTCCCCTTCTTCGGGATCGAGCGCGATCAGCAGCATGTTGTAGACCGGCACAAGCGACCAGATCAAAATCACGACCCCGAGGAAGATCGAGCCCGTTTCGGTGAGGATCCCCCGCAGCCGGTAACGCCGTCGCACAGGTTGCCGGAGCGCTAGGGCGGTGCTCATAGCTCCACCTCGCTCGCCTGGAGCCTGCGCATCAATAGGATCACGACCGGGATCAGCACCGGGAGCGCCGACAGCACCGCGGCGACGCCGAGCGCCGGCCTGGCGGTGTCGAAAGCGTAGTGGAAGCCTAGCGTAGCTAGCACGTCCGTCGAACCTCCTGGCCCCCCGCCCGAAACAAGATAAACAGTTGTGAAGTCGCCGACTGTCCAGAGGGTGGAGAGCAACGTGCAGACGAGATAGAGGTTCGCCAGCAGCGGAAAAGTGACATGGATGAAACGGCGGGCGCCGGTTGCTCCATCGACCTCCGCCGCGTCATGGATGTCGCGGGGGATCTTGATCCGCACGGCGAGGAATATTACGGTCCAGAACGGCATCCATTTCCAAATGTAGACAATGATGTTCCACCCGAGGGCGAGCCATCGGTCATTGAACCAGATCGGACCGTAAATCCCGAACAGCCCCGACAATAGGCCGTCAACCAAACCCTGGTCCTGCAGCATCCAGTGGAACGAGACACAGGCTTGTGCCGCCGCGATTACCCAGGGCAGGACATAGACGCCCAGCAAGGCCCTGATCCACCGGCGCCGGCGCATGAAGAAGCCGGACAGCAGCAAAGCCAGGAACATCTTTATGTTCACGCCGAGGCCGACGAACAGCAAGGTATTGACGACCGTCGGCAGGTAGGACCGATCTGCGACAAGTTCGGCGTAAAGCGACGGCTTGCTCGCGATCCATAGCGCGTAGCCGAAGGGATAGACGACGAAGACGACGAAGACCGCCGCATAGGGGAGAACAAAGGCAATCGCCCACCTAAAATCCGCGCCGCGGAGTTGGCGGTACCCTCGCGGCCGCCGTGGCCCGTTGACCGATACGGGCGGCCCGGCTGCGAGAACCTGCTGCATGCTGCTCATCCCCGCCTCCAAAGTCGAACCTGTTCCGAGCGACATCCGAAGCGCGCCGGCGCAAATGCCGGCATCCCCTCAATCGTCGGCGTCCTCGCCTTTCCAGGCCTCACGGCCCTCTTTTATCAACAGCCAGATAATGACGAGAGACGTGGTGGCGTCGACCCACCAAGCCCCAAGCGCGAGCTGCGCCAGAAGTCCCGCCAGAACGACGAAGGACAGCCAGCCGCAGGTAATGCTTTCAATCGCCTCGGCGCGCAACGCCCGACTGTTGAGTGCCTCGGCGAGCCGCAATTTCCGCCGCGACAGAAGCCACATGATGGGGATGGCTACGAGGGTGATCAACAGACCCGGCCAGGAGAATTCCGCCCCCTTGGCGTGCCCATATACTCCATGCGGCCGCCAGCACGATATAGGCCGCGAGCGCAAGCAGCAGCGCCCCGCCGATACGGCTTGCCGCGCGTTCGGCCGTTGCTGCGAACGCCATGCCGTGGCGCAACTCGACATTGAGCCGCCAGATCAGCACGTCCGCCGAGGCCAGCTCGATCACGCCTATCGATGCCGAAGGCAAGCAACGTGATCGAGCGCGCGGCGACGCCGGAGCCAATCGCCACGACCGCCTCAACGACCATCCAAGCGAGAGTGACGTATTCAAGAAAGAACGTCTGCCGCACCAGCGCCCGGCGCCGCCGTTCGACCATTGCTGCGTCAGTCATTTCTCGTCCTCGACACGGGGCCGATTACTACGCCACACCAGGATTTTATGCGATTTTGACAGGCGGCGCAGGACGCGGCAAAGCACACCATGTAGAAAAATCCGGAGAAGCTAAAGATGGACGGCCAAGTGCCTGCCATATTGCTTGGAATCGCAATACCGGCGCTGATGTTGTTTTGCGGTTCGGTTGTCTTGTTCTGTGCAGAAAAAACTCTGTGGTCGCTCCTGCAAATGCTCGGCGCAGGATGTCTAATAATCGTCGTGCTAACCCCATATCGGGAAAGCATTTGACCTGCTCCCTTGGATGCGTTGGGGCCGCGAAAATAGTATGGGTCATTTTCTCGATCTGGGTGGTGCTACCCTTGGACTCAGCTTGTTTCCCGCAGGGTATTTGATGGATGTGCTGACAAGGAAAAGCGCATTGCGTTGATGTCGCGGAGGCGTGGCTCGGCACGCGGGCCGCAGCGAAGACCTGCTTTGCGCCAACTCGGAGTGACGGGTACAATAACGTCGCCTCTACAACTGAGCGATAGCGCACAGCGTCGGCTCGGCTGCGCTCGGGATCCGCAAAGTAATTAGAGGTTTGACTAACGATGAGTATGTCATCCGAGCAAAATTCAGCGCCCCCGGCGGCGCTCGCCGTGTATCGCGCCATACCACGCAGCGTTATTGCGCTCGGTTTCGTCTCGCTCTTTATGGATACCTCTTCCGAGATTATCCATAGCCTGCTTCCGTCGTTCCTCGTGACGGTGCTTGGCGTGAGCGCTCTTTCGGTCGGCATTATCGAAGGGACCGCCGAAGCAACCAACTCGATCGTCAAGGTATTCTCCGGCGCCATCAGTGATTGGTTAGGAAGGCGAAAGCCTCTCGTGCTGCTCGGGTACGGTCTCGCGGCGATGGCCAAGCCGCTCTTTCCGCTTGCGGACGGCGCGAGCCTGGTGCTCGCCGCGCGCTTCATCGATCGGATCGGGAAGGGTATTCGTGGCGCGCCGCGCGACGCGCTGATCGCGGATGTAACGCCCGCTGCGCAGCGCGGCACCGCATTTGGCCTGCGTCAGTCGATGGACACAATCGGCGCTTTCCTAGGGCCCATGCTAGCAATTCTACTAATGGCGGTCAGCCACGACAATTTCCGGCTGGCATTCTGGGCCGCGGCCGTTCCGGCGACCGCCGCTGTTGGCCTCGTCATCTATGGGGTTACGGAGCCGATGGTGCGGCGGGCCGGCGAGAAACGTGTGCTTCCGGTTAGCCGGGCCAACTTGGCGCGTCTGGGCGCCGGCGTCTGGTGGCTTATCGCGGTTGCGACGGTTCTTGCACTGGCACGATTCAGCGAAGCATTCCTCCTGTTAGCTGCGCAAGATGCCGGTGTGTCGGTGACGCTTATTCCTGGGATTCTTGTCGTGATGAATGTTGTGTATGCGGCCTCGGCCTATCCCTTCGGCCGCTTGGCCGACCGCATTAGACGAAGCACTCTGCTTATGACGGGGGTGGGGTTCCTGATTGCAGCCGATATTGTACTGGCCACGGCCGTCACCGTCTGGCAAGTGGTCGCGGGTGCGGCTCTGTGGGGCGTACACATGGGGGCAACGCAAGGTCTGCTGTCAGCACTGATCGCCGATGCAGTGCCCGAAAATCTGCGCGGTACGGCTTTTGGTCTCTACGGGCTGATTACTGGTGCCGCGGCGCTCGCCGCCAGTGTGATTGCCGGTTGGCTGTGGACGGATATTGGGTCGGCGGCGACTTTCACAACTGGCGCTGCCTTTGCGGCGGTGGCTCTGATCGGGATTATGATCCAGACGCGAAAACGCGCGGAAACTGTTCGATAAACCTGCGCGGTTGGGCCAGCAGAAAATTCATCGCGTCCAGCGAGGCCGGATGAAAGTGCAGCGTGCGCGGCGTCATAGTGCCGTCAGATCGACAGCCAAAGCATCCCGGCCAGCAGTGTGAGGAGCATCAGGGCATGCCGATCCGGCAATAATCCCATAACCCGATCACGACGCCGCTCGCGGCCGCGCGCTGCACGACGATCAGGTTGGCGATCGAGCCGAGCACCGTTAGATTGCCGGCAAAAGTCGAGGCCATTGCTACCGTCAGCCAGGCCCGTTCAGGGTCGGGCAAGCTGCCGATGAACGGTCTGAGCATCAGCACCGCCGGAACGTTGCTGACGAGATTGGCCAGGATGGCGGTCAGCGCGCTCAGCACCGGCAGGCGGTCGAGGTGCAGGCGGTCCGCTGCGGCGATGACGTCGCCATTGAGCAAGCTGTGCTCGATGCCGGCGACAATGACAAACAAGCCGGCGAACATCAGCAGCAACGACCAGTCGATCTCTGCATAGACCCGCTCGCTCCGTACACGGCGGGTCAATAAGAGCAGCCCACCCACGATGATCGCGACCTTCGCCGGCGGCTGTCCGGCAAAGAACAAGGCGACGACGAGGGAGGTTGCCACCAACCCACTTCTGCGCGATTAACGTCGGCACGATGGCGCTGGCGATCACCGCCGTAACGAGGATCGTGTATTGACGTTGATCGATGATGTGATCGGTCAGCCCGAACAGGGCGGAGATGCTCCCGAAAGTAAGCCCGGTCAACATCAGCAGCGTCGTGTACATGCCGTCGCGCGCCTCGAACTTGATAGCGTCTGGTCAAGGGCAGGATGCCCAAGAATTTCGTGATCATTTTCAATGCGAGGAACGCTGCGATAAGTCCGGCCGCGCGGATGACCGGGCCTCGACGAGCGACCCGGCCTTCAAGAAGTAGAATGGCGTCAGGAAGGCAAAAGCAATTGCGCGAATGCGATGCTGCAGCTCTTGGTTACTGACAAAGATCGGGGCGACCACCATGCCGACAAGATAAGCGGGCAGCACCGCTTTGCTTTGTGCCATGTTGGCAAGGCCGCCCAGGCCGAAGAGGATTAGGAACATGAGTTTCATCTCCGGCTCGCTGACGCGCCGCCCGAGTCGAGCAAAAAATCAGCGCGAAAGCCTTGGGAGCACACCAAGCACGGCGATAGTGACTACGGCAAACAGAGCGAGCCATTGATTAAAGTTCGCGAAGACAAGACCGAGCGCCAGAACTGTACCGAGATCATTGATGAACACGCAGCGAGAATTATTTTCCCTAGCTCACTCTCATTCAAGCCGGTCTCGACCATTACCGCGTAGACGACGGCGACCCAAGTTGTGGAACGGGAAATAACTGCGATTTGCGCCTGCGGCCACGGCCAGAACAAGACGAAGCGGGCGAACAGCATCACCCCGAGATACGGCGCAAGAAACCCTGTTATTCCGATGCTCATGCTCGACCAGAAATGCCTGCGCACAACACTCGGGTCGATCTCGGTTCCCGCCAGAAAAGTCAGGAGTATTGCGCCGAAGCCAGCCAGGTAATTTACCCACGGCGTGAGAGGAAGGCCGAAAGCATTGCCGCCGATGGTACCGATGATGATCTCGCTCAGCGCCACCGAGATCGCGAACCGAATTGAACAGAGGGACGCGATCAGCGCGAGGCCGATCCATAGAGCTAATTCAAGCCAGATATTGTTCACTCAGTCCTCCTTTTCGGTTTCCACCAAACCGCCACCAAGAGCAGGCAGCGAGCGGTTCGGCGGCGTGGGCCTACCGTGACGTCCGGGATCGCGTGAAGGAGGCAAATAAAAACCCGCCTCACGGCGGGTGAGCGACCAAGACCCCACCGCGCTTCACGCGGTAGGAGTCATCAGCCCTCGCAGGCGATTACAGGGAGAACTCCATTCCCTTCAACACTCCGGTCCTAGCGACGAAAGTTGACGGAGGCCAGAGCCATTTTCGGGGATGTCAGAATGCGTTAACGCCGCTGGTTAGGTGGGCAAAGAGCCCAGGTCTGATAGGGAGGGTTCACGGCCGATCGGCACCTACGAGCGCAATACGGGCAAAACTTCTGCTCGGCGAGCTGAGCGGCGCGTGTGGCGATCGCGGCACCTTTTATCCCGCACGCCCTCGGTGCCATGACCGTCGCAGCCCTAGCACCGGGGGCCTTGTTGGTTCTGACGCGCATTCCGCGCCGTCCGGCGGCGCCTAAGGACGGGCGGTGGGATCAATCGTGTCCTTGCGCGCTCGGTGCTCTTCGAGCAAGCGCTCGGTTTTGCAGTTCCTGCGGTGGTTAGCTTGCTTGGCACCTGGCCGCCAGCCATTTCAGCACCATAGCGGATGATGGTATCCGCCCCCCGGTTGTTGCAGTTCCTGGTCGGCGAGAGCGTGTAGCAGGTCCGAGACGCCGAGTAGGCCGCGATTCAGTGCCAGAACGCACGGCCCATCGGGCGCAGAACTCCATAAACGGCTCCGCGCCCGTCCGCCGCGCGACCCCAGTCACAATTTGCAAATCGCAGAGGTGCCATGTGCGTTTGATGGAGACATGAAAGCGGCCGGTAATCCCGGCTCTGAACAATTTACGCCATTGCAGGAGTGAAACACGGCAAAGGTGATGAAGTCGGAGAAAGCGATTCTCGTGGGCATCAGAGAATGCCGGCAAGAAGAGCACCACCTGCTACCGTCGTGAGGCCTCCGGTCAATCGGACTAAACGCCTATCCGACGTCCCAATTAGAAAGTCGGCGCGGATTCCAGCAAGATGCAGTATATCCGTCGCGATCATGAAACCAGCAGCACAGGCGAGGCCGCCCGCATCATCCGGGATTTCGGCCCCCGCAAGCGAGGGAGGGTTAGGATGAGGTCCATCAAGGGCAAGGACCCGTACTTGCCTCACGTGCTGCGCAAGCGCATGGAATATCCCGAATTGAAGCGCGCGGTATGCGAGTAATGCGCGGCCTTCGAAGCCAGTGTCGTATTGATCGAGGACAAGGCCTCCGGCACCCAGCTGATCCAGGAGCTGATCGAGCAAGGCCTGCACGCGGTAACCCGCTACCAAATAGGCGGTGTGGCTCGCCGAAAATCTGCACGAGCTTACGGTGTTTCCGAAAGGCGAGCACGACGACCAGGTCGACTCGACCACCCAGATGCTCGACTGGTTCACGGCGCGCCGGCCAGGAGCCGCAGGACTGGATGTGGCAACAGTATAAACAAGCCCAGGCGCGCGGCCCGCAGCCCACGCGGCCCGAGCCGTTATCGGTGATGGCGAAGAGGCTAGGTATCCTCCGGCTGTTGTGACGACGATTGTCGAAGAGATTTCCGTCGGGCGCGAAAACCGTTGAGCAATGTCAGCCTTCCATGTCTTCGCCGACAGTCGGAGGAAGATGTTAATCGGCGGAGTTGTGCCAAATCCAGACGGGCGATAATTGCGGTCGCATAACTGATCCATTCACTCTGTGGCAAGTGCGACCGGACACAGCGACAAAATGAATACTATTGACCGTACAGCGGTTCGTTCGGAGTGGTCTCATCGGTGCCGGTAGCGGGGCCGCAATCGGGGCTGCCGTTGCCGAAGGGCATGATGCTGCCCTGGACGCCGCGGTTGGCGGAACGGTCGGTGCAGTGGGTGGCCTGATTCCGACGCCTCCACCTCGTACGCCTATTAGACGGCGACAGGAGACCGTCTTTCTCGCGAATCGTACTGGCGCGTTCATCCCGCGACACGGGTTGCGTCAAAAACGTGACATCCGTCACAGCCAGGTTGATTGCGCTTGGTTTTCGAGAGACGATCTCTCCAGCGACGACTTAGATTGGCGCAGTTCAGTCCGTAGAGCACAAAAAATTGCTTAATAAGCTTAGAGGTATCCGGGGCTCTGTCCTCCGTCGGTGATTGTTCATTGGCGATGAACCGCGATTCACTTAGTGACCGTCGACACAGGCCCTCCCGATGATCAAGGATTGTGATCGCACACGGCCTCAATCGTGCCACAAGGTGATGAGGACCGGGAAACGGGCTTTGCTGACCTATCTCGTTTTAATCAGTCTGGGGGCGAGTTCGCTCTCAGCCTGTATCGGCCAGTGGCCCTATTCACCGTGGCAGTTCTCGGCACCGCAGTCGCAGGCATCCGTGTCACCATCTTCTAGGCCGATACACAAGCATAAGCCGCCCGCGACGACTGACACCCCAGCGCCTAGCGCTAGTGGTGAGGCGCTGGCAAGGGCCGAGCCGGCACCAGCTATTTCAGCTCCCGCCCCGACCTTCGCGTTCACGCCTCCGGGCCCAGCCGGCCCCCCGCCCCCCGATGCCCAGGCGACCCGCTCCCCATTGTCCCAACCGAGCGAGTTGGTCGGGCTAGACCAACCGGAGGTAACGCGTGTGTTGGGGGCGGCAGCAGAACAATTTGAGCGACCACCTGCCATGGTCTGGCGATACAAAAACGCGACCTGTGAGCTCGACCTGTTCTTTTACCTCGACCTGCGCAGCAACCGGTTGCGGACGCTGCACTACGCGGTGAACGGGAACGGCGGCAATCCGGCCAGGCGACAGGATTGCTTGGAATCGCTGCGCGTGGCTCGAAGCAACTAGCGCATTCCGTGATGCCCCATCTCCTACTTGTCGACGACGACCTATTTCGCGCGTCGCTCGGCCTCAATCTGGTCGACGAAGGATACGAGGTCACGAGTTTCAACAACGGCCGGGAGGCGCTCGCCTATCTGAACGGCGGCAGCGCTGATGTAATGCTGTTGGACTGGCGGATGCCAGGTCTGACGGGGATCGATGTACTGCGGCGAATGCGTGGCGCCGGCATCGCCATCCCAATCATCTTTCTCTCTGTGCTCTCCGACGATTTCTATGAGCAGGCGGCGCTCGACGGGGGCGCTATCGATTTCATCGACAAAGCGCGCCGCCTGCCGATTTTGCTAAAGCGGCTGCAGCTGATTGCTCAAGGACGATCTGCCTCGAGCAGGCACCGGTACGGGCGCCGTCGCTTCGCCTCGGCCAATTGATGCTGTGCTTTGACACGAATCGCGCATTGTGGGCCGGTCGGGCGGTGGATCTGACTTTAACGGAATTCAAGATTGTGACGCTGTTGGCTGAAAAAGCAGCATGCGATGTCGGCTACCGCGAGATCTACGATCTCGTCCATGGCAAGGATTTCATCGCCGGGCACGGCCCGGAGGGGTATCGCGCCAACGTACGCACTTTCATCAAGCGTATCCGCAAGAAGTTCCGTGATGTCGACCCCGGTTTCGACCATATCGAAAATTACGCCAGTTTCGGATACCGCTGGACCGCGGCAGACTGAAACGCGGCGAGGCAGCCGCTGGATATCGTCGCTCTCGGCGAAAATAGCGTTTCTTGCCGTCGTCTTCCTCCTGGTTCCAGTGTTCCTCTACCTCGAATTCCGGCGGGCCTACGAGGAGAGCCAGGACCTGCTGCTGAGCAGCGTGCGGGCCGAAGGACGCGCGATCAGCCAATCCTTGCTGCCGCTACTGGAGACCGCCGACACCGACGCGCTTCCTGATCTCGGACGCCACCTCGCCCGGTTCGCGAGCGAGGTGACGACGATAAAGCTGCTCCTCAAGCCGGTCGATACTAGCGCTGGAAAAGATGCGTTCTACTATCTGGCGTCCTGGCCCGCGGTCACGCAAAGCAATCTTCGAGCGGAACACGACACGCTCGTGCAGCAAGGCGTCCTCGAACGCCTTGCCGAAAACTGCCGCGGCGAAATGCCGTTCTCGCTGATATATCATCGTCCTACCGGCGGCGCCGAGATCATCACCGCGGTAACACCGCTGTCGACCCCGCTGGGCTGCTGGGCGGTGGTTGCCTCATTTTCCGTGGATGCATTCCCATCGGCTCATCTCGGCCAGCCGTACTGGGCGACGCCAGTGGTCCGCATCGCGGCACTCGCTTACCTTGCGATGGCAGCCGTCACCTTTTCGACGTTGTTCAGCATACGCGGTGGCCTGCGCAGATTCGCCGAGCGCGCGCACCAGATTCGGGAGTTGGGCGCCAATGCCGGGTCGTTCTCCAGCAGGACTAGCCTCCCCGAGCTGGCCTATGTCGCGGCCGAGTTTGACCGCATGGTCGACGCCTTGCATCGCTCCGCCGCCGAGATCCGATGTACGGCGGAAGAAAATGCTCATGCCTTCAAGACGCCGATCGCGGTCATCCGCCAATCTCTCGAGCCGTTGCGGCGGGCCCTTCCCCGAGACAATCCGCGCGCTCAGCGCGCGATCGATTTTGTCGACCACTCGCTCGATCGACTGGACGGGCTCGTTGCCGCCGCCCGCAGGCTCGACGAAGCTACCGCCGATCTGCTCGCGAAGCCGCGGGTACCGGTCAATCTCGGACAGATCATCGGCGGGCTGATTCAGATCCAATCCACCCTTCTTGCGAGCCGTAACGTGACCATTATTCTTGCCAGTCACGAACTAACGATGTCAGCGGATCTTATTCCGGGGCTCTTCGTGCTCGCCACCGAGGAGATGATCGAAAGCATCGCCGAAAATCTGATCGACAATGCCGTTTCGTTCGCCCCGGCCGGGAGCGAGATCCTGGTGCACCTGGCCCGTGACGAAGGCTTTGCCCATCTTACTGTCTCAGACCAGGGCCCGGGAGCGCCCACCGGACAGCTCGAGCGCATCTTCGACCGTAATTATGCCGAGCGGCAAGCCGAAGGATGTAATCATTCCTTTGAGAACCGTTTCGGGACAGCGTTATCAATCGTGCGCCGCAATGTCGCGGCATTGGGCGGGACCATCGAGCCGGAAAACCGAACACCACACGGATTGGCAGTGCATGTTCGCCTTCCGCTGGCGCCGAGCAGGGACTAAGGCAGGGTTGTCACGGCGGACGATGAAGGTGCGGAGTTCGGCGGTCTTGCCAAACCGGGACCCCGTCGATTGTCAGTGGGCAACGGTGTGCGGCAATTGCTTTTCCAGCAAGCAAACCGCTTGCACCCAATTCGGCGTTCAACACCCAAATGTTGCGGAGGGTCTGGCGGCTTGCTGAGCTTTTCGTGCGTTCGTTGGTTATTTTTCTTTCCCGAGCTGTAGTTTAGCCGAGTCCCGAGCAAATCGCGTAGTTCCAATTCCGGCGATCGTCGGCCGTTCCGGGGACCATCCCGAGCCGACGATCCGGACAGGCAAATTGGCCGTCAATCTCGATGCCCGAATTGTCTCTTTCGACGACCAGCAAGTGCACCTGACCGGCAAGGAGGACGCCATCCTCGAACTCCTCAGCCGGCGAGCAAAACGCTCGTCCAGGCGACCGGCGGCGATCACTACATTGAAGCGGTATACGACCGCGGCTATATGCTTCGCGACCCAGCGCCAACGGCGGCTACTCGGACATACGCGCGATGATGTCGGAGGGGTCGCTTAGCGACAGCTCGCATCGATGACCACCAGGCATGGTTCCTGTAAAGCCGAGGCTTGGTTGGTGTCCACTAAGGGATGAACCTCACTCTAGGCGAGGGACCGGCTTGGGCCGGCTTAGCCCGTTCGCTCTAGGGACGGCCGGTAATAATAACTGCTTTTGACGCATTTGAGCCGCCGACTTCGCCTTCGGCTTGACCTGGCCGATTGTGCTGAAAAACCGGCGGTAGGCGCCGGACGGATATGGTGGTGGACCCGAGTTGGCGGACAGGTGAACAGTGTTACTCCCTCTCAGGTGAACGCGGTCGCCTGCGGGCCGGAAATGAGGTTGACGAGCTGACCCAGGTTTTGGACGGTGGCGGCGAGGTGGAATTCATCACGAGCGCCGGAAGGACCGGCAACCGCAGACGACGGAAGCTCAGGTTGGGCTTGGGATGAGCGAGCAGCATCTCAACCCTTCCCGCTGGTGGCGTGAGCCCTGGGAGGCCTTGGTCTTGACGATGTGCGGGCCAGGCCGGGTGCGCCTTCATGGATACTGAGGACTTCGTCCGGGAACGGCCGGCCCGCTCCGACCAGAACTCGTCTCAGGGCGAAGGCATCGGCGGGGCCATGTCGAGAGAAGGGTCGTCCGGCTGTGCTTCGACGTTGATGACCTCGGCATTGCGCGGGCAAAGGCTGCGCAATTCATGGCATATTGGTCTGGCATCGCTTTTGTTGTCGAAGACCTTCTGCCGGTTTTGATCGGTCGACCAGCGACCGTCGCTGCCGTCGTACCAGCCGGTGATCCTTGCATCGGCTCTGGATCGAAGTGTAATGCAGTAGGGCATAACGCACTCCCTTTCCCCCAAAGGGTACTCGCGTACATCCAATTTTTCGAACGCTCGCCCACTCCAATCGTCACCATCGAACCGATTGGACCAAAAAAAGACACATGTTTGAAAATCGGCTTACATGTGCCTCTCCGTCCGCCTACGGCCAAGGGATAGCTCAAGATTATCTGCGTGGGTTGAAGATCATCCGATATTCTTCAACCAAGAGCCCAAGAATTTTTGGTTTTCTTCCGGGATAACGTCAGGTTTCATAAAATTCGTTAATGAACCTTAACCTGCAACAGGCCGGAAAAAATCAACCCAGGCGGCTTCTTCGCCGTCCGAGGATTTGGGGGGAAATCATATGCGTTCGACGTTGGCGCAAAGCCTCGCTTGGGGCGCCTTTCTCGTTTTTGTATTCACCAAGCCGTCGGGTGCCGCCAACTGCGTGCTTTATGCTCGCGCAGAGACCGGTGTCGCGCTCTTCGGCGATGCTGGCGGGTGGTGGGAGCAGGCGAACGACCGTTATCAACGCGGCCATGCCCCGGCAGTCGGAGCGATCCTCGTCTTCGAACGAACGCAGCGCATTCCTTCCGGTCATGTCGCCGTCGTTGCCAAAGTCGTCAGCGGCAACGAGGTCATTGTCGATCATGCTAACTGGTACCGCGGCAGGGTGAACCGTGGGATGTCGGTGATCGACACCTCGCCTGGCCATGACTGGACCAGCGTCGCAGTCATCGATTTGCCGTCCGGAATGTACGGGCGCGACTATCCGACCTATGGCTTTGTTTACCCGGTGACGAGCCCGCGCGAGATCGTCGAGGCACGCGATAATGGCCAGCACGATGCTTACGTCGTCGACGGTCCAGAATCTTTGGATTTTAGTGCTCAGCCGGCCTTCCTGCGCGTTGCCTTTGGTCCCGAACGCCAGCAGTTCGGCACCCATCGCGCGAAGTCGATGAGGGGAAACCAGCATCCCAAAGGGGGCGGCAGGGCACCTCGTTCACAAGGCCTCGATGATACACGCGCATCCTCACGGGACCTTGCACGCCACACTGGCACACCCGTCTCACCAATCTTACGTGATTGCGGCTCCCGCACACGCCCCCACTCGTACGCCGACCCGCCCCATCAAGACCGCCGAAGCCAAACACCATCGGGCGTAAGCGCCTCAACAGCAGGGGATCTTTCATGCGCACCGACTGTCGGGCGAGGGTCGAGAGAGACAGTAACGGTCCGAAGTATGGAACCAACCGCGCGACAGCATGTTAACCGCCCGTTTGGCATCAAAACGGGACAATGCCGTGCGGGTGACGGAAGTGCGGATCCTTGACGAATACGATCCGGCCGAGCGGCTGACGGATATGCGGGTTGGCTCGGTGAGCATCATTACGAACCATCGACCTATACTTTATTTCTTCCTCAATCCGGGGATGAAGATCCGGGTCTCATTCAAGATCGACGATGAGGCGGAGGAGTTTGCAGAAAAATTTGACGGCCGTCTGCTCGACATACCGTCGGCAGCCGACCAGCTCCTAACTGTGTAGCTATACGCGAACGGGCGATCCGTTCGCACATGGTGGAATGGCAGCTTCGAGTCAACAGCATCGGCTCGCACCCAGTGTAAGCGCCCGTTTGAGCCGCCGATCCGACCCCTTTTCGATCCTGATCAGATCGGCCGCGGCATCGTCCACGCTCTTCAATCGGCCGCCGAAGACCGGCGATTGCGCTCGCGATCTTCGCGCCCGGCGGCCGCACATCGATGCCATAGACGGCAGTTCCATTGACCTTGGACGGCGCGTCGAGCCGCTTGGCTGGCGTGCCGATCAGCGTAAAATCCTTCGGCTGTTTGAGCGCCACGCTTTTGGGAACCGGAATGCGAGCGGCATCCGCGGCAACCTCACCGTATTTCAGGGTCCGTCCTGTCGTCGTGTGGAGCACTTCACCGCTTTGCACGCAGGAGGCGTGATCGACATTCCAGCGCTTTGCCGCCGCCGCCACGAGCGTGGCTCTAGCGATCGCACCCGGCTTGACGCAGAGACTACCACGCCGCGCGTATCGCGTTCGAATTGCCCGTCGCTTGGATCCCGCCCAATAGGGGGTTGCCGTAGAGCTTTTCGCTCGGCGGAGCGTGCTGCAGCCGCACCTGGTTCAGGTCCACCTCCAGCGCGTCGGCGATCAGCATCGGGATCGCGGCATAGGTGCCTTGACCATTTCCACATAAGGCATCACCAGGACAATTTGGCCATCGCCTCCGATGCGGATGAAGGCGTTAGGTGCGAAGCCATCGGCGTCGGTCGCCGCAGCTTCGCCTGCTGCCAACGGCAGCCTTAAGCTAAGCATCAAGCCTCCCCCCGCGGCCGCTCCGGCCCGCAGGAACTGGCGTCGCGAGAGGCCCGCGCCGGCATCTCGGGAAGCGAGGTGATCGAGGATCGTTGTCAGCCTCTCTGTCCGCTCGTTTGCGCGGCCTGCTTGATCGCCGTGCGAATACGGAGATAGGTGCCACAGCGGCAAATGTTTCCGGACATCGCGTCGTCGATATCAACGTCCGTCGGATGCGGGTTGCTCGCAAGCAGGGCAGAGGCGGACATGATCTGGCCCGATTGGCAGTAGCCGCATCGAACGACCTCCCGGTCGAGCCAGGCGGTCTGGATCTTGGCGCCGGCCGCGGTCTTGCCAATCGCCTCGATTGTCGTGATCTCGGAGGTGCCGATGCTATTGATGGAAGTGATGCACGAACGGGTGGCGACGCCGTCGACATGCACTGTGCAGGCGCCGCAGAACGCCATGCCGCAGCCAAATTTCGTGCCGGTCATGCCGAGCACGTCGCGCAACACCAGAGCAGCCGGCGTGTCGCCGTCGACATCTGCAGTGCGATCGACGCCATTGACTTTGATCTGGGACGCCATGGTTGCCTCCTTGATGTCAATTTCGCTGAAAAGACATGCGCGGCTGCAGGAATAAGCTCTTCACTGTGAGGTCTTTGGCGCCCGCGGTCGAAAATGCTTTCGGATCGGCGCTTGCCGCCAGCAGGTGGCGGATTTGGCCGCATTGCCGGAGCGTCGGCTATGCCGGCCGGCGAAAAGCTCCGTCATCATACGCAAGGTTTCGCGGCCGCGGGAAACTCGTGAGCGGACCGTCCCGACCGGCACGTCAACAACGGATGCGGCTTCCTCGTAGCTCATGCCCTCCAGGCCGACGAGCAGAATCAGCGAACGGCGCAGTCTGGCGATGGCCCGCTCCAGGTCGCGAAGCTCAAGCCTCGCGATCTGATTGGGCAAGAGCTCCGAGCCCGGTTTAAATTTCTGTAATTCGACGACGCGGCGTTGTCGAGCCGCTTGGCGCGCGAGACTGATATGTCGATTGTGTAGGATTGTGAACAGCCAGGCGCGAAGATCGGTGCCGTCTTTCCACAGGTGAATTTTCTCAAGAGCTCGAGCAAGAGAATCCTGGACGAGATCATCTGCTGCGACCGGATCGCGCACCACAACGCGCGCGTAGCGCCTCAGACGTGGGATCAGCGCTTCGATCTGTGAAACAAGGCTGCGGTTGATCGAGCGTCCCTTTGACCCACTTGACCGGGGTCCCAACGAGCCACTGCGGTGCGGGTGTATCTCGGAGTGAGTAGTGTCCAGATCCATCATCGCCGGTCACCGATCATGCGTTGCCGTGGTTTGCCACAAAGGGCTGCTTCGATGCGTGGCGTCGAAGCGCCCCGTGATTTAATCACCCTCACGATCCTATCCGCTGTTAACTGTTGTAAATTTCTGTAAAATTCTCAAGCGGGCACCGAGCTTTAGCTGGGTGTGGGATCGAACGAATCTGTACTTTGCTGCCATCCTCGAGATCGACCGGCGGAGTGACCACGACCTGCGTGTCGCCGATTTTCGCGGTGCCCGACGGCAAGGTCAGGTTCTGGGCATTGACGGCATTCACCATATCCAGTGGGGTCAGACTCTTGGCCAACAGTTTCGCCGGGTCGAGATCGACCATGAACTGGCGGTATTTGCCGCCGGGAGGTGTCGGAAAAGTGACGCCGTGGATCGGGCCAGCCGCTGTCGCAGATTATAGTAGCCGTACTCGTAGAGCTGCTGCTCGCTGAGGGTGTCCGAGCTGAGGCTGATCTGCAATACCGGGACGGTGGGGGCATTGTACTGAACGACGAGCGGCGCCTGGATGCCGGCCGGCAGCAGCACGCGGATGAAATTCGTCGCCGAAACGATTTGCGCGATCGCGACATCGAGGCGCACGTCCGGCTGAAAATAGATCCTCTGGACCGAGATCCCATTCAGCGTTTGGGCCTCGATATCCTTGATCCCGTTGGCGCTGGTGCTAATCGCATACTGGCTGTCGGTGGTGACGCGCTGCTTCATTTCCGGCGTGTCGAGCCCGGTGTATTGCCAGATGACTGTGACCACCGGGATATCGATCTCCGGAAAAATATCTGTCGGCATCACCCGGAAGGCGGTGAAGCCGAGAAACAGGATCAACATCGCCAGCACAGAGAAGGTGTAATATAAGGCCAATGCAAAGCGCACGATCCCCATGACGTGCTCCGGGCCGATATCGGGAGGCTGGAGGCCCTCGCCCCTCACCGCAGGCACAGCGAGCAGATGGCGAGACCCATCGTCGTCGACATTTAGCGTTGAGTGTGTTCTGCGGCACTATTGTTCGGTTGCGAGCTTGTAACCACGGGACCAACGAGCGTACGCAATAGCGGGTGTCCAGCGGCGATTTCGATGAGTTCCAAAACTGCATCCGCCACTTTCTTGCGAGGGCGCTGTGGACGATTTCAGCGCGGTCTGGACCCGGTGCGATATCTTCGCCCGCTTGTCCATAGTCCGCGGCTCGGGCGTTTTCGGCTGGTGGATCGGGCTTGCCGAAGATTCCGGTTTGATACGGCTCAGGCTCGACTGTCGCAGAGTCTATGCCCAACTGCGACAACTCATAACAGTAGCTCTCAGCCACGCCTTCGACTGCAAACTTCGCTGCCGTTTATAGACCCATATCGGGCAAGACGCCCCTACCGGCGGCGGCGCTGGTGATGTGAGTGATCAAGCCTTCGCGCTGCGACCGCATGTTGTGAATGCGCACCCGGTGCGCCTCGTGAGCCGTGTCGGAGCGCGCCACTCCCGGCTCCGGGGGTAAGCGCAATAACGCGGCCGCTTCGCCATCGACCCCAGGTAATTCACCGCGGCCTCGACATGGGGCATGGTGTCATAGCTGGTCATAGCGCGACCCTTTGTCGCCGCTCAGAATGGCGGGAAACGCGGCCAGTCCGTCCAATGGTCGGCCTCGGGGCGCGCATAGGGCTGCCCGATCGCATTGGCCACCCGCGAGAACCTTCTGCCGACAGCCCGCTCAGTGCGGAACAATGTCCCGTCCCGGCGTGCTGGGGTTTGCTTCGTTTGCAATCGAGCCGCTCCTTCCAGAACGACAAGTGCGTTTAGCTCCCGATGCTCTAAATTGTGGTCCGGGCACCGTCCGACAAACGCGACTTTTTCGGCGTCAGTTTAGGATTCCTCATGTTTGGAGGTGGATTTCCCCGAGACGGTTGGTTGCGCACCTGTATCCATCGGATTGCGTTTCTCGCCAGGTAAGCATCGACTGCGG
>Ga0306920_100003881_pt1 | contig 19086 bp, 15 predicted proteins | sample flu12Cox44000170_FD_204666 | JGI IMG/M metagenome (GOLD analysis project Ga0306920, IMG submission 204666) | Lab enrichment of tropical soil microbial communities from Luquillo Experimental Forest, Puerto Rico - flux4day.12C.oxic.44.000.170 (v2)... | ecosystem: Environmental > Terrestrial >... | reverse complement strand
CTGAAATCCCTCGCTCTCGGGAGGGATGAGAAGCCAGCCGTTCGCTTGCGCGAGGGCGGCAAGGGGGAGATAGGCTGCCGCCAAAGGTGTGGCGAGACCCTCCTTGCATGCAACGGGAATGAGCTCCGTCAGTCCCGCGGCCGAGGTTACCTTGCGCGTGAGCGTCGCGTGGCGGACGTATAAGGTCTCGTTGCTCGCCGAAAGCCGGGCCAGCAGGGGGCGTCCGAGCATGTGCCAGACGGCGAGCACCGCGTCCAGGCGCCCTGGCAGCAGCAGAGCCGGCCGGCCGCGGACGGTCCCAAAAGCGGCTGTCTCTCCGGGGATGAGAGCAATGCCGTGCACGGCGACGTCGCCGACCGCAGCGAGGCTCGCCACCGCCTGATCGTCTTCGCCGCAGCCGGTGCCCCCGATGATCACCGCCGCGTCCGTATCGGCCGCTTGCAAAATCTCTTTGAGGTCTGCATTGGCGTCGCATCTGACGGCCGTAGCGCCGGCACAGGCCACAGCATGTGCGATGCATTGGAGTGCAGCGTCCATGGTGGGATCAGCCCGCACCCGGGCGCGCGCCAACAGCACCCGCGGCGCGCGCAGGCGCACGTTGCGAACGCCTGTGCTCTTGAGCAGCGCGATATGGGTCGCGGAAACCTTTCGCCCCGCATGGAGGAGTGCTGCCCCGCGCGCCAAGTCAGCGCCGGCCGGGAGCACACCCTCGCCCGGGTTGACCGGCGCAACCGCCTGCACGTGGCCGGCGTGCACGATCACACCATCGATAGCGGCGACGGCATCGGCTTCGGGCGGAAGCGGCTCCCCCGTGTCGATGCGCACTGCGGACGGGGTCGGCGCCGGAGCGTAGGAGCTGGCATCACTGGTGAGCGCGGATTGCACCGCCCAGCCGTCGCGCAGCGCCAGCGTCACGCGCGGGAGCGGCTCGCCCACTATGATATCGGCCGCAAGCACGCAGCCGAGCGCATCTTCGAGAGCGGCGGCGCGCTCGGCAACTGAATTCACCGATGCATGGATGCGGGCCAGCACATCGGCAAGCGGTGTGAGCCGGCGGATGCGCTGCGGGAATGCAAACTTCTCCGGCATGCTATGCTGGGCTAAATTCTGAATTCGTTGCGATTGCGCCCTTCGGAGACGTTGAGAAAGAGCTCATCGAGTGAAAGCCGCCGCCTGCTCAGGCCCTGCTCGAGCGAGTAGGTCACCAGCCGCTCGAAATTGTTGACGTTGCGGTCGTTGAGGCCGTACTCCCAGGGATCCTTGCCGAGAATGGCCTCCTGCTCCTCCCAGCTCTCGCGATACCAGGCGAGCGGTGCGATGCGCGGGTTCTCCATGCGCGCCATCGCGAGCGCTTTGGCCTCATTGAACGCCTTGTACAGGTTGATCGCCACCCAGGGATGGCGCTCGACGATCTCCTGCTTGATGCCGACGACGTGCATGATCGGAAATATGCCGGTGCGGCGATAGAACGCGATCTCCTCCTGCTTGTAGCTGGGAAACAGCCGGCCGACCCGCTTGTCGCCGGCGGTGAGCGGCCGGATCAGGTCGGGCGAGAACAGCGCATCGATCTCCCCCTCCACCAGCATGTGCTCCAGCGACTTGCCCGCGGGCGCCTGCGTGATATCGAGACCCGCCGGCGGCGTGAAATCGACGTCCTCGTCGATCTCGCTCAGCCAATGCATGGATTTGTGCGGGACGCCGTAGTCGTGCTCCAGAATTCCCCGCATCCACAGACCGGCGGTGAAAAGAAAACCCTTGGTGCCGACCTTGCGGCCGATCAGATCCGTAGGCTTGCTGATGCCCTTTGCGGTGTTGATGAAGATGAAGCCGTGGCGGAAGCGCCGATGCGGGAAAACCGGAATCGCGCGGAAGGGCAGATCGCGGTCGCGCGCGGCGACATAGCCCGAGCCCGACACCTCGGCGACATCGAACTCGCGCCCGCGGAGAAAGCGCCAATGCCGCGGCGAGGCCGCCATGTCGGTGAGCACGGTGAGCTCGATTCCGTCCGGACAAACGCTGCCTTCCTTGAGCGCGCGTATGATCTCGTAATCGCCGCAGGCGAAGGTGAGCTCCAGCTTGCGGGACATATGCTTATTGCTGCGGCAGCTTGCTGAGGAAGAGAATGCTTAAGCTTCCGTCCGGCGTGTAATTCGTCTTCTTCACCTCGATCTGTGTCTCGCTGGCCTTGCGTTGATCCTCCCCGCAGAAGCTCACGAGATTGTCGGGGCTGCCCTTGTCCACCGTGAGGCGAAATTCCTTCATCGGGCTGCCAAGCCCGGTGATCCACGTCTTATGCGCATAGTCGAGGCGCTGCTCGGCGAACGGCGCACCAGGACTGCTGCCGGCGGCTTTGCGCGCTCGTTCGATTGCCGCGAGGAGCTCGTGGCCAAAGCAATATTTGTCGTCGTACTCCTCGTACCAGGATTCCTTGGCCTGATTGGCAGAGCCGAGCAACGTCCGATCCGAGCGGCCGACGCTCGGCTTGTAACGCAGCTCGATCGCGGTCTCGCCGTTGGCAGCGAAGGTCTGCTGCCAGAAAAAGGTGGTTTGCAACGCCCAGCGCGGGGCGAAACTGTTTTGCATTCCGGCAGCGCTGGCGTGCGGCTCGGCGTCGACAAGCCCGATTCCGCGCAGCTCCTCCACTTTGTCCCCCGGCAGCCGATCAACGACTTCGCGTGTGCTGCTCAGATGTGGAGCAAGGGGAACGCCGAGGCTGCGCAGCAGCTGCGTGCGATCGAGCCCGGCGGCAATTACGCGCTGCTCGACTGCCGGCGATATCGGCTTGCCGTTCACCTCGACAGCAACAGCAAGCAGATTGACGGGATCATCGGTCGGCAACGCAGGCGCATCATCTACGCCTTCGATCACAATCTCGGGCATCGGAAAGGTGGCGAGAACGCTGACGGCGCGGTCCGACGTGTTTCGCACGCGATAGCGCGCGCTGATCCCGGTCGCCGAGATCGCAAGCTCCTGCGATATCACTTCGAGGCTCGGGTGATGCGCGAAGATGAGCCCGCCGGTGGAAAGCTCGTCGGTCGCAAGGAGGGGCGTTGACGTGATTGCCGCAGCGACAAGCGCTAGCGCGATCTGACGCATGATGCTTCCCCCTGTTGATTTCGATCCAAAGCCGATCGGTATGGCGGCAATTGGACGGCGTTACACACTCGGGTAGACCCAAGACCTGCGGCTGCGATCCACCGCTTTGAAGGCCTCGATCTGATCGCGATAGCTTTGCGTAAGATCGACGTCCTCCCATCCATTCAATAGTCGCATGCGGCGGACCGGGTCGATCAGCAAAGGAAATGTGCGCGCCGCGTACGAGATCGTCTGCTCCCGCAGATCGACCGCCACTGACAGCGATGGATTCTCGTTCAATGTCACGATGAGTGCGCCAACGTCGTCTTCGCCGGCCGCAGCCGCAAGCAAGCCATTCTGCACTGCGTTTCCCGCAAAGATGTCTCCGAACGACGGCGCGATCACGCAGCGGATGCCGTGGTCGACGAGGGCGTAGACCGCAGCTTCCCGTGAGGAGCCGCAGCCGAAATTGCACCGGCCCACGAGGATGCGCGCCTCCCGCCAGCCTGGTCGATTGAGCGGAAAATCCGGCTGCTCGCGGCCTTGCGAATCGCAACGCAGGTCCGCCAGCAGAAATTTTCCCAAACCCGCCGAACGCGGAAGCTTGAGAAACCGCGCCGGAAGCAACTGATCGGTGTTGAGATTGGGGATATCGAGCGGACAAGCCGCGGCGATGAGCTTAGTGAACTTCTGCACGAGGTCCTCCGCTTAGTCGACGCGTCCAGCCAACAGCGAACGCACGTCGGCAAGACGCCCGCTCACCGCGGCGGCAGCCACCATCGCCGGCGACATCAGATGAGTGCGGGCGCGCGGGCCCTGGCGGCCGCGGAAATTCCGGTTTGTCGTCGAGGCGCAACGCTCCCCCGGCGCGACCAACTCGCCGTTGATGCCGGCGCACATCGAGCAGCCGGATTCGCCCCATTCGAGCCCGGCATCCTTGAATATGCGGTCAAGACCTTCCTCTTCCGCCTGCCGCTTGACGCTCGTCGAGCCTGGCGACACGAGCCCCGGCACCATGCTGGAGCGGCCGGCAAGCACGGCCGCCGCCGCCCGCAAATCCTCGATGCGGGCGTTGGTACAGGAGCCGATGAAGACGCGATCGATCGCGATCTCGGTGAGCTTCTTGCCGGGCGCGATGCCCATGTAGTCGAGGGCTTCGCGCACATATCTGGCACGCGCTTCGTCCACCTCCAGGGCGGGGTTCGGAGCGCTCGCCTCAATTGGCAACGCGTCCTCGGGACTGGTGCCCCACGTCACGAACGGCGCGATCTCGGCAGCCGCGAGCGTCACCTCGCGGTCGAAGATTGCGTTCCGGTCCGTCGTCAGGGCACACCATTGCTCCACCGCCCGCTCAAAGGCCGCGCCTTGCGGCGCATACGCACGCCCCTGCAGATACCGGAAGGTCGTCTCATCCGGCGCGATCATTCCACAGCGGGCGCCTGCCTCGATCGACATGTTGCACAGCGTGAGCCGTCCTTCCATCGACAGCGAGCAAATCGCGCTGCCGGCGAACTCGATCGCATGGCCGCTCGCGCCGCCGGCGCCGATGCACGAAATAATGGCGAGGACGATGTCCTTGGCGGTCACGCCCGCGCCCGTGCGGCCGTCAACTTTGATTCGCATGAGCTTCGGCTTGCGTTGCCAGATCGTCTGCGTCATCAGCACGTGCGCCACCTCTGAGGCGCCAATGCCGAACGCATAGGCTCCCAACGCGCCATGCGTCGACGTGTGACTGTCGCCACACACTATCAACAACCCCGGCAAGGTCAGGGCCTGCTCCGGGCCGACGACATGCACGATGCCCTGGCGAGGATCGCCGAGGCCAAACAAACGAACGCGATGCTCCGCCGCGTTAGCCTCGAGCGTGCGCACCATGGCCGCAATCTGCGGGTCCGCGATCAAGGCGCGAGAGCCGCGCGTCGGCACGTAATGATCGGCGAAGGCAAACGTCAGATCAGGCTCGGCCAGATGGGATTTGCGCTCCCGCATGCGGGCAAAGGCGTGGAAAGAACCTTCGTGCAGATAGTGGCGATCGACCCACAGCAGCGCTTCGCCGTCCTCGCGGCGCACGATCTCATGCGCCGCCCACACCTTTTCGAACAACGTTTGCGGTGCGCCCATTGTTTCGCTGTATTGTAGAAGATGCCGCGAGTGCTAGTCTACTTCCACGCAAATGCCGATGACGAGGAGTAAACAAAATGCCGCGTTCCACTGTCCCGATCAGCCGCCGGCGCCTGCTGCAAACGACTGTGTTGGGCGCAGCCGCCTCGGCATCCGGAACGCTGAGCGCTCCGTCCTTCGTGCGCGCGCAGGCGAATGCGGTGAAGCTTGGAGTGCTGCACCCGGTGACGGGCGCATTGTCCTATTCCGGCCAACAAGGCCGGCTCGGGGCGACGCTGGCGATCGAGGAGATCAACGCCGCGGGCGGCATCAAGGCTTTGCACGACGCGAGAATCGAGCCGATTCTTGGCGACGCGCAATCGACGCCCGAGGGTGGCAGCGCCGAGGTCGAGAAGATGAACGCAGCCGGAGTGACCGCTGTCGTCGGTGGCTACGGCAGCTCCATCTGTCTTGCCGCGAGCCAGACTGCCGCACGCTATGACCTGCCTTATCTGGTGGATGTCGGTGTAGTCGACGCCGTCGTCACGCGCGGCCTGAAGAACACGTTTCGGTTCGGGCCGGGTTTCGGCGTGATTGCGAAGACGGCGCTCGACAATCTGGTCACCATCAACGATCAAGCCGGCAAGCCCGCCAAGACGGCCTTGATCGTGCACGAGGATTCCGCCTTCGGCTCCGGGCTCGCCAAGCTTCTCAACGATCAGCTGCCGGGACGCGGATTCCAGGTGCTCGACACGATCTCGCATCCCACTCCCACCCGCGACTTCAACAATGTCGTGCTCAAAATCAGAGCCCAGAATCCCGACCTGCTCATTCCAGCCAATTATTACAATGAATATGTCCTGCTCGCGCGAACCTTGCAGCAGCAGCGCGTGCGGCCGAAAGGCATTTATTCCGTCCTTGGCGGCGCGGCGTCATCCTACAAGTTCGTGAATGAATTTCCCGAGGCGGCGCAATACATCATGGATTGCAATCACTGGTTCGACCCCCGCAACCCCAAATCCGCGGCGCTGAAGAAAAAAGTCGAGGCGAAGGGAGAGTACTACACATATGAGGTTTTCATGAATTATTCCTGCATCCTGCTGCTTGCGGATGCAATCGAGCGTGCCGGCAGCATCGAGCATGCGAAGCTGACAGCGGCGCTGGAAAGCTCGACCTTTGCCGGACACGTGATGCCCTACGGCCCGACCAAATTCGTCAACGGGCAGAATCAAGGTGCCGCCCCGGTCAATACCCAGGTGCTCGGCAATGACATCCAGGTGATACTCCCGCAAACTTTCGCATCGGCAAAACCCGTATTCCCAATCCCGCGCGCCTAGCCCTGCGCAGCGGGATGCCGGAGAGGAACGCACGCGCGGCCGGTGTAACCGAGATGCTTGTGATTCTCAGTCGATGCCGCGATCACCGCTCGTCATGGCCGCGCTTGTCGCGGCCATCCACGTCTTTCTTAGACCGAAAACAAGTCGTGGATGGCCGGAACAAGTCCGGCCATGACGTTGAGCGGCCGTTGACTCCTTCGTTTTGCGCCGTGCGGATCACGAACCGGGCACTCATGGAACAAGTGCAGGCATGACGGCGCTGGGCATGCTGTCGCCGGCGATCGTTCTTTCCGCTGTCTTGAACGGGCTTCTCATGGGCGCCGTCTATGCTCTCGTGGCGCTCGGGCTCACTCTGATCTACGGCGTCTTGCACATCATCAATTTTGCGCACGGTGCGCTGCTGACGGCGGCCATGTTCGCAGCGCTCTTCGCGCATCGCCTGCTCGGTCTCGATCCGTATGTAGCGGCGCTGCCTCTCAGCATATCGTTCTTCGCGCTGGGCTACGCATTGCAACGCTTCGTCATCGGGCCAGCCTCGCACGGCAGAGATGAAAATTACCTGCTGATAACGCTTGGGCTTGCAGTCGTCATCGAGAATGCGCTGCTGTACGCCTTTCGTGCGGATACTCGCACGATCACGCTTCCCTACGCATTCGACGTGTTGGAGGCTGGATCGGTTTTTCTGCCCGTCCCCCGCGTCGTCGCTTTTGCCGTCGTGATGCTCGTGGCATTGCTCCTGTGGCTTGGCATGCGCTTCACCGACACGGGCAAGGCGATCCGTGCCGTCGCCAAGGAGAAGCTCGGGGCCGAGCTCGCCGGAATCGACGTGGCGCACATTTACGCCGTCACATTCGGGATCGGCACCGGCTGTCTCGCGATTGCAGCCTGCCTCCTGATCCCGACCTATTACGTCAATCCGCAGGCGGGGAACGCCTTTGTGCTGATCGCCTTCACCATCGTTGTCCTCGGCGGCATGGGATCCGTGGCCGGAGCGCTGATTGGGGGCCTCGGCGTCGGCGTCGTGGAGAGTCTGTCGGGCCTTTACCTCGGAGAATCGCTGGGGCAGATCGGCATTTTCATCATCCTCATCCTCGTGCTGCTATTGCGCCCGAGCGGTTTGTTCGGAGCGCGGGCATGAGCAGCGCGACAGTGATTGCAGCGGCCGTCGCTCTTCTTGCGGCGGTGCCGCTGCTCACGGCATCCAATGTCGTGCTCAATTTTCTGATCGTCACGCTCATGGTCGCGCTGGTTGGCCAAGGCTGGAACGTGCTCGGCGGCTATGGCGGGCAATATTCCTTCGGGCATTCCGCCTTTTTTGGAACGGGCGCCTTCGCCACCGCGATCATGCAGGTACGCTATGGCATCAACGCCTGGGCAGCCTTCTGCATGGGAATCGCGGCCGGCGCTCTGCTCGGTGCGGTCATCGGCGCGCTGTGCTTTCGCTCGGGCCTCAAAGGCGCGTATTTCGCCCTGGTCACGCTGGCCTTCGCGGAGGTGCTGCGCATCATTGCCAGCGTCGCGCCCCTCACCGGAGCTGGCGTCGGCACGTTGATTGCGCTCGACTTGCGCCCCGAAGCCTTTCAGTTCCGCAGCCGGTTGCCGTTCTATTGGATCATGCTTGGCCTGGTGACGCTCTCGCTGGTGATTGCTCGCCTGATCGAAGGCGCGCGGTTTGGCGCATGGCTGATCGCAGTGCGCGAAAACGAGGACGCTGCGAGAGCACTCGGCGTCGATGTCACCCGGATCAAGCTCGCCGCGATGATCATCTCCGCCGCCATCGCTGCGGCGGGCGGCTGCTTCTACGCGCAATACTTTCTGTTCGTCGACGCAGGAATCGCCTATGGACCCTGGATCTCAGTGCAAGCGTTGCTTGCTCCCATTATCGGCGGCGCCGGCACCGCTCTCGGCCCGCTGCTCGGCGCTTTAGTCATCAAGACGCTCGGCGAGCTCACGAAGCTTGTCGCGGGTGATGCGCCAGGGCTCGATCTCGTGGCTTTCGGCAGCATTCTGATCGCCGTGGTGGCATTTGCGCCGCGCGGCATTGCAGGGCTCCTATCCGCCTCGCATGACCGCCTGCGGCTCGGAAGCACGCTCGAGCCGCCAGCAACGGAACGCGCGGATGCCTGAGCCTCTGCTCCGGGTCGAGAAGGTATCGAAGCACTTCGGCGGAGTGGTTGCGGTCGATCGCGCCTCGTTCGCGATTGCAGCCGGGCATATCACGGCGCTGATCGGTCCAAACGGCGCGGGCAAGACGACGCTGTTCTCCATCATCGCCGGATTCTCGCCGCCGAGCGAGGGCCGCATCTTTTATGCCGGCGCGGAGATAACCGGCGAGCCGCCGCATCGGCTCGCCAGGCGAGGTATCGCTCGCACCTTCCAGATCGTTCAGCCGTTCGCAGGCTTGACGGTTTGGGACAACATCGCCATCGGCTCGCATCTCTTGCGGCCCGCGCGCGCGGATGCGCTCGCGGCGGCCGCCGAGACGGCACAACTGGTCGGTCTCGGCGAGCTCGTGCGGCGCCCGGCCGCAAGCCTGACCCTCTCCGCGCTCAAGCGGCTGGAGCTCGCGCGCGCGCTCGCGATCGAGCCGCGTCTGCTTCTACTCGACGAGGTGCTCGCCGGACTCAATCCTTGCGAGATTCACGATATGGTGCCGCTCATTCGCGACATTCGAGACCGCGGCGTTACGATCGTGCTCATCGAGCATGTCATGCAAGCCGTGATGAGCCTCGCCGACGAGGTTCTGGTGTTGGCGCAAGGCCGCATCATTGCCGCGGGGTCGCCGCAGGCGATCGCGTCGCATCCACGCGTGATCGAAGCCTATCTCGGGCATGGCGCCGCGGCGCGGCTGCACGCGCAACAGCAATCCTATGACAGGTGAGCCGATTCTGCGCGTGAGCGAGCTGCACGCCGGATATGGCCGCACGGAAATCCTGCATGGGATCGATCTCACCGTGTGCACGGGCGAGATCGTTGCCATCCTCGGCTCCAACGGCGCGGGAAAATCGACCCTCAACCGCACCATCTCCGGCGTGCTGCGGCCTACAGGCGGCGCAATCGTGTTTTCGAATCTTTCGATCGAAAGAATCCCACCCGCCGCAATCGTAGCGCATGGTCTGGTCCATGTTCCCGAAGGCCGTCGTATCTTCCCCAATATGACGGTGCGGGAGAATCTCGATCTTGGCTCCTATCGGCGCGCCCGCGCGCGCCGCAGCGCCAATCTTAGCCGCGCCTTTGCGCTCTTCCCTCGGCTGGCCGAGAGGCAATCGCAGCTCGCGGGCACGCTGTCCGGCGGCGAGCAACAAATGCTGGCGATCGCGCGTGCGCTGATGGCGGAACCAACGCTCTTGATTCTGGACGAGCCGTCACTCGGGCTCTCACCCATTCTGGTCGAGCAGTTGTTCGCCTTGATCAAGGACATCAACGCCGAAGGAATCGCTATCCTCCTCGTCGAGCAGAACGTTGTGCAGACACTCGAATTGGCGCAACGTGCCTACGTCCTCGAGAATGGCCTCTTTGTCGTTCAGGGAAATGCCGCTGATATCCGCAATGATCCCCGTCTCAATCGCGCCTATCTCGGCATGTGACCAGGAAATAATGTGGACATGATCAACCCGACGACCGACCGCGACTTGCGCGCGCGTCTCGCCAGAAAGCCCATTCTGATTGCTCCCGGGGTGCACAACGCGCTCTCTGCTCTCGTCGCGGAGAAGGCCGGATTTGCCGCGCTCTATGTGTCCGGCGCGGCGATTGCCTACACCCGGCTGGGACGGCCGGACATCGGCCTGCTCAGCCTCACTGAGGTGACGGATACGGTAAGCCTCATCCGCGATCGCGTTGAGGCGCATCTGATCGTGGATGCGGATACGGGCTACGGCAACGCGCTCAATGTCCGCCGCACGATTCGCCTCTTGGAGCGTGCCGGTGCCAACGCGATCCAGCTGGAGGACCAGGATTTCCCGAAGCGCTGTGGCCATCTCGAGGGTAAGACGCTGATCAGCGCGGACGAGATGACGGGGAAGATCCGGGCGGCGCTCGATGCGCGACGCCTGCAAGAGACGCTCATCATTGCGCGCACGGACGCCATCGCGGTCGAAGGTTTCGAGCGCGCCATCGAGCGCGCCGTGCGTTACCGCGAATCCGGCGCCGACGTGTTGTTCGTGGAGGCGCCGCGAACACATGCGGAGCTCTCCGGCCTCATCGCAGCGCTCGGCAGCCGCGCTCCACTGCTGGCGAACATGGTCGAAGGCGGAAGGACACCGCTGCTGGCGGCAGCCGAGCTAGAGGCGATCGGGTTCTCTCTCGTGATCTTCCCGGCCGGGATTGTGCGCGCGCTCGCATCGACGGCCATGGAATACTACGCCTCGCTCGCGTCGCACGGCACCACCGCGCCGTTCCGCGCGCGCATGCTCGATTTCGAGGGGCTCAACGACCTCATCGGAACGCCGGAGATGATTGCGCTCGGCAGAAAATACGAGGCTCGGCCGCCTTCGACCAAGAAGACAGGCGCCAGCCAGTGAGGCTCCTCGATCCCGTCACGCTTGCCGTTCTCAACGGCCGCCTCGTGCAGATTGCCGATGAGATGGACGCGACGCTCTATCGTTCAGCGTTCAATCCAATCGTTGCCGAGGCGCATGATGCCTGCCATGGGCTCTATCACGCCGAGACCGGGGCAACGCTGGTGCAGGGGACTTCCGGCTTGCCGATCTTTGTCGGCGCCATGGCATTCGCGGTCAAGACGGTGATCGATAAGGTCGCGCGGGAGGGCGGGCTGGCCGCAGGCGATACTTATCTGTTCAACGACCCCTATGACTGAGGGACCCATCTCAACGACGTGCGGCTCGTGCGTCCGCTTCTGCGCAACGGCCGCGTTTTTGCCTGGCTCGCTTCGGTGGCCCATTGGCTCGACGTTGGCGGCAATGTGCCCGGCAACTTCAACGCTACCGCGACGGAAAGCTTTCAGGAGGGGTTTCGCATCCCGCCGGTGAAGCTCGTGCGCGCAGGCGCGCTGCAGCAGGACATCATCGATATCCTTTCGGCAAATTCGCGCGTGCCGCAATCCAACTGGGGAGATCTCAACGGACAGCTCAACGCGCTCGATCTCGCCGAGAAGCGCCTGCACGCGCTGCTCGATGAGCACGGCGAGGAAACGATCGCCGCGGCACTCACGGCGCTCAGCGCGCGCGCCGACGCGCTGATGCGCGCGAACATCAGTGCGCTCCCCGACGGCACCTACCGCTGCGACACGTTTCTCGACAACGACGGCATCAGTGACCATCCGCTTGCGATCGCGCTCGACCTCACGATTGCGGGTGACCGCATGCGGCTCGACTTTTCGCGTTCCGCCCCGCCTTGCGAAGGCCCGCTCAACATCGCGCGCTCCACCACGATCGCTTCCTGCTATGTCGCGCTCAAGCACTTGTTCACCGACGTGCCGGCGAACGCAGGCTGCCTGGCGCCGATCGAGTTCATAGTTCCCGACACGACGATGCTCGGCGTCTCGGCACCGCGTCCGGTCGGCGGATACACGGAGACCATTCTGCGCGTGATCGATGTCATCTTCGGAGCACTCGCCCAGGCTGCGCCGGAGCGCGCGCAGGGGAGTCCATTCGGCACCATCAATGCGCTTTCGCTCGCCGGCTGGCGCGAGCATGGCCACAGATGGGTGATGTTCTGCTTCTTCGGCGGCGGGCTCGGCGGCAACCCGGAGGGTGACGGGCTCAATCACGGCAACAATCCGATCTCGACCGCCACGATCCCTCCGCTGGAGATATTGGAATCGCTCTATCCCGTCATGTTCACGCAATGGGCATTGCGCGCGGATTCCGGCGGTCCCGGCCGGCATCGCGGCGGGCTTGGCGCGATCTACGAGATCGAGGCTCTGGCCGAGAGCGGCGCCGAAGTGTCCCTGCTGGGAGAACGCGGCAAATATCCGCCATTCGGAGTGAACGGCGGCAAGGAAGCGGCGCTCAACCGCTTTGTCTATGCGACCGATGACGGAGAGGCGACGCCGCCGCTCGTGTCGAAAATCACCGGAGTTCGCATTCGCCGCGGCCAGAAAGTTCGGCTGGAGACTCCCGGAGGCGGCGGGTTTGGCGATCCATTGACGCGCGAGCCCGAACGCGTCGTTCGCGATGTGCGCCTCGGCTACGTCTCGCGCGAGGCCGCGCGGCGCGGCTACGGGGTCGCGCTGGGTGAGGACGGTGCGCTCGATGCCGAGCGCACGGCGAGCGCGCGCCGCGCGGCATCGTCGTGCGAGACATCACGGTGACCGGCTCGAGCGTCATCGTCGGCGTGGACGTGGGGGGCACATTCACCGATTTGTTCCTGCTCGATTGTGAGGCGCGCACCTTTCGCACCCGCAAGGTGTCCTCGCACCGCGGCGATGAGTCCCGCGGCTTCCTCAACGGCCTTGCCGCTCTCGAAATAGAGGGTGTCGACTGCTCGATCGTGCATGGCACGACGGCGGCAACCAACGCGCTGTTGGAGCGACGCGCTCCGCCGGTCGGAATCATCACAACGCGCGGCTTTCGCGACGTCTTGGAAATGCGCCGCCGCGATCGGCGCCGCACGTGGGGCCTGTGGGGTGATTTCATCCCGATTGCCGAACGGGACCTGCGTATCGAAGTCGATGAGAGAACGCTAGCCGACGGCACCATCCGCACGCCACTGGATTGCGCCCAAGTGCAGGCCGCCGCAAGACTGCTGCTGAGAAAGGGCGCGAATAGTCTCGCCATCGTTTTCATCAACGCCTACGCCAACATCGAGAATGAGCGTCGCGCCCTGCTCGAGGCTCGCGCGCTATGGCCGAACGAATTCGTGACCGCCTCGCACGAGGTGCTTGCGGAAATCCGCGAGTTCGAGCGTTTCTCGACGGCGGCGCTCAACGCCTACCTGCAGCCGGTCATCGGCGCCTATATGAGCAAGCTGGAGAGCGAGCTGGCGCGACAGAAATCCGCGCGCCAGCTTCACATCGTGCAGTCGAACGGCGGCATCATGTCGACGGCGAGCGCGCGCAGGCTTCCCGTGCGCATGGCGCTGTCGGGACCGGCCGCCGGCGTCGTTGCCGGCGCAGCGCTCGCGAAGGCTGCGGGCTTCGACAACGTCATCACATGCGATCTTGGCGGCACGTCGTTCGATGTTTGCGTCATTACGGGCGGAAAGGCCGCGGTCACAGCGCAGACGACCATCGACTTCGGTCTCGTCATCCGCACACCCATGGTTGAGATCACCACCATAGGCGCCGGCGGGGGGTCGCTGGCCTCGGTTGATCGCGGCGGGCTGCTGCAAGTGGGCCCGGAAAGCGCAGGCTCCATACCGGGGCCCGCCTGTTACGGCCGTGGCAATCCCCGCCCCACGCTCACGGATGCGCAGATCGTCCTCGGCCGCATCAACGCATTGCGCCCGTTGGGTGATGAGCTGGCCGCGCTCGATGTCGAGGCCGCGAAGCGGGCGATTGCCGATCACGTCGCTCGGCCGCTCGGCCTCGACATCGCGCATGCCGCGGACGCCATCGTGCGCGTCGCGGAGGCGCGAATGGCGGGAGCGATCCGTCTGGTCTCCATCGAGCGCGGGCACGATCCAGCGCATTTCATCGCCATGCCGTTCGGCGGTGGCGGCGCGCTGCATGTTGGCGCGCTGATCCGCCAGATCGGTCTCAAATGCGCGCTGGTACCGCGCCTCCCGGGCCTCACGTCGGCACTGGGCTGCATCATCGCCGATCGCAAACATGACGTTGTGCAGACCGTCAATCTCACGCTCGACGGGCTCGATGCGGAAAAGCTCGAACAGCGCCTGCGCATGGCGTGCAAGGACACAATCGCCGCTGTCGCAGCGGCAGGGATGGCCCTCGATCACCTCGAGCACGCCGATGTTCTCTACGAGCTCGACATGCACTATCTCGGACAGACCCATAGCGTGGCCGTGCCGCTTCCGGTGACGGCAAGAGAGGGCCAATTGGGACTGACAGAAGAGTTGATACGCACCGCGTTCGAGACAGCTTACTCCGCATCGTTCAGTCGCTTGCTTGCCGGCGTCCCGGTGAGAATCGCCTCGCTGCGCGTGACCGCAACCGGCCGACGGCCGACGTTCGACGCTTCGATTCTTGCTCCCGCATCGAGGTCATCGCTGGCTGACGCAAGACTCGAATCGCGGCCGGTCTGGCTCGATGGCCGCTGGCGCGAGACAAGCGTCTGGTCCCGCCTCGACCTGCCGGCCGGCGCTGTGATCACCGGGCCTGCGATCCTCGAGCAGGCCGACGCCACAACTGTGATCGAGCCGGGATTCATCGGCCGCACCGATGCGCTCGGCAATGTCATCGTGCAACTCAGCTCATAGAGTATAAGGAGTGCTCACATGAGCCGGATGCGCGTTGCTCTCCGAGTTCCGGTTGGCCGGCCGTTGCCTGATGTCGCCACGTTCATCCTCCGCTGCGAGGAGGCAGGCTTCGACGGCGTCGGCATCCATGACCATCCGTCGAGCGGGCGGGACGCTTACCTCGCGCTGGCGCTCGCTGGCCGAGCCACGCACCGCCTGCAACTTTTTCCGGCCACCTCAAGCCCATTGGTTCGCCATCCGCTTGTTCTCGCGTCGCTCGCCCACAGTTTGGATGAGATTGCACCAGGGCGCACGTATCTCACTGTGGCGCCCGGCTTCATCTCGACGCGCAGCATTGGGCAGCCGCGCGCGCGCATCGCCATCATGCGCGAGGCGATCCGCGACATCCGCGCGCTCCTCGCCGGTGAGGGCGTCGCGTTCGGCGGAGCGCCGACGCGCCTGAGGAACGCAAGCGCGAGACCAACGCCCATCTATCTGCTGGCGGCCGGCCCGCGCATGATTGAGCTTGCCGGCGAGGTGGCCGACGGCGCCTTTCTCATGGTCGGCGTCCATCCAACCGCCATCCGCTCAGCGCGTCGTCATCTGGAGGAAGGAGCTGCCCGCGCCGGCCGCTCCCTGAGAGAGTTCCCGGTCGTGTTCGTGATCACTCTCGGTCTCGGATCGGACGCGGAGACGGGAATGCGATGGGTGCGCAGCTGGTTCGCTCCGGGTCAACCATTCCTCGCCTATCCCAGCGCATCAAATCTTTATTGGCTGAGGGAGGCAGACTTCGAGCTTGAGAAAGAACACGATCCCGCGGCTATATCCGAGAATGAAGCGCGCCGGATCGCCGATGCCTTTGGATTGTTTGGCTCACCGGAGCGTTGTGCAGAGCGCCTTCTGCAGGCGCGAGAGGAGGCGGGTGTTGAGAACGTGTTCTTCTTCCCCGCGCATGACCTCGGCCGCGGCTACGATATGCCGGAGGCCGAGGTGCAGGCCTTCAAGGACATAATCCGCCCGCGATTAGGAGGATAGGGAAGCATGACAAAGCCGCGGCTCAAACATTTCGGCTGGGGGCGCGAAGGCGAGAGCTTCACCGCGGAGGAGGAGGCCTTCGTCTGGATGCGGATGAAGGAGCGGTTCCGGATCGACGATCTGCAAGAGATCACGCCGCCGCGTCTCGAGGACATCGAGCTTAATTCGCCGCGCGTAAAACCACCGGCTTCGCTCGAGGCGATTGCCTCAATCGAGCGCTACGATCGCGCCGCACATACCTACGGCAAATCATATCCGGACTATGTGCGCGGTCTCATCGGCGATTATGCCGCGGCGCCTGACGTCGTCTTTTATCCGCGCAACGAGCAGGACATCGCCGCCGTGCTCGACTGGGCGGAGGCGGTGCAGGCGTCGGTCACGCCGTTTGGCGGCGGCTCGAGTGTCGCCGGCGGAGCCGGCGCTGGCGTCAACGGCGGCGGCCGCGACCGGCCAGCCGTGACCTTGGACCTGCGCGACATAAATCGCGTCGTCGAGGTTGACCGCACGTCCCGTGCTGCGCGCATCGAGGCGGGTGCTTTCGGCCCTGCGCTCGAAGCCGAGCTCAAACCGCATGGGCTCACGCTGCGGCACTTTCCGCAAAGCTTCGAGTTCTCGACACTTGGCGGTTGGATCGCGACCCGTTCGGGAGGGCATTTCGCCACCCTCTATACTCACATCGATGAGCTCGTGGAGTCGCTGCGCGTCGTCACTCCACGCGGACTGATCGAGACGCGCCGGCTTCCCGGCTCGGGAGCGGGCCCCAGTCCCGACCGGCTGCTGATCGGCTCCGAAGGCATTCTGGGGATCATGACGCAGGCGTGGATGCGGCTGCAGGCGCGGCCGCGTTTCCGCGCCGGCGGCGCGGTGCGCTTTGCCGATTTCTTCACCGCGGCGCGCGCGCTGCGCGCGATCGCGCAAGCCGGTCTCTATCCCGCGAATTGCCGCATCCTCGATCCGCAGGAGGCCTACAACACCGGCGCGGGCGACGGCTCGGTTGCCATCATGGTGCTCGCGTTTGAATCCGCCGACCATCCTCTCGATGCCTGGATGGCGCGCGCGCTCGAATGCTGCCGCGACCATGGCGGCGAGCGCGAGCAGGCGGATGCCGAGAACGCGCATCGCCAAGGTGCCGCCGGGCGTTGGCGCAACGCCTTCATCCGCATGCCATATGCGCGCGAACGCACGATCATGCGCGGCATCATCGACGACACGTTCGAGACCGCAATCACGTGGGAGCGGTTCGAGTCCTTTCACGACAGCATCAAGGCGGTGACCGAGCAGGCGATCCGCGACGCGACCGGCCAGGCAGGTCAGGTCACTTGCCGGTTCACCCACGTCTATCCGGACGGGCCGGCGCCTTATTTCACGTTCCATGCGGCCGGACGGCACGCAAAGCTGATCGAGCAATGGCGCGCTATCAAAACCGCGGCGCTCGACGCGGTGATCGCCGGCGGCGGCACGATCACGCATCATCACTCGGTCGGCCGCGACCACCGGCCCTGGTACGACCGCCAGCGCCCGCCGCTGTTCGCCGAGGCGCTCAGAGCCGCCAAGCGCGCGCTCGACCCGCAGGGCCTGCTCAATCCGGGCGTGCTGATCGATCCGTGAAGACGCGCCTGCCGAGGTCGAGCTCACTCCTTCCGGTTGTGCCGCGTGAAACAACAGGAGATTAACAAGTGGATTGACAGCTCCTAGTTGCAGCAGCACGCCTCAATCGGGAACGCGCGCGCCTCTACCGCGCGCCCTGCGCGAGCTCATTCATCTCCTGCGCGAGCTTCACGTCGCGCTCGGTCACGCCTCCCGCCTCATGCGTCGCCAGCGTGACCTCGACCGTGTTGTAGACATTGAACCACTCGGGATGATGGTCGAGCTTCTCCGCGACAAGCGCCGCGCGGGTCATGAAGCCGAACGCCTCGCTGAAATTCCTGAAGGTGAATTTTCGGCGAATGGCGTCGCGACCGTCCACCTCGCTCCATCCCGCAAGCCTGGCGAGCGCCGCTTGGCGCGCGGGCCCGGTCAATTTTTCAACCATGCTGGAAACCTCTGCACAGGATCAGGACGGCTCGCGCACCGCGGCGAGCTCGTGGGCGCGCACGCCGGCGATCTTGCGCGACCTCGCGGAGTAATGGGAAGCGTTCTGCTCGCCGCGCAGCGCCTCGCGCGTGAACTGGATGAGGTGATGGGCGACGAAGCCGGTGCCGAGCACCGCGTCGATCTGTCCGCGGCGAAGCGCGTGGCGCGCGGTGCGCCAGAACGGTTTGCGGTAATCGGAAAGAATGCCGACATGGAGCGCCAGCCGAAATGCGAGCACCAATGCGCCGGACAAGTTGGCCCAATTGAGCTTGCCGCGCGCGGGCGCAATGATCCGGTTCGCGTAGGTGGAATCGATCTGATGGCGGAAGCGGGAGAACAGGCGCTCCGGATCATTGGCGTGAGCGATGCAGCGGCGCCACATCGCCACCACCTCATCATAGGGCCGCAAAAAGCGCACGTTGCTCTCGCGCGCCGGATCCGCGTCGATGCGCCCGGCTGTTTGCAGCCGATCCCACAACGGCGTGCGCGGCAGCGCTTGGAGCAGGTTGATCGTCAGCATCGGCACCTGGGAAATGTCGATGAAGTCCTTGAGCCTCGATTCCGTGTCATCGCAGTCCGTGTCGAGGCCGAGAATGATGCCGGAGGTGACCTCCAGCCCATAGCTGTTGAGGGTGCGGATCGATTCCAGCATCGGCACTGCGACGTTCTGATTCTTGCGCATGGCCTTGAGCGCATCGGCTTCCGGCGTCTCGATCCCCACGAACACGCCAAGAAAAGCACACGCGCGCAACAGCGCGAGGATCTCCAGCTGCTTGGCGATGTTGAGCGTCGCCTCGCAGTAGAATTGCAGCGGATAGCCACGCAGCTTCTGCCAGGCCAGGAGATGCGGCAGCATGTCCTTGGCGGCCTTGCGATTGCCGATGAAATTGTCGTCGACGAAATAGACGACCGGCGGATGCCCTTTCTGCTTGCACATGGCATCGAGCTCGGCGGTGATCTGCGCCGGCGTCTTGAACCGCGGCTGGCGGCCATAGAGACCGGGAATATCGCAGAACTCGCAGAGATAAGGGCAACCGCTGGAGAACTGCAGGGTGAGCATCAGATAGCGCTTGAGCGGAACGAGATCGTAAGCCGGAAGCGGAAAATCCTGCAGCGGCAGCCGATCCTTCGATTCGAACCGCATCTGCGC
>Ga0306920_100003880_pt1 | contig 19087 bp, 24 predicted proteins | sample flu12Cox44000170_FD_204666 | JGI IMG/M metagenome (GOLD analysis project Ga0306920, IMG submission 204666) | Lab enrichment of tropical soil microbial communities from Luquillo Experimental Forest, Puerto Rico - flux4day.12C.oxic.44.000.170 (v2)... | ecosystem: Environmental > Terrestrial >... | reverse complement strand
TCCTCTCCATCCCGCCCCTCCTGCCTTATAAGCAGGATGCTCGGGATCTCTGGGGTGGGCCAATTTAGAGCATCACTCGTGGGCCATTTCTGAGCATCGAAATCACCACTATGGTCAGGGTGCTTGGTCGCCATGGTTCTGGCTCTTCATGGCGCAAATCATTCCTCTGGCCGTCATATTCACCTGGATCTTCAACAACAGTCGCCGCAGTACGCTTGCCGCGATCCTTTTTCATTTCATGGCCAATTTTTCTTATGAAGTCGCCGATCTGACAGCCCGGACGAACCGCTATTCGACTCTATTGTGGATCACTGTGGCGAACAGCCGTGGTTGCAATATGGGCGGCAGGGACGCTGACGCGCAGTGAACATGTGCTTTCGGGGTGATCGCCGTACGCCGTGAGCCATGAGCACGACGACCAGCGTCCGGCGCAACGGGGCAGCCAGTAGGAAGCCCTGCGGAATCTCTGTGGATAGTCAGACATTGCTTCAATGCGGGGAGTTTACCTGTCTTGAAGTGCCGCACAAACCTGATCGGACCAGGAGAAAACCATTGAGGGTACTCACAAGGGGAGGACCTCATGCTGGTGGCGGAGGAAGTGGTGGAGACTCGGGTCTTGAGACGGCAGGACAAGAGCAATTCGCGAGATAGCGCGGATGCTCGGGGTGTCGTTCAACACGCTGCGGCGCCCGTTCGCGGAGCGGAGTCCTGCCGCACTACGAACGTGACGCGCGGCCGAGCAAACTTGCTCACCACCATCTCGACCAGGCGAACTCAGGTGCGCATCCAAACCATGTACAAACTTCACAGGAAGAGCGCCGTCATTAAGACCAATTTTCGCTAGGCTCTGGCCGGATTCTCTTGTATTGCGTAGGACACAACTTTATCGGCGACACTGGCCGCGAAGGGCTCACAATATTCATTTATGACATCCACTGGCTCAAGCACGAATCCTGATAGGACGGATCACGAATTCTAGGAGGCTCCGCCCCCCTGCTCCTTTGCAAGCGATATCGCGATCGCGCGGTAGATGCTGATTACCAGCTCGTCGCCGACCTTCAACCGTTTAAGGTTTTGCGGGTTCCTCGCTTTGACCGTTTCGGTTGATCCATCCGCGGCTTTCACTGTCACCGTCCCGTTCGCCTCATCGATGCCATCTACGGTAACAAGAAGCTTTATTTGAACAGCACGGGAACCGCCCGGAGCTCCGCCCGGGTTAGTCGTCCATATCCCTTCCGACAACGAAGCGCTCTGTACATTTTCGCCGGGCTTCTTCTTTCGGATAGTGACGATCTCATAGACGCGTGCGGCAAATGGCTCGCCGACCTTGGCCGCTCTAAGGTTGTCCGGATTCCTGACATCTACAGTCACCCTGCGCCCTGCCGGTCCTTCGAGTGTTACCTGCTTTTTGGGCGTGTCGACGTTTACGATCTTGCCGTGAAAGGTGACCACCGTCGCCGAGCCAACACCCTCAGGCGCTGTCTGCGCCGGGGTCGCAGCGGGGCTAGCCTCCTGCGCCCATGCCCCATGGTTGAATCCTAGTCCGAGCACCACAATTGCTGAGAATAGAAGCGCCAGTCGCTTAATCATCATTCTCTCCTCTGTTCCGATTGTCGCAGAGAACGCTTTACCGAAATTTCAACCTAGCGGCAATGATCCGTACACTATCAGATACGGATCACAGGCGCGGCCCGAACGGTCGCAAATATGATCTGCTTTAAATCATTCGCATGATATGGCTGGGGGCTGACGTTCCTCCCGAGCTCTCGGGAACAATGCTCGACCTGATCTACATTGGACACTGGAGCCTCATGCGAACAATTCGTTGAAGAGGCATGGCCTCAGAAGATCCGCGGAAAAGAAGTTTTGAGGAAGGGCTTCAACGAGGTAATAAAAAAAAGTCCGCATTGGAAGTCAATTGAGAAGCTGGATTCATTGCGTCCGTTAGGTCCGCGGGTCAGCTCTGGTGCCAAACTATGGGATCTCCTCTGCGGCTGTTGCTGATCGCCACCCTCGTGCTGGGAATCATTTGGCTCTCCATCGGACGCTATCTAACCCTGCTCCTCGATCGAGCCATCACGCTCAGGGTTGCGTCAGTGCGGGTGGAGAGTCTCGAGTATGACGGAGGCGGTTTTTGGATCGAGAAGCCCTTGAGCGGTTCGTACGCACCGGAGCTCTCGATGACCTTTGGGTCAATCGACAACCAGAGGTTCGATCTTTGCCTGTGCTCCGATGCTTCCAACAGGGTCGTCCTGAAGAGCGGCGGACGTTCCTTCACTCTGGGCCCGCGAACCAACCCCGTTGATCCATCGGGTCGGCCGGAGATCTACCTCATTCCCGAGCCGGGCGACGAGGTCTCCTTCACCGTTACGCGCAGTATTCTTAGCTGGCCGACGCCATTCGAAATCAATTTCTTGAGTCGCACTCCATGGTGGAAGCGATATGTTTACTATCGCCTGGCTTGGAAAAAGCGGTCAGGGGCTGAACTGGCGATGCATTGGCGCTACGAGCAGGACTATTTCACGGGCAGCGGATGGACGAAGCCGGCAATGATGTGGAATTTCCAGACCGGCTTGCTCCGGGTAGATATACATCCGCAAGCATCACCGGCGAGCGGAGGCGCACGGCCCTAGACAGGGTCCCGCAATTTCCAGCCTCGCGCGAATGACGGATCGTCATCGAAACCCTGAAAAACGTTCTGGCACCGGCAGAAGGCCGAGAATTATTCGTGCAATGCCTCAATCCTGAGTGCAACAAACAACGTACGTGCCGAAGAAACCTTGACCCACGCCGATATCCAGCGAAGGCAGGAATAGCAATTTCGTGTGGCCGATTGGAGAGCGAAGCTGTTGATATCGCCAGCCGAGCAGCGGGAATTGTGGATTAGCGACTCCGCCGAACGCCGAAAGGCTCCCAGGTTTAAGCCCGCTCGCGGTTACCTAATTGCGCCCGAGCCCGTAGAGCCGGTATTCTACCGACGGGATTCGCACCATAGATGTCGAGACGCAGGTGGTGAGGAGGAGGCGTGTGATGGAGTCTCGTGCTCGTAGTACGCTACGCGCGATATCGTTCTTTTCGTTAGTCGCAACATTTGCCGCGTGTGCATCAACCAAGGTCACTCAGCGAAGTCCCACCGTCGAGGAGACGATCTCCCGGCCCAAACAAATCTGGGTATACGATTTCGACGCAACGCTCCGCCCCATCCCGGCTGATTCCTTTGATGAGAACAATTTAGGCGGAGATACTAGATCGCCAACCAGCGACCGAGTCGAAAACAGCCGCCAGCCAGGACGGCTTGTTGCCCACTATCTTGTTACCAACATTGAGGCTATGGGATTGCCGGTTGTACTGGCGGGGTCGGGTTCGTCGCCGCAACTCGGAGACGGGGAGATCCGCGGCTATGTTGCATCGGCTGACGATGGCGACCTCACCAGACGTTTCATTATCGGGTTCGGCGAGGGAAGATCTGAAATGGACACGCTAGCCGAATACTACGTAATCACCCAGCATGGTTTGCGCAAGCTTGGATCCTGGACGCTGAGCTCATCGGGAAGCAAAACCCCTGGGATCTGGCTTCCGGTGGTTACCGCTATCGCGTTCGGCAACCCGCTCCACTTGATATTCTCCACCGGGATGAAGATCTACGGGGAGGAGAGCGGCCGGTCCACACTCAAGGGCAGAGCGAAGGCTACAGCCAGCGCCCTAGCAGGACAGCTCAGAATCGCATTCCAGGACTGGGGCTGGATAAGCTGTCGGCAGCAATCGAACAGCAATGAATTTTATGGGCAGTGGGTGCAGCATGCCTATGCCTTGGCCATGGCCCGGTGCTGAGTCTACAGCTTGCGCAAAAGGCGGGTCTCATAATTCACCTAAGCGCTAAGGTGGGTAAATCGGAGTTGATACCTCTTCGAACAATGACACTATGATGGCTCGACCACATCATAATTTACTGACCGCGTTGGTACTCGCAGTTGCAATCATCCGTGCTGAGTCGGCGGCATCGGACGTTAAGAGCGCAGCAAGATCGGCGCACGATGATGCTGAGATCTCGAAGTACATAGACCTGGTTGCCGCTCGCGGTCTCGCGACACGTGCGATGCCGGATCCGCGTGCACACGAACGCATTCCCTCACCGCTTCCCGGCACGAGCGTCTCGGAATCAATCGTCGCCTCGCTTAAGACTGGTGACCCTACCGGGAAAGCAATCATCTGGAGCGAACCTCTCGGCTCAGGTTTGTTGGAATTTCAGGAAGGGACGGCGCCCACTGGCCAGACCACGGTTCAATATTGGGTTCTCGAATCTGATGGGCGCCGATGCATCTTTAGCGGCGGCACCACGTACGGCCAAGATGGACGGCTACTGACCAGCAATTTTTGGCGCAATGACCCGCAGCTGCGCTTCGCTGGTTCGGCCGACCTGCCTGGCGACGCGTTTCCTAACCGTATTCCACCCAGTGCTTTTCTGTATGCTCTTGAGGCGCCGGAACCCAATGCCGCCGGCAAGCTCAAGATGGCGATAGGATCGTATGGCTATATGACGTTTGACCTTCGGGCCGAAGACATCCAGCAGACATCCGTGCCCGCAGGGACCTTTCAAACGCTAAAGGTAATCGCGAGGGTTGATACAGAGTCGGCCATGAGGGGCTGGCCGGTATTTCTAACACATCTCGCTCAGCCGTTCATGCCCAAGGATATTTTGTACTACGACGTGAGTCCGCCACACCATCTTGTAAAGTTCGTAGGTTCCTTGGGTTATCTAGCACCTGATGTGACAGTCGAGATGAACAGGGTCTACATCGCTCCCGAATCAGTGTCACGTGGCGTTTTCGGAGCCTCCCATGAACCACGATAGAATGCCAGCTGTCCGCGATGATGCTCTACTAGGGCTGTTTTTCCTGAATTGATTCCACATAGTCCACGAGAGCTGAAATCCTGCGTTTGACTTCCGTCTCGCTGTCGGGACCCTGCCTCGCTTGGCTGTACTTGAGCCCCCATGTCGGCATATCGCCGATGAAGTGAGCTGGAAAGCGCTTGCGGCCATCGATTGCGTCATAAACTTTTTGACGAGGAAATTGACCGTCGTTTCTTTTACTGATTTGGGTCAGATCAACTGAAATATACCCAGGCACCGCGTTCATCCCTGGAACGCCTCCCTTTCCATCGGCACCGTGACAACGTGCACAGTTGGCCAGGTATTCACCCTTACCTGACAGATCGGCAGCGGCACTTCCTCCGATCATCACGGCACACAAAAATATAGGGAATAGCGGGGCGCCGCGAATGATCCTTACCGTTATCGTCTCGTGGTTAAAAAGGCTCGTTCCGATCATCATAGATTCTCAGGTTCGGCCGACTCGAAACGAGCGGGGCCTGGTTCTCTCTGTACGGCACTTAGGCTGGGGCGACCCGGATCTAGTGGAGCAACCGCGATGATGCCCCCGCTTCCTTTGACGATTTCATATGACAGTATCTGCAAGTGACGTCTCAGCCGCTCGTCCAACCAGTCGACCAGTAGCACGGTGGCCAGACCGCCCAGAAAAAAACCAATAAGGGAGGCTATTATGAGCAGCATGCGCTCATAGACTCCCAAGCTCGCGTTACAGTCAAGCGAAACTGGGCTCGCTTGACGTCTCATACCCCCATCAAAGCGCACCTAGGCAGCAGCACGCGAAATGCCGAAAATACACGCTTACTTTTCGAATAATTACCAGACCGTGGATAAGTCTTTCCAGAATCCTTGAAGCGACTGGGCGAGAGCTCAGCATACCTACCGTGCGTTGGATGTTCTTTTTGCCCGAGGTAAAGCTGGATCGCCCGGGCGTCGTGGCTGGCGTTGGCTCTCAGTCATCAGGTCGCGCACCATCTCGCCCGAGGAGGCACGATGGTCAGCTTCTTGAGATTCAGCGTCGCGCCCGAGGCGACCTGCATCACCGCGTTGCCGACGTTCCTGCCATCTACCACAATGCTTCGCGACCCCGGGCCATTAGTTAATCGTCAGTTGGTTATCGGCAATTTCGGCCGGCTGCTGGCGAGCAGAATCGTTCCCTTAACACTGAACCGGATCGTGTCGTTGCCTCGGGAGATGACTTCATGCAGTTCTGGCAGCCTGTCAAGAAGCGCATCACTGAATTGCCTTGGCTGCAACCGAGGCCAGCCGAAAAAGGCTTCTGCGGTCGCTGCGGCGCACGCTCGGTCGTTGCGCCCAGTATGCTACGGGCTACTGCGGACGCTTGACCCCACTGAGCCTAAAGCCTGCTACAAACCGCGTTCGGAACACCGTTGACGTTGTTTTTAAACAGGCTTCGCTCGGAACTAGTTCGGAGATCAGGCGGCGCGTTGCCCAGTTATCAGGTGATAAACGAGCAGCACGATTACCGAACCGACGATAGCGACAGCGATGCTGCCAATATTGATGCCGGTTACACCTCCGTAACCGAGACGTTCGGGGACCGTCCGCCGACAATCGCGCCAACAATCCCGAGCACAATGTCGAGAATTACACCTTCACCAGCGCGGTTGACGATCTTGCTGGCGATGAAGCCAGCAACCAGACCTACTACTAGCCACGCTATGATTCCCATACACCCTCCTGTTGCAGCCGGCCCGTTGCTGCAAGTACGGGCCGGTGCGGATAACCTTTGAGCTCCTATTGTTCGGACTAATCCCTCAACGTGAACTCCTCGCCGAGTCTGACAATCGCGACCGGCTACCCATAGCAACAGATTGTGGCAGATTCAAGCTCTTAAAGGCCAAATCTAATTCTTCAACGCAGATCCTGCTTGAAGCTACTCCAGATGTCATAAACAATTAATGGCTCAACATTTCTCAGGAGTGCTGAGTGGCAGGGGAGGCGAGGGCCTCTGCTATACGCGCGGGCCCTTCCCGCACGCCACGTGGCCCGCTTCAATGACGCAGATCAAGCCCGGTGCGTCCGGAGGTTGGGGCGCCGGACCCTGAGGTGGATGAGCCGACGCTGGCCGGTGCCTCGCGCTTCAGCTTTAGCGATGTGTGTCTCGCCTCGGCATCGAGCCGGCGGTGCTGGGGCCGAGGTTGTTGCAACTGGCCAAGAACTACCGCCAGGGCAGGGGGACTCCGTTGCGGCTCCGCTCCCGCATTCACGCGCGCCGACCGCGTGCTCACCGTCGCGTGATAACAACTAGTCAAGAGCAATTAGCGAAATGTCACGAAAAGTGACAGTTTCGCTTGCGACATGTCTCGAACTTGGAGTATGTAGAAGAAATGTCGGCGGGCAGCTCGTGTGAACGTGGCTTCGATGGGGGGGAATCACCGAAGTGCGTTGGCGGCCCGCCGGCACTCAGCCGACCGTATCACTTCGGGACACCCATTACAAACCATTAGTCATCGTTCACATTTCGTAGACTGTTCTCGGCGTTACATACCCGGGCGAATTTCCACTCGATAGCCCCTGGCGCTGGAACTGTGTCAGCGGCTCCCGGCTTTCGCGGATGGTTTCGCGGGCGAGGGCGCACTCGAGGCGGATCCCCGTCCGGTGCGTGAACGCATGGCCCACAAGCACGACGCGGCGATTAGCGCCGACACTCATTGCGCATTGGGCGCGCGCCGCGGGTTCGTCGTTCGGCTTTGTCGTTGCGGCGCCTCTTCCGCACCTTCTGCCAGTGGACAGAGCCGGACCCCCGCTACCGGCCGCCGACGATTTCAGCATGGCGGAGGCCTGCCATTACTTGAAGGTGAGCGAGTTCGAGACGGGCATCCATCAGGCGTTTTCAGCAACAAAGCTTGGCTATCCTCTACAGGAAATCTGAATCGCATTCTGCAGGGCGGTCATCGTCGAAAACCCGAGCCCCGAAGTGGCGGAGTTAATGTTTTCCGAACTCCCGAACCAGCGCAGAAACACTCTTACCGACGCAATTCGTCTGCCCAGCAAAATCCGAAAACTCGTAGGCGCCGATGTCGCAATTAATCTCTGCGGCATCCGGTCGAAGCGCTCCGCGATAGTCGGTTATAGTCCGGTTAGAATTGATCCGTGTTCCGCCATGAGAACCGCGTCGATCTCCGGACTTTCGGAATCTAGTGCGTTACTCTGCGTCGGGTGCCGTTCTTGGCGAGTCCGGCCGTCGAAAGTAGCGGATTAACGCGATCGCCATTATTAGTTGAGCCGGTCTTGGCGAATCCGCGGGTCGCGTCATCGGAGATGTTGTAACCGGCATCATCGGTAGCGCTTTCACTTTAGCCGCATGTATCAAGTGTTGGGGTTCAGCAGTGCCCAACAGATGATTCAAGACCCTCGGACTCAGATAGATGCCCTCAATCCGTTGCGGGACTGTTACCTATCACGCCTTTTGCCCAGCCAACCTGGCCGCGCGCTCTATTGGCGCCTCGATGAGTCGAGTGAGTTATGGATCCCGCGCAGTTTGGTTCGTGCGGGTTCGGTATGATCTATCGACCGGCGAGGTCGGGCGAATAGTGTTGCCCCGCAGGTAGTTGAGCAAAAGGAACTTCGGTGAGGGATATATCGCAACGCCGAAAGCCGTACTTCAATCAACCACATCGCCCACATCGCCCAGGACTCTATACTTAAGCTTGTTGCTCTTTAGCCACGTAGTCAACATCGTTAATGCGTCCCGAGGGTTCCCCTGCTCATTTTTGTAGATAACCACCTCGACAGCTCTATCGACTTGCCGGCCTCCTCTTCCGTGACCGTGACTCATAATGGTCATATCCCAAACAACATCGAGCGCCCGCATGCGATTCATCATTTCCGAACCCACGATTACCTCAAGCTTGGGAAAGTCATGCGGGACGTTGAACATGATCCGGTTGGCAACTTCTACCACTGCCTTTCTCCCATGAATAATTCCTGAACACGAATTGTTTAGACTTGATGTGGGAGCGTTTACAAGGCTTATGGGCTCGGTGCCGCGTCGGCTCGCTATTGGTGCGAGTCTTGTTCGATCTCTTGGAAACAGTTACGCTTGCCCCGGTTGCTGGTCATAGCTAAGGTCTTCCATTTATGGCGCGTAATAGACGGTCACCGTACACGAGTGTAAGCCCTGATGGCCGTAAGACGACAGGGCGAACTTTCCGCTGTAAGCCATCAGCGATCCAGGGCCGGTTCGATGTTGAGTTCGAGACCGGAGCGCCGACGTACTTGAAGTTCGGTGCAGTTTTAACAAAGCGTGATGTCCTCGCGCTGATCGAGTGTCTCGGTGTGAGTATTCGCGAGAGCAACGAAGATTAAAGCTGGACAACTGGATTGATTACCAACCCCTACTTAGTACTGCGGTTAGGCCCGGTAAGAATGGCTTAGGGTTAGTCACTGGTGCATCGACCCCTGTTATGAAGTAGGTGTGGTGCCACCCGAGGAAGAACCGAACTCCGGGGCGAGACTAAAGTTGTTGAAAGCGGGCCCGATATCCAAGAATTGAGTTAGGTTTCCAGACAAATATGGGTCAAATCTCCAAAGGGAGCCGCCGCGTGCCCGGTGAGTGTGTTGCCCGCCGCCAGATTGAGATCAAATCTTTCGGAGGGACCCTCTCCACTTATGCGTGGCAAAGTCCATACCGACCCCTCCACGCCACTGCCATCCGGCAGGCAAATCCTGCCAAATTGCTGGGCTTGGGGTCAGCATCGTCAAATCATTGTGCGTCTTGGTCTCTCCAGTCGGCGTTCGAATAGCGAAAAGCAAAGCGACATGGTTTCGGTTCCTCCAGCATCAATTGGGGCGTAACAACCACATCACCGAAGCTGGTCTCTGATGGCAACGAACCGGCGTGCTGAAGGCTATCCACGAACGGCACAAAAAGGCCCATTTGAAGGCGGCGGTTGAGCGGTACAAAGAGGCTTGAAGCGCCTTCGTATTCGTCGCGCGTACCTGATGTCCCGGCATTGAAGGTAAAGGCTGGATCGATTTCGCGGGAAGAAGCCCGAAGCGGTGTTAACCCAGCCGCCGCGCTTCAAATGCAACTCGCCGTTCGGCGGCGGGATCCAAGGCTCAAGCCAGCCCTCCCCGAAATTCCATACACTCAGTGGCGTGAAGGGTGTTTCGTTCTTGCCGATCGCGGATTGTATTAGTACGTCGCCGAGGCTATACGACCGCGCTGTCGTGGAAGCAGCGCCCCCACCTGGAGGCTCGCCGAATGCCGGACTTGCGAAAATCAGGACGTACAGGAGCAAGCGGGGGAAAGTCCTTAAACACGATATCGGGTGAAGTGCAATTTGGGTTTCATGGTTCTCCTCTGATCTGGTGTCCTTCAAATGGCGCTGTTCTTTATCCGCTTGACACTGGCATATGCAATGCCTGGAGTTGCCCCGCCGGCAGGGCCGGACCAGTGTGCATCGCGCGCTTCCAATGCCCGCCAGAGGCCGCCGGCGTGCCCGCGCGCGCTACTTTCCGACTTTGCAGCCCGCCGCCGCCAGACTCGAGTCCCTCAATCGCTCGGCGCGCGAGGCGTGATCCTCGCCGTGCAAAATCTATTCGATTCCCTGCTGCCTCTGCAGTTGCCGGATCTGGCGCTGCTGGCGTTCAATCTGACGCTGTTGCTGCCGCAGTTGCGCTTGCGTTTGAGCCTGTTCTGCCTGCCGATTCTGCATTGCGTTGCCGACAAGGGCGCCTCCAACCAGGCCTAGACCAGCACCAATGGCTGCACCCGTGCCCGGGCTGCCGGTGATGGCACCGATTATGGCCCCAGTCGCAGCGCCACCAGCCGTACCGTAGATGGCCCCCTTTTCGCGCGTCGAGAGCGGCTGTCCGGAGCAGGCATTTAGCAAAAGGATGCACACCACGATCGCGGCTGCACGCAACGTTGGTTGACTAACCGGGTTGTTCCATTCGAGCCTGTTTCTCAATTTCATGGCATCGCCTCACTGGTTTGCGCCGGTGCTTGATTGATTTTCCGGTATTCCAGCGATGACCTTTCCTTGTCCGTCAGTGAGAGCCAGCCCGGGCCTGCCATCGGAACGCAGGCCTAATTCGGTCCGCACGGCACCGCTCTGGTCCAACAATACAAGTGCGGGATCGCCCTTGGCGCCGAGTCCGAAACCAGCGCGTGCTAGACCGGTATTCGCATCGTACAGGCTAAGCGCACTTTCGCCGGTCGGCAGCGACCCGAAAACTGCTCTCTCCTTGCCCTCCGCGCCGAAAATGCGAATCCCCGCTCGTCCGTCAGTACCCTCGCCGAAGATGGCGAGCTTTCGGCCTTCCGGGTCGAAGAAACCCAGGCCGGCGCTGCCGTCTTCCGCCACCCGCAACTCTGCGCGGTCCATCCCGTTCGGGTCACTTAGCGTGAGCCTTGCCATTCCATTCTCGGTCACTTGCATCGTGCCGCGCTGCTTTCCGTTCGAGTCGACCAAAATGAATTTTTCGGCCGTGATGGTCTTTGGATGTCGGCCCGCCGCCATTGCCGAAGAACTGCTCGTCCAAAAATGGCCGCTAAGGAAACCTCCGAAGGCTGCGCCTGCGAATATCAGCAGCGCATGAGAGCAAGATTTTTTTTCTTTCACCATGGCCCTCCACCGATTTTTCCGTGCACGGAATTTAATTGAACGAGGATAGCCGATGCTAGAACCTCGTTAAGGGTTCGAACTGCTCCTACGACGAACGTCAAAATGCCTGTGCGACTCGTGCCAGCGAGAGTTGATTCCCAATGACCCCGTGTTCAAAGATTCATTGGGTGCGCAATGGCTACTCGAAACTTATTCTCGTTCGAGCCGATGCTGTGCGAGAGCGCCGAACGACCACCTGAGGGTCGAGAATGGAGCTACGAGCTGAAGCTCGACGGTTTCAGGGCAATCGGTCGCAGGTCGGGCCGAAATGCCCAACTTTGGTCGCGCAATCAGAAAGACTTCACCCGCCGCTTTCGTGACGTGACAAAGGCCATTGTGGATTTACCGAATGACACCATCATCGACGGCGAAATTGTCGCCCTCGACGAAAATGGCAGACCGTCGTTCAATCTTCTTCAGGGGTTCGGCGATGCCCGAGCAATAGTGCTATACGCGTTCGACCTGCTCATGCTGCGGGGCAAGGACGTGAGGTTCTGGCGGCTTGAGGACCGCCGCGAACAGCTTCGCGAGATCATCCCGACGCTACCGGACTCAATCCGCTATTCGGAGACCTTCGACGCACCGCTTTCAGAATTGATGCGGGAGGTGAAAAAGCATCAGCTCGAAGGCATTGTCGCGAAACGCGCCGGCAGCCAGTATCGCTCCGGTGCGCGTTCACCAGACTGGCTCAAGTGGAGGGCCAATCGCGGGCAGGAGTTTGTCGTCGGTGGGTACATTCCGAATGGTGACGTACTCGATTCAATCCTGGTTGGATATTATGAAAAGCGCGACCTAATATACGCTGCCAGCGTCCGCGCCGGCATTCCGCCAGAGCTCCGGCGCGTCTTGCTCCCGCATTTCGAAGAGCTGCGAAAACAGCGATGCCCCTTCCGCAATCTACCCGATCATGGTGAAGGGCGCTGGGGCGACGGGCTCACGGCCGCAAAAATGGCGCTGTGCCGATGGCTGGAACCGTTCCTTGTCGCTCGAATCGAGTTTCTGGAGTGGACTCCAGATAATCGATTACGTCATCCGCGCTTCGCCGGAATTCGCAGCGACAAGGATGCGCGCGACACATAGTTCGAGAATGAAAGGGGCCCGAGAGGGAGCCGAGACATGTCCAAAGGGGGGGACAGTCATGAAGCGTACGCCGATCACGGTAGTAGCCGTGATACTGAATGTGAGTATCTGGCCACCGGTGCATGGACTCGCATCTGTAGATCTCGCGCACGATGCCGCCGCAAGCATAGAAACGAACGGCTCTAGCAGTACGCGAGCTCAGCTCCAATTCGCCAAGCACGACGAAGACGAGAGTGGCGAGGACGACGAGGAAGGAGACCACTGGCATCACCACGAGCACGGGAGACGTGGTGACCAGCACTTCTGCGGCCCGTATTTTAAGTCGAGCTCCGTCCCCTATTTCCGCGACTACTACTCGCGGAACGACTATGCGAACCTGCCGCGCGGCTTACGCAAACACGCCCTGAAGACCGGACATCTACCGCCAGGGCTGGAGAAAAAATACGAGCGCACGGGCCATCTGCCGCCAGGATTGCAGAAGCGCTTCGAGCGCGGGCAGAGATTGCCTCCAGACTACTCGCCTTACCTTTACCCGGTGCCCGAGGTAGCTTACCAGAGGATTGGTCCGCTACCGCTTGATAGCAAACTCTATCTCTACGGCAATGATCTCATCCTGCTTAACGACCATACGAAAGCGATCATCGACATCTTACGCGGCGCTTACTGATATCCAATCGGGCAGCTTCGACAGCCGCGAAATCGCCGTTGGAAGCGGTTAAGGTTCTTGACCGACTAGCGCGCCGGGTAGTCCAAAAGTCCGTAGCGTGATAAATCAGGCTGAAGTGCTGTCCGGAAGGTGACCGGCTTCGACGCCGCCCATTCCTGGACCTCTCTTCACCAAAACGCGCGCAGCCCTGAGTCGGGAAATATGCGTTGTTCCCAATGTGGCGCTGATAACCGAGAGACTGCGAAATTCTGCGACTCCTGTGGCGCAGCTCTCCGGCCCGATGCCCCGGCGATCGTCGAGAAGGGCGCAGGTCGAGCATCCCTAAGCGGCGAGCGGCGTCATCTAACGGTACTATTCTGTGATCTGGTCGGCTCGACCAGAATCGCCACCCAACTCGACCCCGAGGAATGGCGCGAGATCGTAGCTTCCTATCATCGTGCGACAGCCGAGGCGATAACTCGTTACAGCGGCAATGTCGCCAAATACCTCGGCGACGGTGTGATGGCCTATTTCGGCTGGCCCGAAGCCCACGAGAATGATGGCGAACGCGCAGCGCGCGCCAGCCTGGCAATTCTAGAAAATATCTCGAAGCTCAATGATGGCTCAGCACATCCAAAACTGACTGCACGAATCGGTATCGATTCCGGTCCGGTGGTAGTTGGAGTCGGTGCGGGCAAAGAGGCCGATGTCTTCGGCGATACGCCGAATATCGCCGCACGGCTCCAAGCGACTGCTGCGCCCGGCACCGTACTGATAACGGCAGCTACGCATCGCTTGATATCGGGACTGTTCGTAGTCGAGGCACTCGGACCGCGCATACTCAAAGGAGTTACGGCTTCTCCCGAAGTCTTCCGGGTAGTACGTCCGACCGGAGTTCGCGGGAGGCTTCGCGCCGCGCGCGGACTCACCCCATTTGTGGGCCGGGAGGAGGAGTTGCGGCTTTTGCTCAGCCGCTGGGAGCGCACGCGGGAGGGTGAAGGCCAGATGGCGCTGATAATCGGAGAACCGGGAATTGGCAAATCGCGTCTTGTGACAGAGTTTCATGACCGGATTCGGGATACCCCACACATCTGGATGGAGAGCGCGGGTGAACAGTTCTTTGAGAATAGTCCCTTTCATGCGATCATTGAAATGCTCACAGAGTGGCTGCAATTGCAGAGCGCCAGCGCAGAGGAGCAATTCCAAGGACTAGAGCGGGCGCTTGCTTCGGCGGGTCTCAAGGTGGCCGACGTCGCACCGTTGATTGCCGACCTGCTGCAACTGCCGGCAGGCGAGCGCTACTCGACATCAACCCTGACAGCAGAGGAAAAACGGCGGCGGTTGCTCGCGGCACTCGCAGAATGGGTATTGGGGGCAGCCAGGCTTCAGCCGTTGGTGATGGTGGTCGAAGACCTTCATTGGCTCGACCCGTCGACCATCGAACTCCAGCAGCTGCTGGTCGAGCAAGGCGCGACGGTGCCGCTTATGTTGCTGTATACGGCACGCCCCGAATTTCGAGCGCGATGGCCGATGCGGACGCACCACAGCCAAATGGTGCTAAACCGCCTGAGCTCGCGCAATGTGAGGGAGATGATAGCTCTCGTGGCGGCCCGTAATGCTCTCGTTAGCGAAAGTGTAGAGGCGGTAGTCGAGCGCACCGGGGGAGTGCCGTTGTTCGTCGAAGAACTGACTCGCGCAGTGCTAGAGGGTGGCAGTGCGCGGGTTACCGGCCGAGAAATTCCGGCGACGCTGCATGATTCGCTGATGGCCCGGTTGGATCGTCTGGGGCCGGCCAAAGAAGTAGTCCAGATTGGTGCGGTCCTTGGCAGCGAGTTCTCCTACGGACTCCTGCATGCGGTCCATCCGATCCCCGATGAAGATCTTCAAAGGGCTATCCAAAGTGCAACCGATGCAGAGTTAGTTTACATGCGCGGCATCCCCCCGGACGCTACCTATCAATTCAAACATGCGCTCATTCGCGACACGGCCTACGAAGCGCTACTCAGAAGTCGGCGCAAAGAACTCCATTCCACGATCGCGGATGTGCTGACAAAGCAATTTCCGGACAAGGCGACATCAGCGCCCGAGCTTCTCGCACATCACTTCACCGAAGCGGGCCTTATACCGCAAGCTATTCCTCAATGGCACCGGGCGGGCCAGAGAGCAAGCCAGCGCTCGGCTCACGCAGAGGCGGTTAGTCACTTCAACAAAGGGCTGGAACTGCTCAAAAATCTGCCAGTGGGACCTGAACGAAACGAGCAGGAACTCGCACTACAAATCGCGCTCGCCCCTTCCGTGATGATCATTAGTGGACATGGATCCGCGGAAGCAGAAGAAGTCCACATGCGTGCGCGGGCGCTGTGTGAGCAAGGAGCAGCGACTCCTGAACTCTTCCGTGTGCTGTCAGGACTGTGGACCGTGTACTTGGTACAAGGAAAGTTACAGATAGCACGTGAACTAGGCGAACAACTGCTGGCATTGGCTCAACCGCTGCGAAATCCTTTATTTCTCCTCGCGGCCCATGAGGCACTCGGGACAGCTCTTTTATGGTTGGGATCATTCACTCAGGCCCGAGCGCACCTGGAACAGGGGATAGCGCTATACGATCCATCGAAGCGCCGAGTACACGGATTCCGAGCGGTACAGGATCCGGGAGTCGATTGTATTTCCTTTAGCGCCATGGCCCTATGTTTTCTCGGTTACCCCGAGCAGGGGGTAAAGAGGATTGCTGAGGCGGTCGATTTAGCACGCCAGCTCGCTCAGCCGTTCAGCGTTGCGTATGCCCTGACCCATGCGGCCCTGGTCCATCACATGTGCCGCGACGTAGAAGCAGCCAAGCAGTGGGCAGAGGCCGCGATTGCGGTCATTTCTGAACACGAATTTCGCAATTTCGCGGCGATCCCTATGGTGGTCCGAGGCTGGGCACTGGCGGAACTGGGGCAGGCGGACGACGCGGTTGCTCAGATTCGTCAGGGCCTCGACCTCTGGAAAAGGAGTCGCTCAGGGATAAACTGGCCGCATTTCCTGATTGTGCTCGCTGAGGCGCTGGGGAGGACGGGGCGGGCAGAAGCCGGGCTGCGGGAGCTGCCTGAGGCATTAGCGATGGTAGATAGGAATGCTGAGCGCTGGTGGGAAGCAGAGGTATACCGAGTCAAGGCGGAGCTGACTCTCCAGATTCAAGACCACGGTTCCAGCGCCCAAGTTGATAAAGAAGCCGAAGCTTGTTTTCTTAAGGCTATCGAGATTGCTCATCAACAGAATGCGAAATCATGGCAATTGCGCGCCACCACGAGACTGGCACGGCTACTTGCCAAGCAGGGTCGACGCGACGAGGCGCGTAACATGCTCGCCGAAATCTACAACTGGTTCACCGAAGGTTTTGACACTACGGACCTGAAGGAGGCGAAGGCGCTGCTCGAGGAGTTGAGTGGTTAGTCGCTCATAAGCAGACGCTATCCGCTGCTCAAAGCTTGACGGCGATAATCATAGAAAGCGGCAAAACTCTGTGTGAGCGGTAGCTTTACCGGAATGGGGAAAAAGGATGGCATCGTACGTTTTGCTATTTCACTACACGCACCAGGGAATTGAACACGTCAAGCAAAGCCCTGATCGCGTCGATGCGCTCAGGAAGATTTTCGACCGGCATGGAGCTAAGCTAAAGGACTTCTACGCGCTGTTGGGCCAGTACGACAGTTTATTCATTGTCGAAGCTCCTAACGACGAGACCGTTGCCAAACTCGCCCTGTATATTGCCGAGCAGGGCAACGTCAGGGTCGAGACTCACCGCGCATTCACTGAAGCTGAGTTCCGCAAGCTCCTCTCAGAGATCGATTAGTCTGGGCCGGCAACGGACGGGCCGGGCACCTTGAGTGGGGACTCGGAGAGTGCTTGCTCGGCAAGGCGGTCACCCGTGGCAGTGCTGGGTGGGGGCCGCAGTTACTGACTGGAGCACCCCATCGCCGACCCCTATCACTCACTCGCGGAGATGGCGATCGTGCTGGACTTCGCCAGACCATGTTCCCGGCGCTATCCGCGATTCCGCGTACTTCGTGCTGGATGGCGCAATGGGCCGAAATGGTGCGAGATCCCGACCAGAAGATTGCGCATCCGTGCCCAAGTCTACACCGGTGAGATCCTGCACCGCTGGAGCACTATCGATGACCGCTCTGAACCGCTGATGCACGAAGATGCCGGAGTGATCGGATCTGATTGTCGCCGGCGAAAGCGGCTTCCGCTTGTGAAACTAGGGCGGAGCGGACTTGGTTCAAATTTAGCCGCGAGCTTTGCCCAGGCTCTGGCCCTGCAACTGTTGGAATTCGCACGTAAACGAACCGCTCCCGATCGAAACGGCTCCCGCAGCGAAAAATCCGTTCGTAAAAAGCGACAACGCGAGCGTCTCAGTAAGAGGGGATGTGAAAGAAGTCGAACCAGTACAACCCGGGTTGATGCTATAAGACCCGGTGATCGGAGCAAACGGTCCTTCCACTACATTGCCATTTAACGTTACGATGAGCACACCCGTAGCGTTTCCCGCTCCGTCGAGGACTAGCTGGCCCAATTGCGTGACCGACAGGCCGGGGACACTCCCCTGGGTTGGCAGGGCGGTGCAGGTGAAAGCATAAGTGCCCTTTACAGTTTGATCCGAGCAGGCTGCACCAGCGTTCCCGCCAATGAAAAGTATGCCGACGAAGGCCGCGATAGGTAGTATCGTCCATCGAGCATCCTTCATGATTTCCCACCTGTGCCTTGGTAATTCGGGGAGCCTCTTACTACACTTCGACGGCGAGAGCAAAGGCCCGACCCGCGTCGAGTATAGCGTCGAGGTGACCGCCGACAGCCTTTATGAAGCCGTCGCACGAGGCTCGGCTGCCCTTCGGGATGCCGACTGGGCGGGCGACATCGGGCACGGCCAAACGACAATCACTGTCGTGGTCAAGCAAACCGAGGTAGAGCACAAGGTCGGCATGCTTGACTTCGACGCGTGGCTACGATCGAACGGTCGTTCACCAGCAGAGATGGCCCTGAAAACTCGTCTCCGTCGGCTTCTGAATAAATGACCAGCCGAAACCCGTCGTCCCGTTGCAGTGCCCCTATTTTCTCAGCGATTTTTCCGTGCACGGAATTTAATTGAACGAGGATAGCCGATGCTAGAAGCTCATTAGGGGGGTTCGAACTGCTCCTACCACGAACGCCATTTCCTAAGAGAGCCGGTTAGCCGAACCTCTTACGGCAAGCAGCAACTCACGAGTTGTCCAAACTCGCCTCAGCTGCGAAGTGCTAGCCCTGATTGGTTGACAGATTGGAGCTGCTCCCCTGGAACCAGTGTTCGCCGGTATTCACAAAAGGGTGCCTCACGGTGACTGGGAGTTGCCCGATTTGAGGTCACACCAAAAATGGTCTGCCCGAAATGCGGCTTCGATAGCCCACACTCATTTGCCTTCTGTGGCCGTTGCGGCGCCGTATTGATTCCGAGCGGCGCTCCCGGTTTGCTTCTTTTGGGAGCACGTGATTCCAGTTAAGTGCCGACGCACTGAAAAATCAAAGTCTCAGTATTTTATTAAAGCCAGCGAGCTTTCTACTCAAAGTCGCTTTTCGCTACACTATATTTCCGGTGGCCTAAAAGACCTTCATTCTTCAGATTTTCTATTTCTCGACCCAGAGTGACCAGCCTTTGATGATATAGCGGTTCCCCAATTTCAAGCAGCTGTTGAAAAGGATCGGTGGTCTTTCCCCCTGCAGGTATCCCACGGATGAGCTAGTGTCTGCCGGGAAGGAAGGCGGGCATGAAACACGCGCGGTTTAGCGAAGAGCAGATCATCGGCATTTTGAAGGAGGCCG
>Ga0306920_100003879_pt1 | contig 19088 bp, 18 predicted proteins | sample flu12Cox44000170_FD_204666 | JGI IMG/M metagenome (GOLD analysis project Ga0306920, IMG submission 204666) | Lab enrichment of tropical soil microbial communities from Luquillo Experimental Forest, Puerto Rico - flux4day.12C.oxic.44.000.170 (v2)... | ecosystem: Environmental > Terrestrial >... | reverse complement strand
TCTGTCAACACAATTCTTTCGGTGGGGGAATTTGCGCAAAGGCTCCGCGGCAGGATCTTCAATGTCTATGGGGTGATACAGGCTTGGGCCGGAACTCCTGATGCGACTGACTTGTCGGCCGGCAGAGTACGTCCGGCTCGCGCGATTCTACTCCCCTAGCGCGACCAATTTGCGGTCGGGATCTGGCAGGCGCATGCCGTACAAGCTCACTTTCGGATTGCGTCCCCAAGACTCCCTGTAATACCAAAGCTCGACGCTCTCAAGCGCTCGGCGTTCCCCTGGGAGCTCGATGGTGTAGTCCCTTCCTCCGGGTGAAATCCGACCGCTCACAATCAACTCCTTCGAGCTGCCGTTCCCGAAGCGGACCACGACGCGATCGAAAAAAATAGGTTCTTCGCTCACCCGCAACTGAATCGTGCCAAAGAAACGATCGCGCCTGGCGATCTGAATCTTGCTATGATCCTCGCTCCCGTCCAGTTGGGTGTAGCCAAGGAAATCCCAAAACTGCCCGTGGCCCGACACGGTGCATGCAAGGACCACGGTGAGGAGCGCGGCAAGGGTCGGGCGGTGAAGGCAGCTTGGAAGCATCTTATTGGTTTTAGAACTAATAGTACCGTATCAGGATACGCGCCTTTGCTACCTTCTGCAATTCTGCGTAAGCCCAAGCTTGTTCAACTAATTAACTAAGAGTCCAGTCTTGTCGTTGTGGCGGCGCAACGACTGGAGCACCACGAACCGGGCTGAACCCACCTCTCTCGGACCAGCCGAGCGGCACAGCGCAATTTAGTCGGTTGCGCTGTGCTCCTCATGCTGTCAGAATCGTCACCTGACGCGTCCGTCCCGTGTTTCCGCAGTCAGGGCGATTTGCCTGACAGTGTGCAAAGAGTGTGCGGGAGGTGGTTTTATGAGCGTTCAAAGAATCAAGACCTTTAGCCTCGTTGTTCTCGTCTCGGTTTCCCTCAACTGCGTTGCTTTGGCGCAAGACCCGAAGCCGGGAAAACTGAAGATGTCGGTGACTCCCAAACAGGCCTACACGTTTGTCGACGGCAAGGCCATTGGTCCCGGCAATCGGACCATAAAGCTCGACGTCGGAACACACCATGTGGCTGTCGCCAACTATGGGTACAAATTTGTCGAGCAAGATGTCTCCATCGATTCGGATCAGACCGTACCGATGGACATAAAGCTCGAACCCGCTGGAGCACCCGTGCCAGGCCCGCGGGGACGCATCCAGATTGAAGCAGGGTGGACCCGCGAGGCAACCGCCGCGGCCGTTCTTCTGAACGGCAAGAAGCCCGTATATTTTGTGGGCCACGTGGATGAGTTCGATAACGACGCTCTATTTTGGCGCCAGGAATTGATCGTGCCACCAGGAACGCACCAGGTGACGGTCACGCGCTATGGCAAGGAAGTGTGGTCCGGTCCAATCACGGTCGCGGCCGACCAGCGTGTGATTGTTTATATCTCGAATGGAAAACAAAAGACCAAGCCTTGGCCGCGTGGCTCGGAGTGCAAAACAAATTGCATCCCCGGCGACCTGGCTGAAAACGCCCCACGCTTTAAGGCCGGCATTGCCAGCGCCACTGTGGTTGTAGCTCCTGTCAGCGGGTCGGTCTCTGCCAATCCGTCGAAAATCGATTGCAACCAAACAACGCAGTTGGCCTGGGTTTCCAAGGAAACGGTCGAAGCCGATATGAGCGGCATGAGCCCCGTTCCGACATCGGGCGAGAAAACCATTTCGCCTCGGCAAACCACGACGTATCAGCTTACCGCTTCGGGACCGGGTGGTGTCGCAACGCCGAGTACCACCGTGGAAGTCAACCCGGCCGTCGAATCGTCGCTGAGCGCTTCACCGACGGAGGTCTCCTACCGCCGCATCGGCGACAAGATCATAAAACAGGAGAGCTCTACGCTGAACTGGTCCTCATCGAACGTCGACGCTGTTTCGCTGGACCCAGGTGGCTCCGTTGATCCGAACGGCAGCAAGTCCATCACCCTCAGCCCGACGCAAACCGGCAATGGGCCTGTTGACGAAGAGTTCAAATACACCCTGAAGGCGTCGAATGTTTGCGGCGGCTCGGCCGTCAAAACCGTAGCGGTACGTCTCAAGGGGTCCGTCGAACCTATTCCCGCTGTGCCGCTGCATAGCGTTTTCTTCCCTACCGCCTATCCGACCAAGGACGAGCCAACGCTGGGACTCGTTCGCAGTCAGCAGGAAGCCCTGACGAACCTTGCCGCGGGATTCAAACAGTACCTCGAGTACGATCCTGACGCGAAGCTAACGCTTGGCGGGTACACCGACGAGCGCGGCTCGGCAAAGTACAACGACACTCTGTCCGAATTCCGGGTCCAACTCGTTAAGGATTTCCTGGTTTCGCAGGGAATCACGGCGGAGAAGATTGATACCTCGGCGTTCGGCAAGGAGAAGCCGCTCGACAAAGCCAAAGTGAGCGACCTACAAACGCGAAATCCAAACCCGCCTCCCAAAAAGCGGGTGCGCGATTCCCGTACGAGCTGGCTGGCTTACAATCGCCGCGTCGATATCTCACTGGTTCCCACAAACGCGGAGTCGGAAAAATTCTATCCAAATCAAGCGCCCGATTCCGACGTTCTTTGGCAAAAACCGAAGCCGCGTCGCGCCGCCGTTGCAGGCTCCAACTGAGCTGCGGCTACAAGCAGCCCCGGCGACTAAAATGTGGCGATCACAATCTGTTGACCGCCTTGAGGATCAGGCTGTGCGGAGCTCCAATCTGCGCACCGAGCCGTCCAGGGCCGCGGTGCTCTGAGTCCGCTGGCAAACTTCCTGCGCAATCTGCGGCATGAGCCGGGTATCGGCCGACTATCCCATCGCGCACAGGATTTGCTCGGCAAGATCGTCGGAAATAATGCTTTGAAAAGGCATTCGGCAAAAGGGACTGAGGCTAGGTCACTGGCCCAGTTCGAGCTTGGGAAGCAACACGTTCGGCGCACCTACGCACGACGGTCCGCGCTTGTGAGCGGGTGATCAAACAGTCCGGGGCAGCAATTCCTGTGGATCTCTAAGAGATGGGCATGTCAGGCGGAATGCGACTTCGGGGGAGGGGCGAGGGCAACTGCGGACTCGGCGGTGAGGTAGAGGAAGGTAAAGGCTTCCTGCAAGTAGAGGCGGACGTGCGTGTCGGTGTGACTCAAGTAACCGATGGAGGCGTCCTGGCCGATGTGAAGATCGAAGTCGCCGCCGCGGGTGCTGACGACGAAAGCGCCGTCAATGGCGGCTGCCCAGATGATTTTGCCTTCGACCAGACGTTTGACGTGCTCGAGAACCGGGTAGCCGTAGTCGCTGGTTTCGGCGAGCTCGGTGTAAGCATCGGCGCTGAGCAGAACGGAATAGGGGCCATTGACGCCGACCAGACGCAACTGGCTCAGGGCCTGGGCGATGGCTTCGGGATACTGGCGCACGTCGGCCGGCAGCGACTTTTTGGGATTGCTGGTGCCAGGCCGGATGCCGACGATTCCGGCGGCGGCGTAGCCTTCGAAAATGGCGCGGTCTTCTGCAAAGGCCAATTTGCGCGCGGCATCTTTCGCGGGCTGCCAATCGGAATCGTTCGAGCCGCGCTCGACGTCGTCGATCATTTGGCGCTCGAGGTCGAAAAAAACGCGCAATTCGACCAGGGCTTTTGCTTCGCGCTGGCGGACGAGCATGCCTTCGCCCGGCGCGTTGATCTCGCGCAGGTGGCCGGTGCCCACGGCGGACAGAGGTGTGCCGGACGGACCGCGGACGTCCACGACGCGACTCCCGGCGAGATAGCGCTTTAGAGTGCGCGAAGTCTCTTCTTCGATTTGCGCCCACGCGGCATCGGAAATGGGGGCTAGCTCACGATGCAGATTATTCATGAGAATTTTCTCCTTTCAAGGAACCGATGCCGAGCGAACCATTTTTCGATTGCGGCGCCGACGGAGAAGATTCACCTGGCGCAGGCCGTGAGGCGGACGAAAACGGGGCAGGCTCGGGCTGGTTCGGGGCGACATTGTCGAGGAACGTGGTGGTTGGGACGAAGAACAGACTTCCCGTGACCGCGGTGCTGAAATCGAGGATGCGGTCATAATTGCCGGGCGGGCGGCCAATGAACATATTTTCCAGCATTTGCTCGATGGTGCGGGGCGAACGGCTGTAGCCGATGAAATAAGTGCCGAATTCGCCGTGACCGGGACGGCCGAAGGGCATGTTGTCGCGAAGGATTTTGATTTCTACTCCGTTTTCTTCGATGACGGTAAGGGCGTTGTGAGCAGAAGTGGGTTTGACGGAGTCGTCGAGTTCGATGTCGGAGGCTTTCGTGCGGCCGATGATGCCTTCCTGTGCTTCGGTGGGGAGGGCGTTCCACGCCTCGAGATTATGGAGATATTTTTGGACAATGACGTAGCTGCCGCCAGAGAAGGCAGGGTCTTCATCGCCAATAAAGACGGCGTAGTCGGCCGCGCTGCCTGTGGGATTTTCGGTTCCGTCCACGAAACCGAGGAGATCGCGTTGGTCGAAGTAGCGGAAGCCGTGAACTTCGTCCGCCGTCGAAACGGCACCCTCGAGTTGCGCCATGATTTGCCTGGCGAGTTCAAAGCAGAGGTCCATGCGCTTGGCGCGGATGTGAAAAATCAGGTCACCCGGCGTCGAGACCGCATGTCGAGTGCCAGCGCGAATTTCGCGGAAGGTATGCAGCTCAGCAGGCCGCGGCGCGCCGAAAAGGCGTTCCCATGCGCCGGAGCCGAAGCCCACGATGCAAGAGAGGATTCCTTCGGGCTCGCGAAAACCAACGGCGCGGAGCAGGGCGCCAAGGTCTGCGCAGAGGGAGAGAACGGTCGCGCGATTTACGTCTCCGGGGTTGATGGTGACGATCAAGAAAATCGCGGCGCGGGTGAGAGACGACGAAACGGGCTGCGAGACGGCAGCGGCGGGTGCAGATGCTTGGCCACTGATGGAGTCGGACGCCATTGGAGTTCAACCTGTCGGGGTTGGAAGAAATCGCCTTCGAAAGTCCCGCTTGCCCAGAGATCTAATCAGCGGGGGTGCCAGCTTACCAAAGTCCGCCGAAGGAGGTCCACTGACAAGGAGAGGTCTGTAAGAAACATCGGTAACGTCCCGTTGGCGGACTTGCCGGGACTTAATGTCTCGGACCATTTGTTGTGTTAATCTTTTGTCTCTTACCGAATTTCGCTCTTCGAGCGACATCAAACAAACGCCGCGGGTCAATAGCCGAAGGAATCGCGGATGAATACGACATCTCTTGGACACAATCCCATAACGGCGCCGGCGATCGCTCGGTGGCGTGTGTCGCTGTCAGGGGTAACGAAGCCCGAGGATTTCGCGGAACTAAAATAGGGGCCGATGGTCATGGAAGATACCAATATCCGCTACTTGACGAAGGGACTCCCAATCTCTGGTTTACGGGATGGCGAAATGATCCAGGGCAAAGTCGGGGACGACGACGTAATCTTGACGCGTCGCGGCGCCGAATTCTTTGCAGTTGGGGCGAATTGCCCCACTACAACGGCCCGCTCGCAAAAGGGTTAATCGTCGGTGAGGAGCTGCGCTGCCCTCTGCACCACGCCTGCTTCAGTCTTCGGACGGGCATGCCTCTGCGTGCTCCCGCATTTGACGCAATCCCTCGCTGGCGCGTGGAGCGCGTCGGTGACACTATCTTTGTACGCGAGAAGCTTCCCGCGCTTGCGCAGTACCCCGAAGCCAACGGACTCAAGCCGCCCAACTCTCCGTCGTCGGTTGTGATTGTTGGCGGGGGTGCCGCTGGCTTAGCAGCGACGGATATGCTGAGGCGCAAGGGTTATGACGGGCCGTTGACAATCATCAGCGCTGATGATTCCGCGCCGTACGATCGGCCCAATGTATCTAAGGATTACCTACAAGAACCGATACCAGAAGAGTGGATGAATTTGCGATCCCCGGATTTTTATAAGGAACATAGAATTGAACTTGTCCTTAATTCGCGCGTCTCCTCGATTGACTCACGTGAAAAGCTCGCTCGACTGGAAGACGGCAGGACGTACAACTTTGGTGCCCTGCTTCTCGCCACCGGTGCGGACGTAATCAAGCTTCCGATCCCCGGCGCGCGCGATTCCGACCTTTTCTATGTCCGCACATGGTCGGATGCACGCGCAATTTTCAAGAAGTCCGAAACCGCCAAGCAAGTCGTTGTCGTGGGCGCGAGCTTTATTGGACTAGAAGTTGCCGCTTCGCTACGTTCGCGTGGTTTGGCTGTACATGTTGTCGCAACCGGGGATCAACCATTCGAGCGCACGCTGGGTGCAGAGGTGGGTGGTTTTTTCCGCGCGCTTCATGAATCTCATGATGTCATCTTTCACTTGGGGAAAACCGTTACACGCATGGATGGAAATCAGGTGACACTAAGCGACGGCACGAAGCAGCAGGCGGACTTTCTCGTTTTGGGCGTGGGAGTTCGTCCGTCTGTCACGCTTGCGGAACAGGCCGGTTTGAAAGTTGACCGCGGCGTCGTTGTTAACGAGTACCTCGAAACAAGTGCTGGGGGAATCTTTGCGGCGGGCGACATTGCGCGTTGGCCCGACCCCCATTCCGGTCAACAGATTCGCGTCGAGCACTGGGTAGTCGCCGAGCGCCAGGGACAGGTCGCGGCACGAAACATTCTCGGCTACCGCGAGCGTTACGACGCCGTTCCTTACTTTTGGACCCGTCAGTTTGGCGTCTCACTCAAATACGTCGGGCACGCCGATAAATGGGACGCTGTCGAAATCGATGGCAGTCTCGCGGAGAAGAATTGTGCCGTTCGCTACAAGCAGGACGGGAAAACCATGGCTGTCGCCACGATTGGACGAGACATTCAATGCCTGGAATTCGAGGCTACCGCGGAGGCTTCGCTCCAAAAATCTCCTCGCGCGACCCACGGTTAGCCCGTACAGTCCTTTTGCGCATGAGACCATCACGCAAACCTTCCTGGTTGTAGGCCAGCCCTTGTCTGTCCGTACAGCCACACAAGCTCGTGATGTTGGCGGAGCCTTCCGCCTCGGCTCCGTAGCGCCACAGTTGCGGATCTTACCCGTTCGCGCAAAGCCCGGTCCTTTAGGGCGGGGATCTAAGCCCGTTCTTCAGAGTGGTGTTTTCTGCATCGACCACCGAAGTGCTCGGGTCAAGTGACAGTCTCGTCTCATTGCTACTCGACGGAAACCACGGTCACCGACTTGGGCTCCAGTGTCAGAGCCAGCTTCCCGCCTTGAAACTTCGCGGAAACGGGCTTGGGGACGACCGTTTTGGGCGCATCGAAGGTGTTGACGCTGTCAACCTTGGGAGCGCTTAAGGTTTCTCCTGCCGCCGACTTAGCTGTCAAACCGCCAAAACTGGCGTCAATCTCGACAGGCTGATTGGGATCCACATTTGTCACAGCTAACCATAGCTTGCCCGTGGCGTCCTTGGCGGCAATGGCATCCACTTTAGGCAGCTTGATATTGTCGTGCGTGTAAGTGCCAGCGTCGAACGCAACCGGGACAAAGGTGGCGCCCTGGAACGGCTCATACATTTTGAAAACGTAGTAGGTTGGCGTCAGGACCATCTTTTCTTTGTCCGTCATGATCATGGCCTGCAGTACGTTGATCATTTGCGCGATGTTGGCCATACGGACGCGGTCGCCATGACGGGCAAAGATGTTCAGGTTAAGGGCGGCGAGAAGAGCGTCGCGCAGACTGTTCTGCTGAACCAGGAAGCCCGGATTGGTGCCCGGTAACGGAGCGTACCACGCGCCCCACTCATCAACGACCAAGGCGACCTTCTTTTCTGGGTCGTACTTGTCCATGATTGCCGAATGCTTTTTGATCAGCTCGTCCATCTCCAAGGTCAGCTTTAGAATCTGAGCGTACTCGGTGTCTCCGAAGCCCACGGACGCGAAGGAAGGAGGCCAGTGGCCGACCGTATAGGAGTGCATGGAAAGGCCGTTGATGTCCCAGCTCCAGGTGTGGTGCTGATAGGCCTTCATGATCGTTTCCGTCCACTCGGTCCAACGCGGTTCGTCCCCGCCGGGGCCCACGGCGATCTTGAGCATCTGTTGCTTGTCCTGCTGCGCCGGATTAAAGTTCCTGACGAAACGGCTGTAAATCTTCAGTTGGCTCAGATAGTAGTCCGGCGTCATATTGCCGCCGCAATCCCAGCTTTCGTTGCCAATACCGAGATACCCCACCTTATAGGGCGCCCCGCGACCGTTGGCGGCGCGCTCGTTGGCCAGAGTGGTCGGCTGACCGGTGGTAAGGTACTCGAGCCATTCGGCCGCTTCACGCGGGGTGCCGGAGCCCACATTGATGGAGATGTAGGCCTCCGCTCCGATCTGATCAAGGAAGTCCATGAATTCGCGTGTTCCAAACGTGTTTGACTCAATAACGCCACCCCAATTGGGGTTGAGTGTTATCGCGCGCTGAGGGCCGATGCCGTTGCGCCAGTGATATTCGTCGGCGAAGCAGCCGCCCGGCCAACGCACGTCCGGCACATTCAGTGCCTTCAGTGCGGCAACCACGTCGTTGCGGATGCCGCGGGTGTTGGGGATTGCGGAGTCCGGGCCGACCCAGATCCCGTCGTAAACGCCGTGGCCGAGATGCTCCGCGAACTGTCCGAATAGGTTGCGGTCAATCTTCGCTCCAACCTGCGACACATCCACTGACAATTGCACCTTTTGCGCAAGCGCAAAGGGAGCGGTTCCTCCCGTGATCATGAGAGCTAGAGCCAAAATGATTGCTCGCCGTAAGATGGGCGGCGCAAATGCCTTCTGCGTCGCCTGGTTACTTGTCGTTTCTGATAAAAGGTTGAATCCTAGGAACATCTGCGCTCTCCAGAAGTTGAAGTACGCGGCGCTTCGGCTAAGCCACCAGCGAAGTTACCAAGCCTCATCGTCGCAATATACGAACTGCAAGAAATCGTTTACTGAGTGATGCCATAATCATTGGCGACTGTAAACAGACTGCCTGCGTACCAATGAAGGAAATGCGCTCGCCAGCATCGTCTACGGCGAGCGCTTCCGGGCGCAACAGGAGCTTGCCTTGAAGCAAATCAGTCGCCGTGAGTTCGTCGCAACCACTGTTACCGCCGCTGGTGCCAGTGTTCTCGCTCCTCATGCATTCCGCTCGCGGACCGAGGCAACTGGAAGTCATTTGATGGCCATGCCGCTGAAAGCAAATCGCAACGTAGTGCCGCTCCAGGCGGTTCCGTTTCCAATGAAGAACGTGCGCCTTGGACCGGGTGCCTTCACTGCGGCCGCTGACGTCAATCGCCTTTACCTGAAGACATTACCTCCCGACCGATTGCTCCATACGTTTCGCCTGACTGCTGGGCTACCCTCTCCGGCAGAGCCCTTGGGCGATTGGGAAAAGCCCGATTGCGAAGTGCGTGGCCATTTTGCAGGTGGACATTATCTGTCCGCTTGCGCGCTGGCGTTTGCCAGTTCAGGCGACGAGGAACTCAAGCGCAACGGCGACCTGATGGTCACTGCGCTCGCGAAATGCCAAGAGCGGTACAGGAATGGTTACCTCAGCGCGTTTCCGCCAGAATTTTTCGACCGTTTGCGAGATGGTGTGAACGTTTGGGCTCCGTTCTACACGATTCACAAAATCATGGCCGGCCACCTCGATATGTACACCCATGCCGGTAATGAGCGAGCGCTCGACACCACCGAAAGGATGGCGCAGTGGGTCCGAAGCTGGACCGATCCCCTTAGCGAGTCACAAATGCAGCGCATCCTCCTTGTCGAGTATGGCGGCATGGGCGAGGTGCTCTGCAACTTGTACTACATCACGGGGAAACGTGAGTATCTGAACTTGGCGCAACGCTTCGACAAAGAGTGGTTCTTCGATGCCCTGGCGGCACGCCGCGACGAACTAAAGGGTTTGCACGTCAACACACACATTCCGCAAGTCCTCGCCGCCGCTCGCTTATACGAGCTTACCGGCGATCGGCGTTATTGGCAGATCGCGGACTACTTTTGGAACGAAGTGACCAGCGAGCGCTCCTACTGCACCGGAGGCACTAGCAATTTCGAGACCTGGAGAACGGAGCCGGGCGTGCTCTCGACACAGCTGAGCTCGCAAACAACGGAAGACTGTTGCGCCTACAACATGATGAAATTGACGCGACACTTGTTCGCCTGGTCGCCGCAACCTCGATACATGGACTACTACGAACGAGTGCTGTTGAACCATCGCATGGGCACCATCGATCCGCAGACGGGCACAACCGTCTATTATCTTCCCCTCGGAAACGGTTATTCCAAGATCTACGCGAAACCGTTCGACTCCTTCTGGTGTTGCAACGGTACAGCTGCGGAAGAGTTTGCGAAACTCACGGATACAATCTACTTTCACGACGACGACGCGATCTTCGTCAATTTGTACATTGCGTCCGAACTCGACTGGCCGGAAAAAGGTATCCGCCTAAAGCAACAAACGTCCTTCCCGGAAGAACAGGGAACCACGTTGACGCTGTCGGCGACGAAACCCGTCGACATTGACCTGAAACTGCGTGTGCCGTACTGGGCGACAACTGGAAGCGTGAAAATAAATGGCCAAACACTGCCGGCTTTCGCGGATCCGGGCAGCTATCTTGTTCTCCGTGGACCGTGGAAGAACGGCGATCGCATTGAGCTGATTTTGCCGATGCGCCTGCATGCGGCGCCCATGCCGGACAAAGCAGCTCTTCAGGCAGTGATGTACGGCCCTCTCGTCCTGGCCGCGCGTTTCGAAGAAGAGCCTCGCGAGAAGTGGTACAGGCATTTCACGGCGGACGAGAAGCGGGAAGCTGCTCCTGGCCTGCAGTTCAAAGGGAAACTCGATGACCCGTCAAGTTGGCTGAAGCCTTCTGACGACAAACTGACATTCCACACCGTTGGCGAAGCACAGGCTGTGACATTTGCTCCTCTTTCGAGCATCGTCCACGAACGCTACTCAGTTTACAACGAGGTCAGCCAGAACAGTTCCTGACGCGGTTTGCATCACGTATCCACGGACGCTCCGGAAACATCCATTTCAAAAAACGAGTGTCACCGGATCAAGATTCCAGTTTGTAGATTCTGTCCAGCAAGAGCCATTTTTCGCACGGCGGAGCGTCCGGAAGGGATTGCTGAAAAGTCCACATGAGATTTTCCCATTCCTGGACTCTGGGATTTTCGCGATCGGCCTGGGCCTTTTTTTCAAAGGAAAAATGGTCGTCCACTTCCAAAATCATGAACAGGCGCGTACCGCGCAGATAGATTTCCATATCTAAAATCCCGGCGTTTTTGATGCTTTCGGTGATCTCTGGCCAGATTTGCTCATGGTGGCGCTTGTAGGCGGCAATCAGGGCGGGATCGTTCTTTAGGTCCAGCGTGAGACAGTAGCGCCGGCTCATGCCAGCGCCCCTTGATTGTCTGGCGGAACGGATTGCATGCCGAGGGCCAGGGAAGGCTTGTAGCCGGACAATCCAAAATAAAGAATGAACAGGTAGCAGAGCAGTGGAACAATAAAGGCCTTTTGGATGCTCGCGGCATCGGAAATGCGCCCCATGATCGCCGGGAAAAACGCGCCGCCGATAATCGCCATTACCAGGAGCGAGGAAGCCCGCTTCGTGAGCGGGCCGAGATTCTTGATGCTGAGGGCGAAAATCGTGGGGAACATTATCGAATGGAAGAATCCGATGAGCACGACCGCGTAAACTGGGATAAGGCCGGAAGCCAGGAGGGCGACCGTGGCACACGCGAGCGACGCGGCGGCGAAAAGAGAAAGCAATCGTGGTGCCGAGATTTTCCTCATTAACGCCGAACCGGCGAAGCGCCCGCCCATAAAGCCAGTCTGGTGAAGCAGCAGGTAAAGAGCAGCGGTTTTCGCAGATGTTCCAGGCACGGAAACTTGCGCGTAACGGATGACAAAGCTGGCTACGCCGACCTGCGCACCAACGTAGAAGAACTGAGCGATGACACCTTTGACCAGATGAGGGTGCGACAGCACGCGGCCGGCGCTCGTCCCGGCACTGTTAGTGCCCGGCCCCGTGGCCCGGTCATGCACCTCCGGGAGGTGAGCGAGCTGGATCAGCACAGCCACGGCCACAAAGATTCCAGCCATCATCAAATACGGGCCTTTCACCGTGCTGGCTTCCGCCACGTGATAGGCGTCGAGTTGCGCAGCGCTCATGGCCGCAATTTGCGCGGGGGCGTATTCGACGCCACTCAGGATGAATGCGCGGCCGACAACGGGAGAAAGCATGGCACCGACGGCGTTGAACGACTGGGCAAAATTCAGGCGGCGCTCCGCGCTCGCAGGTGGCCCCAGAATCGTAACGTAGGGATTCGCGGCAACTTCCAGGAAGCTCTGGCCACAAGCCATGACGAACAACGCAAACAGAAAAAATCCATAGAGGCGCGATGAAGATGCAGGAAGAAAAAGCAATGCACCCACCGCGCAGAGCAACAGGCCGGCCAGAATTCCCTTCTTATAGCCGATGCGCTCCATCACCCTTCCGGCGGGGAAAGCCGCTAGGAAATATCCGCCAAAAAACGCAACTTGTATAAAAGATGATTGAAAGTCGCTTAGCCCGAAGGCATTCTTCAGGTGCGGTATCAAAATGTCGTTCAGATTAACGCCAAAGGCCCAGAGAAAGAACAGGATGGTGACGAGGATGAATGGAATAAGAAAGGGTCGCTCGGTTACGGGACTGGATTGGCTTCCGCGCGCGGCTGCGCTTGAAGGAGCTGTCATTCGTAGTCTCCCTCAGGTGAGAGCCCGGTCCAGATGGGTGTAACCACCGTCAACGAAGACGTGTTGCCCGGTCATGTGGCTGGCTCTTTCCGAGACAAGGAACAGAACCAAGTCGGCTATTTCTTCCGGTTTGGTCATGCGTTTACCCAACGGAATTTTCGAGACGATGTGCGCGAGTTTTTCCTCCGGACGGGGGAAGCCGGAGATCCATTGTTGATACAGGGGGGTGGCTACCTCGGCGGGAACCACCGCGTTGACACGAATTCCGTATGGGAGGAGTTCCGCAGCCCATTCGCGGGTCAGACCCAGAATGGCAGCTTTGGCGGCGATGTAGCCGGACGTGCCTCCCTGCCCGGTCACGGCCGTTTTGGAGCTGATGTTGACGATCGATCCCCGCGCTTCTTTGAGCGCGGGCAAAGCGCAGTGTGCCATCGAATAGTAATGCACCAGATTCAGTTGCAGCGAAGCGACAAACTTTTCGACTGAGCCATGTTCGAGGCTGACGTTGTCGTTGGCCCCGACGTTGTTCACCAGGGCGTCGAGGCGATTGAACTTTTGCAGCGTTTGCTCGACGCTTTTGCCGCAGGTCCCTGGCTCGGTGATCTCTCCGAAGATGAACTCGCACTCCACGCTCGAAGCGCGCAGCACCGAGAGCAATTGTTGACCCGCTTCGGCATCATGATCGAGAAAGACGGGAGTGGCGCCTTCCCCGGCGCAGGCTCGCACAATTGCCGCGCCAATGCCCTTTGCGCCGCCCGTTACCAGGATCACTTTTCCTTTTAGCTGAAGGTCCATGCGTCAGCCGCCACGCGCTTCATTCAAAGAGAAATTCCCCGTTTCCAGGGGATGAAATCTTCCTGGCCCCTTGCTTCTGCTTTCGTATGAATCTCTCCACTGGCCACCTGAATTACAAATTCGAGGATTTCTTCGCCCATACGCTCTATGGTCTTTTCGCCGGAAATAATTCCGCCAGCATCAACATCAATGATGTCCGCCATGCGTTGCGCTAGTGCCGAATTGGTGGAGAGCTTGATCACCGGAGTGACGGGATTCCCTGTGGGGGTTCCCAAACCGGTAGTGAACAGGACCACGTTTGCGCCGGCGCCCACTTGCGCTGTTACGCATTCAACGTCATTGCCGGGCGTGCACTGCAGGTTTAATCCCGCTTGCTTCGAATACTCCGGATAATCCAGCACGGCCGTTACAGGGGAAGTCCCGCCCTTTTTCGCGGCTCCGGCGGATTTCATTGCGTCGGTCAACAGGCCGTCGCTGATATTGCCGGGACTGGGATTCATTTCGAACCCGGAGCCAACCGCTCGGGCTCGCGCACCATAGCTTTTCATCAGGTGCATGAAACGGTCGGCCACTTCATTGCTGGTGCTGCGGTTAATGAGTTCCTGTTCCACGCCGCACAATTCGGGAAATTCCGAAAGGATCGTGCGGCCACCGAGGCCCACGAGAATGTCCGAAGTATGTCCGATCGCCGGATTGGCAGAGAGGCCCGAGAAACCGTCTGAGCCTCCGCACTTCAATCCGAGGCAGAGCTGGGAAAGAGGGGCACTGGTGCGGCGGCATTCGTTAGCTTGCATCAATCCAAGAAAGGTGAGGCGAATCGCCTCACTCAACATGGCAACCTCCTTGCCGCTTTGCTGTTGCTCGGCAATCACCAAGGGCTTGTCGAAGTTCGGATCGCGCTTGCGCAATTCGTTGCGCAGGATGCCAATCTGCGCATGTTGGCAACCGAGGCTGAGCACCGTTGCTCCCGCCACATTCGGGTGATGGATATAGCCGGCGATGAGTCCGCAGAGATTGTTGGAGTCCTCGCGCGTGCCGCCGCAGCCACCGTCGTGCAGCAGGAAGCGAATGCCGTCCAAACGCTCGAAGACATGGGAACCCTGAGGGCTTGCCGGAGCGGCCCCCGCAGCGTACGTCCTGATCTCCTGCGCCCGACCGTCTCTATAGAGACGCGCCAACTCTGCAACCTGCTGACGGTAGATTTGCGGTGCGGCAAACCCGAGCTCTTCTTCGAAGGCCTGCTTCAGAACGGCGATGTTGCGGTTTTCGCAAAAGACGAGAGGCACAACGATCCAGTAATTTCGTGTGCCCACTTGGCCGTCGCTTCGATGGTAACCGAGAAATTGCCGTTGGCGCCATCGCGAAATGTCCGGCGTACTCCACGATAACTCGGCGGATCTCTCGTGAAATGGCGTCGCGTCGTGACAAATATTTCTGCTGGTGAGGAGCTCACCGCAGTGAATGGGTGCCACGGCTTTCCCCACGGTTACTCCGTACATCTTGACGATCGAGCCGGCCGCGAGATCCTCGGTAGCAAACTTGTGCTTGGCCGGAACATCCGATTCGAGCACATAGGTTTGCGAGTTAACCAGAATCTGCTCGCCTTTCGGGAGATCGGTGAGAGCAATTACCACGTTGTCGCGCGGGTCAAGTTTGAGGACTTTATATGGCATATGGAGAAGGCGCAGTTCGGGTTGACGGCAAACCCTTGGGGACGGCAGTTTCCCCGAGCGCATTGTAAAACATCGCGAGCGATTCGTCGCGTCGTCCCTATCGGCCCACTGGCAATCGCCAGAATCTAGCGGCGTTGCCACCAAGAACCGCCTCACGCTCTTCCTGGGAGAACCTGCTTAGATAATCCTCTATAAGTTTCACAGTATGTTGATACGAAGCCGCCACAACACACACGGGCCAGTCGGAGCCGATCATCAACCGGCTGGGCCCGAAGCATTCGAATGCAACATCAAGATAGGGCCGGAAATCCTCGGGCTTCCATGCTTGCCAGTCTGCTTCTGTGACCAAGCCAGACAGCTTGGCAAACACATTCGAGAACGACGCGAGTTTACGAATTCCACGTGCCCACAGGTCAATGGCGCCGCTCTTAATCGGCGGCTTGCCGAGATGGTCCAAGACAAAGCGCTGACGTGGGAAACGGCTGACAAACTCGACGGCGATTGGGAGATGTTTGGTGTAAACAAGGATGTCATATGCGAGCTGGAACTCTTCCAATTGAGAGAGACCCCGCAGAAAATCGGGTTGCAGCAAGAATTCGTCGGGCTCGCTCTGAACGATGTGTCGGACGCCTACGAGTTTTGGGTTTCCGGCGAGTGATTCTAGCGTGGAACGTAGTCGTGGGGAACGGAGGTCGACCCAGCCCACAACACCGAGGATAAAAGGATTTGCTTTAGCAAGTTCCAGCAGCCAATGAGTTTCTTCGAGGGTCTGCCGCACCTGGACCGCTACGCTTCCATGAAATCCGTTCGCTTCAAGCGCTGGCTTCAGGTCGCCTGGCAGAAAATCACGCCGGATCGAGGCCATCGCTTCGCCGATCCAACCGTGCGCGCGCGGGCTGTACGTCCAGAAGTGCTGGTGAGCATCGATCCGCATGTGCAGATGGTAAAGGTTCCTCTTTGCTAGGCGCAAGAAGTCGGACTCGCAAACACTGCGGCAGAGGACTTAGGGAGAGGCCGGTAACCTTGTTTGGGTGGGGTGGCGAATCACCAGGATTTACGTAGCTTGTCAATGCCTTTAAATACATCTTCGATGGAAATGATATTGCGCTCGGGGTAGCAACGGAGCGGAAAGGAATCGTCGTGAGCGGCAGCTTGGTGAACTCGTCGGCAGTTGTGGCTTTCCTCGCAATTCCCTGCCAGGTGATTTGGTCGTATTTTGTCGGTGGAGCGGTTCTTGCCATCGGGCTGGTCGTGATTTTTGTTCGCGGCGATTGGCAAAAGGCGCCAGGATTCGACAAGCTGATTCTGTTCGGGCCGCCTTTCTACGCGGCGCCACTCGCGGCCTTCGGCACCGAACATTTCACGCTGACGAAGGCCATCGCGTCGATCATTCCGGCGTGGATTCCATGGCCTCAGTTTTGGGCGTACTTCGTAGGCGCTTGCTTTATCGCAGCCGCGCTGAGCCTGGTGACCAGGATTCAGGCGCGTCTCTCGGCGAGTTTGACGTTTTTCCTTTTCGTACTGTTGATGGACGCCCCCGGTTGGGCACAAAATCCGCGAGATCGGTTTGCGCTCACGGTTGCGCTGCGGGAATTATCATTCAGTGGCGGGGCTCTGGCGCTGCCAGTCAGCCTTACCGGGCAGTGGCGCGATGCACGGCAATCACGTTCCCGGCATTCCGCTGGAACCGCTGACTCCTGAGTACGTGTACGGACACGCTGTTTGGACGTACCTGGCGGCGGTAGTTTATGCCGTCGCGGGTACGCTGTTGCTTGCTGGCAAGAAAACCCGCGCGGCAGCGACGTGGATTGGCTTGACCGTGCTCTTCGTGGAGTTGGTTGTCTACCTGCCGATCGGAGTAGTGGAGCGCGCCAGCCTCGACAGTGGCCTCAACTATGTGGCGGATACTCTAATGTATTGCGGCGCCGTTCTTCTGCTTGCGGGTGCCATGCCGCGCGAAGCGGAGCGGAGGGAACCATCGCCTGATCAGCCGGAGAATGGGTAGCTTTGGTGGCGGGACCCCACGGGTCTCGAAACGCACATCCATGATCGTCGCACATCGGGTGGCCATCTCCGTTTGGTGCGTTTCAGTGTGCCATGAGGGCTTGTCGTTTTTTCCAAGCAAGCCTCCCTTAATCGTGCGCGCGACTCGTTCGAGCAGGAGATAAACGATGTTCGAAAACACGTGATTGCTGGCTGGGCGATCTGGACTTCAATTCTCACATGAGAAATACGGCTTACCTGGACAAGTCGGCCGACGTCCGAATGATGTACTTCGCCGAACGGGGCCTTCCGGCGAGCGAATTTCTGCGGCTCAAGATCGGTTCAGTCATCATGAAAGACGAACTCGAATACTTGCGCGAGGTGCAGCTCCTCGAGGAGCTCATTGTCGATCTTGCTTTGGCAGGTCTTGCAAAAGATGGCAACCGATTCGTCATCAAGAATGGTTTTTTCCGGGACGACGGCAAGCGTATCGCCAGCGTCACCGGTGCAGGCGGTTGGCTGGACTTATCCCTCCGAAGATTGATCCCAGCTCCTCCGCTTTTGCTCAAGGTCTTGCAAGAAATCTAACGCACCGAGGATTTTCAGTTACTCACCTCGAGCGTGCAGTGAATGCGCTCGGTTGTCGGTGCTGTGCTACCACCCGCGCCAACTTCACCGGTAAGACCCTTCATCGGAAGTTTGAGCGCACGATAGGGAGACCATAACTCTCGCGGTTTGCTCGACGATGCACTGCGCGAACTCCCCTGATCCCGGACCGCGACTCGCTAACTCCTTTGCCGCGTAGCCCTGACCGTACCGCCGTCAAGCAAGCATATTTTGCTCGAAGTCATCGACTTAGGTGGTGCCTCGAGCAGACTGCTTGAGCGTACTCTTGTAGTCAGCCACAAATTGTTGAATTCCTTTTGTCGTGAGATCGTGGCGGATATTAAAACTCTCCCATTCTCGATTCAAATCGACCGATTTGTAGGCAATGGGGTTCAGCGGCTTGTCGGCCTTATCGGTTCCCTGATAGACAAAGTCCGCCTCAGGGAGCTGAAAGGATGAGGCGGCCCACTCTTCCCAGACCTTACCGGGCGCCGTTACCAGTTCCGTCTCCAATGCAAACGAACCAAGCAGGTGCTTGAGATGGCGAATACTCGCCGCCAGCACATGGACGTGCCCATCTCCTGTTTTGTACATTTGTTTGATGTTTTTCACCAAATCCATTCCGTTCTCTCCGCGGTCGTCGAGCCTACCGACGAAAGGAGAGACATATACTGGCGCTTTCGACCCTTTTGTTGCCGCGTATACCGCAGCCGCCTGCTCTTGCGAAAAACATAGCGTCATGTTCACGCGCATAGCCTCGCGCACGGACATTTGCGCCGCGCGCAGCCCCTCATGCGTGCACGGATATTTGACGTAGGCATTCGGAATCCAGGAAAACATTTCGCGTCCTTGAGCAAGCATTTCCTCAGCCGTGGTATCGAAGTCGGCGTACACCTCGATCGAAACGCCGGCGTTACCAACGAGAGGCGAAATTGTCTGCACAATCTTCTTGTACTCGTCCAACTCCTCTCGGGAACTCAGCTTGTGTCCGGATGAAACCAGCGTCCGAACTTCCGGGTTTTTCGCGACAAGAGTTGGATTGGTCGTTTGGCCGTCTACGTAGCCGACAAAGCCTCTAACCCGAAGAGTCTCTTCAGGATCGCCACCGTCCACCAAGAGTTGAGTTTTTGGCCTTCGCGTGAGTGTGTTCATGGTCGCCTCCTCAAATCCCGAGCCCGGGCCACGAGCTCCCGTCCCGATTCCTGTAGAAAAAGAGAAGGCGTATTCTCCTGAGAAGTCAGTAAAGGAGAAGCCCGGAATCTCTTAGGCGGAGGTTCAGGGCACAGGAGGAATACGCCATGGCGAAGGCTA
>Ga0306920_100003878_pt1 | contig 19089 bp, 14 predicted proteins | sample flu12Cox44000170_FD_204666 | JGI IMG/M metagenome (GOLD analysis project Ga0306920, IMG submission 204666) | Lab enrichment of tropical soil microbial communities from Luquillo Experimental Forest, Puerto Rico - flux4day.12C.oxic.44.000.170 (v2)... | ecosystem: Environmental > Terrestrial >... | reverse complement strand
CGACGGCCGGTCGACGCGCTCCAGGAAATCGGCCACGCCACGCCAACCGCCGGTGGAGAAGACGGCTTGATAGACGTAGTCCACGCCTAGACGCACGGCTTCTAGCGTCCGCCGGGCACCGCCCTCGAAGTCACGCAGCCCGTCCCGGCGGACCTCGACCACGCGGCGACCGGCGTCTCGAATCGCCGCGAGAAAGGCCTGCTCGTGCTCCTCGCCCTTCCTGCGTAGGAGCTCCGCATAGGCGTTCTCGTAGCTCGGGCGGCGGCCTTCCTGCAGTGCGACGGCCAGCTCGAGCTGCGTCAGATGCTCGCAGGCCAGGAAGCCGCTGAGGTCGGACGGGGAGAAGAGGAGCTCGCCGTTGAGCTGCTGCATGGCTCAGTCTGCGAGCTTGAGTCCCAGCGAGGCCAGCGCCGCGTGGAGGCTCTCATCGTCGCGCCGGATGGGCCGGATTCTCGGGTGGGTGATGGCCTTCTGGCGCGGACGCTCGAAAATCGCCCAGTTCTGATAGTTGTCCCCGAGGCGCGATTCGTACTCGATGCCGGCGAATCGCGGCAGGCCGCTCGGCAGGGTGAGCCGGTAGATGTGGTTGGAGATCTCCTGCGTGAAGCGGCGGGGGGCCGAGAGGCGAATGGCCGAGGCGTCGAGATCGCCAACGTCGTGGTAAACGATCCGCGAGGCCATGGCCGCGCGAAGATAGGTGAGGGATCGGGCGTGGCCGACGTCGGCATAGACGCCAGTGAGGGTGGCGTGGCCGATGGCGCGCGACTCCAGCCATTCAGCCGGCACGATGCCGAACTGGTACTCATCCGCGGTTCCATCGATCTTGCCGAGCTCCGCGAGCACGGCGGGGTCAGGCCGAAAGCGCGAGAGGACCTCGGCGTACGCAGCCTCAAGCTGGCTGGCCGCGTAGAGCACGCGGTAGATGCCCTCGGGATCGTCCCAGCGGTTGCCGAAGGTGGCGTCGGAATGCTGCGCCTCCCATGGCGGCCACGCCCACGGGTTGGGCCGGCGGCCGATGCGCGTGACGCGCCCAAGGGGACTGATGCCCTGGAGATCGCTCATCCGCCGACGACAAAGGCGCGTGCGGCTACCACGATCTCCGGGCCGACCTCGTGGATCTCGCCCTCGCGCAGGAGACGAGCGGGCGAGCGGTCGTCAAGCTGCGGGTTCAGCCCCATGAACCAGGCCTGCGTAATCTCCTTGCTGTCGTGCTGGCTCATGAACCTGGCCACGCGCAGCGCGAGGCGGAGCCGCGGCTCGATGGCGGGGTGGCGAGGGCTTCGGTTGTCATGAGCGTACTGCTGCACGGCGCGGGCCTCGCGAACGCCGGCGATGTACGCCACGAGCTTCGCGCCCAGGATGTCGATCAGCTCCTTCGCGACGGCCTTGAATGGAGTCCGCGTCGCGTAGTCGAAGGCCTCGAGATCGGGTCGTGGCGCCGTCTGGCCTGGGGCCATTGGTCTTCTCCTTACCAGCTATAACACACGTATATCACAGTCCTATCACAAGTCAAAAGCATGTCTTTGCCGGCCGTGCGACGAGAGGCTACTGGTGTCGATCCCGTCGTCCGCCATTCGACCTATGGATGAACCCCATCAACGGAGAGTAGGAGACATCCCAATGCCCGACACCGTGCAAAAGATCACTCCCTTCCTGTGGTTCGACACCCAGGCCCAGGAGGCCGCGAAGTTCTATACGTCGCTGTTCAAGAACTCGCGCATCGTGGGCACGACCTACTACGCGGCGGAAGCCGCCAAGGCCTCGGGCAGGCCCGAAGGCTCGGTCATGACCGTGGAGTTCGAGCTCAGCGGGCAGCGATTCACCGCCCTGAACGGCGGCCCGATCTTCAAGTTCACCGAGGCGCTGTCCCTCGTCGTGCACTGCGACACGCAGGAGGAGGTCGACCACTTCTGGCACGGCCTCGCCGCCGGCGGCGAGGAGGTGCAATGCGGTTGGCTCAAGGACAAGTTCGGCCTGTCCTGGCAGGTCGTGCCACGCGTCCTCCTCGAGCTCATCCAGGACAAAGACCCGGCCAGATCCAACCGCGTCATGGCCGAGCTGATGAAGATGAAGAAGATCGACATCGAGCCCCTGCGCAGAGCCGCCGCGGGGTAGGTCGCCTAGTTTCCGGAATCGGACCCAAAAACGCTTCGGGAGAATGAGGCGCGGGAGATTCTCTCTGCGCCTCCTCTATCCCGCGCTCGCCTTCGCCCTCGCATCCGCGTCGTTGCCCTGCACGTTCCGCCGGCAGTAGAATCCCGCCACGCCGAGCCGCCATCACCGAGAGAGGAGCCGACCATGCCCACGAGTCACCATGCGCCGCCGAAGTTCGAAACGGTGCTCTACGAGAAGACGGGACCGATCTGCCGCATCACGCTGAACCGGCCGGAGAAGCTCAATGCCGCCACCGACCAGCTCGTGGAAGAAGTCAACGACGCGCTCTTCGAGTTCGATGCCGATCCCGAGCTGCAGGTGGCGATCCTGTCCGGCGCGGGCCGCGCGTTCTGCTCGGGGGCCGACGTGCAGCAGCGCCAGCTCCGCACACCCGAGGAGATGCGCCGGCTCGGCGGGCCGGCTGGACGCCGCTCGCGGGAGAATGGTCTCAGCGACACCGTCAACTGGAAGCCGGTGATCGCCGCCGTCCACGGCTATGCTCTCGGCCTCGGCTACTCGCTCTCCCAGTCCTGCGACCTCGTGGTCGCCGCCGAGGGCACGCAGTTCCAGATCCGCGAGGTGCAGCGCGGGCTCGGCGGCGCGCAGCACTGGGTCGCCACGTGGTTCTGGACGGGGAGTCGCTTCGCCAACGAGGTGGCGCTGACCGGCCGCATGTTCACGGCCGAGGAAGCGCTTCAGCACGGCATGGTCAACCAGGTCGTGCCGCGCGCCGAGCTGGGGTCGGCGGCCGAGACCCTCGCGCATCAGATCATCGACAATCCGCCGCTCGCCGTGCGCGCCAACGTGCGCGTGATGCGCTGGTTCGTCAACGAGATGCAGCGCCAGTCCAAGCTCTACACGCAGGGACGGGGATTGCACCTCACCGAGGACTTCCGCGAATCGGCGGCCGCCTTCGTCGAGAAGCGCAAGCCCACTTTCAAGGGACGGTGACCGCGATGGCCTACGAGTTCGCCACCTACGAAAAGCAGGGCCGCATCGCCGTCGTCACCATCAACCGTCCCGAGCGCATGAACTCGCTTCACCCGCCCGCCAACTTCGAGCTCGACGCGATCTGGAGCGACTTCGAGCGCGATCCCGAGGTGTGGGTGGGCATCCTCACCGGCGCCGGCGACAAGGCTTTCTCCGCGGGCAACGACCTGCGCTTCACCGCCGAGCACGGCCGCGACATGATACGCATGGCCGAGAGCGGTTTCGGCGGCCTCGCCAACCGCACGAGCAACTGGAAGCCCATCATCGCTGCCGTCAACGGCTATGCGCTCGGGGGCGGATTCGAGATGGCCCTGGCCTGCGACATCATCATCGCCGCCGACTCCGCTCGCCTCGGCCTGCCCGAGCCCCGCGTGGGGCTCATGGCGGGCGCCGGCGGCGTCCATCGGCTGCCCCGCATGATTCCGCACAAGATCGCCCTCGGCTACATCCTCACCGGCCGCCACATGACCGCCCAGGAGGCGCACCGCTGGGGGGTGGTCAACGAGGTGGTGCCGCGCGCCGAGCTCATGCCTACCGCGATGAAGTGGGCCAACGAGATCCTGGAGTGCGCGCCGCTCTCGATCCGCGCCAGCAAGCAGGCGGCGCTCATGGGTCTGGGGCATCCGCTCGACATCGCGCTCAAGCTCAACTACACGGAGGCGGAGCGGATGCGACGCTCGGAGGACACCGTGGAGGGCCCGCGCGCCTTCGCGGAGAAGCGGAAGCCGAACTGGAAAGCCCGCTGAATACGAGAGAAGCGCTCCCCGGCAGGATGAGGTGCGCGTCTGTAACGGGCCGGCCGGATCATACCGCGCTCACTCGGTGCCGGACGCGCTTCGCGCCGGGGCGGCAGTCCCTTGGGCTTGCATCGCCCGCGTCGTGCGCCGAGAATGGCCGGCGGACCTGATCCGACTTCGCCTTCAATCCAGAGGAGCCTATGGACGCGCGCGACCAGATCCTCAAACAGATCGACGAGCGGCAGGAAGAGTGGCTCCGCCTCCTCAGCGAGCTCGTGCGCCGACCCAGCGAGAATCCTCCGGGTGACACTCGTGCCGCCGCGGACTGCGTCGTCGAGCACCTGAAGCGCCAGGGTTATGCGCCCGAGGTGATCGAGCCCCGGCCCGGGATGGTCAACGTGGTGGCCGCGGCCGACCGCGGCTCTGGCCGCTCGGTCATCCTCAACGGCCATCTCGACACGTTCCCCGTGGGCGACCGCAAAGGCTGGGAGCGCGATCCCTTCAGCGGCGACATCGTCGACGGCAAGGTCTTCGGCCGCGGCGTGTCCGACATGAAGGCGGGGACGACGGCGTCGCTCATCGCCTTCTGCCTGCTCGCCGAGCTGCGCGACGCCTGGAAGGGCCGGACCACGTACGCGGCCGTGGCCGACGAGGAGACGATGGGCCCGGGGGGCGCCAACTACCTCGTCGATCACCACCCCACGCTGCGGGCCGACGCCGTCATCATCGGCGAGCCCAGCACGCCCTCCACGGTGCGCTTCGGCGAGAAGGGGATGGTCTGGTTCACCCTGACCGTGCGTGGCCAGATGAGCCACTCCGCATATCCTCACCACGGCTGGAACGCGATCTTCGAGGTCGTCGAGGCGCTCGCGGAACTGCGCGAGCTGGAGGCCATGACCTGGCCGGTGCCGGAGGAGTTCCTCCGGAGCATCGACGAGGCCCGCGCGACGACCACCGCCATGCTCGGCGGCGGGACGACGGACATTCTATCGTCGGTCACCGTCAACGCCGGAGTCATCGAGGGCGGCACCAAGATCAACCTCACGCCCGACCACTGCCGCGCGGAGGTGGACGTGCGCGTCCCTCCCGGGGTGAGCACCGCCGACATCCTGCGCGTCGTCGGCCGCATCGTCCGGCGGCACCGCGGGATGGGCTACGAGCTCATCCAGCGCAGCGAGCCGAACTGGACCTCGCCGAGCCACGAGTTCCTCCAGACCGTGCGCAAGACGGCGACGGCGGTGTGCGGCGAAGCGCCGTACTTCAACATCTCGGCTCCGGGCACCGACTCCCGTGTCTTCCGACGGGTGGGGATGCCCGTGGCCGTCTTCGGCCCCACGCCTTATTCCCTGGGCGCGGCGAACGAGCACGTCACGGTTCGCGACTATCTCGATGTCATCCGCGTCCACGCGCTCAGTGCTCTCGAGTTTCTCAGGAGCGGCTGAGCTTCGGGTTCAGGGCCTCGGTCAGGCCGTCGCCGAGCAGGTTCCAGCCGAGCACCAGCAGCAGGATGGCGAGGCCAGGCACCAGGGAGAGATGCGGCGCCGTCCGGAGGTACTCGCGCGCCGTGCTCAGCATCGCGCCCCATTCCGGCGAGGGCGGCTGGGCACCCAGGCCAAGGAAGCTGAGCCCGGAGCCGATCACCACCACCGTGCCCATGCGCAGCGTGAACTGCACGACGATGGGCGCCAGGCAGTTGGGCAAGATGTGCCGCCACAGGATGCGCGACCCACTGTTGCCGAGGGCCCGCGCCGCCGTCACGTGCTCCATCTCCTTCACCGCGTGCGCGGTGCTGTGGGCGATCCGCGCGAAGCCCGGCATGGTGTTGACGCCGACGGCGATCGCCACGTTGACGATACCCGGTCCCAGGGCGCTCACCACGGCGATGGCGAGCAGGAAGCCGGGAAAGGCGAGCACGACGTCCACCGCACGCATGAGGATCTCCTCGAGCACGCCGCCGCGATCGGCGGCCACGAGCCCCACCGTCACCCCCGCCCCCGCCGCGATGAGGCAGGCGCCCAAGGCCATGCCCAGCGAGATGCGCGCGCCGTAGAGGATACGCGAGAGGATGTCCCGCCCGAGCTCGTCCCGTCCCAGCCCGTGGCTCCACGATGGTCCCCCCAACGAGCCCTCGAGTTGCTGCTTCAGCGGATCGCGGGGTGCGACCCAGGGTCCGAAGGCGGCCATGAGGAGGAAGAACAGCACAAGGGCGAGGCCAGCCATGGCCGCCCGGTTGCGCGCGAAGCGCCGCCACGCCGCCGCGGCCGGTCTAGTACTTGACGCGCGGGTCGGCATACCCGTACAGGATGTCCGCGGCCAGATTGACGACCACGGAGACGAAGGTCACGAGCAGGATCGAGCCCTGGACCACCGGAAAATCCCGCATGCTGATCGACTCGACGATGAGCCAGCCGATGCCGGGAAAGGAGAACACGGTCTCCACGAGCACCGAGCCCGCGAGCACGAACCCGAACTGGAGCGCCACCACCGCGATGACGGGCAGGAGCGCGTTGCGGAGGGCGTGGCGGGCGACGATCAGGCGCTCCCGGACACCCTTGGCGCGCGCGGTCCTGATGTAGTCCTCGTCGAGCACGTCGATCATGCTGGCCCGGGTCATCCGCGCCACGATGCCCAAGGTGGAGGCGCCGAGCGTCACCGCGGGCAGGACCAGATGGGCCAGGCCCCCGCTGCCCCCGGCGGGGAACAGGCGCAGCATCACGGCGAAGACGACGATGAGCACGATGCCGAGGTAGAAGGACGGCGTGGAGACGCCCAGCATGGCCACCACCATGGTCGCGTGGTCGAAGGCCGAGTTCCGCCGGGCCGCCGCCACGATGCCCGCCAGTAGCCCCACGATCACCGCGAAGAGCGTGCTCAGCACGGCGAGGAGCGCGGTGTTCCCCAGGCGCGGTACGATCTCGTCCAGCACCGGGCGCTGCGTCTTCAGCGATCGCCCGAACTCGCCCCGCAGGATATCCAGAACGTAGCGCTCGAACTGGACGTGGAGGGGGCGGTCGAGGCCGAACTGCTGACGGATGGTCGCGAGCTCTTCCGGCCCGGCGTCGGGACCGGCCACGAGCCGGGCGGGATCGCCGGGAACGATACGCATGGTGACGAAGACGGCCAGGAGGATCCCGAAGAGCACGGGGAGCAGGAAGAGCAGGCGACGGCCGATCAGGCGGCCCATGGGCGGTTCAGCGGACGAAACGGGCGCGGCGGGCGGAGCACCCGGCGCGCCCAGCCATCGCGGCCGCTATCTCTTGATCGCCGCGTCCTTGACCACGGCGCCGCCGAACGGGATCACGTACACGTTCTGCAGCTCCTTCTTGAAGGCGCCGATGAACTTGGGCGCGACCAGGAAGAGCCAGGGGGCGTCTTCCATGATCTGCTTCTGGGCAACCTTGTACGCCTCGATCCGCTTGGCGCTGTCCGTGGTCTGGCGCCCGGCGGCCAACGCGTTGTCGACCACCTCGCTCTTGTAGAAGGCGAGATTGTACGCGCGGGGCGGCCAGTTCGTGGAGAGGAAGGTCCCCGCGAGGCCCCAGTCGGCATCCTGGGTGCCCACCGACCAGGCGAGCATGGCGAGATCGTAGGGCGCGACGGGGTCGGGCTTTTGCCCGACGCGCCCGATGTAGGTCGCCCACTCCATCTTGACGATCTGGATGTCGAAGCCGACGTCGCGGAGATAGCCGGCGACCGCCTCGCCGACCTGACGGTCCTGGACGTAGCGACCGTCCGGGATCCACATCACGAGCTTGGTCCCCGGCTTCACGCCCGCCGCCTTCAAGAGTTCCTTGGCCTTGGCGGGATCGTACTTGTAGAAATCGCCCACGGCGCTGTAGCCCCAGAGGAAGGGCGACACGGGGGACTTGGTGAGCGGCACGGCCAGGCCGTTGTAGATGTTCTTGACGATCGAGTCTTTGTCCACCGCGTAGTTGACGGCCTGGCGAACGCGAACGTCCTTGAAGACGTCCTTCTGCATGTTGAGCGCGAAGTGCAGGTTGTCGAGGCTGTCGACCATCATCACGTTGAGCTTGGGGTTCCCGCGCAGGCGGCCCACATCCTGGATGGGGATGGGCGCGGCGGCGTCGGCGTCTCCCGCCTCGAGCATGGCCACGCGCGAGGCGGGCTCGGGCACGGGCTTGAAGGTGATCTTCTCGAGGGCGGGCTTGGTCCCCCAGTAGCCATCGAAGCGCTTCACGGTGAGGCGGTCCTTGGGCACCCACTCCACGAACTCGAACGGTCCCGTTCCTGTCGGATGCAGGTTGATGTCCTTGCCCCACTTGGCGAGCGCTTTCGGGCTATTGAACATGGCGCGCCGGCCGGCCAAAGTCTGGAGGAGCGCGCCGTTGGGCTCCTTCAGCGTCATCTTCAGCGTGTACTTGTCGACGACCTCGACACCGTCCACGGTGGCGAACTGCGAGAGGGTGAGGAGGCCGTTGGCCTTGTCGAGCCAGCGATCGAAGTTGACCTTGGCCGCCTGGGCGTCGAACTCCTCGCCGTCGTGAAACTTCACGCCATGCCGGAGCTTCCAGGTGACGACCTTCCCGCCGTCGGAGAGGGTCCACGACTCCGCGAGCTGCGGCACGAGCTTCTGGTCCTTGTCCCAGCCCACGAGGCCCTCGAACATCACGCTCTGGATCATCATCGACGGCACGTCGCCCGTGGCGGCCGGGTCGAGCCGCGCAGCGTCCGCCTGGGTCGCCAGCACGACCGCGCTCCCACCCGACTGGGCGGAAACCATGGGCACGAAGGCGCCCACGCTCAGCAGAAGTGCGACGACATAAATCCAGCCGAGACTCCGGAATCGACGGTTCATGATGTCCTCCCTCGTGCCTCGTGGCGCCCGGCTCGATCCGTCACAGGAAGCCGAGATCGTCGTGATGCTCCATCTCCCGGACGAAGCCCGTGACGGTCTGGACGGCGCCCGCCACGTCGTCGAGATCGACCACTTCGTTGGGCGAGTAGGAGTACCTTCGCGGCACCCCGATGCTGATGGTCGGGATGCCGTCCCGGCTCAGATGAATCGAGGCGGCCTCCGTGGAGCCCCGCGTCAGGTGCGTGGCGAGTTGCACGGGCACGGCCTCGGCGTCGGCGGCCTGGAGCAGAAAGCGCTTCATCGCCGGGTGGGCGATGCTCCCGCGGTAGTTGCCCGTGGAGTTGGCGAGGATGACCACGGGGCCGCGCCCCATGACGACGGAGATGTCGCGGGTCGGGCTCGAGTCCGGCGTGTCGCCCGCCGAGGCGCCGTCGATGGCGATGGCGTAGTCCGGCCGCAGCCGGTGCGCGGCCATGGCGGCGCCGCGCAAGCCGACCTGCTCCAGCACCGTGCCCACGGCGTGGACGGTGCCGAAGGGCTGGACGCCCTTGAGCTCCGCGAGGACCTGGATGAGGATGGCCACGCCCGCGCGGTCGTCCATGCCTTTGCCGCAGACGCGATGGCCGTCGGAGAACTCGGCAAGCTCGCCGATGAAGGTGACGGGATCGCCCACGCGGATCCCCAGCGTGGCGACATCAGCGGCACTGGGCACGCCCACGTCGATGTACATGTCGGCGACGGTGGCCGCCCTCGCTTGCTCTTCCGCCGACTGCAGGTGGCCGGCCTTCGCGCCGATGATGCCGAAGTGGCCGTTGACGGACACGCGCCGGCTGGGCAAGAACGCGTCGGCGGTGCCGCCCAAACGATCGAAACGCAGAAAACCGTCAGGCTCGATGCCCTTCACGATGAACCCGATCTCGTCGAGGTGGGCGCTGATCATCAGCCGAGGGCGGTCCTGGCGGCCGCGTCGGGTGGCGGTGACGTTGCCGTAGCGGTCGACTTCCACGGCGTCGACCAGCGGCTCCACGCGTCGACGGAAATACTGGACGAGCGACTGCTCGAATCCGGGGGCTCCGTGGAGGGCAACCAGATCCTTCAGCGTGTCGCGCAACGCATCCTTTATCGCCTTCGGACGGTCGGCCATGGGGGAACTCTATACGGTCCCTGTCCCCGGGCTGTCAAGGGCCGGATCCGATGAGAGAATGGCCCGGCGACCTTCAGAGGAGACAACGATGCCAAGCGATCTGCACTGGGTCGGCACCTGGACCACCGCCCCCGCGCCGGCCGAGGGCGTGGTCTTCAGCAATCACACGCTCCGCATGAACCTCCGCGCGAGCATCGGCGGCGACACGCTGCGCGTGCATCTGTCCAACGCCCACGGCGGCCGCAAGCTCCTGATCGGGGCGGCGCGCATCGGTCTGCGCGATGCGGGCCCCTGCATCGTTCCGGGCTCCGACCGGCAGCTCACCTTCGGCGGGGCCGAGGCGGCAACGATCGCCGCGGGATCGCTCCTCATCAGTGATCCGGTCTCCTTCCCCTTCCCGCCACTCGCCGACCTCGCGGTCAGCGTCTACCTTCCGGGTGATCTGCCGACGAGCTTCGGCATCACCGGCCGCTACTCACGCCAGACGAACTACGTCTCGCCGCCGGGCGACTTCACCGCCGAGGTGGCCATGCCCGTCGGCAAGCTCACCGACGACTGGTACTTCGTCTGCGGCGTCGACGTATTGGCCTCGCGCGAGACCGGGGGCATCGTCGCCCTCGGCGATTCGCTCACCGACGCCAACATCTCCACGATCGACGCCTTCTGCCGCTGGCCGGACCAGCTCTCGCGCCGACTGCGGGCTCGCTCCACGGGGCGGCCGATGAGCGTGATGAACCAAGGACTGGGCGGCAATCGCATTCTCCACGACATCCGAGGCGACAGCGGACTCCGGCGCTTCGACCGCGACGTGCTGGCTCAGCCCGGCGTCACGCACGTCATCGTGATGCTCGGCACCAACGATCTGCGCAACCGCTGGGCCAAGCCCGAGGAAGAGGTCACCGCCGAGGAGATGATCGCTGGCCTGAAGCAGATGGCGGTGCGCGCCAACACTCGAGGCATCAAGATCTTCGGCGCCACCCTGACGCCCTACGAGAACGAAACCTTTCTCCCCGGCGCCTGGACTCCCGAGCGCGAGGCGAGGCGCCAGGCCGTCAACGCCTGGATCCGCGAGGGCGGCGCCTTCGATGCGGTGGTCGACTTCGACAAGGCCTTGCGCGACCCCGCTCACCCGACCCGCATGCTGCCGATCTACGACTGCGGCGACCACCTCCACCCGAGCGATCGAGGCTATAACGCCATGGGCGACGCCGTCGATCTGTCGCTGTTCGAGTAGGAGATGCGTCTAGGCGGCACCTGGACCGTCGGATGCGGCGTCGGCTTCACCATAGCCGCCCCCTCCCGGGGTCGTCAGCTGCACGCGATCCCCCGCCTTGAGCACATGCCCCCACAGCTTGGGCGACAATCGCGTCTCGCCTGATCTTCCAGGATTGAGCACGAGGGCCGCGAGACCTCCGGCGCCTCCTCCCTCGAGTCCCCACGGCGCCACTTCCGCCCTCTCGAGCGTGGCGAAGAACTGCGCCTCGTGATCGAGCACTTCGATCGTCCGCCGGATGCCTCGGCCTCCGCGGAACCGACCATCACCTCCACTGCCCTCGACGAGTGAGGTCTCCTCGACGAGCAGCGGATACTCGCTCTCCAGGCATTCCACGGGAAGATTCGAGGTATTGGTGGTGTGGACCTGGACGGCATCGAGCCCGTCGGCATCCGGCAGGGCACCCCCTCCACCGCAGATCGTTTCCAGGTAGACGTAGTAGCGCCCGGTCTTCGGGTCGGTTCCGGCGAAGGTCCACGCGGTGTTCGCCCCGTTGCCCGCCGCCGGGACACGCTCCGGCACCGCGACGGCAAGGGCTCCGAAGATCACGTCGGCGATCCGCTGGCAGGTCTGCGAACGCCAGCCGACGGCCGCGGGCGGGCGAGCGTTCACGATGGAGCCCTCCGGAGCCTCGACCTCGATGGCGCGATAGAACCCGCCATTCGCCGGAATAGTGGGATCCAGAACCGCCTTGAGCGCGTAGTAGGCGGTGGCGAGGAGGGCGAGCCATACGACGTTGATGTCGCCTGATACCTGAGGTCCGGTCCCCGAGAAATCGAGGCGCACTCGATCACCCGCCACCGTCATCGCCACGGCAATCGGAATCGTTCCGGGCTGGATCCCGTCCCCGTCCATATAGTCCGTGTACCGGTACACGCCATCCGGGATGTCGCGGATCGCCGCCCGGATCTTACGCTCCGCGTACTGGAGGTACTCGGCGGCCGCCCGCGCCACCGTCTCCGCGCCGTAACGCTGGCACAGCTCGAGCACACGGCGCTCCCCCAGACGATTCGCCGCGATCTGGGCCCGAAAATCGCCCTGCCGCTGCGTGGGCAGGGCGAAATTCGCCAGCAGCAGCTCCATGACGTCCTCACGAACCTGGTGGGCTTCCACGATGCGGATGGGCGTGATGCGCAGGCCCTCGTCGAAGATAGAACGGATCACCGCGCCCGTGCGGTCCGCATGATGTGCGATGTTCGCAACGAATCCGAACAACCTTCCCTCCACGAAGACCGGCGCCACCACGGTGATGTCCGGCAGATGCGTACCGCCCCCCGTGTAGGGATCGTTCGCCGCGAACACGTCGCCCGGCTTGAGCGCTTCGCTCGGGTACCGCCGGAGTACCTCGCGCACCACCCCGAGGAGCGAGCCCAAGTGCAACGGAATATGCTCGGCTTGGGCAATCACCTCGCCCCCCCGATCGAAGATCGCCGTCGAGCAGTCCCAGCGCTCCTTGATGTTGCTCGAATAGGACGAGCGAATCAACGCAACACCCATCTCTTCGGCGATGGCCACGAGGGCGGAACCCAGGACTTCGAGAGTGATGCGATCCATCACGCGGCCTCCATCATGAGGAATCCGTGACCGTCGACCACTGCCCGCTGGCCCGGCTCGACCAGCGTAGTGCTATCGAATTGTTCGATCACCGCCGGCCCGACGACCTCGTTGCCGGCGCGCAGCCGGGCACGCTCGTACACGTGACATTCCACCCGTCCTCCCGCATCGTCGAAGTCTACGGCGCGAGATCCTTTCACCGCCGCCTGGGCATCGCGGCCGCCCGCGGGCAGCGAGGCCAGACGCGGAAGATCCGGGGTACCCCGCGCGGTCAGTCGAAGGTTGACGATCTGGATGGGCTCCCCGCTGGCGCTGAAGCCGTACGCGTCCTCGTGCGCACGAAGGAAGGCTTGCCGGAGACGTTCGACCGCTCCCTCCGTCCAGACCTCGTCTGGTACATCGACCACCAGCTCGTAGTTCTGGCCCTCGTATCTGAGGTCGAGGCAGCGCGACAAGCGCCGACGTTCGGGCCCCACACGCTCGCGGTCGAGCCACTCGCACGCACGAGCCTCGAGGTCGAGGAAGTGCTTCTCGAGCGTCGGGAGCGCGTCCGGCTCCAGTGGCCCGAGCCACGTCCGGACCTCATCTGAACGGAGATCCTCCACCAGCAGGCCGACGGCACAGAGGATCCCGGGATTTGGAGGGACCACGATGCGCGGGATGGCCAGCTCTCGGGCGAGGGCGGGCGCGTGCAGCGGGCCCGCACCCCCGAAGGCCACGAGGGCGAGATCGTTCGGGTCGACACCGCGCTGAATCGTCACCAGCCGGAGCGCTCTCGCCATGTTGGCGTTGACGACCTTGATCACCCCGCGTGCCGTCTCCTCCAGGGACAGTCCGAGTTCGTGGCCCAGGCGCGATACCGCCTCCTGAGCCGCATCGATGTCCAGCGGCACGCGTCCGTCGAGCAGCCCGCGCGGGGAGAGGCGACCGAGCACTAGGTTGGCATCGGTGACCGTCGCCTCCATCCCGCCGCGGCCATAACAAGCCGGCCCGGGATCAGCGCCCGCGCTCCGCGGTCCTACCTGCAGAGCGCCTCCGGAGTCGCGCGAGGCAATGCTGCCACCCCCGGCCCCGATGGTGTGGATGTCGAGCGCCGCGACGCGGATGGGCAACCCGGCGATCTCGCGTTCCGTGGCCACTGCCGGGTCGCCTCCACGGGCGAGCGACACGTCGGTGCTCGTGCCGCCCATGTCGAACGTGGCGATCTCGCGAAGACCCGCGCGAGCGGCGAGCCACGCGGCGCCGGCGACACCCGCGCTGAGTCCCGACAACAAGGTCTTGACGGGATTTCTCGCCGCCTCGGCGATGCCGATGGTGCCGCCGTTCGACTGGTTGATGTGCGGCCGTACCGGGATCCCCACCCCCTCGACCCGCCGCTGAAAGCCTTCGATGTAGCCCGCCATCACCGGTCCGAGATACGCATTGACCACGGTGGTGCTGAGACGCTCGTACTCGCGGAACACCGGAGCGACCTCGTGCGAGGCCGTGCAGAACACTCCCGGCAGGCGCGCCCGTGCGCGTTCGAGGACGAGACGCTCGTGCTCTGGACGCACATAGCTGTAGAGGAAACAGATCGCGAGCGCATCGACGCGGGCGTCCGCGAGCGCGGCAAGCGCTTCGTCAACCTCCGCCATGTCGAGGGGGAGCCGGATCCGTCCGTCGGCCATGACCCGCTCGGTGACCTCGAAGCGGAGGTGGCGGGGAACCAGCACGGTCGGCTTCCGGGCGCGCAGATCGTAGAGGGACGGCCGGCGCTGTCGCGCGATCTCCAAGAGATCCCGGAATCCACGGGTGGTGATGAGACCGGTCTTGGCTCCCTTGTGCTGCAGCAGCGTGTTCGTGGCCACCGTCGTCCCATGGGCGAGGTACGTGACTTCGTTTGGGGCAATGCCGTTGTCCGTGAGCAACTGCTGGATCCCCTGCAGGATCCCCACCGCGGGGTCGGTTGGTACAGAGGGGACCTTGCCAGTGGTTAGCGCGCCGGACGCCTCATCGATCAGCGCGAGATCGGTAAAGGTCCCGCCAACGTCAACGCCGATTCGGTATCCCATGGTCTGAGGGCTTTCTAACACGGGTTCGAATCCCGTTGGGGTGCTGCCGTCGTTGAGCTCCTCTCGGTGGTGCCGCCCAGCAGCCTGATCCCGCACATTTGGAGCTCCTGGTTGCGATGCTGACGGGAAGCTAACAGGTCACTTCGCTCTTCTGTACTAGCGCACCTTCGGCATTGAGTAGCCGTCGCGCACGAGAATCCAGCTGCCCACAGGCTGGCCGGAGAGCGGCTGGCCGGTAGCCGGATCGACCTTGACCGTCGGGCTTCCGGTGTGCTGCCAGTGGAAGCCGGCGGGTGGCGGCGCCGGATACGGCTGCCACATCATCTCGGCGGGCGATTGCCTGGTCGGATCGTAGACCGCCACGTGAGTCTCCTGAGGCTTCATGTCGCTCCCGTGTGCAGCGCCGGGACTGGCGCGCTCGGGTTGGGCGGCGGTCAAGAGGAAAATAGTCTGGAGAGCGAAGCCAAAGACCAGACCAGTGATCATCGTCGGTCGTCGGACCATCGACCGTCTCTCCATCATGTGATCTAGCCCACTCCCTCCGTCTTCAACCCTTAGCACGTACATGCTACTTCGTCACATGTCACACCGCGGACGATTCACGTCAGCATGCCGCCACAGTAGAAAAATTTGCAGTCCCTCCCCTCTGTCGGCGCATTTGGCGGGGATTCTGATCGCTGTTTCTTTTCTCGCACTACCGTGCACCTGGCCGCATGCGTGGCCTCTCCGGCCCGCTTCTCGCAACACAGTGCCTCATCGCGGCCCCTTCCCGACCTGCCGCGAAGTGAGGACGCGACGTCACGGCGCAGGCGAGTAAGCCTGACAGCCGGGGCTACCGACGGAAGGGCGGGCGCGCGTCCAGCAGGGAGCACCCAATGAAAATCATATCCGCGCTACTCGTCAGCGCGCTTCTGCTCGGCGTGACGGAGTCTGTCACGGCCGAAGTCCCCGTGGCTGTGCGCCTCAAGGATTCACCGTCGCCGAAGGGCGAGCCGACTCAGCACAAGCAATTCCTGGCTCCCCAGGGGCCGGACAGACTGCGCCAGTCTAAACGCGACGCGGTTGGGCTCCTCACGCAGAACGGGCCGCAGCGCACGCTTACCAGTCCGAGCCCGCTCACCGCGACCGCTCTACCTCCCGTCGCGGAGGTCACCGGCTTCGATGGCATTGATGAAAACGCGACCTTTGCCGACCCGCCCGACGGCGCTATCGCCGTGGGCCCGGCGCACGTCGTCGAAGCGGTGAACACCGCCATCAGCGTGTGGACGAAAGGCTATGACCAGAGCGGTCGCCTCTCGGCGGTGACCCCGGCCGTGGTTGCGATCGACCTCAACGCGTTCCTGGGCCAGAACTCGGGATGCCTGAGCGGTACGAATAGCTTTGCGGGGCTTGTGTCGGACCCCTCGGTCGACTACGACGCCGCCCGTGACCGGTTCATGGTCTCAATGATCTCGTTCGACTCCGTCCTCCGGAGATCGAGCCTCTGCGTTGCCGTCACCCAAGCCAGCGATCCCACCGCGGGCTGGTTCGTCTATGCGTTCCCGATCTCGCCTGCCTCCTCCCTGCTCGATTTTCCTCGGGCGGTTTTTGGCTCCGACGGGCAGCTCTATGTGACAGGCAACCTCTTCCTCCTCGATCGGCGGGGTAACGCGACCTTTGCCTCCGCCCGCGTCTACGCGTTGAAGACGGCTGATCTGTACGCGGGACTCGATACCACGCCGCAGATCGCGACCGTCGGCAACGACCCGCAAACCGGCCTGCCCGCTGATTCGCTCACGCCGGCCCGAGCCGTCGGAACGGCCGGCATGTACTTCGTGTCCGCCTCGAACCCGACGAGCCCGAGCACGGGGTCGGCCATCACGCTCTGGAAGTGGAGCGATCCGTTCGGCAGCAACGTGTTCACCCGTCAGGGCTTCGTCACGGTTGCCGACTACACACAGCCTCCGCCGGCCATCCAGCAGGGCAGCTTCCCGCCGGGCGTCACGGACTGCGAGCAGGCCGGCGCCGCCTGCATCGAGACGAACGATACGCGGAACCTCACGGCCTACTGGGCGGGCGGCACCGTGTGGGCGGCGCACACCATGGGGTGCCTGCAGGGAGCAGCGCCGGCGGCCTGCGTCGGCTGGTATCAGCTTGGGAACCTCGACAACACTCCCTCGCTCCTGCGGCAGGGGATCGTCGCCAATCAGGCGAATCCCGGCCGCCACCGCTACTTCCCGAGCCTGGCCGTCGACCAGAATGGCAACGTGATGCTGGGCTACGGCTACTCCTCGGCCACGGAGTATCCCGGCGTGGCCTACACGACCATCTCTCAGACGGGAGAGGTGGGAGGGGAGGCTGTGCTGAAGACGGGCCAGGCGACCTTTCAGTCCACACGCTACGGCGACTACGCCTCCACGGCGCTCGACCCCCACGATAGTTTGACGATCTGGCACATCCAGGAGTATGCGAAGGACGCAACGACCTGGGGGACGTGGATCAGCGCTGTCCAGATCGGCGGGACCCCAGTTCCCCCAAGCCTGTCCGTCACCCCCCCCTCCCAGAACTTTGGCACCGTGAGCATCGGAAGCTCGGCCGATCGGAGCTTCGTCGTCCAGAACACGGGAGGGGGAACACTCACCGGCACTGTCTCGGCGATGCCTCCCTTCAGCATCCTCTCGGGCGGCTCCTTCAGCCTGGCCCTCGGCGCCACGCAGACGGTGGTCGTGCGGTTCACGCCCACGACCTCGGGGGTCGTGTCCTCGAATGCAAGCTTCACGTCCAACGGGGGTAGTCTCCAGCGTCTCGTCATGGGCACGGTTCCGGGTGTCGCCAGCATCGCGCCCAGCACCGTCGACCTTGCCGCACCGCCCGCCAGCTTCACCGTCACGGGCACGGGCTTCGCGGATCTCGGCTTTGGTCTGCCCGTCGTGAACTTCACGCGTAATGGGATCCTGATTGCCCAGGCCCGGGCCAGCTCCATGACGGGTAGCACGAGCTTGACCGTCCCGTTCCCGACGGCGGCCACGGCGATCGCACCGAATCTCGCCGGGCTGTCAGCGGGCGCAGTGCAAGCCCAGGTGTATCTTCAGACGAGCAGCACGAACTACAACCTGATCGGTGGCGTGCCGCTCACCGTCGTCGACACGACGCCGGCCCCCGGTGTCAACGCCATCACGCCAGGCTCGATCGATCTCGCGACACCACCGACCAGCTTCACCATCGCCGGCAACGGCTTCGTGAATCAGGGCTTCGGCCTGCCCGTGGTGAACTTCACTCGCGGCAGCACCGTTCTCGCCCAGGCTCGGGCCACCGCGATGACGGGCAGCACGAGCCTGACCGTACCGTTCCCGACGGCGGCCACGGCCATTGCGCCGAATCTGCCCGGCCTGTCGGCGGGCAGCGTACAGGCCCAGGTATATGTGCAGACGGGGAACGTGACGTACACGCTGATCGGCAGCGTCCCGTTGACGATCACCGACACGCGGATCGTCTCGGGCGTGAGCAGCATCACGCCCAGCACGGTCGACCTCTCCGCGCCGCCGACCAGCTTCACCGTCGCCGGCAACGACTTCGTGAACCAGGGCTTTGGCCTGCCCGTGGTGAACTTCACTCGCGGTAACACTGTCCTTGCCCAAGCTCGGGCCACCGCGATGACGGGAGGCACGAGCCTGACCGTGCCGTTTCCGACGACGGCCACGGCCATCGCGCCGAATCTGCCCGGCCTGACACCGGGTGCGGTGCAGGTCCAAGTCTACATTCAGACTGGAGACCTGACGTATACGCTGATCGGCAGCGTGACGCTCACGATCACCGGCACGCAACCGGGCAGCGTGAGCGCAATCACGCCCAGCACCATTGACCTGTCCGCGCCGCCGACGAGCTTCACGATCACGGGTACGGGCTTCGGGGACATCGGTTTCGGTCTGCCCGTGGCGAACTTCACGCGCGGCGGAGTTTTGATCGCGCAGGCCCGCGCCAGCTCCTTAACGGGCAGCTCGACGCTCACCGTGCCGTTCCCGACGGCGACCACGGCCATCGCTCCGAATCTCCCCGGCCTGTCGGCCGGCGCGGTAGTGGTCCAGGTCTATCTGCAGATCAGCGCCAACAACTTCAACCTCCTCGGCGCCGTCGACCTCACGGTCAACAGCTCCCCGGTGACCCCCGGCGTCAGCACCATCACGCCGAACACGCTGGATCTGGCGACGGCCCCGGCCAGCTTCACCATCACGGGCAATGGCTTCGTGAATCAGGGCTTTGGCCTGCCCGTGGTGAACTTCGCGCGCGGCAACACTGTGCTCGCCCAGGCCCGGGCTACGGCGATGACAGGCAGCACGACGCTCACCGTGCCGTTCCCGACGGCGGCCACGGCCATTGCGCCGAATCTGCCT
>Ga0306920_100003877_pt1 | contig 19093 bp, 19 predicted proteins | sample flu12Cox44000170_FD_204666 | JGI IMG/M metagenome (GOLD analysis project Ga0306920, IMG submission 204666) | Lab enrichment of tropical soil microbial communities from Luquillo Experimental Forest, Puerto Rico - flux4day.12C.oxic.44.000.170 (v2)... | ecosystem: Environmental > Terrestrial >... | reverse complement strand
AGATTCATTCCACTCCATCTCGTGGCCGATGACGGCGCGCAATCGCGTTCGATCGGCGATCCGGGCGATTGGGAGCTGATCACCGACATGCTCGCCGATCCGCACGCACGCGCGAAATCGTTCGGCCTCGGCTCGGTGCTGCAGATGCCCTTTCCGGCGGCAGTCAAGACCGGCACTTCGTCGGACTTTCGGGACACTTGGACGATCGGTTTCACTCGCGATTACACCGTCGGCGTGTGGGTTGGTAATTTCGACGGCAGCCCGATGCGCGGCGTCTCCGGCGTAACCGGAGCGGGACCGCTCTGGAACCGCATCATGCTCCATCTCTACGATCGCAATCAGGATCCGCCGCCATTTGCGCGGCCGCGCGGCTTCGTCCGCGCCTCGATCTGCGCAACGACGGGACACGCGCCGCAGCCCGCCCAAAGCGATTGCCCTGCCGTCGTCGCGGAGTGGGTGCTTCCGCGCGATCTTGCAGCGGTCAAACGTTCTGCTCCGGCGTACAACGATCGATACGATTCGTGGCTGGCGATGCATCCACAGGGGAGTGCGGCGCTGCGTATCGTCTTTCCGCACGACGGCGACCTCTTCGTGCGCAATGCGCCCGCGGATCGGTTACAAGCCCGCGAGCAGCAGCTCGCGTTACGCGCCGTAGGCTCCGGCCGACCCGTACGCTGGAGCGTTGGCGGCGCGCCGCTTTCACTCGATGCCGACGGCAACGCGTACTGGCCCTTGCGCATCGGAACGTGGCGCATCGAAGCGACCGATGGTGGGCGCCGCGATCGCGTGACGATTCGCGTCGTCCCGCCACACAGTCAGCGCCCCGGATTTACAATTCTGGATCGATAGCGACGCCGAAGACTTGCGAAAAGTTGTCCTTGTACGTGACGCCAGGTTTGCCACCCGGGAATGTCACGGAAATGGCGTCGTTCGCACTCGGTTGCCGCCGAGCAGCGTCTTACCGGCGCGATCGAGTGCGATGTCCGGCCCAAGGCCTCGTCGTTGCTGTCCGTGTCGCCCTTCGATTCCTCAGGGTGACACGGGGCTTAATCAGAGAGACACGGGAGCTTAATACGAGAAGCCTTGCAGTTGGTTGAAACCGGGGCCGAAGACCCAGCCCGTCCGCGTGGTGGGATTCAGGACTGGCGCCGGCTGACCGGGATAGAACTTAAAGCCCGTAATCGTCTCGACGAGATTGCCTTTCTCATCGTATACGACCATCGCACTCGTTTGGCTATTGCAGCCGTAATACTGTTCCGTCACCAGAAAGAGTCCGTGGACCGGGTCATTGGCGAGCCCGGAGCCGCTGTTGATCTGCGACGTGTTGCCGGTGCAGGGCAGCTGCGCGAAGGTCGCGGTCTGCTTTGCGAGGTTGTAGAACTCGACTTGCGCGTTGAGCTCCGTGGTGGTGGCCCCGATCCCGGTGTTGGAGTCAACCGCTAAACCGTTCACGGAACCCGAGCCGAAGAAACCGTTATTTAACCCCGTGAACTGCGTCTGCTTACCCGTCGTCAAATCGACGAGCACGTTGACCGGAGCAGCGCCTCCGACGCGTCCGCCGTCGGGCGAGAGGGCGATGACGCCTCGATTGGTGTTGTAATCCTGGTCGAACTGCGGCCCATTGCCGCCGCCGAAGAGATTCGGATCGAGCGGGATCACCTTACTCACGGTGTTTGCGCCTACGTTGGTGACGACGATCATGGGATTATCTTGATTTTTCAGCGCGATCGCAAAGAGGGCGGCGGTTGTCGTGGCCTGATTGACGCCGACTTGGAGAACGTCGATATCCTTGATCGGCTCGGTCCAGGAACCGGTGAACTTCTTCGCCGTGACGGGCTTCATGACGTTGTAGAAGCGTTTTGCATAGATCTTGCCTATCGGCACGACGTAGCGTGTCACCAGCCCAACGTCGCCGGCAAAGATACCATCAACCTTAAACGAGGTTCCCGGGGGAAGCTTTATTGGGAAAGAGCTGGTAATCTTCGCGGTGGTTTGATCGAAGGTTTCAACGTCGGTTGCGGTCGCAAGCACGCCGTCGGATCCATTCCGGTCGATATCGTAGCCGAAAACTTGTCCGCCGTTCTTCGTCGAGATTATCTTACCGAGCCCGGCGGAAGATCTTATTCCGCTAGAAACTCGCGCCGCCGGATTTGTGGAAACCGAGGAACTAAGCGGCGGTGCCGTAGCTCCGCCGCTGCAGCCTCCGAGAAGCGCGGCCAGCGCGCCAACCGGCAACGCGAGCCGGGTCGAGAAGGTGTGTTTCACGTTTATCTTTCTAGTACGCGTAGTTGGTTAGTGTTGTCGTCGTTGAAGTAGAGCTTCGCGTCGCTAGCGCTGCGACCGGTGGCAACCATCCCGAAGATCGCGCCCGCCGCGCCTTTGTCGACGTTGCGAGTTGCAAGAACTCTACCGTTGCGGGCAATCTCGACGATGATGTTCTGCCCGCTCGGGTTGAGCGTATTGCCGACCGCGAGATTTCCGTTAGGCAACAGCGCCGAACTAATCGGACCGTTGAGTGGGCTGCCGGCGAAGAGAACCCGCGCGTGAGACGCCGACGGGCCCCTAAAGTGCATTCCGTCCTTCTCGACGATGATGCCGCCGTTCGGGATCGTACTTACTTTGTCGAAGGCCACCACCGTGTTGTTTGTGCCGTCGACGATGTAAAGCGTGTCGATGCTTGCATCGTAGGCTAATCCGGAAGGCGCGAGGATGCTACCCGGCATTCCCCTGTTGATCGCAAAGCCCTTGCCGATCACATCGAAGGTGAAGGTCGAGCCCAGATTGATACGTACCACCGTGCCCGCGCCCCGCGCATTGGTTTCGTAGAAGCCTGGGCTCCCCGAAACTGGTTGGGCGAAAACCTGACCGAACGGATGATCGAACGGCGGACCCTTGATGTTGATGAGGAGCTTGCCGCTCGACGAGATAACCGGATTGTCGTTGGCGGTCCAAGCGGCGGCCCAGATCGTATCGTCGCTTCCGAGAGCTAGGGCGTTGCATCCGACGAGTGTCTTGTCGTCGGATACCAAGCGCGGCTTCGAGCCGGGTGCGGGATGAAGCGCAACTATTGTGTAGCCGGTGCCCTGCACGTTGGCCTTGTCGTTGAAGTTGCAAACGACGAGATCGCCTTTAGTGAAGGCTCCGGCCGTAATAGGCGCAACCGTCAACCCGTATGGATTGAGTTGATGCAGCTTGGGATCGATCGTCGAGCCAATGACGACTTCTCTCTTCAGCTGCTTCAGGATTGAGTAGTATTTATCGGGTTGCGCTAGCCCAAGAGATTGGGACGTCGCGCCGGCGGCTTGCGAGGGGACCATACCGCCCGCGCGGCAACCTGCGGCCGTCAAAACTGCAATCGTCACGACGGCAAGGCGGCCCAATATCCGTAGACTCAACATAGATACCTCCTGAGAGTGGCTGCCCCAACCCTAGAACGCGGGAATGAAAAAATTCTGAAACCCCAACGCCACCCTGCGGCAACGTCGCAGCGAGACGATGGGGCGGATGCAGAAGGACGCACTCGCCGCTGCGCGCCGGCTCTTTCCATGGGATTGCGGGCGCGCCGCCGAGCCCCAAGTGATCGAAACGTTGCTTCGTTTTGGACAAGGCGCACTAGCCTATGCATTGCGCAGCCGAATTCGGATCGTGCTCCTTCGCCCGGGAGAGCTCTACCGCGAGGCTTCGACCGCGCTAGCCCGTCTCGGCATCGACGTCGACGCGTGGCCCGCACCGCCCGCCGGATTGTTCGTCGTCGAAGAACGCGCACTGTTCTTGCGCTCGCGCAGCCCGATGACGGTCGCGCACGAGTTCGGTCATGCGCTGGACTGCGCGCTCGGCGGCGGAGTCTATCGCAGCGGAATCGATCCGCAGGTGCGTGCGCTCTTCGCCAACGCGACTACCTTCGTCACACCCTATGCCTCAACCGGCGTCGACGAATACTTCGCCGAATCGCTGCGCGCCTACGTCGAAGCCAATGATCCCACGTCACCTTGGCCGCGTGCCACGCGCGCGCGGCTTCGCCACGGCGATCCCGGGATGCATGAATTTATAGAAAAGCTATTTGAGAATGAATTCCGATCCGCCCTTCCCTTCGACTCCGCTCAGGGCAAGCTCTCAGCTCAGGGTGACACCGGGAGGAAGGTTGTCTCTATTTGACGGCGCGCACGGCAGCGACGCTGACGCCGGAAGCCTGATTGTGCCACGAGCTGCGAATGTACGTGATCACCGACGCGATTTGCTCGTCGGTAAGCACTCCGCCCCAGTGCGGCATGATTCCGCTGTAGGCTTGGCCCTTCACGACGATTCGGCCGTCTAGCCCTTCCTTGACGATCGCGATTACCGCGCTCGGATTTCCGGTCACAACCGGATTGCCCGCAAGCGGCGGAAACGCTCCGGCGAGGCCTTCTCCGTTAGTTTGGTGACAACTCGAGCAGTTGGCGAGGTAGACGACGCCGCCGTCGCTGGCGGAAGCGGGATTGCGCGCGGCCGCAGAAGCGGATGCCGATGCGCCGTTCGAACTTCGTGCGCAGCCAGCGACCAACAGCAGCGATAACAGCACGATGCAAAGCGTTTTCATGCACTCCTCCGCGGCCGCGCACTCATCGCCCAGACGAGCGCGACGAGAAGAAAGTTTGCGAGCAACGAACTTCCGCCGTACGACATGAACGGGAGAGTAATTCCGGTCAGCGGAAGCAACCCGATAACGCCGCCCACAATAATAACGACCTGGAAGCCGAGCGTTGCGCCCAGACCGGTAGCGAGCAACTTCGTATAGAGATCGGGCTGCTCGAGCCCGGTCGTGAAGATTCGGCGCACCAAGTCGAGGAAGATCGCCAACACCGCAACGGCCCCAATAAGTCCAAACTCTTCGGCGAAAGCCGCATAGACGTAGTCGGTTGCCACGTCTGGAATGAATTCGGGATGGCCAAGCCGGTATCCGCTGCCGACCAAACCGCCTGCGGCCAACGAGTAATAGGCCTGCGACGATTGGTAACCCGCGCCAAATGGATCGGAGAATGGATTGAGCCACACGGCTATCCGCGTATGCACGTACGGGTAATGGTGTTCCGCCCAGAACGCGCCCAACGCAAAGAGCAGCAAGCCAAAGAAGACGATATCCAACCGCCGCGTCGCTATGAAGAGCAGCGTCGCAAAGGTTGCTAACAGCAGCGTCGCCATACCGAGGTCGCGCTGCACGACAAGAATCGCCATCGACGCTCCCCAGCCGATGAAGAGCGGGCCGAGATATTTGACGTTGGCGCGCAGCGACCAGGGGCGGGCGCCGGCAATAACATCGGCCATCTCCGCGAGATACGCCGCGAGAAAGAACACGATGAAGAGCTTGATCAGCTCGATCGGCTCGTACTCCACCGGTCCGAACTTGATCCACAGACGCGCGCCGTTGACCTCCTGTCCGAAGAACAGAAGCAAGACGAAGAGCACGAGCGATGCGATCACCCAGAGATATTTGTACGCGGCGAAACGGCGAAATGCCGAGAAGATCGGTGCCGTGCCGATCGCGAGCGCGAGCGAAATCAGCAGCCAGAGCTGTTGCCGGTGCGCCAAGGCGGGAGAAAGACGCGCTACCATCGCCAGTCCGAGCGCTGCGAGCACGACCGCGAGCGCCGGCAACGCGTCGTCGCGCACCGTCGTCGCAGGCTGCCAGAGCACCCAAACCATCGCAAGGCCCCCGAGCAAAATCAGCATCCACTCGGGACCTACCGCATTTCGCGGCGCGAGCGACAGAATTAGAGCGGCGATCGCAAGCGCGCCGGCCATCGGCGCTGCGCGCCGTAGAATCATCCCGGCCGTATCGATCGAACGACGATCCGCGTGGTACCTACGTCGATTTCGTCGCCGGGCCGGATTTCAATTGATTCAATAACGCGACGCCCGTTGAGAAACGTGCCGTTGCTGCTCCGGAGATCTTCGACATAGACGATGCCTTCGTGGCTCTCGAACCTCGCATGCCGGCGGCTCACCTCGGGATCGCGCAGAATCAAGTCGGCCGCTCGATCGCGTCCGACTTCGAGGGGCGGTCGCCCATCGTAAGAACGGCTCGCGCCGCGCTCCAAGATCTCTAACTCGAGCTGCATCGGCGTGATGCGGCCGATCTCGGTTGCGGCGCGAACGCGCGGCCGCGCGGCCAAAAGCGCCGCGATCGCCAGCGCTGCGGTAACCGCGAGCGAGCCGAGGCGCATTTGCGGTTCGAAGCCGAGTGCGGCAATGACCGTCATCTCTGCGTTTCGAATCTCATTCTAGTATTACCGAAGCGTAGTTCGTCTCCATCGCGCAACTGGTGTGCCTCGATTCGCCGGCCGTTGACGAACGTGCCGTTGGTCGAACCCAGATCGCGCACAACCGGCGTTGCTCCGTCGAGCTCCACAACGGCGTGGACGCGCGACACGCTGGGATCGACCAGCGCAACTTCGCTCTCATCGCTCCGGCCGATTCTAGTCGTTCCATGAATCGAATAGGTTGCATTTGGGGGAACGCCTTTGATCATGCGCAGATAAAACTGCCTTGTGTCACTGCCTCCCTCGTCGAGTTCGACCGCGATCGCGCCGAGTGGAACGTTCATCCGGGATGCCATTTCGACGCGGACGTCGCCCTCTTCGAAGCTGATGCCGACCCTAGCGGCAAGATCGCGCAAGAGCTCGGCCCAGGCTCGCTCCAGGTACTCGCGGTGTTCGGCCAGACGCGCGAGGTCGTCCGGATTGACGAAGACTGCGTAAGTGCTGGGTGCGCTGAGCCGGCCCTCATCGGCGCGTGTCCGGGCCTCCATCGTGGAAACGAGTTTGCGCGCGATCTGTGCGGGCTCCAAATCGCTCGGAAAGGTTTTCGTAAAGGCCCGCTCGATGAACGTCGCGCAAGCCTGTTCGATTTTTGCAAAGAAACTCACCCGCGCCGCTCGATCCTCGCGATATAAAAGCCGTCGCGACCCTCGATGCCGGGCGGAACGAGCACGTCACCCTTTTCGGTCAGCAGCGACTCGTAGGCGACCGGTATCAGGCCGCGTTCGAAGTTGTCGGAAGCCAAAAAGCTGTCGATCACTTCAACCGTTTCGCGTGGGTCCGTCGAGCAAACCGCGTAGACTAGCGCGCCTCCGGGGTAGAGATGGCGCGACATTGCTGCGAGCAGGGCGCGCTGTGTCAGCGCCAGGCGTTCGCCGTCGGAGCCCTGCTTCTTCCAGCGGGCCTCCGGATGACGCCCGACTACCCCTACTCCCGAACACGGCGCGTCGATCAGCACGCGATCGAAGCGCTGCTCGCGCGAAAGCACGTCATCGGTCGCATCGCCCGTGACGATGCCCGCGATAACCTCGGCTTCTTCCAAACGGCGAGCCAGCATGCGCACCTTACGCTCGTCGCGCTCGATGCACGTCATCGTGCCTTCGCGCGCGAGCCGCGCGCCGATCTGCAACGCTTTGTTGCCGCGTCCGCTGCAGACGTCGAGCACGATTTCACCAGGCTGCGGACCGAGCACGTCAACCGCCATCGCCGAACTCTCGGATTGCATCCACCACTCACCCTCACCATTCGCCGGCAGCGACGCACTCCGTTCTACCAAAAGGACTTCGTCGACGAACGGCGAGCGGCGCGTCTGGACGCCGGTGGAGCGTAGCCGTGTGGAAACTTCTTGAGGAGATGCCTTCAGCGAGTTCACCACCAGCGCCGGTTGCGGCGGATCGTCGACTGCCGCGCAAATGCGTTCAAGCTCATTGCCGAAGACTTCGCGCCATTGGCGCACCAACCACGTCGGAAGCGAATAGCGCGTCGCAAAAAACTCTTCTTCCGTCCCGAAGCTCTCGCGCTGCGGCTCGGCGGGCCGCTTCCGAAGAAAACTGCGAAGCACCGCATTAACGAGGTTTGCCAAGCCGCGATGCGCGTATCGCTTTGCTAGATTGACGAATTCGAAGACCGTCGCATGCTCGTCGGCGCGCGTGTAGACGAGCTCGTAAACAGCCAGGCGCAAAATTTCACGCGTGACTCCCTCCGTCACTCTCTCACCCAAAAACGGCTCCAAGTACCAATCCAGCGCGCGGCGCATCTTAATCGCGCCGTACGCCAGTTCTGCAGCGAAGGCGCGGTCGCGGTGGCTGAAATCTTCGCGGCGCGCGTGGTAATCGAAGGAGGCTTGCGCGGTGCGTTCCGGGTTTCGCGATTGCGGCGACGGAAATACGTCGCGGACAACGCGCAGCGCCAGCTCGCGCGCCGTCATCCTTCGGCAGAGCGGCGGCTCTGCTCGTAGGCGTCACCGCTCATCTTCCCGCGATTCGGCGCGATAAGTTCGTCGATTGCTAGCAAACCGTCGGGAGCGACGTGAGCGCGCAGTAGCTTCACGGTTTCACCGTCGATGACTGCGCGGACGGCGGGCTTCGGCGAGAAAGCGCGAACGCGGTCGACGACCAACTCGGGCGGCAGGGCAAGGTCGACGAGCAGATCTTTTTTCGCGATAGGCCGCGTTATGCTCGGCTCGCCGACTTGGGGTTGCCCGACGAGCTTGCCGCTTCGCGCTATCTCGATCGTTTCTGCAAGCAGCTCCGCGCCGAGCGTTGCCAGGCGATCGTGGAGCTCACCGTACGTTTCTGCCGCCGCGATCGCAACGCGCGCTTGAAGTACGACGTCGCCCGTGTCAAGCCCGGAGTCCATCAACATGATGCTGACGCCCGTCTCACGTTCGCCGTGCATGATCGCACTTTGGATCGGCGTTGCGCCGCGATACTTCGGCAAGAGCGAAGGATGGACGTTGAGCGCACCGAGCCTCGGCAAATCGAGCAGCTCTTGTGGCAGAATTCGTCCGTACGCCGCAAGCACGAAAAGATCGAAGCCCTCAGTCTGGATCTCTCGTGCGAATGCACGCAGCGCCTGCGGTTCGTAGGTCGGAATGCCAAGGTCACCGGCTGCTGCTTTCACCGGACTCCCCCGCAGGCGCTGGCCGCGACCTGCTCGACGATCGGGTTGGGTCACTACGCCGGCAAGCTGTGCCCGCTCCGCGACGACGCGCAGGCTCGGCACCGCAAATGCGCTGGTTCCGAAAAAGAGAGCCTTCAAGCCTCGGCTACTTCTTTCTCCTCCTCGGCCGTGACGGGCCGGATGTTCTTGGCGCGATCGATGTAGAGCACGCCGTTGAGGTGGTCCACTTCGTGCTGGAGACACTGCGCGAGCAGACCCTCACCTTCGATGCGAATCTTACGTCCCTCGCGATCGAGCCCGGTGACGGCCGCGCGATTGAAGCGAACGATCTCCCCAATCATTCCCGGAACGGAGAGACAGCCTTCGCGCAGCTCGACTTCTTCACCGAGCGGTTCGAGCTTCGGATTGATGACGACCGCGGGCGGATGTTCGTCGTCGTTGACGTCCATCACGAAGAGCCGCTTCGAAACGTTGACTTGCGGGGCAGCCAGCCCAACTCCGGGCGCCGCATACATCGTCTCGAACATATCGTCGATCAGCTGTTGAAAGAGCGGATCGCCGATTTCTTTCGGATCAACCTTCTTCGCGGCCCTACGCAGCGTCGCGTGGCCGTCGGCAATGATCTCCCGAATATACGCCATCGCGGGCGGCTATTCTGCACGGTTGCCGCCCGCTACTCTTGCGCCAAACCTACCCTAAGCCCGAAGCGACGCTTTAGTTAGGAACGAGCTCACATAGTCCGGAACGAACTCACGAGGAAGTGTGGAGCGCATCCGCTGCCAAAAATGTTCCAATAGAGGCTCACCGACTGACTCGGTCCTATGATGTAGCTGCTTGGAATAGACGTGGCATAGTAGATCGGATTTGGATACGTGGGATTCGCGTGCGGAGTGGGAATCTGCGACTTGCTGATTCCGAAGAATGGGCTGGTCCCGGTCGACGACCCGTTGGCTTGAACGAGGAAAAAGTTATAAGAGTTATTACTCGGTAATTGCCCGTTCGTCGAGACGTAGACGTTGGCTAAGTTCCCCGGCGCCCTTCGCGAATTTGGGATTGGAAAGAGCACTTCCAGTTGGTTCGGAGGACCGCCGCAGTTGCTTCCGGTTCCCGGCGGCGCGCTCGGGGTACCGCTATTGCAGGCCGTCAAAAGACTCCCTGCGGTAAGAAAGGCGAGGAGCACGCCAATCGAATGTTTCATGGGTAGGCATCCTCTCTGATGCGTTTTCAGCCCTGCCGGGCCCAATGTGAATCTGCTTAGAGAATATACCCCGAAAGGTCGGCATTTGCTACAACGTCGGCGAGCCGCGATCGCACGTACTCGCCGTCGATTACCACTGTCCCGGTCTTGTCGGGTGCGTCAAAGCTGATCTCTTCGAGCACCCGCTCGAGCACTGTATGCAAGCGCCGGGCGCCGATGTTCTCGGTCTGTTCGTTGACTCGCATTGCAAAGGTTGCTAACTGCTCGATTGCGTCGTCCCGAAATTCTAGCGTAACGCCTTCGGTAGCAAGCAATGCCTTGTATTGTTCGACCAGCGCGTTCTTGGGCTGCGTGAGGATCGTCTTGAAGTCTTCGGCCGTAAGCGAGTCGAGCTCGACGCGTATCGGCAGCCGGCCTTGCAGTTCAGGAATCAGGTCCGAAGGCTTGCTGATGTGAAAGGCGCCGGCAGCGATGAACAAGATATGGTCGGTCTTGATCGGTCCGTATTTGGTATTAACGGTCGAGCCTTCAACGATCGGTAAGATATCGCGCTGAACGCCTTCGCGTGAGACGTCGGGGCCGCCGCGCGTCTGCGAACCCGCGACTTTGTCGATTTCGTCGATGAAGATGATTCCATCCTCGCCGGCGCGGCGCAGTGCCTCGCGTTTGACCGCATCCATGTCGATAAGTTTAGCGGCCTCGTCTTGCTCGAAGATTTTCAACGCGTCGGCGACGGTTACGCGCTTGCGCGTACGGCGTTTCGGCAGAATTCCACCGAGCATCTCGCCCAGATCCCCGCCCTGCTCGACTCCGCCGCCGATGACACCGATCGGAATACTCGGCGATTCTTCGACCTCGATCTCAATCAGCCGCACGTCGTAAAAACCGCGCTCGATTTCGCCGCGGGTCTGTTCGCGTATGCGCTGCGCGTCAGGCGAGACGGCCGCCGAGGGACCGGAGTGCGGCTGGCTGGAGACGCCGGTACCGAAGATGGAACCGAGCGCAGCGCCGAACGGGTTAGCCTGCGATTGCGCCGGTGGGCGCGTTTCGGGGTGCAGCACGTCGATGACGCGCTCGACGGCTTGGCGCGCGGCGAGCTCGCGAACCTCCTCACGCCGCTCGTCTGTTACGGTGCGAATCGAAGCCTCGACGAGGTCGCGCACCATCGACTCGACGTCGCGCCCAACGTAACCGACTTCCGTATATTTCGTCGCCTCGACTTTGACGAACGGCGCCCCCACCAAAGCCGCCAGACGCCGAGCAATTTCGGTCTTGCCGACGCCGGTCGGCCCAATCATGAGAATGTTCTTGGGAGTAATTTCGTCGCGTAAATCTTCGCGGGCGCGCGCGCGACGGTAACGGTTGCGCAACGCGATCGCCACGGAACGTTTTGCCTTGGCTTGCCCGACTATATACTTGTCGAGTTCTGCAACAACTTGGCGCGGGGTCAGCGCAGTAGGGTCAAGCGTCGTTAGCGTGCCTGTCACGGAAGGCTCTCCACGAGAATGTCGGCGTTGGTGTAGATGCAGATCTCCGATGCGATTTCGAGGCCCCTGCGAGCAATCTCTACCGCGTCGAGCTGGGTATTGCGCAAGAGTGCCGCCGCAGCAGCTTGCGCGTAAGCACCTCCGCTGCCGATAGCGGCGATCCCCTCGTCAGGCTCGATCACATCGCCGGATCCGGATAGCACGAAGAGATGTTCGGGATTGCCGACGATCATCAAGGCTTCTAACCGCCGCAGCGCGCGGTCCTGCCGCCAATCCTTTGCCAGCTCGACCGCGGCACGCGTGAGATCTTTGAACTCGGCGAACTTGCCCTCAAACTTTTCCAGCAGCGTGATGCCGTCGGCGGCCGAACCCGCGAAACCCGCCACTACCTTGCCGCCTGCGATCTTACGTACCTTACGCGCGCCGTGTTTGACGATGGTCTTATCCAGCGTAACCTGTCCGTCACCGGCCATGGCCAGCTTCCCATCGCGGCGCACCGCTAAAATCGTCGTTGATTTCACGCTAGCATCTTTACCCGGAGGACGCGTAGAGGGTTTCAGCCGCCAATGCTTCGATCGCCGCCAGCGCGCGCTCGGCCATCTTCCGCCTGCGCTCCCGCTTCGTCGTCGTGTCACCCTGAGTGGAATCGAAGGATGACGCAGCCGGAAAATTACCCCACGTCACATTGGACGGTTGAAAGTCGGCGGTGTGGCGATTTTGCAAGTGCGCGACAACCGCACCGAAAGCGCTCGCGCGCGGAAACTCGATCGCTGGGAGCCCCAGGATAGCGCGCGCTGCATGAATTCCAGTCATCGCACCGCAGGCTGCCGCCTCGACGTATCCCTCGGCGCCGGTGATCTGTCCGGCAAAGTAGAGCGCTTGCATCCCGCGCAGTTTCAACTGCTCGTCGAGAAGCCGAGGCGAGTCAATGAATGTGTTGCGGTGCATGACTCCTAGGCGCAGCCATTCCGCGTCTCGCAGCCCGGGGAGCTTCGCGAACGCCTCGCGCTGCGCCGGCCAGGATAACCGCGTTTGGAAGCCCACGAGATTATAAGCAGAGCCTTCGTGGTTCTCTTTGCGAAGCTGCACGACGGCATACGGTGTCCTGCCGGTACGCGGATCGCGCAACCCAACAGGCTTGAGCGGCCCAAAGCGCAGGACCTCGTCACCGCGGTCGGCCATCTCTTCGATCGGCAAGCATCCCTCGAAGTAGCGCGTCCTTTCAAAATTCTTGGCGGGATGACGCGGCAGCGTTCGCAGATCGTAAACAAGCTGTGCGTACCGATCGCGATCCAGCGGAATATTGAGATAGTCGTCGCCCTCGCCCTTATCGTAACGCGATTTTCGATACATTTGCGATTCGTCGATGGAGTCAGCTGCAACGATCGGCGACGCCGCATCGTAGTAATGCAGGCGGACTCCTCCACCGTCATCCTGAGCGGCTCTCCCAGTGCCATCCTGAGCGGCTCTCCCAGTGTCATCCTGAGCGGCTCTCCCAGTGTCATCCTGAGCGGCTCTCCCAGTGTCATCCTGAGCGGCTCTCCCAGTGTCATCCTGAGCGGAGTCGAAGGATGACCTGAGCACACCATCGAGACTCGCTACGAATTCCTCACTAGGCAGTGGACCGCACGCGACGATGACCGGGCGGTCGAGTGGAATCGCGCGCACTTCTTCGCGATGCAGTCGGATTCGCGGCTCGTTTGCTATGCGCGATTCGACGAGCGAAGCAAATCGCTCGCGATCGACGGCAAGCGCACCACCCGCCGGCACCGCCGTCTCACGCGCGGAGGTGACGATTAGCGAACCGAGCGTCGCGAGCTCTTCTTTGAGCAATCCAACCGCGTTGGAGAGCGACGCGCCGCGAAGCGAATTGCTGCAAACCAGCTCGGCGAGCGATCCGGTGTGGTGTGCAGGGCCGCATCGCTGCGGGCGCATCTCGTAGAGATCGACTTCGACTCCGCAACGCCCGGCCTGCCATGCGGCCTCGCAGCCGGCCAGCCCGCCGCCGATGACCGTGAGGCTACCCGTCAGCATGACTGGGGAAAGGTTAGGATGATACGAGCGCGGGTTCCTTGACTGACCGACTCTGCGCCAAACCCGAAACATCGTGAGTGCGCTGCGCGGCGCACTGCAGGTGGAGCGTGCCGCCGCGCCGCGTCTTCGCGATCACATACGAACCACAGACCGGGCAGCGCTCGGGAACGACCGCATCCCAGGAGATGAAGTCGCAGTTTGGATAGTTCGCACAGCCGTAGAAGAGACGGCCTTTTTTCGATCGGCGCTCAACAATCGCACCGCCGCACTTGGGACAAGCGGCTCCAGTCTCCTTGACGATCGGCTTGGTCGTCTTGCACTCGGGATAGCCCGTGCAGGAAATGAACTTTCCGAAGCGTCCGGTCTTGATAACCATGGGCCGCCCGCAGTTGGGACATATCTCGTCGGTTGGTTCGTCTCGGAGCTCGAGACGCGGCAGTTTCTTCTCGGCGGCATCGAGTTCGGTTTCAAATGGACCGTAAAAACGGTGCAGCAATGCGACCCAGTCCTCGTGGCCCTCGGCGACCCGGTCAAGATCTCCCTCCATCCGAGCAGTGAAGTCGAGGTTTACGATATTGGGAAAATGCTCGACGAGCAGATCGTTGACGGCACTGCCGATGAACGTCGGCACGAACCGGCGCTCTTGCTGGGTCACGTAACCGCGCGCTTGGATCGTCTCGACGATCGACGAGTATGTCGATGGGCGGCCGATGCCATTCTCTTCCAAAGCCTTGACCAAGGCGGCTTCGGTGTAGCGCGGCGGCGGCTCGGTAAAGTGCTGCTTTGGCTCGAGCTTGCGACAATCGAGCTGTTCGTTTTCCTCTAGTTCGGGAAGCGTGGCACGTCCCTTGCCGCCCGATTCGTCGTCGCGGGCTTCCTCATAGACGCGGGTGAAGCCCGGGAAGCGCATGACCGTGCCGGTCGCTCGAAATCCGTACTCGCCGGCCGTAACGTCAACGACCGTCTGATCGAAAAGCGCCGCCGCCATTTGCGATGCGATGAAGCGTTCCCAGATCATCGTGTACAGCCGAAGCTCTTCGCGCTTCAGGATTCCGGCAAGGCGATCCGGGGTGTGCTGCACTGCGGTCGGCCGGATCGCCTCGTGTGCGTCTTGAGCTCCGTCGCGCACGCGATGTCGCGCTCCGCCGTGAAACTCCTGACCATACGTCCCAACGATGTACTCGCGGGCGGCCGCGCGCGCCTGATCGCTGATGCGCGTCGAATCGGTGCGCATGTAAGTGATCAGTCCGACGGTTCCCTCGCTACCACCGAGGTCCACGCCCTCGTAGAGGGCCTGCGCGACCTGCATCGTGCGGCGGACGCGCATGCGAAGCCTGCGCGACGCCTCTTGCTGAAGCGTTGAGGTGGTAAACGGCGGAGGTGCTTGGCGCCGAACCTCGCGTTTTTTGACGGACGCAACGCGATACTCGGCGCCATCAAGCGCGTGCAGAATCTCGCCGGCCTGATCCTTATTTGTGATTTCGAGCTTCTCGCCACGCCGGGATACCAGATCGGCGGCAAAGGCCGCGTCGGAGGCGAGTGCCGCCCCAACCGCCTTTGCAAGGAGCGCGGTAATGCTCCAATACTCTTTTGGAACGAACGCTTCGATCTCACGCTCGCGGTCGACGATGAGTTTTACCGCTACCGACTGCACTCGGCCCGCTGAGAGGCCGCCGCGCACTTTCGACCATAGCAGCGGCGAGATTTTGTACCCCACCAGCCGATCGAGAATTCTCCGAGCCTGCTGGGCGTTGACCCGGTCCATGTCGATGTGGTGCGGATGTTTGAGCGCCGCCTGCGCCGCTGCTTTGGTGATTTCATGCAGCTCGATGCGCTTCGGGTCGGGGAGTTTCAGCAGTTCGGCCAGGTGCCAAGCGATTGCCTCACCCTCACGGTCGGGATCGGTGGCGAGGTAGACATCGCTTGCGCTTTTGACAGCGCCGCGCAGCTCCTTGATAATCTCGCCTTTGCCCTTTATCGTCAGGTACTTCGGAGCGAAATCGTGCGTGATATCGACACCCAGCGTGCTCTTCGGAAGGTCGCGTACGTGCCCCACCGATGCTTTCACCGCATATCGCCCCGGCAGAAACTTCTTGATCGTCCGCGCCTTCGTGGGCGACTCCACGATGATCAGGGATTTTTTCACGGGGCTTAGTATACCGCCGCGGTCAAGACCCGGCAAATTCAAGTTTATCCTGAGCGGCGTCGAAGGGCGCGTAATTTATGAAGAGCCGAATTTGCATGATTTCGGAAAATCATCTATTATTCGCTCAAAAGCGCCAACAAGGCGCTGTCCACTAACGCTAATCGTCCCCGGGACGAGGAGGAATGAATGGACTCCGATTCCATGATGAACGGCGCGGCGGCGGAGGAGGAACTGAAACCACGCCGCAAAGCGGCCGTGAAAAAGGCGATCGCTGGTGCGTTGGTTCGCAAGGCAGTTCGCCGCAAGCTGGTGCGCAAGGCCTTGGTTCGCAGGGCGGTGCGTAAGGCCTTGGTTCGCAAGGCGGTGCGCAAGCGAGTTCGCCGCAAGCTAGTACGGAGGGCCGTGGTTCGCAAGGCGGTGCGCAAGCGAGTTCGCCGCAAGCTAGTACGTAAGGCCGTGGTTCGCAAGGCGGTGCGTAAAGCCAGCCGTAACGGCCGTAGGAAGAGAAAGAGCTAAGCCTCCGGACGAGTGAGACGGGCGACCGCAGCAGCGGTCGCCTTTTTTAAGGAATCTCGGTGAGCTCTGGTCCTCGCCCGCCGTGCTCTTCCACCCAATGGCACGCAGCGAAATGTCCAGGAGCATATTCGCGTAACGGCGGTTCTTCGGCGACGCATCGCTCGAACGCGACGGGGCAGCGTGTGTGAAAACGGCAACCCGAGGGTGGATTTACCGGCGAGGGTATATCGCCGGTCAGAACGATTCGCTTACGGCGCTTCTCCAGCGCGGGGTCCGGTATTGGGATCGCCGAGAGCAGCGCTTGCGTGTAGGGGTGGAGCGGGTTCTGATAGAGCGCGTCGCGGTCAGCCAGCTCGACGATCTTGCCTACGTACATGACCGCCACGCGGGTCGAGATATGGCGGACGACGGAGAGATCGTGCGCGATGAAAAGGTAGGTTAACCTAAGCTTCGCTTGCAGATCCTCGAGCAGATTGATGACTTGCGCCTGGATCGAAACGTCGAGTGCCGAGACAGGCTCGTCGCAGACGATGAATTTCGGATGAACCGCAAGTGCCCGCGCCACGCCGACGCGCTGGCGTTGTCCACCTGAGAACTCGTGCGGATAGCGATTGGCGTGGTATGGCTGAAGGCCGACCAGCTCGAGCAGCTCGCGCACGCGCAGGTCGACGTCCTTGCCGGCGGCGATTCCATGAATGCGCAGCGGTTCGCCGATGATATCACCGATCGTCATGCGAGGATTGAGCGAAGCGAATGGATCTTGGAAGATGATCTGCATCGACCGTCGCAATCCGCGAACCTCCCCGCGATTCATCGCGAAGACGTCTTGCTTTTCGAAGTAGATTCGGCCCTTCGTCGCGGGCAGCAGACGCAAGAGGAGCCGCCCGATCGTGGTCTTTCCGGAGCCGGATTCGCCAACCAGCCCAAGCGTTTCGCCCTCTTCGATCGTGAAACTGACGCCGTCGACGGCGCGAACGTCAGCCACGTGGCGCGAAGTCAACCCGGCATAGATTGGAAAATACTTGTAGAGATTCTCGGCTTCGATTAACGCGCCGTCGTTCATATGCCGATCGGTACCGTCGGCAGCGCTTGCGCAGCGGCGGGACGTTGGTCTCGCGCCCGCTCGTCGTAGAGATAGCACCGCGCAACGTGCCCCTCACCAAAGTCATAGAGCGGCACCGGCTGGTCGCAGATCGGCATGCGGTATGCGCAGCGCGGCGCAAATGCGCAGCCGGGAGGGAGGCGTAACAGATTCGGCGGCTGGCCTTGAATCGGCTCGAGACGCCGCCGTTCGACTTCGTCCAGCCGCGGGAGCGACGCCAGCAAACCTTGCGTGTAGGGCATTCGCGGCGCTTCGAAAATTTGGTCGGCGGTCCCGTACTCAACGAGATTGCCGCCGTACATCACCAAGACGTTCTTGCAGAATTCGGCGACGACGCCGAGGTCGTGGGTGATCAGAATAATCGCCGCACCGGTCTCTTGCTGAAGCTCGTTCATCAGCTCCAGCACCTGAGCCTGGATCGTGACGTCGAGCGCGGTCGTCGGCTCGTCGGCGATCAGCAGCTGCGGATTGCAGGAGAGCGCCATCGCAATCATCACGCGCTGGCGCATTCCGCCGGAGAACTGGTGCGGATAGTCGCCGAGACGCTTTTCAGGCAACGGAATGCGCACCTTCCGGAGCATCTCGATCGCGCGATCGCGCGCCTCGCGTCTTCCCAAGCCTAAATGGATGCGCACGGCCTCGGCGATTTGTTCGCCGATGGTCAGCACCGGGTTGAGCGAGGTCATTGGATCTTGAAAGATCATCGCGATTTTATAGCCGCGGATCTTGCGCATCTCCGCTTCGCTCTTCTCGAGCAGGTTCTCGCCGAGCAAGTTGATTCGATCGGCGGTCACGGTCGCGTTACTTGCCAACAACCGCATGATCGAGAGAGCGGTAACGGATTTTCCGGATCCCGATTCGCCAACGATGCCGAGCGTCTCGCCGGTATCCAAACCGAACGAGAGACCGTTAACGGCGGTAACCGGGCCGTCCTCGGTTCGGAATATCGTTCGAAGGTTACCGACCTCGAGCAGCCGCACCCGAGCTACTCAGATACCCGTTAGCGAGAGCACGAACCCAAAGACGACAAAGAGTACGGCCACGACGCCGGTCCATCGCTTGAGCTGATCTTCGGCGCCGAGGCGGCCGCGATACGCGCTCTCGACACGCCCGCCGATCGATCCGGTGAGCCCTTCTTGTTTCGTAGTTTGAACCGCGAGCAGAAAGATCAGCAGCAGCGCGCAAATCATGAAGAGACCGGCGATGCCGTGCGTTAGCCATGGGACGTGTTGTGCAAACCAAGTCGTCGGCGCAGGCGCCGGCGGGATTACCGGGGCGTTCGGCGGCACGGCGCCTTGCGGCACCGCGCCTCTCGGTAAAAGCGTCGTCGCGGCCGATGGTACGACCTTGGGCGCTGCGGCGGCGGCCGCAAACAAAAGAGCGTTCAATTTCCTATAATCTTCCTAAGAAAACGCGTTGGCGCCATCCTCTACGACCGCCATTGCCGCCGCGCCTGCTTTCAGCGTGACTATAAGCCTCTATCAGTGTCACCGTGAGCCACTATCAGTGTCACCCTGAGCGGAGTCGAAGGGTGACTTGAGAACCTTACAGCGTGCCCGAATCAGACGGATTCACGCAGCCGCTGCGCCCGGTCGTTCCGCTGCGGAAGCGGCGCATTTGGCGCGACCTGGCACGCATTCTTTCGACGATTTTCAATCCGTTTCTGACGGCGCTCGCCTTGTTCGTCATCCTGGC
>Ga0306920_100003876_pt1 | contig 19100 bp, 19 predicted proteins | sample flu12Cox44000170_FD_204666 | JGI IMG/M metagenome (GOLD analysis project Ga0306920, IMG submission 204666) | Lab enrichment of tropical soil microbial communities from Luquillo Experimental Forest, Puerto Rico - flux4day.12C.oxic.44.000.170 (v2)... | ecosystem: Environmental > Terrestrial >... | reverse complement strand
ATCGCATCGCGCAGGTAACGCTCGATTTCGAAGACTACGCCTGGAACGGACCGTACGCGCGCTGTTCGGAAAAGAAGGACGAAAAGGCCATCGCCTGGCTCAAGGAGAGTTACCTAAATACCGCAAGCGAGTACATGAAGCTGGGCCGCGAGTTGTCCGAGCAGTTGTTTCAACGCGACATCAAATACGTGCTCTTGATGCACATCGGAGCCTTCGACGCGCAGATGCTGCCGCAGCTTTTGGCGCAGATGAAGCAGCAGGGGTTTAAATTCATCACGCTCGAAGAGGCGCAGAAGGATCCTGCTTACGACATCGACCCCCATGTGGTGATGAAGGAAGGCACCATCTTGCAGGAACAGATCATGCAGGCGCGAAACTTGCCGCTTCCGCCCCATGCGGAAAAGCCCATGAAGCAACTGCAGGAACTCTGCCGGCAGTAGGATCAATTAATTTGGCGCGGTCTTAGTGGTTGATCGGCGCGGCAACAGGACGTCGAGCAGGATCAGGACGGCGCCAATGGTGATCGCCGAGTCGGCGACGTTGAACGCCGGATAGCGGTAGGAAACAAACCAGACTTCGAAAAAATCGGTGACGCCGCCGCGCAGAATGCGGTCGGTTAGATTGCCGGTGGCTCCGCCGAGCAGCAGCGCCAAACCAGCTGCAGCGCGGGCGGAGACGGCCGAGCCTCGCACCAGATACCAGGCGAGAATCGCAATCACCACGAGCGAGCCTGCGATCAGAACGTAGCGGATCCAAGACGAGCCGTCGGCAAACAGACTGAAGGCAATACCGGTGTTCCTGCTGTGCACCAGGTAGATAAAGTTGTGGATGAGCTCGTGGCGCCAGCCTTCGCTGGTTTTGGCTTCGATGAAGGCCTTGGAGGCGCGGTCGAGAAGGACCACGACGAAGGTCAGGATCAGCCAGCGCAGTCGTGAGGGGTGGATCATTGCCTTTAGGAGATGGCTGCCATGGCTCTACCCAGCCTCGATTTCCCCGAGGGCCCGAGAACACCGCTCGCATACCGTCGGATAGCGAGCATTTTCGCCCACATGCGTGGAGTAGTTCCAGCAGCGCTCACATTTAGCGCCGTCGGCCTTCTGAATCGACACTTGCAGCGATGGCACCAGTTCGGACTGGTACTCGGGAGCGCCTGCGGTCAGGAAATCGACCTGCGAGACGATGAACAAGCCCGGCAACTGCGCCAGGTGGTGGTTGAGTTTTGCCCGCAGTTCCGGATTGCCGCCGAGAAGCACCTTGGCTTCGAGTCCGGAATTGATGCGTTTTTCGCTGCGCGCGGCCTCGAGAGCCTTCAAAACCTCGGCACGGACCTTGGCCAGCAACTCCCAATCGGCCGCCCGCGCCGGGGCCAGACCGGAGCGCAACTCGGCGTCTTCTGAAAACAGCGCGATGTGCACGCTCGACGGCGAGCCCGCGGCCCTGGGCAGGTACTTCCAGACCTCTTCCGCCGTGAAGACCAGAATGGGAGCCATGATGCGAATCAGGGCGCTCGAGATCTTGTAGATGGCGGTTTGCGCGGAGCGCCGCGAGGGGTTGTCGGGCGCCTTGGTGTAGAGACGATCTTTCAGCACGTCGTAGTAGAAGGCGCTGAGGTCGACGACGCAGTAGTCGTGCATGGCGTGATAGACCCGGTGGAATTCGTAGGCCGCGTACCATTCGCGGCATTTCTTGACCAGCTCGGCCGTGCGATCGAGCATCCAGCGATCCATCTCTTCCATCTGCTCGCTGGGTAACGAGTCCTTGCCAGGATCGAAATCGTTAAGATTGCCGAGCGCGAAACGAAAGGTGTTGCGAATCTTGCGGTAGGTTTCGCTGAGCTGGGTCATAACCCGTTCGCTCATCTTCACGTCGGCCTGGTATTCGACCGAAGTAACCCACAGCCGCAGCAGATCGGCGCCCCATTTGTCGCAGATTTCGGCGGGATCGATGGAATTGCCGAGCGACTTGGACATGGGCCGGCCCTGTTCGTCGAGGGTCCAGCCGTGGGTGACCACACCGCGGTAAGGAGCGGCGTGTTTTACGCCGGTAGCGACCAGCAAAGAGCTGTGGAACCAGCCGCGATACTGGTCCGGTCCTTCGAGATAGACATCGGCAGGCCATTCCTTGTCGTGCAGTACGGCCAGGTTGGAGGAACCGGAATCGAACCAAACATCGAGAATGTCGTTTTCCTTGCGCCACTTGGCCGCGCCGCATCGGCACTGGGTCCCAGGCGGCAGAAGCTCCTCGGGGGTGTGCTTGTACCAAGCGTCGGCGCCTTCTTTCTTGAACCACCCGATCACGTTGCGCAGGGCCTGGTAATCTCGTAGCTGTTCGCCGCAGCCTTCACAGAAGAAAACGATGATGGGCACGCCCCAGAAGCGCTGCCGGGAAACGCACCAGTCCGGCCGCTTCTCGACCATTTCATAGATGCGGTCTTCGCCCCAGGCCGGAATCCACTTCACTTTGTGAATTTCGTCGAGCGCCTCCTGGCGCAGGGATCTGGCGCTGTCGGTTGGAATCGCGTCCATGCGGATGAACCACTGCTCGGTCGCGCGGAAAATCACCGGATTGTGGCAGCGCCAGCAGTGCGGATAACTGTGTTTGTAGGGGTGATTGCCGAGGAGCGCGCCGCGGTCGGCGAGCAGTTTTACGATGATGGGATTCGCCGTGAAGACATCCTTGCCTTTGTATTCCGGCAGGCCTTCGAGGTACACGCCTTTGTCATCGATCGGAGCGTAGATCTCCAGGCCGTATTTTTGCCCGGAGTTGAAGTCGTCGACGCCATGACCGGGAGCCGTGTGCACGATGCCGCTGCCTTGATCGAGCGTGACGTAATCCGCGAGCAGTCCCGGGACCTCGATTGGCACAAAGGGATGGTGAAACCGCATGGCTTCGAACTCACGTCCCTTGTACTTCGCCAGAATCTCGGCGTGTTTGATTTCGCACTCGGCTTCTAGCGCGGCGACGCGGTCCGCCGCGAGCAGCAGCTTGCCTTTTTCCGTCTGCACGACCGCATACTCAAAGTCCGGATGAAATGCCAGCGCGCGGTTGTGCGGAAGGGTCCAAGGAGTGGTAGTCCAGATCACCGCCGCAACATCGGGGCCGATCTTGGCGGCCTCGCCCCGACCACCGCCCGCTACGGCGAATTTCACCCAGATCGACGGGCTCCGGTGATCCTCGTACTCGACTTCGGCTTCGGCCAGGGCCGTCGAGTCGTAGATGCACCAGTAGACCGGCTTGCGTCCGCGGTAGACGTAGCCCTTCTCCATGAATTCCAGGAACGCGCCGGCGATGGTGGCTTCGTAGTCGAAGCTCATGGTCAGGTAGGGATCATTCCAGCGGCCAAAGACGCCGAGGCGTTTGAAATCCTTCTTGTGCTGCTCCACGTAGCGCGCGGCAAATTCGCGGCAGAGTTTTCTGAACTCCGCGGGCGGGACTTTGCCTTTTCCGCCCAGCTCCTTTTCTACTTGCGTCTCAATGGGCAAGCCGTGGCAATCCCAACCCGGCACGTAGGGCGCGCAGTGGCCGGCCATGCTCTGGGTCTTGACGATCAGGTCTTTGAGGATCTTGTTGAGGCCGGTGCCCAGGTGAATCGTGCCCGTCGGATAGGGCGGACCATCGTGCAGCACAAACAGCGGCTTGCCCTGGCGCGCGTCGAGGATTTGCTGATAAAGATTGGCCGCCTGCCACGCCTCAAGCTGTTTGGGCTCATTCTGCGGCAGCCCCGCCTTCATCGGAAAGTCCGTTTTAGGCAGGTTCAGCGTCGTCTTGAGTGCAAGCGGTTCGGACATGGATGCCACGTCGCAATCCCTTCTCAACCCTGGTTTTCGCCGGAAGCACGGCGGGAAAACTTGGGGAAGTGTAACCGGAGATTTTACAACGGAACGCCGGCCCGGCCAATTTCGGTTGAGCGGTCCCGGATATCAACGACACGTCAAATCTGCGGCCCTCCGGACGCTCCTCGCGGCTAGCCTCCGGAGAGCCGCCACACCGTCATCGCAGCTTTCGCTCGATTTCCTCAATCAGAAACTTGGCCTTACTGATGGCGTCGCTGGCAGCCGCAATGGCCCGCGGCGAGCGGCCACCATCCCAGTCGCTCAAACTTCGCGCTGCGAAGATGGCTGCGGCCATCACAATAGCCTGTGTTTTTGCCTGCTTTTGCAGATCTTCCATGGGAATTCTCCGGGGGTAGGACGGGAGGTGTCGCAGAGAAGCGGGAGCTGGATTCTAGCACGTTGCGCCTTTGGCATCTGTCGTGGATTCTTCGGCGACCGGTTGTTACAATAGGAGAAGTGGTGCCTGGTGCACCGAGCGGGGCGGAATTGACAGTAGCAACCTTTCCCGGCTGTCCCGAATCGTACCGGAAGGTGCACCCGGAAGGGTCGGACTGCGTCTAACGAATTGGGGCGGAGAAACGTGCCAGGAACACTTCTCAACTTGGGGCCGCCGCGTAACCCGGATCACACAACTTCCGGGCAGAAATCATCTGCGTCTTCACCCGGAGCACCTCGCTTCGGCCGGCCTCCCATGCTCATGCCGGACAACTTCTGGTCGAACCTCAAACAGTTCTTGTTCGACCGGCCGGTCAAGGTTCGGGGCGACGTGAAGTCGACGCTGATGCCTTCCCAGTATGGCGACGGCTTTTGGAACAACGTCGGCGAGTTCTTCACCAGGCGCCCGGTGCCGAAAGGAAGCTCCGACAGCCGCCTTTCCACCGGTTGGGTGGAAGGTTTTGGGGGATTCGGTTCGCGCATCAAGGAGTTTTTCTCACCCACCAAACAGGCTCCTCTGCCTTTTGAGGTGAAACCGGTTCGCGTCAAGGACATCTGGACCAAGGATGAAAACTTCCGCTGGACGCAAGTGATTTCCATCAGCCTCCACGTGGCGCTGATTGCGCTCATCGTCGTTCCCCTGTTTACCAAGGTTCTGCCGTCGTCCACCGAGGCCAAAACCAAGACCGACGTAGGTCTAATCGATCTTTCGCCCTACACACCCAAGTTGCCGCCCGGCACTAAACCGGCAGGCGGAGGCGGTGGTGCCAACGACCACAGCCTGGCTCCCGTGAATCGCGGCAAGCTGCCGAAGTTTAAGTGGACCCAGTTCACGCCGCCACAGGTTCACATTCAGAATCCCGCGCCCAAACTGCCGATGGATCCATCTTTGCTTGGTCCGCCGGATCTGCGCGTGTCGAATATTCAGGCGCCGACGTTTGGCGATCCCTTGGCCAATGGCGTAAGCGATTCGCTCGGCCACGGCAGCGGCACCGGCATTGGCAGCGGTTCCGGCGGCGGCCTTGGTCCCGGGGAAGGCGGCGGTACGGGCGGCGGAGCGTTCCGCGCCGGAGTGAACGGCGTCGGCATGCCGAGCTGCATCTACTGCCCCGATCCACAATATTCCGACGAGGCGCGCAAGGCCAAGTATCAGGGAGTCGTGGTGCTGATGGTGGTCATCACGCTGGATGGCCGCGCGAGCAACATTCAGGTCGTCAAGAGTCCGGGTCTCGGACTCGACGAAAAGGCCATCGAAGCGGTGCGCCAGTGGAAGTTCCGCCCATCGGTCGGCCCCGGCGGCAAACCGGTCGCGGCGCAAGTGCCGATCGAAGTAACGTTCCGGCTCTTCTGATTCAGCAAGCAAGCAACCTTTTTCGTTTTTGCGGCTCCCACCATGCGTCGGGAGCCGCTTTTTTGTGCTGCCAGGACTCAGCGGCTACGTCTCAGAAGGCGCCGGGAAAAACGGCATCGGCGATGGAATGGAACATGGCAGGGGGGCGGCGAACTCGAATGGCATCACCGGCCGCCCGTTGTCCGAGTAGACGGGGGTGGACGTTACGCGTTCTCGCTGAAATGAACTCCGGCGCCCGCCGCGCCCCGTCTGCTAGGATGGCGGGATGAAGAAAATCTTGCTGGTGGCGGCGGCTTTTGCCGCTTTGAGCGGGCGTGCGTCAGCGCAGAACCCGAACGGTACGCTCGACTTTACGGCGCGTGTGACGCCCACGGCGGCCAAGCCCGAACCGGTCCGGGATTTCACGTTTTACGTTCTGACCAAGAGCTACGACGAAATCGTGAAAGAGATTGACGAGCGCGACGGCCCTCCCGCGCGCGACAAATTCATCGACGACCTTAAGATCTCTCCGGAACTCCGCGCCTGGCTCCACAAGCACGATGCGACCGACCTTACGCTGCCGGGCGTGGACAAGCTCTTCACGCCCGACGACGTGCTGCATGTGCCCGAGTTCCTGCTGGCCTACCAGCGCTCCAACAGCGGCGGAGTCACGAGTGGCATACCGGTGCCCAGATTCAGGGAGGCCGACAAAACCGAGAATCCCGACCGGTATGAAAAGCAGCACCAGGAATACCTGAGCGCGCTCAAAAAGTTCATCACCGCGCATCCGGAAACCATGGCCGGTATGGAACTCGAGCTCGACGGCGTCAATCCGGCCCGGAAATGGGCGGAGCTGGAGAATAGGCACCGCCGCCGCGTCCAGCAGATTGCCCCCGCGGAAGCGCAAACCAAATACCTGGCGGCCAAAGCCGATACCGATCTCGATGGGCACGCTTCCATCGCGGGGCTGGCGCCGGGGAGTTATTGGCTCAGTACGCTGGCCCTCGTTGCCTCGGCAGGCGACGCACACCTGCGCTGGGATGTTCCCGTAAAAATCGCCGCGGGGCAGACGCTCCGAATTGAGTTGACGAATCTAAACGCGACCGACAATCTATCTTCACGGTGATTCGCGTGGCCAAGTGACCTCGCACCGGGTGGTCTCCGGCCGGGGTGGCGCTCGATGACGATCTGGCAGAACTGACGGGGAGATGGACGCACCGCTTCACTGGATAGGTTTCATTTCATTCGTACTCATTGCCGTCGCACTGGACCTGGGTGTTTTCCATCGCAAGCCGCACAAGATATCCGCAAAGGAATCGCTGGTTTGGAGCGTCGTGTGGATCACGCTGGCGCTTGCGTTCGGCTTGTGGATTCTTCACGGATACGGCCGGCAGCCTACCCTGGAATTCTTCACCGGCTACCTCATTGAAAAATCGCTGAGCGTAGACAACCTTTTCGTCTTCCTCATCATTTTTCGCGTTTTTGCGGTGAAAGACGAATACCAGCACAACGTGCTGGCCTACGGAATCGTGGGCGCCCTTCTGATGCGCGGCATCATGATTGCCGCCGGCGCCGCCCTGGTCGAGCGCTTCGATTGGGTCATGTATCTGTTTGGTGCTTTCATTATCTATGCTGGACTGCACATGCTGCTGGCGCGCGAGGCGGAAAACCACCCCGAGAACAACTTCCTGGTCCGTTATGTCAGCAAGCACCTTCGGCTGACCCGTGGATATCGCGGAGAACGCTTCTTTGTCCGTGAAGAAGGAAAATGGTACGCCACGCCGTTGTTTCTGGTGCTGCTGGTGGTCGAAATCACCGACGTAACCTTCGCGGTGGACTCCATTCCCGCCATTTTTGGCATCACCCGCGACCCATTCATCGTTTTTACATCCAACGTCTTCGCCATTTTGGGCCTGCGAGCGCTGTACTTCTTGCTGGCGGGAGTGCTGGACAAATTCGCTTATCTCAAAATCGCCCTGGCGCTGGTGCTGATCTTCATCGGCGCCAAGATGATCGTCGAGCCGTGGCTGCACATATCGGTGGGGGTCTCGCTCGGCGTCGTATTGGGTATGCTCGCCTTAGCGGTTATTTCCTCGTTGCTCATGAAGCCTAGGAAAGTCGCCGAGGCCGGCCCGCGGACGAATTGAGGACATGAGCGAAATCAGACCAGAATGGATCGCAGCTCTCGCCAGCCAGAATGCGCAGGAGCGGGCCAAAGCTGCGACGGAGATTTATCACGTGGGAGACCGTCGAGCCGGCGCAGCCGTAGAGAGCTGGTGGCAAAGTGCGGAACTGGCTCGACTTTGCGGAGAGACCCCTCGCGCCACGGTCGGGCTCGCCGTGCAGCCCGTGACCTTCGCCAAAATTCGCGCGGCCAACGGCTGGCCGCGTCTCGCCGAAGTTCCGCGCGAGCAGGACGCCAGCGAGTTCGAGCTGCATTTCGCCGGCGGCATCAAGCTTGATGTCTTGACCACCCGCGATCCCGAGGCTTCGGGAGCCATCGCCCGCTACCTGGCCAAACAGGGAGAGGGTATCCAGCAGGTGGAATTTCCGTGTGAAAACGTGGACCGGGCAACGGCGATTTTGCGCCAACAGTTTGGCGTGCAGCCGGTCTATCCCGCGAAGCGCCCGGGAGCGGACGGGACCCGCGTCAACTTCTTCCTGGTCACAGCGCTTGACGGTAGAAAGGTGTTGATTGAGCTGTATGAAGGTCCAGCATCGGAACCGCATTGAGTCCGGCGGCCGCAGAAGCGGCTGCGTTCAAAATCAGGGTTCGAGTTCCGGATCGGTTCCGGGCGCGTTTGGCTTCCGGTAGCCGTTCTTCGGGTCTTCGAGATAGTCCTGCATCTCGAGCCGGAAATTGCCGGCGTTGGTCGCAAAGCCTATCGCTACGTCAAAGCCCAGCAGGCCTCGCCGCACGTATTTGTTCAATTCGGCGTCGAAGTGCTGCATGCCTTCGTTCGACCCGTCGCGCATGGCGTCGAGCAGCGACTTGCCTTCGCTTTCGCCCTTTTCCACGTATTCGCGGGTGCGCATCGTGGACTTGAGAACTTCCACCGCGGCGATGCGGCCGTTGCCATCTTTGCGCGGCAGCAGGCGTTGCGAAACGATGAAGCGGAAGGCTTTGCCAAGCCGCGTCCGGATAGCCTGCTGATCGGCTAGCGGGAACACACCCACGATACGCTCCACGGTCTTCGCGGCGTCAATGGTGTGCAGCGTGGAAAGAACCAGGTGGCCGGTTTCCGAAGCCTCCAAAGCGATTTCAATCGTCTCGCGGTCGCGCATTTCTCCGACCAGAATGACTTTGGGCGCCTGCCGCAAGGCGGCGCGAAGAGCCAGGGCAAAGGTCGGCGTATCGCTGTGCAGCTCGCGCTGATGAATGGTCGCGCGCTTGTGCCTGTGCAGAAATTCAATGGGATCTTCGATGGTCAGGATGTGTAGGCCTTGTCGAGATTCATCTTGTCGATGATCGCGGCCAGCGTCGAAGACTTGCCCGAACCGGTAGGCCCGGTTACCAGCACAATCCCGTTGCGCAGCTCGACGATCTCTTGCAGCACCGTGGGCAGCTTCAAATCGTCGAAGCTAGGAATGCTATCCGGAATGACGCGCATCACGATAGCGTGGCTGCCGCGCTGGCGGAAGATGTTCACGCGGAAGCGCGCGACGCCGTCGATGCCGTAGGAGAGGTCAGCCGATCCCTCCTGTTCGAGCTTGCGGATCGGAGTTTCGTTCTTGCCCATCAGCTCATAGGCGATCGCGCGCGTGTCCTGCGGCTTAAGGCACTCCAGCCCCGTGAATTTGAGTTCGACCAGCTGGCCGCTCTTTTCCACCTGCGGAGCACGCCCCGGAGAGAAGATCAGGTCGCTAATCTGTCCGCCGGACCTCAGCATGGCGGTGATAAGTTGCGGCAGTCCGGAGGCGCGCGGCTGGTTTTCCTGCGAAGTTGCCTGTGGTGAGGGAAGTGTTTGCGTTGTGGTGCTCATGGCCCTGTCTATAATCGCGGAGTTTTGTTTTGACTTCGGTCAGATCTGCCGGGAATCCTAGTATGCGGCGCTTCTATCTTCTCTCTGCGCGTAAATAAATGGTGCGTGGCGTTATGAATACGGGGGCGGCAAGGCCATAAGGCGCGACAAGTCGCGGTAAAGGCCGAAGTCCTTCAGGAAAGTCCGAGGATCAGCGAGATCTTTTCGAAGCCGTCGCTTTCCGCCACGCGGACCGCCGACGCATCCTTGACGATCCAGTCCGCACCCGCAAGCCGGAGCCGATCGTCGCTCTCGGTCGTCTGAAATGCCACCACCCGGCTCTCTGCCGCCTTGCCGGATCGGATCCCGGCCGGCGCGTCTTCAAAGACCACGCAATCCTGCGGCGCAATTCCCAGCAGCCCCGCGCCCTTCAGATAGGGTTCCGGATGCGGCTTCCCGTTCACGATGTCCGTCGAAGTGACCATTCTTTGAGGTACGGGAAGTCCGGCTACCTGCAGCCGAACCAGGGCCAGAGCCCGCGTGCATGAGGTTACGACCGTCCATCGCTCGGCCGGCAGCGATCCCAGAAGTTCGAGCGTGCCGGGCAAGGGCACTACGTCAGAAACGTCCTCGATTTCCATTCGTTCTACCAGCGCGTTCTCTTGCTCGTGATCGGCATCCGGTAAAAGCTCGCGAATGGTGGCCAGGCTCGGGCGGCCATGCGCCTTGCGCACCGTCTCTTCGGGGTCGAAGCCGTGCTTGCGTGCCCAGATGGTCCACACCCTCGCGACAGCCGGTGTCGAATCTACAAGCACTCCATCCAGATCAAACAGCAGGCCTTGACAGTCAATTTTGCCCATGCGGAATCATAGCAGCGGTTAGGATGACGACGAATTTCGACTGAGCACGGAGGAACGGGCACCGAGACTGAGAGAGTGCTACCGTCAGGCTGCGACCTCGACTTGGTCCACAAAGCACCACATCCAATCCTCTCCGGGCTCAAGCGACTGCATGATCGGGTGCTTCGTTGCGTGAAAGTGCTTGGTCGCGTGCTTGTTCTTCGAGGAATCGCAGCAGCCGACATGGCCGCATTCCCGGCACAAGCGCAAGTGCACCCAAGAGTCGCCCGTCTTCAGGCACTCTTCGCAGCCTTGGGTGTGCGGGCGAACGTTCTTGATGTGGCTCAAATGAGAACAACCCTTACTCATGACGCCGCCTCCTGCTCCTGCTGGGGCTGGATGTTGTTGTGAAACCTCGGCTGTTGCAGCGGAATGCGCACGAAGAATCGCGTGTCGCCCGGCTTGGATTTCACTTCCATGGTGCCGTGGTGTTTTTGCACGATGCGCATGGCGGTATCGAGACCGAGTCCCGTGCCCTCGCCGACGGGCTTGGTCGTAAAGAAGGGATCGAAGATGCGCGATTTGGCGTCTTCAGGGATGCCGGGGCCGGTGTCGCCGATCTCCACGCACACCGCGTCCAACGCGCGGACTGCCCGAATACGCAGTTCGCCTTGGCCGTTCATTGCGTCAATGGCGTTGTCAATCAAGTTGGTCCACACCTGGTTGAGCTCGCTTCCATATGCGCAAACTTTCGGCAGGTCGGGATCGTAGTCGCGCTTGACCGTGATGCCCTTCTTCAGCCAGTGGCCGAAGATCTTGATGGTGTTGTCGAGGTCCTCGCGCACGTCCACTTCCTGCAGAGCGGCCTGGTCCATGTAGGAATAGCGCTTGATCGCGGTTACCAGTTCGCTGATCCGTTTGGTGCTGTTGTCAATCTCATGGATCAGACGAAAGATGGTGACGACGGCGGCCACGCGGCGCAGCGCGTCAATCAGCACGAGATCGCCGACGTCCACGCGCAAGGCTTCCATCTTGTCCAGGTCGGCGTTGGCTTCGGCCAGCGGCCCGGCGATTTTCCACGGCTCTTCGACCTTCTGCGCCTCGAGACACTCCGTGAGCTCGGCTTCCAAGTCGCTGAGCGCGACCGGATCCAGGTGGGAATCGCTCTTTTCCGCGACCCGATCGGTCACTTCGCGTTCAAACGCGAAGACGGCCATACGCTGTTCGTTGGTCAGGGGATGCTGCAGCAGGCGCAGACTGGCGCTGCGCACGTTGTCCATCGCTTCCTTCAAGCTTTTGGCGGCGCGTTGTGCTGCGGCGGCGGGATTGTTGAGTTCGTGGGCCAGACCTGCGGAGAGTTTGCCGAGCGCCATGAGCTTGTCGCGCTGCGTCTCCTGGCGCGTGGTCTCGCGAATGCGGTCGGACATGACGGCGACGAGACGGTAGCCCAGGACCGGGATGCGCTGAATCAGCTCCGGAAAATACTGCATATGCAAACGCAGGACGTGCAGGGGCAGAGCTACGCGCGCCGTGCCCATGTAGTTCTTCAGGCGCGAAAAAGGCAAAGCCCCGGTGATTTGACCCTGATGCGCGATGAAGCGCGGTGTGCCCGGTTCTTCGGGAAAGTCAACTTGCAGCTCTCCTTCAATGATCACATTGAGGTGCGAGATAGGGTCCCCTTTGCGGCCGAGGACGTCGCCGACGGCGAAATGTGCGTCTTCCATGCGCTCGGCCAGCCAAGTCAGATCCTCCTGCGACAGATCGGCAAAGTTGGAGTTGGTCTTGAGGTCGCGAACGATGCTCTCGATTTGCGCGGCAGTATTGCTGGGGCTGGTCATAATCACACCGTCCCGAGATATTGATGCACAAATTGCACGGCATTGGCGCCTTCGCCGACACCGGAAGCCACGCGCTTGATCGAGCGGTAGCGTACGTCGCCGGCAATAAAGATACCCGGCACGCTGGCTTCGAGCAGCCACGGCTCGCGCTGGAGCGGCCAGCCGCGCGGCAGCTTGTTGTCGGCCATCAGGTCCCGGCCGGTCAGGATAAACCCCTTTTCGTCGCGCTCGACAACTCCGGCCAGCCAATCGGTAAGGGGAGCGGCGCCGATGAAGATGAAAAGGGAAGCAGCCGGCACTTTCTGTGTTTCGCCACTGGTGGAGCACCGCACGGAGAGGGCTTCCAGACGGTCGGTGCCGAACGCTTCGGTTACGTGCGAGTTGTACTCGACATGGATATTCGGCGTCTGCCTGATTTGTTCGATCAGGTATTGCGACATGCTGAGCGTCAACGAAGGGCCGCGAACCAGCATGATCACGCGACGCGCGTATTTCGAAAAGAACATGGCCGCCTGCCCCGCGGAATTTGCGCCGCCCACGATGTACACATCTTCGTCTTTACAGGTGGCGGCCTCGGTCATGGCCGCGCCGTAGTAGACGCCCGCGCCCTGCAGCGGTTCGAGGCCCGGGACATTCAGCTTGCGATAGGAAACGCCGGTTGCGATCACCACGGCTTTGGCCCCGATCTCCGTGCTGTCGGAAAGCTTAACGAACTTGGAGCCGCCTTCCACACGCAGACTGCAAACCTCCTGCGGAGCGAGGATTTCCACGCCGAATCGCCGGGCCTGGGCCACGGCGCGGCGGGTTAGATCGGATCCGCTTAATCCCGAAGGGAAGCCAAGGTAGTTTTCAATGCGCGAGCTCATGCCGGCCTGACCGCCGGGAGCTTCGCGTTCGATCATCACCGTGCTAAGTCCCTCCGAGGCGCCGTAGACCGCCGCGGCCAGGCCGGCCGGTCCGCCGCCGACGATGAGTAAATCGTAGAACGACGTGGTGGCGTTGGTGCGCAAGCCGAGTTTCGCGGCGAGATCGGACTGCGAGGGATCGGAAAGCGCGGAGCCGTCCTGAAAGATGGTGGCGGGGAGCGAGAGCGATTCGCGCTGCGCGATTTCGAGCGCTTCTCGTACTTCCTTGTCGCGCGTGGCCGCTTCCACATCGAGCCAGCGATAGGGAAGCTGATTGCGGGCCAGAAAATCGCGGATGGCGTAGGAGCGCGGCGACCAGCGATGGCCGAGAACGCGCACCCCCTCGAACGGCGGACGGTGATTGGCCTGCCAGTCTTCCAGCAAATCGTCGACGACCGGGTAAAGCTGCTCCTCCGGCGGGTCCCAGGGCTTCAGTAGATAGTGATGGATGCGAGCGTGATTGATGGCCTGAATGGCCGCATCGGTGTCGGCGTAGGCCGTCAGCAGAACGCGTTTCGCTTCCGGATAAAGACCGATGGCACGGCCGATAAAATCCACCCCGCTCATCTCGGGCATACGTTGGTCAGCAAGCAAAAGCGCGACGGCCTCGTGACGCCGTTTGAGAGTTTCAAGGGAGCGTATGGCAGTGGCGCCAGAATCGGCGCGCAGGACGCGATAGCGGTCGGCGTAACGCTTGCGGAGGTCGCGCTCGATGCTGCGCAGTACCTCCGGATCATCGTCAACCGTAAGCAGGACAGGTTTGGGCATTTCCGGTTTTTCTCGTTCGCACCCTTGCGGCGTTTGGGTCTTCACGCGCGAGGAGCGTCTTTCCCCAGGTCGCCCTATGCGGGCGTCGTGTTCAGGTTGGATGCTCCGGGCAACCCTGCGGACACATGCAGCAAAGGCGTTTTGTGCGCAACTCCTTTTTATACTCCCTGACGCCGGATTGAACAAACCGAGCGCCCCCCGGAAAAGACCGTGCCGGGCGCGTCGCTGCAAAGGATGAAACAAGCGGAGAAGAAACGCATGCAGCAAGCGGCCGGCGCGGCTATGATTTTCAGTCAGGATCGAAAGAGATTTCATGACGAGAACCCTTCAGGTAATGAAATTCGGCGGAACGTCGGTAGGAGACGCGACATGCATCCGGCGTTCGGCGCAAATCGTGGTGCAAGCGGCAAAACAGCGTCCGGTGGTGGCGGTGGTTTCGGCGATGAGCGGTGTGACCAACCGGCTGATTGGGGCCGCCCAGCAGGCGAAACACGGCGACCGCGAGGCGGGCAGGGCCCTGACCGAGGCGCTGCGCAAACAACATTGCGAAGTGCTGGATGCGCTGGTTCAAGCTCAGGGGGCGAAAGACCGCGTGCAGGAAAGAGTCAATGAGATCCTGGCCGAGGCCTCCCGGCTATACGAGGGGACTGCGCTTCTGCGGGAATTGACGCTGCGAACTCTGGACGCGATTTCGAGTCTGGGCGAACGGCTGTGCGCACCCATTTTTGCGGCCGCGCTGGGCGAGCCCGGTGCCCGCGGAAGTGCGATCGAGGCCACCGAACTGATCATGACGGATTCGTTCCATGGCGGCGCGGAGCCTTTGACGGATGCGACACGCCAGAAATCGCAAAAGCGAATTGGGCCTCTTCTGGCAGAGGGAATCGTACCTGTAGTGACCGGATTCATCGGAGCGACGGCCGACGGAGCTTTGACGACGCTCGGCCGCGGCGGTTCGGACTACTCCGCCACGATCCTAGGAGCGGCGCTTGATGCGGAGGAGATCATCATCTGGACGGATGTCGAAGGCGTGCTGACGGCCGACCCGCGGCTGGTAGGCGAAGCGCGGACGATTCCTGAAATTTCCTACCGTGAAGCCGCGGAGCTCGCCTATTTCGGGGCGAAAGTGCTTCATCCGAAAACTCTACGACCGGTCTTGCCGGCTGGGATTCCGGTGTGGATTCGCAACAGCTTCGCGCCCGAGAAGCCGGGCACCAAGATTACGGCCAAAGGCCGCAGCATCGGCGGCGGCGTGAAGGCGTTAACGGCGATTCGCGACGTGGCGCTGATCAGTGTGGGTGGGCCTGGAATCGTCGGGGTAACGGACGTGGTGGGGCGAACTTTTTCGACCACCGCGGAACTCCGCGCGGAGGTGCTGCTGATTTCGCAGTCCTCTTCGCAGAACGACATCTGCTTCATAGTGGCGAAAGCGCACGCGCGGGCGACGCTTGAAGCGCTGCGTAAGGAATTCGCGCTGGACCTGGCTCACCAGGTGGTCGATCACATCACGATGGATCCGGATATTGCCATCGTGGCGGTCGTCGGAGAGAACATGCGCGGCACGCCAGGCGTCGCCGGCCGCACCTTTCATGCCCTGGGACAAGAGAACGTAAACATGATCGCCATAGCGCAAGGTTCGTCAGAAACCAACATCTCGTTTGTGGTTTCGGACCAGGCCGTACAAACCGCGTTGCAAACGCTTCATCGCGAATTCCGTTTGGCGGACGCTCCTTGACTTCGTCGGATGACTTGGTCTACTTGGCGTTTTACTAGCCGTTCAACTCGGCATTCGCGCGATCTGCGATTATCTCAGCCTCTTCCTTCGACAAGTATTCGGCTATCGTCAGCCATTTATTGTCCGCAGTGCGTATTCGGACTTCGTATGCCAGACTGTTATCGCTATCGCCAAGAGAAATCTCGAACTTCGCTCCGAATGGAAGTGATTTGACCGATCGCCGCTTTCGCAGCGGAGCAGCTTCCTCCAGCACGACTTCGCGACTTCTTGACCTAATTGTTGTGACACGTACCGGACGAAACGAAAGCTCCCGAACGGTAAGGACGGTACATAAAATGAACATTCCAACCACCGTCCAACGACGCTATGCGCGGGCGGTTCGACCACAGCCTTGTAAAGTAAGAAGGACGACACCGCCCATACCCCAACGGTAACGACGCGGTCTTGAGGACATGACATTGCTGACCACGGATCCCGCCATCGGAAGATACGATGTCGAGTGGTTTTACTGCGGCAAGTGACACACCTTGTTTTGCTCTCTTAGGTTTACCGGCGGGATGGATAACTAGGAAGGGGACGGGACCGTGAGCTTGGGGTGGGAGACGGGATTTGACTTCGCGCAGTATGAGGGCGGCATTCGTTGGCGCGCGTTGGTTTGCTACACCGGGAATATTGAAACTAATGGATTTAGCTTTTCCTTTATAAACACTAGCTCGTTCCGACTTTTAATTTTGGGCGTTTTTGTATCACGAATAGGTTTGGTTCAGTCAAGGAAGCTCGAAACCTGGAAGCCGCAGTGCCTTTTGGTCAAACGTCAGCGTTCGGGAACAACCTCGTCTTGTGCCAAGTGCTGTGATAACGGCATCGGCGAACGAGCCTTCTCCGTTCTTGACTGAGATCATGGCCGTGAAAACTTCCTGCTCGTTCTCGACAACGAGTACATCGGTCTGCAGGATTCGTTCGACAGCACTGGCGATTTCAAGGGGCGTGAGTTTGTAGGCGCGTTCGAGCACCCACACTGTCTCAACCATCGCCACAATGCTGACGAAGCCGGGGTTTTCGTCCGTTAGCCGTTCCTCAATGACCTCTCTTGCTTTAGGCGATTGACTCGAATCATCTTGAGTGAGGTAGCGGACCAAGATGTTCGTGTCGAGACCAATCATCGGCGTGCGGTGCGCCGTGAAACCCCAGCAGCACCTTCGGCGGCTGCCTCAGTCATCTCCGCAATTGTCACGGGCCGACTGCGTCTCGATTTGATGATCCCTCGCAAGGCAGCCGCCGGGAGCTTTGGTAAAAGCACGACGCTGCCATCGGGGTGAACAAAGAACTTGACCCGATCCCCAGGCTTCAAGTGCAGATGCTCGCGAATAGCCTTCGGTATTGTCGCTTGACCTTTCACAGTGAGCGCAGACTCCATTCGAATCTCCTGTCCATTACTTTTTATATTAAGTAATACCGCGATTCGCGACAAATGTCAACTCGGTCGGGGCCGGTCCTCTGCGCCGGCGCGGGGGTTAGACTGCATCAGTCGCACTTACGACAGCACGGGAAATGCCGAAAATGATCGACCGATGTTGCTGAAAAGGGTGTCATTTGCAGTGCCAAATTCAGGTGTTGCCGGATTTGCTTCAATTGTCGTGTCGAAATAGAGACGCGCGCGAATTTTGGCACCAGCGAAGCTGATTGACTGGTGTTTGGGATTGTTTTTCGGTCTCTTTTTTGCTATCGCGAGAGTCAATCAACGTATCAGAGTCTCGGAGGTGCACCCGCTCTGCACCCCGACGTCCGAACGACAATAAGTGTCGAAATTCCGCCGGATAAATTGACAGGCATTGCGATTCATGTGGCAGGGGATCGCCCCAAGAATCAAGCGCTTGACTCTGTCAAGTAGTGCGAGGGGGTTGGCATCGCAGATGCATTTCGTCGGCGTGTGTGATGGCGACATGAGGAAACTGGGGACCGAAGTCAACCCTGAGGAGCCAATATGACGACACGCAGTGCCCGTTGTGCATTTTTACGAAGTTACCAGGTCCTTTCGATCCTGACGCACTACCCGCGACTTGTTCGCGCAATGCGAGGAATCGCTTTGCTCAGCGGTACGGAAGCTGCCATCTGTATCCGTGACCTGAAAGCAGGTCGTCGATGGAGTGTCGAAGCCGTAAATGAGTACGGCGGAACGCGCAAGGTTCTGGTCGACGCTTGGAAGTACCGCAGGTTTCACGCGCGTTAGCGAGGTGAATGGAGATGAGTGCTGCACTAACAAGCAGGCCTTTGACAGAAGAATCTGATTGGGATTTGGTCGTTGCCGTTAAGAACGGCGAGGACCGGGCTTTTGAAATCGTCGTCAATCGTTACAAAGCGAGGATTTTATCCTTAGCTTTCCGGACAACTCGCAATCACGAGGACGCTCAGGACGTCACGCAGCAGAGCTTCCAGAATGCGTTTGTGCATTTACAGAAGTTTCAGGGGGAATCGTCTTTTCCTACTTGGTTGACGCGGATTGCGATAAACGAAGCGCTTACGCGTCTGCGGAAGAACCGTGTTTCGAGGGCGGTCTCGCTTGAGGAAGTAAATCTGGAGTATGCCTCGGTACTGTCAACAGAGCGTTCCGACGCCAGGGGCGAACCCTGAGGAGCGCTACATACAGCGCGAGAAAGAACAAATTCTATCATTCGTAATCGATAGGCTTCCTCCACTCTTGCAGGGAGCAGTTCGTCTCTATCTCGATGATCTAACGGTTGAAGAGGTGGGGCAGTGTTTGGGAGTTCGAATTCCAACCGTGAAGGCTAGGCCTACCGTGTGTGACGGTGAGCGTCCGATGAGTTGATGTGGTTCCGGTTGGGCAAGCCTTTCATGGATTCGACCGGGAAACAGGAAATTTCGGTTTCGCATCTCGAAAATCGAAAGATATACAGATAAGTATGAAAAGACGTACATGATTATGGTTCTTGACAGTCAGAAACAGCGGACGGATAGTAAGGTTCTGCCGAGTCCACGCTTTCAGGCGAGAACAGTAGTGCTGTCGGCGGACGTTTTTGTTTCCTTGCGTTCTGTGCTGCCCCCAGCCACCCCAGGTCGTGAAGAAGGCTGAGCGAGCCCGGTTTAGTTGACCGTCGCTCAGCAAATGTCGTGCTCTCGATATGTCCTCGAAGACCCAGACGTCTTTGATAAACGAAGCGTGCCAGCAGAGCGACGAAAGATGGCAAGCCGCATTCGAGAACTCCGCAATCGTGTCGCCTTGGTGGCCTGAGATGCCGACATTGATTCCCGCGACAGTCTCGAACACGCAGAGGGAGGAGCCCTTCATGGAGGCAAACGATGATCCACTCCACCAGTTCAGAAAATAGCGCTCCACTCGATTGTTCGATTCCAGAAGCATCTTTGGAATCTATCCTCTGCACGGAGGAGTTGCAGCGGCGGCCATCGCGTCCGCCCGACTATGAAAAGGAGAACCGCGC
>Ga0306920_100003874_pt1 | contig 19106 bp, 17 predicted proteins | sample flu12Cox44000170_FD_204666 | JGI IMG/M metagenome (GOLD analysis project Ga0306920, IMG submission 204666) | Lab enrichment of tropical soil microbial communities from Luquillo Experimental Forest, Puerto Rico - flux4day.12C.oxic.44.000.170 (v2)... | ecosystem: Environmental > Terrestrial >... | reverse complement strand
GAGGCGACTGCCGGCGCAAGGCGGTCGACGACGAAGCGGGCCAAGTCTACGTCGCCTTTCCGCGCTTTCCCACCTCGATGCGGTCGCGGATCATCGGCTACGTCTGGGACACGACAGCTCCGGCCGGCACGATCGTCCAGAGCGAGAGCAGTCGTCTCGTCACCTACGTGGTCGTGCGCTCCGGCACCGCAGACCTCGGCCGCTGGCTCACCGAGACGCGCAACGTGTACGAGGACTACACGCGGATCTACGGTGAGGCGCCAACCGAGACGGCCGGCGCCGTCTCGGTCGCCATCGACTCGAACGACACCCGGACGAGCGCCGAATCCTACCTGGGCACGATCCTGTTCCGCGCGCCCTGAGCCCGCCGACACTCGCGATCCATTTCAGGCGGGCCGCAGGAAGCGCGGAGAGTACGCGATGACGTCGGTCAGCGGATCGGTCACCAGCTTCACGAGCCAGACCAGCGCCAGCCGTGGCCCGTGCGCCCACAGCAGATAGGCCACGCGCCCCGCGACCACCGCCCCCGTCCACACGAACCACTGGAACGCCACGGTGGCCGCCAGGTCGCGCAGAACCCCGGTCGACCACGCGCCCGACCATACGAGGTTGACGATCGGGATGGCCAGGTAGGTCCCGAGGATCATCGTCTTGTTGCGCGTGTTGTAGCCGAGCAAGGTGGCTTCCTTGTCGTGACACGGCGGCTCGAGGATCGCGTGCCCGGTCTGGCGCAGGAAGAGCGCGGCGAGGCCGGCCCACATCGCTGTCGTCAGATCCCAGAACGCCAGCACGTAGCAGCCGAGGAACACACTCGAGCTCACGATGTGGAAGAGCTGGTTCACGGTGTCGCTGTGCGAGGCGACGTGGTCGTCCTTCTTTCGCCGCATCACCTCCGTGTAGAACGACTGCACGGGGCGCGGAACGGGCACGAGGGCCGTCAGCATCTCGCGGATCAAGCGGAGTCGCATGGTCTTCTCCCGGCGCGGGTGCTCCGCGCCCAGCCACCAGCCGTCGGACCGCATCCGGGCGGCGGCGTCGACGAGCTTCGTTTGCAGCGCCGAGTAATCCTTCTCGGTGAAGTCCATCGTTGCCAGGCAGCGGCCGGTGCCGACCCAGCTCAGGGTCACGCCCTCGGCCCGCAGGTAGTACTGCAGGAGCCAGTTGTAGCGCCCGGGCTCGACGAAGAGCACCGTCCACACCGTCGCCAGGTGCACCACGCGCACCGGCAGCGCCGCCTCGACGAGGAGGCGATTGGTCGCCTGGGCCCACTGCGCGCACCGGTCGTTCATCTCGTCGTAGAGCGCGGGGGTCGCGGGGTCGCCGAGCCACTGGAGGAACTCGTTCATCGCGCCCATGACCGCGGGATGGGCCGAGAACGTGCCGACCACGTACGCCACGCGCATGGGATGCTCGGGATCGAACCGGCGCATCAGCGCTTTCGTGCCGCACACGACCCCGATCGGCATCCCACCCGCCACCGTCTTGCCGTACACGACCATGTCGGCGCGGACACCGAAGTACTCCTGGGCGCCGCCGGGCGCCAGGCGGAAGCCGGTGTAGACCTCGTCGAAGATGAGCGGCACGCCGGCTTCGCGGCACACGGCGCGCAATTGCTGGAGCCATTCGCGATAAGCGATCGACGCGTCGCCCGTCTTGCGGGCGCCGCTCGTGAGCAGCACGGCGTCGTTGGGCGGCGGCGCGTTCGGGTGGAACGACTGGATCGGGTTGACGAGCACGCCGGCGATCTCGCGCCGGCGCCGCCGGATGACGTCGAGCGAGGCCGCGTGCATGTCCTTGAGCGTCAGGCAGTCGTCCACCGGCCGCTCGCTGCCGAGCCCGGGCTGCACACCGTCCCACCATCCGTGATAGGCGCCGGAGAAGCAGACGATCAGCTTGCGTCCCGTGTTGAAGCGCGCGAGGCGCACCGCGGCCATGACCGCCTCGGTGCCGCTCATGTGAAACGACACCTCGTCGAGCTGCGACACGGCCTTGAGCCGAGCGATGTTCTCGGCGACGACCGGATGCAGCGGGCCTAGGACGAGTCCGAGGTCCTGGGTGCGCTCGAGCCCGCGCGCCATCCATTCCTTGTAGCGGGTCACCCCCGCCACGTTGACCCCGTACGAGCCGCTCACATCCAGCGTCCAGTGCCCATCCAGGTGCTTGAGCCGCGGTCCGTCGGAAGCGGTGACCACGGCGGCCAGGTTGAAACGCTCGTGCATGTAGCGGGCGAACGGGAACGGGACGCGGTTCGCGTCGGTGAAGCGCAGGTCCGAGAAGCTCTCGCGCAGCCGCGCGCCCCAGGCGGTCGCCTCGGGATAGCGGGCGCGGAAAAAGATCGCGAGCCGCTCGAGGCCTGCCCGGCGTCGCTCGATCAGCGGTCCGCCGGCGCCGTCAGCCTGGAAGAACTCTGCGTCGGAGTAGGAGTGCGTCCTCACCCACCGGGAGAGAATGCGGAGCAGTGACGGCGTCAGCGCCCGGGCGCGCAGCGTGGAGAGCCAGCTCACGGCTCTCCGCGCCACGAACGCCGCGGCCACGACGCCGCACAGCCCGAGAACGATCCAGAGCGCGATGTTGGGCACCTTCGTCCTCCTCTCGATGCGCGTCAGCCAGCAGGAGCTGCTCGAAGCGCGCGACCACGCGCGTCCAGTCGACGGCCTCCATCGCCGCGCGGGCTCGCTGGCGCATCGGCGCCAGCGACTCGCGCGCGCGCGCCAGCGCGGTCGCTGCAGCGACGAATCCACACGCGTCGCCCGGCGGGGCGAGCACGCCGGTCACGCCTGGCTCGACGTGCACGTGGGCCGCGGCGTAGTCGTAGGCGACCACCGCCAGCCCGCTGGCCATCGCCTCGAGCGTGACGTTGCCGAACGTCTCCGTTTCGCTTGGAAACAGGAAGACGTCGGCCGAGGCGTAGTGCGCGGCGAGATCGTCGCCGGTGCGAAAGCCGCGGAACACGAGATCGGAGTGCGTGCCGGCGAGCGCCGCGCCGAGCGGACCGTCGCCCACCACCACGAACCGCGTCGCGCGGCTCACCTGCTGCATGGCGCGGTATGCCCCGATGGCGAGCTCCACGTTCTTTTCGGGCGCGAGCCGCCCCACGTAGAGAACGACCAGGTCGTCCTCGCCGGCGCCCCACTCCGCGCGGAGCGTCGCCGAGCGGCGCGCTGGATCGAAGCGGCCGTGGTCGACGCCGCGGCCCAGCACGGAGAGGCGCTCGAAGCCGGCGGCGCCGAGCTCGGCACGCAGGCGCTCCGTCGACACGAAGGTTCCGGCGCTCGCGTTGTGGAACCGGCGGAGGTACGCCGCGATTGGGCGCCGGAGCCAGCCCGCGCCGTAGTGCGACACGTAGCGATCGAAGTTGGTGTGAAAGCCGCTGTACGCGGGGATGCCGACCGCGGCGGCGGCGCGCACTGCCGACCAGCCCAGCGGCCCCTCGGTCGCGACGTACACCGCGTCCGGACGGCTGCGGCCCCACACCGCGCGGAGTGCGCCGCCGGCCGGCAGGCCGATCCGCAGTCCCTCGTAGCCGGGCAGCCGCACGCCGCTCACGAGCAAGGTTCCCGGCTCGGGCGGGGCGCCGGCGACGTCGACCGGCTGGCGCGGGCGCACGAGCGAGACGACGTGGCCGCGCGCGCGGAGCCCCGACGCCAGGCGCGCGAGCGTCGACGCGACGCCGTTGATCTCCGGCGGGTACGTCTCGGTCACGAGGCACAGGCGGCTCGCCACAACGACATTGTCGCGGGCAGAGCGCGCAGAAATCGCGTTAAGAACCGGCTACCGGACTGTGGCGCCAGCGTGTCGTTTCAACGCCGCGAGCGGCGCGCGGTCGTAACGCCCGCGCCTCGCAGACGTATTCGATACGAGCGCAGGCCGTAATCCCGCTGACACCGCGCTCGTTCAGAATCGCCGCGATCGTGAACTCCCGCCGAGGCGCTTCTCAACCATTTCCAGGAGGTGTGGATCCATGCTGACCACGAACCGCCGAACGTTCCTCCGGTTTCTGAGCAGCGCCGCGGCCACCGCGGTCCTCCCCCAGAGCATCGAACGAGCGCTGGCGATCCCGGCGCACCACCGCACCGGCACCATCCGCGATGTCGAGCACATCGTCTTCCTGATGCAGGAGAACCGCGCCTTCGATCATTACTTCGGGACGCTGCGCGGCGTGCGCGGCTTCGGCGACCCGCGGCCGATGACCTTGCCGTCGGGGCAGCCGGTGTGGTTCCAGCCGGACGGCATGAGCTTCCTCCTGCCGTTTCATCCCACGGTCGCCGACTTCGGCCTGGCGTTCCTGGAGGACACGCCGCACGGCTGGCCGGACACGCACGCGGCCTGGAACAATGGTCGGTACGACCAGTGGATCGGCACGAAGGGGCGGAGCACGATGGCGTTCTACACCCGGGACGACATTCCGTTCTTTTACGCGCTCGGCCCAGGGTAAGTACGATCTCTCGGCGTTCGGCCCGAACGGGTTCCTGCGCGCGTTCCGCGGCGCCGTCTCCCCCACCGCGCAGACCAATCTCCGCGTCGAGTCGCGCTACGACACGGACGACGACACGATCGTCCTGACGATCACCAACATCGGCACAGTGCCCAGCCGGGTCACGGTCGCCAACGGGTACGGCCACGACCGCGCGGTCACACGGTCGCTGCGCCCGGGCGAGAGCGACCGCCAGCGGTGGCACCTCAAGAAGAGCTCCGGCTGGTACGACCTCTCCGTGGTGGCCAGCACGGATCCCGGCTTTCTCCGGCGACTCGCCGGCCATCTGGAAAACGGCCGCGACAGTGTGAGTGATCCCGCCTTCGGTAACGGTCAGAGTTAAACGGCTCGCTCGGCGCGAGCCGGCGAGCGGCCGCACGTGAGACCGCGCACCGGGCCCGGCCTGGTGCGCGGTCTCACCGCTCGATTCCTGGGCGGCGATCGCGTCATCCCATTCGCACGCTCCGCGATGCTCTCGGCTCGGTTGACGTCGGCCCGGCCGCCCGCATAGTATCGCTTCGGCCCCTGGCGCAGCGCGCGCCCCGCCACGACGAGAAACGCACCTGACCACAGAGCCCGAGCGAGGAGATCACGTCATGGGAGTCTCGCGACGCGACTTCATCGTGTCGACGTCGGCGGCCGCCGCCGGCGCCACCATCGCAGCCCAACCGTCCGCCGACGCCAGGTCGGTGCCCCTCCTGCTGGCGCAGGCCGGCGCGCCCGCGCCGCACGGCTTCGATCCGAGGGATCCCGCGCTCAAGTACGATCTGGTGATCGCCAACGGCGAGGTGCTCGATCCGAGCCAGAAGCTTCGCGGCAAGCGCGACATCGGCATCAAGCTCGGTCAGATCGCCGCGATCGAGACGAGCATTGCCGCCGCGCGTGCGGCCCAGCGCATCGACGCTACGGGCAAGCTCGTCACTCCGGGCCTCGTCGATCTGCACACGCACCTGGTCCCGCATCTGGGCCTCGGCCTGCCGGCCGACGAGCTCGTGGGGATCACGGCCGTGACCACCGCGGTCTCGGCGGGCGACGCGGGGTGGCACACGTTCGGCGCGGTTCGCCACTTTGCGATCCCGCAGGCGCGTACCCGCACCTTCGCGTTCGTCCACATCGCGTCGATCGGCCTGGCCGGAGGGTTGGCGCCGGGCGAGCTACTCAACATCGACTACGCCAACGTGGACGGCTGCGCGAAGGCGGTCGCCGAAAATCCGGACATCGCGCTCGGCGTGAAGGTGCGTATCACCGACTCGGTGGTCGGGCAGAACGGGCTCGAGCCGCTGCGGCGGGCGATCCGCGCCGCCGATCTGGTCGGCAAGGGCGTGCCGGTCATGTGCCACATCGGAGCCGCACCGGGCTCGCTCTCGGATCTGCTGGATCTCCTGCGTCCCGGTGACATCCTCACGCACGCCTACAGCGGCGCCGGCAACAACATCGTGCAGAACGGCCAACTGCTCGGCGCGGCCCGCGCGGCCAAGCAGCGCGGCGTCGTCTTCGACGTCGGGCACGGCGGCGGAAGCTTCGACTACACCGTCTGCGAGCCGGCCATGCAGCAGGGCGCGGTTCCCGACACCATCTCGAGCGACATCCACGCGGTCAGCATTAACACGCCGGGTTACCCCACCCTGCCCAACGTGATGTCGAAGTTGCTGAATCTCGGGATGCCCCTAGAGGACGTCGTGGCGAAGGCGACGGTGGAACCCGCGAAGATCATCGGCCGCGTGCCCGGGCTGGGCACCCTGCGCGTCGGCGCGCCGGCTGACGTCGCGATTTTCGACCTCGTCGACGGTCCGGTCGAGTTCGTCGACACCCGGAACAACAAGCGCAGCGGAACAAAGAAGCTCGTCCCGGCGTTGACGGTGAGAGCGGGGCGGCCGTTCGGGAGGCCGCCCATGCCCATCCCCTTCACGTTCTGAGGGAGGCTGGCCGGGGAGGCCGACCGGAATTACCGGAAACTCCTGATATCCCTCGGGGATTGACACTATATACGTCCGAGGTCTAGGCTGGTTGGTGGTGGTATAGCCATGAAAAAGACAGCGGTTGTCGCGCTCCTGATGATCGTGGTTCTGCTGGTTTCGGCCACATCGGGCTTCGCCTGGGGAAGCGGCGGGGTTCGCCACGGCGGATTTCATGGTGGTCACGGCGGATTTCACGGCCACGGGGTCGTCGTTGTCGGCCCCGGATGTTGCTGGGGACCGTGGGGATGGGGTTGGGGCTGGGGTTGGGGTTGGCCGGGTCCGGTCGTCGTCCAGCCGCAGGTCGTAGTCCAGCCGGCGCCGGTCTTTGTCGATGCGCCGGCCCAGGGCTCGGCTCCACCGGAGTCCTTCTGGTACTACTGCCCCAGCACGAGGGCGTACTACCCGAACGTCTCGAGCTGCAGCGAAGTCTGGGTCAAGGTCCCGCCCAGATCCGAGTGAGCTGAGTCGTCCCCGCTACGGGGCGGGCTCGGCGATCACCGTACGCACGGTCGCCAGATAGCGCTGGGCCGCGCGCTGCACGTCGGCCTTCGTCACCGCCTTCACCTGCGCCACGTAGCGGTCCAGGAACTCGTGGCCGACGCCTGCCACCTCGAGCGAGGCCATGTACCACGCCTGGCGCGCGTTGGTGCGGCGGTCCATCGCGAGGCTTCCGAGCAGATAGGCCTTGGCGACCCGTAGCTCCTCGTCGGACACCGCCTGGCGCTGGATGCGCTCGAGCTGCTCGCTCAGCGCCGCCTCGGCCTTCTCCTTGTTGGCAGGCGCCGTGCCGAGCATCGCCAGGAAGTAGCCCGTCGCGACGCGCATCGGCTGGCGCGCGGCGGTCGTGTACGCGAGCCCCTGCTTGTCGCGGAGCTCGGAGAAGAAACGACTGGCGAGCCCGCCTCCGAGCACGGCGCTCACGACCTTCATGGCCGCCAGGTCGGGATCGGTCAGCGACGGCGCGAGCCCGCCCATGAGGATCTGCGCCTGCGCGCCCGGCACCGTCAGCGCCGTCCGGTCCGTCGCCGGCGCGGGTGGCGGGGTAGCGTTGGGTGCGGGCACGGGCGCCGCGGGCAGTGCGCCGAAGAGGCGCTCGGCTCTGGCCACCACCTCCGCCGTCTTCATCTTGCCGCTCACCGCCAGCACCATCGCGCCGGGCACGTAGAAGCGCCGGTAGTGCGCCAGGAGCGCTGGGCGATCCACGCGTTCGAGGCTCTCCTTGAGCCCCATCGGGTCCCAGGCATACGGGTTGTCGCCGAAGGTCCGGGCCATGAGCGCGTCGAACGCCGCATCGTACGGCTTCTCGGCGCGGTTGCGGATCTGCCGCGCGAGGAAGTCGCGCACCGCGCGGGCGGTATCGTCCGGGATCGACGGGTGCAGCGCGACGTCGGCGACCAGGTCGAGCATCTCGCCCCAGAAACGTGCGAGCGCGGTCGCGGGGATCTCGGCGTAATCGGCGTCGGCGTAGGCGTCGATGCTCCCGCCCATGCGATCGGCGGCGCTGACGATCTGCGTCCCGTCGAGCGACGTCGTGCCGCGCACGACCATGAGCTGCAGAAAGTTGGAGATGCCGGCGTTCTGACGCGTCTCCCAGCGCGTGCCCATCCGGACCATCAGCGAGATCGCGACGATCGGCGCCGTGGCGTTCTCCCGCACGAGCACGATCATGCCGTTGGCCAGCTTCGTGCGCGTGACCACCTCGTCCGCGGCGAAGGCGCCGCGCGGCGGCGCCAGCGCGCCGGCGAGCACGAGGAGAAGCAGCAGCGAGGCGGCGACCCGGCGAGGGCTCATGGCTTGGGCTGGAACGAGATTCGCGCGTAGTTGGTGAGCGAGAGGTAGCGGCGGGCCGCGTCGCGGATCTGCTCGCGGGTGATCTTGCCGAGCCGGTCCACGTAGCCCAGCTCGGCGTCGAGCGTCCACGTGGTCTCGGCGATGGCGTACGCGTTGGCGAGCCCGTCGGCGGTCTCGGTGTCGAACGCGTGCTGCGATTCGGCGCGGATCACCGCCAGCTGCCGCTCCTCTTCCGTCGGTCCGTCAGCCTGCATGCGCGCGATCTCCTCGAGCACGATCTGCTCCACGCGTGCGAGATCCTTGGCCTCGAGCTCGGCCCGCAGGCTCACGATGCCGCCGCCCATCTGGGCCGAATAGTTCATGGTGATCGAGGACACGAGGCGCTCCTTGTCGCGCAGGCGGATGGCCAGCCTCGAGCTCTCGGCGCCCGCCAGGATCGTCGTGAGCAGATCCACGGCGTCGCCGCTGAAGTCGTTGGTCGGTGGCCCCAGCCAGCCCATGGCGAGCCGGGCCTGCTGCTCGGGGCGCTCGACCGATTTGCGGGCGATCCCGGTCTGCCGATGCGGCACGGGCGCCTGCACGGGCTTGTATCCCGTGGCCGGGATCACGCCCCAGATGCGGTCGACCATCGCGCGCACGGCTTTCGCGTCGACCGGGCCCGCGACCACGAGCACCATGTTCTCGGGCGTGTAGTAGTGCTTGTTGTACGCCTTGAGGATCGCGCTGGTCGCGGCGCTCATCGTGGGGCGCGTGCCGAGCACCGGATAGCCGTAGGGGTTGTCGGCGAAGACCATGCTGTAGAGCTGCCGGACGATGGCGGTCTTGGGGTTGTCGGTCTCGATGTTGGCCTCTTCGAAGATCACCTCGCGCTCGCGCGCGACCTCGTTGGGATCGAACGTCGAGCGGAAGACCATGTCGGCGAGCGTCTGCATCGCCGTCTCCAGCGATTCGGTCGGGGCCATGATGTAGAAATCCGTGAAGTCGAACGAGGTCGTCGCGTTCGTGCGCCCGCCGACGCCCTCGACCGTGCGATCGATGTAGCCCGGCCCCCACTTGTCCGTGCCCTTGAACAGCATGTGCTCCTGGAAGTGCGAGTAGCCGAGCTGGTCCGGACGCTCGTAGCGCACGCCGACGCCCACGTACAGGTAGACCGCGACGATGTCGGCCGCGCGATGCTCCTGCACGATCAGCCTGAGGCCGTTGGGCAAGACCTCGCGGACCGGCGGCGGCAGCTCGCCGCCCGCCGAGCCGGCGCCGCCCGCTGCTCCCGCGCTGCCCGACCGGCCGGCGCAGCCGCCGAACAAAAGCAACGCCGCGACGGCGGCCGCCGCGACGGCGCCGCCCCCGCGATGGGCTCGCCTCACTGTACGCGCCCGGTCAGCTCCAGCACCTTGCCGGCGCGGAGCACCGTAACCTTGTACGAGCTCCCGGGCGGCTTGCTCGAGAGGACATCGCGGATCTTCGTCAGGTTGGCCGCCTCGGCCTTCATGCCTTCCACGGTGAGCAGGATGTCTCCGCCGAGCGGAACCTGGTCGCCGCCAAGATTGACCATCATCGTGGCGCCGCGCAGTCCGAGCTGCTCGGCCGGCGAGTCCTTGGCCACGGTCTTGATGATGTAGCCCGTCGCCCCGGGGGGAAGATTCAAGAGGTCGGCCTGCCCGTCGGTGAGCAGCTGGCCCTCGAGCCCGGCCCAGAAGGACTTCTTCTCGAGGAGGAGCTTCTTCGCGGTGTTGATGGTGACCACGAAGCCGAGCCCTTCGCTACCGCCGCTCTTGGAGATGTTGTGGCTGACGATGCCGATGACCTCGCCGTTCGAGTTGAACATGGGTCCGCCGGAGTTGCCAGTGTTGATCGTCGCCGTGGTCTGGAAGAACTCGGCGAGCGGCATCGTCTTGTAGACCGTGTTGGGCTTCCAGCGCGCGCTGATCAGGCCGTCGCTCAACGAATAGCTGAGCCCGTACGGCGCGCCGACGATGATGACCGGATCCCCCACCTGGATCTTGTCGGAGTCGGCCAGGGGCGACGACTTTGCGCCCGCCGGCACGCGCTCGAGCTGGAGCAGCGAGAGATCGGCGGCCGGCTCCGAGGCGACCACCTTGGTTTTCACCGTCTCACCGCCGAGGAACTCGACGCTGATCTCGTCCATCGCGTGGACGACGTGGGCCGCCGTCATCACCTTGCCGTCCGGCGAGATCAGCACGCCCGAGCCCGTCTCGGCGAATCGCGACTGGCCGCTCGCGCTGATATCACGGCCCTTGGCGCGAATCACGACGACCGACGGCGCGACCTTGCGAAAGACCTCGCCGGGCGTCTGGGCTTCCGCGACGGGGGCGAGCCAGACCGGCAGCGCGACGACCAGTAGAGCCGTCAGCAGTTTCTTCATCTCCAATCCTCCTTGATCAGGGCGCGCCGGATCAGTACCAGATCCGCGATTTTCGTCGAGCCTCGCGCTCGTGATGGCCGGCGAATCCTGCGCCACGATATACCGGAGCGACGACGAACGGTCCTGGATATTACGATCACCGCACGAGGTCCACTGGACCAAGGTCGCAAGGGGTAAGATACGGGCCGTGGAGCACCTCCGGGGCCGGGTGGCGGTCGTGACGGGCGCTGCCAGCGGGATCGGGCTCGCGCTCGCCGAGCGGTTCGCCGCCGAGGGGATGAAGGTCGTCATGGCCGACGTCGAGCCGGCGGCGCTCGACACCGCGGCCGCGGCGGTGCGCGCGAAGGCGCCCGCCGTGCTCGCCGTGCGCATCGACGTGTCCCAGGCCGACGACGTCGAGGGGCTCGCCCGCGAGACCTACGCGGCGTTCGGCGCGGCCCACGTCGTGTGCAACAACGCGGGAGTCGCCGTGATCGGCGCCGTACACGAGCATTCGCTGGCCGACTGGCAGTGGGTGATGGGCGTGAACCTCTGGGGCGTGATCCACGGCGTGCGCGCGTTCGTGCCGCGCATGCTGGCGGGCGGCGACGAGGGCCACATCGTGAACACGGCGTCGATGGCCGGCCTCTCCACCGCACCCTTCATGTCGGTCTACGACGTCACCAAGCACGGCGTCGTAGCGCTGTCGGAGTCGATGTTCAAGGAGTTCGAGGCGACCGGCGCGCCCATCGGCGTCTCGGTCGTGTGCCCCGGGCTCATCAACACGAACATCATGCGGTCGTCGCGTAACCGACCGCGCGAGCTGGCCGACGAGGGCAAGGCCGGTCCGATGGCGCAGACGTTCGGCCAGAACCTCGCCGACCGGCTGACCCGCGGCTACCCGCCGTCGGAAGTCGCCGATCAGGTGGTTCGCGGTATTCGCGAGAAGCGCTTCTACGTCGTCCCGGCGCAGCCCGAAGTCCGGGAGGCCGCGACGATCCGCGCCAAGGACATCATCGAGCTCAAGAACCCGACGCCGCGCCGCTAGCGACTCGCGGAGCTAGCCCTTCGGGAAGTCGTAGAGGATCGCCGGATTCTCCACCAGGACGCGGTGGCGGACCTTCTCGTCGGGCACCCAGTCGCTGAGCAGGTCGAACAGCACGGCGTCGTCCGGCAGCTGCTTCGACTGCTCGCTCGGGTGCGGCCAGTCGCTTCCCCACACGCACCGCTCGGGCATCGCCTTGGCGTAGGCTCGGGCGACCGCGCTGGAGTCCGCATAGGTCGGGGGCCCGACCTTCGTGTCCGCGTAAGCCCCCGACAGCTTCACCCACGTGCGGCCCTTGTCCATGAGCGCGCGCACCTTGGCGTAGAGCGGATGGTTGACGCCGTCGGGCTGCGGGATATGCGCGAGATGATCGAAGACGATCGGCGAGGGCACGCGCTCGAGGATCGGCATGACTTCCATGATCTTGGCGGCCGGCGCGTTGATCTGGATATGCCAGCCGAGATCGTTGATCCGCTTCGACAGGGGCTCCATCATCTCGGGCGTCGTGGCGCCCGCCTGCGCGAGGTTGAAGCGGATACCCCTCACCCCGAGGCCGTGCATCCGCTTGAGCTCGTCGGTCGAGACCTTGTCGTCGACGACCGCGACCATGCGGGCCTGCGGACCGAACGCCGCCAGCGCCTCGAGGTGCCAGCGGTTGTCGGTGCCGTACGTCGACGGCTGCACCAGGACGTTGCGGGTGGTGCCGATGCGCTTCTGGAGCGCGCGATAGTCCTCGACCAGCGCGTCACCCGGACGCAACGTGGCCTTGGGATCGACCGGAAACTTCGCATTGTAGACGTGGTGATGACAGTCAGTGGCGTTGGCCGGCGCCTTCAGCTTGGGCGCCTCGGTGCCCATCGACCACTTGACCGCCTCAGCGGACGCCAGGCGCACTGAGGCTCCGACCAGCGCCGCGGCCGACACGCCCTTCAGCACTTGACGCCGATTCCAGGACTGCGCGCTCATCGCATCTCCTCATAGGCGCGCCTCGTCCGGCGGGGCCCCAGCCCCGCGACGGCCTCCGGCGCGCACAGCCTGTTGGACGCGACCCTACCACACCGCAAACGCGAAGCCTGTGAGATCATTCGGCGCGTGGACCTCTTGAGCTTCTTCCTGGTACAGCACGCCGCGGTGCACACGAGCGAGGTGGGCGGGCGCCCCTCCCTCGTCGACCGCGTGTTCGGCGGGCTCGACGACGAGCAGATGCGGATGCGCCCGGGCCCGGGCCTCAACTCGCTCGTGTGGCTCCTGTGGCACATGGCGCGAACGGAAGATGCCGCAGTGAATCCCGTCGTCGCCGCCCGGGACCAGGTCCTGGACGACGAATGGATCCGTCGCATGAACGTCCCGTGGCGCATCATCGGCACCGGCATGACCGACGACGAGGTCGCCGAGATGACGGCGCGCGCCGACGTCGCCGCGGTCCGCGCTTATCGCTCGGCCGTCGGGCGCCGCACGCGCGAGGTCGTCAGCGCGCTGCGTTCCGCCGTGTGGGACGAAGTCGTCGGAGTCGAAGACATCCGGCGCGGCGCGGCGGCCGGCGCGTTCCGCGACTGGGTCGAGGGTGCCCGCTATCCGTGGCTCGGCTGGACCCGGGCCGAGCAGCTTGCCAGCTCGGCGCTTCGCCACAACGCGGCGCACATCGGCGAAGCGGTGACGGTCCGCTCTATCGGGGGCGTCGGCCCGGGTCTCTGAGCGCCGAGCCAGTCGGCGCGCTCGCTCGCCTTCCAATCCGCTCGAATCGGGTAGATCGCCCGAAGTGTCAGGGCCCGATGCGGCGATTTGAAACACTTCGCGCGAGCGCCGCCTGGGCAAACACGCAGAAACTCTGACGCGGCCGCGTGCTGCACGCTGGCACGCCGCGTGCGTCGGGTGTTGCAGCCCGCGGCCGGGGAGTCCGCTGACCGCGAGCGTGCGGCGAACTGCCATCAACGGAATGAATGAGGTGCTCATGCGGTTGATCGTGCTCGCGGTGGCCCTCGGTGTCAGCTGCTCTCTCGCCCCGATCGCGCTCGTGGCGCAACCCTCGGACAAGGTCTATCGGATCGGCGTGCTCGAACGGACACCGGTCGCGGTCAATGCGGCCAATCTCGAGGGCTTTCGTCAGGGGCTGCGGGCGCTGGGTTACATCGAGGGAAAAAACCTCGCCATCGAGTATCGCTCCGCCGACGGCCGCGACGAGCGGTTTCCCGAGCTGGCCGCGGAGCTGGCCCAGCTCAAGGTGGACCTGATCCTCACGCGCGGGACTCCGGCGGCGCTGGCGGCCAAGCGGGCCACGAGCTCGATCCCGGTGGTCATCACGGGCGTGGGCGACCCGGTCGGGCAGGGCATCATCGCGAGTCTCCCCCGCCCGGGCGGCAACATCACGGGGCTCAGCGCCACGGTGACGGAGATCTATCCCAAGCGGGTCGAGATACTCCGCGAGCTCGTTCCGAAGGCCACGCGTATCGCGGCCCTCTTCAACATGGGCAATCCCGCGATCCCGCGTCAGTGGAAAGAGGTGGAGACCGCCGCGCGGGCCCTCGGTCTGCAAGCGCACCTCCTGGACGTGCGCAAGGTCGACGACCTGCGGCCGGCGTTCGACGCCGCCGTGCGGCAGCACGTGGACGCGCTCGTGGTCGGGCTCGAGACCCTCACCCTGGCGAACGCGCCGCTCATCGTGGATCTCGCGGCGAAGCACCGGCTGCCCGCGATCTACGCGTCGAGCGAGTTCGTCAGCGGACTCGCAAGCTACGGCGTCAACTACCCCGATCACTATCGGCGCGCCGCTACCTTCGCCGACAAGATCTTCAAGGGGGCCAAGCCCGCCGACCTGCCGGTCGAGCAGCCGACCAAGCTCGAGCTGATGATCAACCTCAGGACCGCGCGGGCGCTCGGCTTGACGATCCCGCGGACGGTCCTGCTGCAGGTGGATCAGATCGTCGAGTAGCGGGCCGTCAGGAGGTCGCGCGGACGACGACGACGCTGATGTTGTCGCGCCCGCCCTGCTCGTTCGCCGCGGCCACCAGATCGCGGCACACCGACTCGAGGTCCGGGCACCGCGCGCCGACGATCTCGAGGATCCGCGCGTCCGAGAGCATGTTGGTCAGCCCGTCGGAGCAGAGGAGGATCACATCGCCCGGCTCGAGCGCCAATCGCGCGACGTCGAAGTCGACCTCCTCGCGCGCGCCCAGGGCCTTGGTGAGCACGTTCCGCATCGGCGAGGTCGCGTCGACATCGCGGCCGGCCGCGAGGTTCGCCCACGTGTCGTCCCGCGTCAGCTGCAGCATCGAGCCGCCGCGGATCAGGTAGATGCGGCTGTCGCCGACGTGGGCGTAGGTCACCTCGGCCTTGCGCGGCGAGACCATCGCGGCGACGACCGTCGTGCCCATGCCGGTGTAGTCGTCGGACGACGCGGCGTGGCGGAACACGACACGGTTGGCGAGCCGGATGGCCGTGTTCAAGCGGTTCTCGTCGTACGAGATCTGCGTGTTGAAGCCGTACGGCCAGGTCATCTCGGGATCTTCTTCGGATCGGTGGATGAAGCCGGCGATCGCCTCGACGGCGAGCTTGGACGCTACCTCGCCCGCCTTGTGGCCACCCATGCCGTCGCAGACCACGAAGAGTCGGTCGTGCGCATGGATCGTGTCCTCGTTAAGGCTTCGGCGGCGCCCGACATCGGTGTGCCCGTAGAACTCGACCATCGTGTCCTCCCGCGAGAGCTGATCTTAGTCGTGGGATGCCTCCAGGAGCAATTGCGCTTCAGCCATTCGAATCGGACCAGTTAGATGTTGACAGTGTCTCGGGCGCCGGAGTAGGAGGACCTATGACGCTCAATCGTCGACTCCGCCGCGCCCGCTACGGGGCGGTCGGCATCGTCCTCGCGGCCCTCGCCGGCTGTGCGCCGGCGCCGCCGCCGAAGCCGGTCGAAGCTCCCCTGAACCGGATCTACGTCGCCAACGAGAGCTCGAACACGGTCACGGTCATCGACGGGACGTCGTTCAACGTCGTCGGCACCGTCGACGCGAAGAACTATTCGACTCACGACCTCTCGCTCACCCGCGACGGCCGCCTGCTCTTCGCCACGAACCTGGCCTCGGGCCGCGTCTCGGTGATCGACACGGTCAGTCTCGAGACCATCGCGTCGATTTTCACGGGCGGCCGGTGCCACGTGGTGACCCTGACCAACGACAACACGCAGGCCTGGGTCGCCAACATCGGCGAGAACAACATCTCGATCATCGACGTCGCGAACCTCAGAATCCTCGGAACGATCCCGACCGGCAAGGGCCCGACCGGTCTCACCTTCTCGCGCGACGGCGCCTATGCCTACGTCAGCAACCAGGGCGATCGGACCGTGACCGTGATCGACACGTCGACGCATCGATCGATCAAGTCCATTCCGGTCGGCCCGAATCCGCACTTCCTGGTCGTCGGCCCCGAAGGGCGCATCTGGGGCAGCAACACCGGGGCGGACAACATCTACGTCATCGACCCGGGCTCGCAGTCGATCGTCGGCACCCTCACGGTCGGACCGGCGCCGCAGCAGATCGCGTTCGGCTACAAAGGGCTCGCGGGGCCGAACGCCTACATCACGGTCGGCGGACTCAACAAGGTGCTCGTCGCCGGCGGCGATCCCGCCAACATGCGCATTCTCGAAGAGATCACGGTGGGCGAGCGCCCCAACGGCATCTGGGCCAATCCGCAGGGCACCCGCGTCTTCGTGGTCCACGAAGGGTCGAACGATCTGTACGTGATCGACACCGGTACCGCGCAGGTCATCGCGAAGGTGAACGTGGGACGCAAGCCCATTCGCGTCGTGGTGTCGAGGTGAGGCGATCGCTGAGAGCCGCGCTCGTCGTCGTCACCGCGAGTGCGGTCCTGTGCCTGGCCCGGGCGGACCGCGTATCCAGCCAGGGCGTCGAAGTCGGCGCCGCGCGCAACGCGATCGGCACGCTGCTGATCGTTCATCCCGACGGCATCCAGGATCGCCTGAGCGGCAAAGGTCTGGTCCGGCTGTTCGAAGAAGACATGGTCAAGACCGACTCGGGAAGCCAGGCGCTGATCGAGGTCGGCGAAGGCGTAATGGTCGCGCTCAACCAGAACACCGCGGTCAAGCTGCTGTCGCGATGGGAGAAGACCAAGGGCGCCACGCGCATCATCCGATTGCAGGAGGGCGAGGTGTGGGTCAAGACGGGTAGCGGGCCGAAGGCGTTCGAGGTCGAGACGCCGGTGGCCACCGCGATCGTGAAGGACAGTGAGCTCAACCTGAAGGTGCACCCCGACGGTCAGAGCGTCCTCACCGTGGTCCAGGGCACCGTCGATTTCGGTACGGCGTTCGGCGCCTGCCCGATGCGCGCCAACACCGTCAGCTACGGCGTGCGCGGCAAGCGCTGCACAGGGGCGGAGCCGACGGATGCCAAGACCGTGCTCGGATGGAGCCGGCCCCTGCTGCCGTGATGGCCGCCTCCCCGCGCTCCGTGTGGCAGTGGCTGGGCTGCGCTCTCGTGCTCGCGCTGGTCGGCAGCGCGCATGCCGACGTCCTCGAGCTGGACAACGGCCAGCGCGTTACCGGCGACCTCAAGGAGACGACCGCCGACAAGATCGTGGTCGAGATCCAGGGGCGCCTGGTCTCGTACGAGCGGGCCCGGGTCCGCGCGATCTATCTCACGCCGCCCACCAGCGGCACCGCCGCGGAGGCGCCGCCGCCGTCGCCGGCCGGGGCGCTGGCAGCGCTCAAGAAGCTCCAGGCCTCCGTGAGTTCTCAGCCGCCGCGGGCCCTGCCCGCCTACACCGCTCAGGTGAACGAGAGCCGGGTGCCGATCGAGAAGTACCTCAAGGCCGCCCCGGTCGACAGCGCGCTGCAGCCGGCGATCGCCGACGCCCTGGCCCTGCACACGTTCGCCGTGAAGGTGTGGGAGTCGCGGCTGCAGAACAGCGCGTCGGCCTCCGCCGAGAACGGACGCAGTCCGATCATCGACAAGTGCCCGGCCCTGAAGAAGGTCGTGGCCGGCTACCCCGCGCCCACGACCCAGGAGAACGCGTGGCGACGCGGCACCGCGCTGGAGTTCGAGATCCCCGCGATCTGGGCATGCGCCGGCGAGAAGGTCAGCGAGGCCGAGGTGGCGGCGAAGGCGCAGGCACCGGCCGGACGATAGCGGCGCCCGACCGAGATTCTCCGCGAGCTGCTCTCTTCTTCCGCTCTGAGCGCCCGCCCTACTCGGCCCTCGTGCCCGAGCCTGTGGTGCACCGGGTAGCGATCAAGGCGCCGGTCGCGTCGAAGATGCTCGTTGTCGTGGTCGTCGTCAGCGTCTTCGCGTCGTCGCCGCCGAGCTCGATCTCCACCTCCGCGGTCTGAGTCCCGGCAAAGGAATCGTCGCTTCCGTTGTAGCGAAAGAATCTGAAGGAAGCGGTGTAGTGCCGTCCGCCGACATGGCGCCAGGTACCCAGCCCGGGAACGCCCCGCTTGAGGGGCGGCGCCCCGACACCGGTAGTCCCGGGGGTCTCGATCATGCTGCCGTCGTGAACGAACATCTTCAGGTCGATGACGGTTCTGACGGTGTTCCCGGTGGGACACGCGTCCAGAATCTCGTCAACGAGGCTCCACAGACCTTCGATGTGGTCGTGATGCGCATCGGCCGGGCCTGGGACCAGCAGCGGAAACAGGGCGGCCAAGGCCACCGCGAGAAGCAGCAGGAATCGTGGCGTGCGCATCGTTCTCTCCTCTCGTGATCTGGACTGCGTGGACCAGGCGCCGTCGTCCCGCGGACGCGGCTTCTGGCTCACGAGAGGGGCAAACCGGGTGCCACGCGCCGCACGAATGGAATCAGCGGTTTCGGCTGATCGACCGGCCTGGGCAGCGTGCAGATCTGAGCAAATCTGAGCAACACGCTGAACAGACGGCGCCCGCACAGGACCGTGAGCCTGGGCAGACCGGGCCGGCATCGGACCTCTAGTGCGCTTCAGGCAATGAAGACTTGCGCGCTGGAGAGGACCCTACCGGCGGCATCATGGACGGCTGCGGCGACGTGCGAACTCTATTTCCGCCGGTCGAGCGTCGCCAACATCTGGAAGAGTGCGCCAAGGATGATCGCGGAGAACGCAATGATCCCAAGGACGGTGTAGAGATCGTCGAGACTCTTCATCCGGAGGTCGAGGCTCGACGCGTTCCACCTGCCGAGCCGGCTGTCGGCCGGAATCTGGAACGGCACTCCGACACAGAACATGACGACGACACCGACAAGGTTCAGAAGCAGGCCGAAGATGTGCAGCGTCCTTCCCATGCCGCCTCCCTTTTGAGACCCGGGTGGACTAGGCCGTGCGCGTGGCCGGGCGCCACACTAATGCGCAGCCCGTGGAGCAGAGCGCGTGATCGATGTCACAGCGGCGCCGCTCCGCGTGACGTCGCTCGACTCGCGGTGGCAGCAGCACCAGGCTCCGGCGCCGTTCACCTTTGCGACGGTCGAGTACAACGTTCCTGCTGTTGTCCGCGTATAT
>Ga0306920_100003873_pt1 | contig 19107 bp, 14 predicted proteins | sample flu12Cox44000170_FD_204666 | JGI IMG/M metagenome (GOLD analysis project Ga0306920, IMG submission 204666) | Lab enrichment of tropical soil microbial communities from Luquillo Experimental Forest, Puerto Rico - flux4day.12C.oxic.44.000.170 (v2)... | ecosystem: Environmental > Terrestrial >... | reverse complement strand
TCCGCTCGAGCGCCTGCGCGTTGTCACCCAAGGTGGGAGCCGGATGCGTTAGCAGCGCCTGTCCGGATCTGCGGAGGGGGTCGCGAGCCATCGCGATCCCTACTCCGACCGGGCCGTAGGCCCTAAATGACAACTGAGGGAGAGAAAGAATGGCTTTCCTGATCCTAAGCGACACCAGATGAAGCACTTAGATTTTTTGATTGCATTTTTCGGGACCAGGAGGTCGGTGGTTCAAATCCACTCGCCCCGACCACTTCCTTTCGGTCCAGCAACTTACGGCGTAAAAAAGAGAAGGTCGCAGGACCAATAGCTCATCCTCATTCAGTGCGCTGAGCAACAGCTGCTGGGTCCACGCCAAAGCACGCCGCGCTGGTAGAAATCCCACCAACAACGCAACGCAGAGGAGGAGGAGGGCAACGCCGGTGATCGTAGGCAGATCGTTTGTGGAAATCCCGAAGAGCGTGCCCACTGGCAATGCACCGGGTAGCTATAAGGGCGGAGGGAATGCCGATGGCTATCCCGAACAGCGCCAAGACGAGCGCTTCTCTCAGCACCATCCAATTGGACGGAGCGCCGTTGTGCTCCCAGCGCGACGCGAATGCCGATTTCACGCGTGCGGCGAGTGACCATATAGGACATGAGTCCATACAGGCCGATGCATGCAAGCAACACCGCAAGAGGTCCAGCAACTTACGGCATAAGATGAAGATCAACGAGCGCCTGGTGCAAGAACCAGGAGCTCTGTACTCTAAATGCATCCGACTGGTCAGAGGCCGAAGGCATAGAGGACGCGGTCAGCGGCGATGGCGATGAATTGGTGGCCTTCGATGCTGAAGGATACGGGATTGGCGCCAATGGCACCGCCGGTTTGGAAGTCCCACAACGGTCTGCCGGTACGCGCGTCGAGCGCGTAAAAGTTGCCTTCATTTGAACCGGAGAAAACTAAACCGCCGGCCGTTGAGAGCACGCCTGCCCAGGGAGGCGTGCGCAGCTCGAACTCCCACTGCAAATCACCTGATTCGGCCTTGAGCGCTTTGATCGCGCCCCAAGTATCATCCGGGGGCAATTCGTCTTCCCCTCCGCCGGCGAAGAACGTGCCGGGCTTGTAGGCCGTATCACGCTTGAAATAACGAGCTCCAATTTCGCGCGTGGCCACATAGACAAGCCCGGTTTCCGGATCGTAAGAAGGACTGAACCAGACGGTTGCGCCATTCAAGTTGGGCCAGATAAGCGTTCCTTCTTTTGAAGGTTCGACTTCGCGCGCAGGAATCGGACGGCCCTTGGGATCGAGCCCTGTCGCCCAGGTTTGCCTGGCATAGGGTTTGCCCGCGACAAATTCGCCGGTGGCACGATCAAGCACGTAGTAAAAAGCGTTGCGGTTGGCCACGGCGATGAGTTTTCGTTTTGCGCCGCCCTTTTGCGCGTCGAAAAGCATGGGCACATGCGTGGCGTCCCAATCGTGCGTGTCGTGCGGTGAGAATTGGAAATACCAGCGGAGTTTTCCGGTGTCCGCGTCGAGAGCGACCATGGAACATGTGTACAGATTGTCCCCAGGGCGAACATCACCATTCCAGTCCGGCCCGGGATTCCCCACGCCCCAGTACACCAGTTTCAATTCGGGATCGTAAGACCCGGTGACCCAGGTAGCGCCGCCTCCTGTCTTCCATGCGTCTCCGGACCAGGTTTCGTGGCCGGGTTCACCGGGAGCAGGAATCGTCCAGAAACGCCACGCTTGTTTGCCGGATTCAACTTCGTAGGCGTCAATAAAACCACGAATGCCAGCTTCACCGCCGCTGACGCCAACGACGATTTTTCCGTCGATGGCTAAGGGAGCCATGGTCATGCTGTAACCCACTTTGTAATCGAGCACTCGAGAAGACCAGCGCTCCGCGCCACTCTTCAAATCGAGGGCCACGAGATAACCGTCAAGGGTGGCGACAAAAAGTTTGTCATCCAAAACGGCGGGGCCGCGATTGACGTGACTGAAGCCGACCGAATGATAGTCCGACGGAAGAGGTCGCCTCCAGACCCAGAGCTGGCGGCCCGAGCGGCCATCGAGCGCGGCCGCGGCGTTGGGACCGGTAATGTAGAGAATGCCATCGATAACGATCGGAGATACTTCGTTGCCCGGGTCGGGAAACTGAAAAGCCCACTTGACCTTGAGGCGGGAAACGTTTTCAGTGTTGATTTCCGCGAGCGGCGAGAAGCGGTGGCCTTGCAGATCGCGCGAATAGGTGAGCCAGTTCCCGGGTTCCTTGTCGGCGTTGAGGATGCGTTCGAAAGGAATCTGCGCGAAAGCAGCGGAGCAAGAAAGGAGAAAAAGCGCGAGCAGCTTCATGGCTTGCCTCGTTGTGAAGCCAGAAAATTAACCAGGTCGTCGAGCTCCGCGGAAGAAAGAGCGGAACCGTAAGGGGGCATGGGAGTTTCGCCACGGAGTCTTTTCAAATCGCGGAGTTCGCTTTTGCGAAAACTGTAAAAACGGCCTTGCTGATCCCTAAGCTGAATCGAGAACGTGTCCTCGTTGAGACGGATGCCACGAACGGCTTGGCCGGCGCTCGTGGTTATCGCTAACAGGAGAAAATTTTCGGGAATCGTTTTTGCGGGATTTTGCAGCGTTTCGCGAAGGCGAGCGGAGCCGCGGCGGGCTCCCACGTCGGTGAGTTCGGGGCCATAACCGGAGCCTTCTCCATCCAAAATATGGCAAGTGGAGCAACCACTGCGCTCGTAAATAGCTTTTCCCCGCGCTGGATCGCCCGGCAGAGTTTCGGGAGGAACATTTCCCAGGCTGCGAACGTAGACGGCAAGGCCGGCGATTTCTTCTTTTGAAAGGAACCAGGCTTCGGGCATCTCCGGCGGGATGCCGTTTTCGATGAGGGACTTAAGGGCTTCGTCATCGGCCGCGCGAGCGAGCTTAGGCCGGCCAAGAGAAGGGCCACGGCCACCACCGCCGTCAATTCCATGGCAGAGAGCACAGTGGCTTTCGAAGATGAGCTTGGCAGCCGCGAGGTCAGGTGATTTGGAAGCCGGCGACTGCGAAAGCGTTGATTGCGGAAACGGCGATTGTGGAGAAGGAGCACTATGGACGGCAAAAGCGCACAAAATTACATAAACACTGGTTGCAACGGAAGTACGCATGACAACCTCAGAGCAAACATTTCCAGTGACGGAAGTGATTAATGTGAGCAAAAGGGTAGCCGTCAGGGCTGATGGTGTCAATCGGCACGGGCGCAACGTGGCCATATTGAAGCGAGTTCATGAGACTGTAATTCGAGAATTACGTTTTTGCTTTCCACTGCCGATGGGTCTGCAGCATGGATGGTAAATATCCAGACTTGCCGTCCTTCTCACCGGACGGCAAAAACATTTCTCGTCCGCGAAACAGATTCCGAAAGAGCGTGCTGTATGGTGCGGGGCGCAAGATACGCCAGGTGGAATGGGCCACCCCTAGTTGACGCCGACTCTTCCCTTTCAAACCCGGAACGCGAGGATGATCTCCCGCCGCACAGCACAACCTGATCTGCGTCACACCGGGCAAGCACACCTTAAATTGAGCGAAAGTTCACCAGATTCTCCCCAGGAGTTTCGCTTGATTTTCGGCGAACAAAAAGAGAATATAATAAAGGGTCTTTCTTCCGCAGAGAACGTCTTCTATCGCCCTGGGTAAGGAGACATCCCTAGATTTTACAGCGCATTTTTTGATGATAAGGAGGCGAAGTAATTCAGATGGAAGCGACAAGGCAGTGCCCATTCTGCGGAAAGTCAATAACGCTCGCCGAGTACGCCGCCCTGCGGGACAGAATCAGAAAGGCAGAAGACCCGGCTATCCTCCAAGAGTTTGAAATAGTCCGCCAAGATATAACCAAGAGTGTGCGAGAGACTCTTGAGTCTGAGTATGTACCTCTTCGAAGACAATTGGACACCTATGTCAAAAAGGAAAAGAGCCTAAATGAGCGGTCAACGGAGCTTGAAATCAGAGCCAAAACGATTGATGCCGAAGTCGCAAAGAGGGTGCGAGAAGGTCAGTCAGAGCTTGTAGTTGAGACAGAAAAGCGAGTCCGAGAAGAGCTGCAGCTTTCGTCCCAAAAGAAAGATGCTGAGATCGCCGGACTCACGGAAAGAATCTCCAAGTTCGGACAAGAGGTGGAAGTTCGAGTAGCGAATGGAATTCAAGATCGAGAGCGCAGTCTGCGGGTGGAAATACAGAAGGACTTTGATGCTAGACAAGAGGGCACTTTGGCGAAGTTGAAGGGGTACCAAGCCAAGGAACTACAATTTGAGAAGGCTCGCCAAGACTTAGCCGTAAAGGAACAGGGAATCGAATTGGAGGTTCAAAAGCGCCTTTCCACCGAGCGGAATTCGCTTTTTGCCGAAGCATCTCGGCAAGCACGGGAAACATATGAAATTGAGGCGAAGGAAAACGAGCGCAACATTCAACATTTGAAGCAACAGGTAGCACAACTTCAAGAGCGGTTACATTCAGGTTCACCGCAAGAACGTGGATGGATTCAACAGGAAGACTTGGCCAACTACCTAAGAGACTTATATTCGTGTGACGACATTCGAGAAGTGAAACGAGGCGTTCACGGAGCGGACATACTTCATCATGTGAAGCTGCGTTCTGGTGCAATTGCGAGGACCATTTTGTGGGAATCAAAACGAACCAAGGACTTCCATGACACTTGGATAGACAAACTTCGAGAGGACCAGAGAGAGCAGAAGGCGGACACGGCCATTCTCGTATCACAGGTTCTACCCGAGGAGGTCAGCCACTTTGCCATTATAAAAGAAGTCGTCATCGCCCATCCCTCAATCATTGACGCGCTATCCAGCATCGTGCGTCAGCATCTCGTCAACTTGACTCGCCATAAGATGACTCGAGAACAGCGTCAAGACAAAATCTATGACCTCTATGCCTTTATGACAGGTAAAGAGTTCCACCAACGGATATCCGGCATTGTGGAGTCTGCGGTCAATCTGGAAGAACTCACCGAACGCGAAATTCGTGCTCACGAAAAGCTCTGGGCACAACGCAAGAAAATGCATGAGAGACTTGTCCGACAAACGGCGCTTTTATATGGCGAGGTATCAGGGATTGTCGGAACCTTACCATCGGTGCCTCAACTCGAACTCCCGGAGTGTATAAATGCCCTGCAGGTTCCGGCAGGAGAGCTTGGTGAGGAGGATATAGAGTTTTAGGCCGTCGTACTGGACGCTTTTCCAATTTTCGATTTTCTCGGAGAGCGCTTTGGCTTGGACGACCGTGGAATCCGAAGCCGAGACGACGACTCTTTTATCATGATGAACTTCGTGAATAACATTGTGAGCGCGTGGCGCTGTCTGAACAGACCATTTTCCCCTTCCTGAGAGGTCGGTAAGTTCTGCCGTTGACCTATGTACCGTACACATCCTCTAGGTGGTCTTCTTTACGCCGTGAACGTCAGGTTCCGAATTTTCAAACCACGGAGAGCGACGGGACCCATGAGGGTGGAAGTGACTTTGCTTCAGGCGGTTGGTCGCGCAGTGCCTCTATCTGTTCGGATAGTCCGGCTAGTCGTTCGGATAGCTTCGAATTTGTCCGTGGCTTTGTCCACGCCACATCAAGCGCTACTAAGTCGTCTCTTTTCAGCGACACTTCATATGCCTGCCTGGCACTGCTCGTTTGGAACTCTTCCTGCTCCAAGGCGGATGTACACGTGTTACAACCCTAAAGTTACAACCCTAAAGAAGGAGCAAGTGTCGATCATAGATTGATGAAAAAGCTCGAGAGCGCGAAGAAAGCCAACGTCACCAGCGCCCCAGCAGTCAACGCTGGCGTACCCGGAAAGCCGCAAGGAAGGCCGCGCTGTGAGGACCTACAATATCGGGGCGGCGCAGCAGTCTTAACCAGATTTTTGAAGCAACTAACCGATGTTCTCCAACGAGGGGCTGCTACCCGGCGGCCTCCCTACCAGTCAAGGCATAGTGAGCTGGATCACAGCCCGGTGTTTCTAAGTATCCGTGAACTGTTTGGAAAGCAGAGACTACATTCCAACGAAATGGGCCATGGCTAATATCTACTATTCCTATGCGAATAACCGTCTGGGCGCTCTTCGCGCAGTCTTGTCACCGGAAGCAGGCAGATGCCTTCTGGATACACTTTCCAAACGGTATGCCGGACTGGAATTTCCGACAGGCAACGGCTCGCGGCGTGATTTTGCTTTATTGCGCTTATTTGAAGGAGAAGCTAGCAAGGAGTATCGACCTGGTTTCTATTTGTTTGATGACGACCTCGGCCCTGTAGATGCGGCTCTCAAACACCTAACGAGCCTGGGGGGCGAAAATCATGACGCAGGCCCACGTGGCGGGAAAGCCACCCCCCGGCGAAAGCCTAAACTCGCGGGAGATTGTCTTACTTAGATGAGACTGTCGAAATAACCTATTATCTCAGCGGTGTTAGACGCTGATTGACCTAAAGGAGAGCGAGAAATCATAGCTGCACGGTGCTGTGGGCAGAGTGGCCGGATGGAAGCGCCGTCTTTATTGACACGCTTCGCTCGCGTCGGTGGGCTGGGCTTTCGATGGTTTGGAGTAGCTTGACGATTTCCTGCGCTGCAATGTGCTGGTAATCCGGTGTGAGCAGGCCGAAGGTTTCTAGCTCGTCGTACTTGCGCGTGATGCCGCTCGATTGCGTTCCGTTTAGTGGCCAGTAGCTCCAGCTCAAATTGTTGTTACGCAGGTATTCAACAAACCACCGGAACCATTGCGCATCGGCACCGCAGTCCAGGGTTTGACATGTGCCGAATTCTCCGACCCAGAGCGGCACGCCCGGCTCGGTGCGCAGCAAATAACCTGCACGCGCATCGTATATTTGCATCAACTCCTCGTAGTTCTTAAAGGTCTGGTCGGCAGGTGCGTAGGTGTGCGGCGAATAAACCACACGATTCTGAATTTTCAGTGTGAGGGGCAATTTTCCAAACGCCGTGAAGTCCGTAGAATAGGCCGGGCCTTCGACCATCACCAGCAAGTTCGGATTTACGGAAAGCACTGCATCTCCGCCTCGTTCCGCCGCCGAGTGCCAGTCCAGCCTTGGATCCTCTCCTCCCCACTGTGCTCCGTTGCGCAGTTCGTTGCGCAGATCGGCACCCACGACCCAGGGCTGATTCTTGTAACGCCGAACGATGGTCTCCCAATCCACCAGCCACTTCTCCTCGGGATACTCCTCGTTGTACCAGAGTCCGTTTCCGTCCTCATCTTTGCAGCACCAGTCTGCGCGGCTCACGTGATTATCAAGGATGACCATAATTTGGGCACGCGCCAGTGCCGCAATTACGGCGTCCATGACGTCTAGTGCGTGCTTGCCGCGAAACTGCGGATTTGCTTTTACGGCGTAATCTGCGACAAGCGGATTGTGCTCGAGTGTCTCATTCGCCCACGGGAGCCTCACCGAATTAACCCCAATTGCGTGGATCTCCCTGATGATCGTGGCAAGTGGGGCGTGGTCCAGCCCGCCGGCTACATATTCTTTTTGGTCGAATCCGTACCAGTTGACGGAAGTGAGGCGTACCACATGCGCTGCTGAATCCAGTATCTCGTGGCCGCTTGTATGAAGCGGCGGGCGAATCTGTTGCTGTGCCAACACGGTCAGCGGCACTAGCAGCAGCAACGCCATGACGAGCAAGCGCGCAACTCGAATAGGGCTGGGTAACATTCTCTCAGCGCCGTCGTCTTGAGTAGCCATTCCCATTGAGGCGGTCATCTATGATCCCCAAATGAAGGAAAAAGATGAGGACATCGCGCATCCAGGATGGTATCAAAACTCCAAAAAACACCTAATTTTGGCCCAATTCAGTATTTCGCCATGGACACCCTTGAGGGTTGTATAAACGGCCTCTTGCGCAGTGGTCAATCGCAGGGGGGGTATGCGTCTACGACGGCAAAAAGGGACCACCCCCCTGCATTTGCCGCTTTTCCTTCGCCCATTACGTTTTGCAACGTGGCGTTGTGTCGTGTCGTTGACTTGCCCCAGCTCGCAACCTAATATTCTCGCCAAATGCCAGAGTCCCAGTCGCTCATCGGGCAGACCATTTCGCACTATCGCATCCTGGAAAAGCTGGGCGGTGGCGGCATGGGTGTTGTGTACAAGGCCGAAGACACACGCCTGCGCCGCAACGTGGCGCTGAAATTCCTGCCGGACAAAGTGGCGAGCGACCCGCAGGCACTGGCGCGGTTTCAGAGAGAAGCGCAGGCCGCCTCAGCGCTGAACCATCCGAACATCTGCACGATCCACGATATTGGTGAGGAAAGTGGCAAAGCCTTCATCGCTATGGAATTTCTGGAGGGCAAAACCCTAAAGCACATGGTCGCTGTTCGGCCCTTGGAGTTGGAGGTGCTCCTTGATATAGCGATTGGCGTGGCCGACGGGCTGCATGCTGCTCACTCGAAGGGTATAGTTCATAGAGACATCAAACCAGCAAACATTTTCATCACCGAACGGGGCCACTCCAAGATTCTCGACTTTGGATTGGCCAAACTCGTCTCTCGCGGACGCGACGCTAGCGAAGTCTCCCAGGCGCCTGTGGAGGAGGCTGTGTCTATCATCGGCGTGATAAGCGGTACTCCGTCGTATATGTCGCCCGAACAGATTCGCGGCGATGATCTCGACGGCCGAAGCGATGTTTTCTCCCTCGGTCTGCTCCTCTACGAAATGGCTACGGGACAGAAAGCCTTCACGGGCAGCACCGGAGGCATCATTATCGAAGCCATTCTCAGCCGCAACCCAACGCCTGTGCGCACGGTGAATCCCGGAATTCCTGTCGAGCTCGAAGCCATCATCAACAAGGCTCTAGAGAAGGACCGTAACCTTCGTTACCAGCACGCTTCCGACATTCGCGCAGACCTACAACGGTTGAAACGCGATACGGATTCCAATCGCTCCGCGGCAGCCACAGTGGCAAGCGGAGTCGTCGCGCAGGCGTCGGGGGAAAGTGGAACGGGCGAGACACGTCCAAACTGGCTACGTCGTCGCTGGGGGGTGGCGCTTGCTGCGACGGCTCTCGTTGGCGCAGCGGCGGTTTTGTTTGTGGTCGATATCGGCGGATTACGCAGCAAGCTCCTGCACCCTGCTGCCACTACTGTGGCGCAACCCCAGATTCGCTCGCTTGCCGTGCTGCCACTGACGAACCTGTCGGGCGATCCGGCACAGGAATATTTGGCAGATGGAATTACAGAGGAATTGATTTCAGGGCTCTACCGCCTTAGTGGCCTAAAAGTCACTCCGCGAACCTCGGTGATGCAATACAAGGGAGAAGAAAAGAAAACGCTGTCGCAGATTGGCCGCGAACTTAATGTCGATGCAGTTTTGGAGGGTTCAGTACGCCGCTCAGGAAACCGTGTCCGCATTGAAGTGCACATGGTATACGCGCCCACGGAACAAACCTTGATGACCGAGACTTTTGATCGAGATTTGGGAGACGTTTTGAAGTTGCAGGGCGACGTGGCCGCTGCCATTACAAAGCAGATCGGCCGGAGGCTAACCGAGGAACAACGCATGCGTCTCAATTCAGCACGGCGAGTGAATAGTGAGGCAATGGAAGAATACCTGAAGGCGGTCCAGCTTGATTGGAGCATTCAGCAACAGAACAAGCAGGCTCAGGATTACCTACGACAAGTAATCCGCAAAGACCCCAACTTTGTAGAAGCATATGTTGCGCTCGCCGGGACTCAGGAAGAATTGGCGGAGCAGCGCTGGGTACCTCCTGAGGAAGCTTATGGTTCAGCCGGACGACTTCTCCGCAAAGCCTTGGAACTGGACGATAGGAACTGCTGGCTCTACATTACGCTTGCCGACTTAGATTGGCGATACGAATGGAATTGGAAGAACGCTGAAAAGGAAATTCGAACCGCAATTCAGGTCTGCCCGAACGAAGATTTTCCTCATTGGCAGCTTGGAATTCATTTGGCATGGGCTGGCCGCAGAGACGAAGCTCTGGCGGAGATTCCAAAGTTTCGTGAACTCGAACTCGACCCCACCTTCTCTGAGCCTCTCGACCTCGAAGCTCTCGTCAACTATCATCTTCGCAATTATAAACGGCTTGCTGAGGTCTGCCGAAAATATGTCATCTCGGAACCAGACAACTGGCTAGCATATTATTTGCTGGGCGTTGGCCTCGAAGGTTCCGAGAAAACCGTCGAAGCGATTCCGCAGTATCAGAAAGCGGTAGAGTTATCGCAGAACAACTCAGATGCGGTTGCTTCCTTAGCGTATGCCTACGCGACTACGGGGAAACGGGCACAGGCGCAGAAGATACTTGACGATTTCTTGCAACAGTCAGGAACCGGATACGTTTCGCCCTATATGATTGCAGTGGTTTATGCTGGCCTTGGAAACAAGGACAAGGCATTCGAGTATTTGGGAAAGGCATACAAGGAGAGATCTTCCGACCTACCGTACTTTTTGAGGGCCGACCTCAGAATGGACAGCCTGCGCTCGGATCCACGCTTCCAAGACCTCATACGCCGCATGGATTTCCCGCCATCCCCATCCTGAAGCAAGCCAAGGCCGAGTACGCCAAACTGCAATAGGTGCCAGCCTCCGCTTCAGGTGGCGATGCCTAATTCCGTTGCAGGCCCAACACTATCTTCGCCAGCGTAGCGACTTTCACCTTCTTCCGATTTAGAACAGCGCGAATCGTTTTGCGATCTAGTCCTGTATCTTTGGTTGTCTGCCGCAACCCGCGTGCGGAAATCTCTGCGATCAGCGTTTGATTCGCGGCCGCTCGGCCACAGCCATAGTGAATACACATATCATCGATGTTCTCGATGAAATCGCTTTTTCCCTGCTCATAGCGCGATACTTCTTTCCCAATGCTTTGTTGCAGCCCACCGCGGATGGTTATTCGGCGTAACAATCCACGCGTGTGCTCTTTGCATTTCTGACCGTCCGGCCCCAGTGATTTGATTTCAGGATGCTTTAGATAGCCGCACAGTATGTCGCCCAGAGTAATGACATCTGCGCGCGAAAGCTCGTCCAGGCGATGGTTTTGCCCGTCACGCGTGTTGATGCAAAGAGAATGTGCCCAGCTTTTGCGGTCCTTGCTGAAAGGGGTGAGCAAGGTGAGCTTTAGATTTTCGCGGGTTCGGGGGTGCAAAACAAATCCAAACGGGCTGGCTTTGCCTTTCAACTGGTCGAGGTAGTGAGGCGTTGACATCCTCATTTTCATCATGGCCGGTAAATGGATCCATGATGGCTGGTCGGCGAGATCGGTACCAGTCTCGGCATTAATGGCGTGTCCCGCGACCATCAGGATTTTGGAATCCGGCTCAATAATCTGCTTGAATTCGAGAGCGAGGAGAAAGCGCCACAATTCCCACCACCATTTTGGCAGGTCGTTCTCGCGTTCCTCGCTCGGAGCACAAAAAATCAATCCGTGCGCTTTGGGGTCAACGACAGTGACGCAACTGCGATGATTGCAAAATGATTCGCCACACTTCGTTGTGTAAAGCGCATAGCGCTTGGCCGCGATAGAGAAGCCAAATAATTGCTGTTGATCACCATCCTTGTTGTAATTTTCATCCGTGAGCCGCAAAAGGTGCGGCACAAGGTCGCGATTATAGGGAGAGAGCGAATCGAATCGGTTCAATATCGTCTCGACTTCGCTCCACGACAGAGCTTTAGGCGGGAGAGCACCATCGGGCATCTCAACTGACCCGCCCGTCTTGCTGGCGACAATCGTCAGAGCGTCGGTGTCACAGCAAAGGTATGTACCACCGGCATCTCGCACACAGCGCTCTATCATTGCCAGAAGTAGGCGTCCGCCCGCCGTAATCAGAGCACCGAGAAGCGGAAAGTAAAAGCTGCCCGGCTGCTCGATAGTATCCGGAGCCGGACGTTCGAAAACACGTTCGCCGGAATACACTGTAATTGTGGGGCGCTTGCGCGGGTCAACCTTTACGGGGTTCAGTTCCAAGTAAGTTCCATAGGATGTGCTGTTCGCCAGAATCTTGAGGAAGTGCTCCAGTCTGTCATCAGCCTTATTCTGTTTCCGGTATTCGACCACCCGCGTGAAAAAATCCTCTCTTCTGGGGTCAACTGAAATAGCACCGCGCAGCTTAATTGGCCTCAGACTGCGCTGTTTTCCATGCGGAACGACGCGAAAAGCCTGTTGAATATTGGGTACGCGGTTGCTCAATAGCACGCTGGCGATTAGATCAGGTCCGGCAACCCACATTGGCTGCTTCCAGTGCAATGCGTTGAGGCCGATATTGCAGGTACCAGATTTCTCGTCATAGACGGACCGGACAGGCAAAATATCGCCATCTGGCTCGATTCGCGCATAGAAGTTGAACTGCTTCCAAGAATCAGGCAGGAACAAGCTATCTAAATTGATGGATGACAGCAGCGCTTGTACGTCCTCTGTCGCATCCTCAGTGGTAAGCCCCGCCGCTGTCAGTGTGTCCCAAACGCCGAGCAGGGCGTCAACACTTGGGTACTCGCTTGTCAGATCGACAGGCACGACGGGGACCGGCCACCTTCGAATGCGGCATTCGGCTCGTCCGCCGTAATAGGCAGCCATCGCGATTCCGTGAATCCTAGGCGGGATGTGCTTGAACTTGCGCATCGGCTCCACGATTCCCATCGTCCGAAGATAGGCTTTGCCAATAGACGCAGGGCTATAGGCATGGTCAGGCCGCAGCGAAATTGGATGTAGTTCATACTCACGTTTGAGTGCATTGAGCAATCCAAGCGTGGCGCGCACGTCCTGACGGGCATAGTCGATCTCCTCCTCGGTGACAAGCCCGGTCGGCTCATGCTCCATCTTTTCTGGTTTGGAACCGAACGCCTGAATTGCGTCCGCCAACGAGTAGCTGTTATCCGTCAACGCAAACGCGAGGGTGTGCAAATCCAAAAAACGGCCCCGACGCCATCTTTCCTGTTCGTCTTTTCGGTGCACAGCGGTCAATTCGATCTTCTCTGCCACACCATTCAGCGGCGAAATGCGAATCGACGGACGATGGATATTTTTAAGCCGCCTCTCGCTCAGCTCGCTGAGCACCAAAGAGAAGCCGCCATTGCGTGCAGCGGTCCAGCGCGTGCGAATACGTGAGATGTCAAAGGACAGGTTAAAGCCGACGACCAATGCCCCAGCACGGACCGATTCCCAGAACACCTTCTCCACAAAATCTGCTCGTGAGAAGACAAGCAACTTCGCGTTAGCGCCGTCCGAAAGATGGTCCGCAAGGTGCTTCCGTTTATAGGCGAGAATTGTCTGAATGTCCTTGGCAGGCAGCCCATCGCGGTAGAAGATTCCTTCTTGGACGGCAACGTATTCGGTCCCTTCTAGCTGGCAGAAGCGCCAGACACCGAAATTAAGCGTCTGCTCAAGGTCGAGTGCGGTCTCCGTATCCCACACCAGAGCGTACGCCGGCCACAGGTTGGCCGGACGCTTCCACTTCCGCGATTGTGTGCCCTCGCTCCGGTCTCTCTCGTGACTTCGGCGTCGCGTAGCATCTCGTCATGCACAAGCGCGTTACAGTTCAGGCAGACAAACACAGTTAGATCCGGATCATGGTTCCGCCCCAATACATGGTGTTTTAGGAGGTGTCTACGGGGGACGCGGCGAAGGGCTACGGGTTCCGCATGCCCACAGTAGATGCAAGTAGGCCGCTCGGCACCCAGTCTTTCGCGCAGCTCGGCTTCCCGCCGTGCCGCACGGGCCGGATTTCGGGGGCGCCTCATCAGGGTTTCTCGCCATCTCAGCCAAGCTGGTAATCTGCGTTCTCTCCGCCAAGTGTCATCACGTCATCTCCCACAGCCGCTTGCCGACGATGTACCGGCAATCACGGCAGGCGTTGTAGGCGTCGAAGTTGTTCCTGTAGTATTCGTATTCCGCGCGCGAGTGCTTGTGGGTGTACAGAATCTGACAGAGTCGGCACTTGCCTCTCTTTGCGGGCTTCAGCGGGATCTGATCCGCTAGGAACATCTCTTCTTGCTTGGCCATGGTCAGTGATCCTTCCTTGCGAACCTTTCGAGCGCATCACGGTGCACCATGCGGCGCGAGCCTATGGTTCTGTACCCGCATCGTCCGCAGAGCGCGCAGGTCGGGCGCACTCCGCAGACGAAGCAGACATCGCGCTCGACTACGATCAAACGACCGCGATGTACTTCTTTCCCATGTACTCCTTCACTTGGACCTTGACCGGGCCCTTCCATTTCTTCTCCGAGCCGCCAAACCTCTTATGAAGTCTGGAATAATTGCCGCTGGAGTACTTTACGGTCAACGAATACATCGAACCGTTTACCTTCACGTCGAGAATAATGCCCTCGCCGAATTGTGAATTGCTGGCGCGCATCGTTCCCGACAGATTGACTGTGCCCTTGCCCGACTTGCCGAACACTTCCGGTGTCAGCCACGGGTGGTAGTCAGTACTGCCGTTGTCGTTCTCTGGCTTTCGAATTAACTGCATGGTTATATCTCCTTTGTTCGCCTAAGATGAACCTATACGGATCGCCCAGACGTTCAAAATCGTGCTGGGCCTATTTCTCCAGTCCCTGGCCGCGGTTTTGTCGATAGAGCCCATCCAGCTTGACCAAGCCCGCGTCGGCTAACACGCCGAGTCGGTCGGGGTCAGTGAGCAACTCAACGCCCGCCACACGCTTCCCAACGAAAGGCTTGAGCCATTCGAAATTGCCAGTCCGGAGAAACCGACCAACTGCAATCAAATGCTCCGAGGCAAGATGCGCCTGTTTCGATGAGTAAACCGTAACGGGCTCGTAGCCATCGAACCCAAGCACGTTCAAATCGCGCCGAAGCGTGTCGGCGGACGTCGCTACGTAATGTCCAGTAGGACCACGCTTGAGTTGCTTTCCAATGAGGTTCAGCACTGTCCGTGGTCTGGTGTGCTCAAGACGCGCGGCCTGTGAGAGCGATTCGCCACGGCGCATCCGTGCAAGCACGGCTAGCACGCGCTGGCGTGTGAGTTGATGTCTGGTAAGAGCTTGGCGATTGCCTGTTCGCCCAGCGTGGGATATGCTCAAGTTGGTCAGTTTAGATTTCGTTTTATTGGCCCCGGTTCGCCTCGCACGGCGAGCTCGGGGCCTTCGTTTCGAAGGCATAGTTCACCCCGTGCTACCGGGTTCCCCTTTAGCTTCGGTGGGAGCAGCACGGAGGGCTCGTGGGTCACCCCTAATGAACGCCTCCAGGGCAGCAACGGGAATGATCCTTCGACGGCCCACTTTACGACTGGCGAGCTCGCGGCGGGAGACCAGGGTCGCAACCATTCGAATTGAAAGCCCGAGGCGACGAGCGGCTTCCGGTATGTTGACTGCTAGTTGTTCTTGCATCTGTGTGCCTCCTTTCAGCTGGACTGTGCGCTTGACGGACGACTATTGCAACCGTACAATGGCCCGTATTGGCAAGGTTTGGCACGAGTTTATGGGCGAAAGAGGACCAAAACCACCTAATTATGGCCTTCTGAGTGTTTGGGAGTTTGAGTTTTACAAGGCCTTCCACTTGCTCCGTGACGGATGCGCGCTGCCAGCTCCCCAGCGACCGCCCGTTTCGGGGTTGACGCGTTCAGAAGCGAGCGGATTCCTGGTAACCCTAAAGAGCATGACTGCTGAGGACTACTATCTGGCTACCCGCAAGCTGACTTGGGAATTCGACCGACGCACGAACCTGGAAAAGCCACCAATCTCAGTGGACCTTGAGTGGGCTGATTCCCAACGGAATGAAGAAATCATTTGGCTCGAACGCCTGTTGAAACCGCCGCGACCCAAGGCTGAGGCCGCTGGCAAGAAGATTTGGAGAGACTTGTTGCGCGCCACTACTTATGCCGACGTCCGAAAAGTTTGCGGGCGCTGGTCTCGGCTCCCTGCTGTCAGGGGAGCGGGTCTAACTCCATTTCCAGACCACGTCAGGACGAACGCTGCGCAGTTCCTCGCTATGAAAAGAAATAAGAGATTTCCGAAGTCGAGTTTTGGCGACGATTCTCGGATTGAGTATCTAGCGCGAGGTATGGCGGGAATCATGGTAAGCCGAAGCCCAATGACCGGAATCGAGCGGCTCCGCAACATGAAACACTCGCCTGGTGGGCCTTTCTGGACCGAGTGTGAAGGGAACCAATCGTTGCCCCGCGATCGACAGTATTGCAGCTGTTGGCGCTGTCGCATAAGCCGGGGAAATAAACTTACGAAGACCATGCAAACAGCCTACGACGACGGGTTTAGGGTATTAATGCAAATTGCAGCCGAAACAAGAGCACCAAAAGAATGGAAGAATCGATTGTTACGCTGGTTTTCTAGGAAAGCCTAAACGAAACGGGCCTGTCGCCTGTTACGAGCAGACGACAAGCCCTAACCCCACAGGAGGACTAGCTCCCATGGCAGCTACGCAGAACGTATCTCAATATTCCGACGACCGCAATTTCCGAACTGTCATTTCACCGCGAGCCGGAGTTGTAACTCTATTCGGTTACGGAATACGAGTCCAAGTCGAACGCGGTCACCTCATCTTGGAAGATAGAATTGCGCAGAATCGTCGTTATGGGCGATTTCCCCGAGTTAGCCACGGGCTGAAACGTCTCGTTCTAGTCGGTTCTGACGGGATGGTCTCGCTTGCGGCGCTGCTCTGGCTATCCAACCAAGACATTTCCCTCTCAATGCTTGAACGCGACGGCTCAGTACTGGCTACCACGGGTCCTGTTCGCTCATCTGACGCGCGCCTCAGAAGGGCGCAAGCGCTGGCCGAAAGTACAGGTGCTGCACTTCAACTCGCAATTCGTTTGATTGGTGAAAAGCTCTCGGGTCAAGAGAAGGTGGCGCGGGAAAGATTACAAAGCACTTCCATTGCCGACGATATCGCGAAACTCCGAAGTAACCTCCGGTCAGTTGATCAGCTCGAAACTGTACTTTCCATCGAAGCTAATGCAGCGCTCGCCTACTGGTCAGCCTGGTCAAACTTGCCGATTCAATATCCGCGAACAGACATCAGACGTGTTCCTGACCACTGGCAAGTTTTCGGCGCGCGTGTTTCTCCGCTGACAGGCTCTCCTCGGCTCGCAGTAAATCCACCAAACTCTGCTTTGAACTTCTTGTACGCCATCTTGGAATCTGAGGCGCGGTTAGCGGCTGCCGAACTGGGTCTTGATCCAGGATTAGGCGTTCTCCATAAAGACACGCCGAGTCGTGACAGCTTCGCGTGTGACCTCATGGAGCCCGTTCGCCCCTTGGTCGATGCGTATGTTTTTGACTGGCTTAATCGCGGTCCTCTGCGGAGAAATTGGTTCTTCGAAGAAGCAAATGGGAATTGCCGGTTGATGAGCGAGTTCGTCGTCGAGCTTTCACACACCGCATTAATCTGGCGCAAAGCCGTCTCACCTTACGCTGAGGAAGCTGCCAAGATTTTTTGGCAAGGAAGAACAAGACGATCACCATTCAATCCCCTGCCCACAAGGCTGACACAATCGATGCGCAGGCGTATGGAGCGCACCGCACCCACTTCCACCGCTCCAGTCCTACCTGAGACGCGGCCTCGTTGTGGGGTCTGTGGGGGAACCGTTACGACCGGTTCGCGTTACTGCGTGAACTGCGTTCCCATCGTGAATCGTGAAAACCTTCTGGAGCAAGCGAAGCTAGGCCGCATTGCCACCCATAGTGCGACCGCCGAAGCCCGTCGGTCAACCACTCAAAGAAAGCAGTTCAACGCTATACGGAAATGGAATCCTTCAGAGCTCCCGAGCTGGCTGAACGAGAAGGCTTATAGAAGCGAGATCCTGCCTCGCCTTTCTAAGTTCACAGTCAAGGAAATTCGGGTGGCGCTCGATGTGTCTCACCCTTACGCCACCAACATTCGGCGCGGTACCGTCATTCCTCACCCTAGGCACTGGCTAGTTCTTTCCAAGCTGGTCGGCCTTACCGTTAATTCTTAGCTCATCGGCCATTGGCTCGTTTTGATTTTCAGCCAGTTCTGTTTTCCAGCAACGTCCCGCCCGTATCCCCGCTCAGTGTCAAGAGCTAGGCTCGGAACAATCTCGCGGGAAGTCCGCCGAACTAGGCGGCAAACTCTTCGCGGTCTTGAATTCAGGAGCTATAATCTGCGCACGATTGAGGATGGTCAGGCGCATGGCAAATGTGGAGCATCTAGAAATTCTGAAGAAGGGCGTTCCAACATGGAATGAGTGGAGGGAAAACCATCCCAACATTCGGCCAGATCTAGAAGAAGCGAAACTTCGCGGAGCGGACCTCACCCGAGCGAATCTGATGGGGGCAAACCTCTTCAAGGCGGACCTCAGAAAGGCGAACCTCCACCAGGCGAACCTCTACGAAGCAAACCTCAGGGACGCCAACCTCGAGGAGGCGGACCTCAACAAGGCAGACCTCAGCTTAGCGGACCTCCATCGCGCTGACCTGCGGGCAGAGTTTAACGAAGCGAACTTTACGAGTGCGCTCCTTGAAGAGGCGAACCTTAGGGGAGCGCATCTCTTCAGGGCGGACCTCACTGACGCGGTTCTCAGGGGGACGGACCTCAGCGGAGCGGACCTCAACGGAGCGGTGCTGATGGGGGCAGACCTCAGCGGGGCAATTCTCAAGGATTTAGCAATGGGATGGACCGTAGTCGCAGACATCGATCTCAGCACCGTGAAAGAGCTGAAAACGGTTCAGCATAAAGCGCCATCGACTATCGGAATTGATACGGTCTATAGGTCGCAAGGCAAGATTCCTGAAGTTTTTTTGCGTGGGGCGGGCGTTCCCGAGGAGTTCATCACCTACATGAGGTCGCTGGTTGCGAATCCCATCGAGTTCTATTCATGCTTCATCAGCTATTCCAGCAATGACCAGCATTTCGCTGAACGTCTTTACGCCGATCTGCAAGCTAAGAATGTGCGGTGTTGGTTTGCGCCGGAGGACATGAAGATTGGGGACCGAATCCGACCGCGCATTGATGAAGCGATTTGCGTCCATGACAAGCTGCTGCTGGTTTTGACAGGGAACTCTATGAAGAGTCCGTGGGTAGAAAAGGAAGTCGAGACAGCGTTCGAGAAGGAACGGAAGCAGGGACGAACAGTGTTGTTTCCGATCCGGCTAGATGATGCTGTGATGGATGCTGAAGAAGCGTGGGCGACCGATATCCG
>Ga0306920_100003869_pt1 | contig 19120 bp, 25 predicted proteins | sample flu12Cox44000170_FD_204666 | JGI IMG/M metagenome (GOLD analysis project Ga0306920, IMG submission 204666) | Lab enrichment of tropical soil microbial communities from Luquillo Experimental Forest, Puerto Rico - flux4day.12C.oxic.44.000.170 (v2)... | ecosystem: Environmental > Terrestrial >... | reverse complement strand
TCGGGTCGTGCAACGGGCGTGCAAACGAATCCCGAGGACAGCCAGCTATCCTATTGAAAAGAATGGCGGAGACGACGGGACTCGAACCCGCGGCCTCTGCCGTGACGGGGCAGTATCGAGCGGTAAGTGATTGAAACTAGGCGGCACGGATGGCTAAGAAAACCGCCCAAAGTAGAGGTTGGGAGCTCTTATCAGACCCCAGATGGGCCTAAAATTCCGCGCCCACGACGGAGCAGCTGTCACTGATCGAAGCAACCTACAAAGTCCCCAACGGCGTACTCTGTCTGCTTTCCGCCCTTCAGTTTCATGAGTTCACGACGCAAGCTCCTCACCAAGTTTGGATGGCCATCGATGTCAAGGCGTGGGCACCGCGGGTCACCTCTCCGGCTGTGCGTTTTGTGCGTATGTCAGGACCCGCGCTTCATTTTGGCGTGAAAGAACATGCCATCCACGGTGGAACTCTTAAGGTCTACCCAGTGGCAAAAACCGTGACCGATTGCTTCAAATTACGCACTAAGATCGGAATAGACATAGCACTTGAAGCGCTTCGAGAATGTCGGCGCCTCGACAGCCATGGACGAGCTCTGGGCAGCCGCCAAAGTCTGCCGCGTAGCGAACATCATGCGTCCGTATCTGGAGTCGCTCTAATTGCCCGACACGAAGATCAAAAACCTTCGCGCTTCGATCCGGCAAAGACTGCCTCAATCTTGCGCTAGAGCGGAACGTCGGGATACGTTTATCCTTGAAGGGCGCTCTTCTCTTTGAACTATGGACAAAGGAGCATTATCGCGCGACGCGCGATGGCGATTTTTTCGCTAAGGCGACAACTCCCCCATGCGCTTCATCCAGATCTTCCAACAGATCTCAAAGATTGGAGTCGAAGAAGATGGATTTCGCTTCGATCCGAAAACCTGAAGGCGAACGCACCAAAGAAGACGCCGACTAGTGCAGGACCGCCTTGCGTTTTCGACATTGAACTGAAGGTTTGCCGGGAGGAGTATCGGCCGCGGGCACCCGAACTCTTAGCCGCAACGAAAAACCTTTGCGAGAATGGTCTGCGCAGAGAGACGGAGGGTCCGTGTCACCACTATCGGAATTCAACGCCGTTCTGGATCGGGTTCTGGCGCTAACCGACGCGACAACAACAGAATGCGGACTTTTGCCGCCGGAGACCATAGAGCGATATCGGTGCGAAGGCAAGCTGGTCGCGCTGCATCAAGTGATCGAATTGTTCTTGGCGATTTACCGAGAGAAATTCCGTGCGAAAGGCTAACGGACATTCGGTTGCGGAGTGTCAGCCAAGCTTGGGCCTTGAGACAAGGCCGTAGCATTCGAACTCATAACAGTTCTATCACCACTGGTAAAACAAAACCCTTCGAAGGATCAAGCTGTTGCAGGAATCTGTGAGATTCCGTGTCAGCACGGTGCACCCATGTTTTCGGGCACTTGCGAATAATAGAGCGTCGTTCAAGATGCGCCGGCGCTGGTCTTTCGCATACCCCTGTAGACGCGCAAGTACGCCCGATAAGATCCCAGCTGCTCGCCAGATGCCAGCATCCGAATGATTGTCCGGTAGGTTGAGCGCCGCTCGATGATTTCGTGAATCTTTTCCACAATCTGTCGCGTACCAGGGTGGGCGGGATCGAGCACCGCAAGCTGCAGAGAGCTCTGCCTCCGTTACTGGCGAATGCCATGCCTCCGTCGCCCGCAACGTCCGTTCCCCAGCTTGCGGAAACCGACTCTGGAGGAAGCCGACTTAGACTGTCGTGTCATAGAGCAGTTTCGCGGCGCGATGCCTTCCGCTGCCAAGTAAATCGAGATCAGAATCAGCACGGGGCTTTTGAGCGCATGCCGATGTTTGTCAGGTTTGAGGCGCCTCAGAGTGGCTTGAAACTCAGAACTCAAGATCGACCCCACCAGGCACGGTGCCGCGTTGCGACAGCAACCAATCGGTGTAGTCGTCGGCCACTGCGATATTGGCCAGCCCCGCATGGGCCCTCAGAGAGTGGCGGCACCTAGTAGGAGTTACAGTTTCTGCCAGTCCCGTTACCAGTTACACTAATTGGGCTTTTTCGTAAATTCAGTGTTATGTATGCGGCTAGGCTCAAATCGGAACTCTTTATTGCGTTTGAAGAAGCGACGGCATTTACGCGCCGAGCACTCAACATGTTTCGCGCAAGAGCACGGCACGATAGCGAGATCTCGCTGCAGCTATTATTAACAAGCTCTCCCGATCCAATTGTTCTGATTGATGGTGCGCACCGCTTTGTCGACGCGAATACGAAAGCTTTGGACCTATTCGGAATTTCTAAATCGAACGTGATGAAATTCACCCTCGATACGTTTCTTTCATATAAAGCGATCGCAAAGTGTGATCGGTATCGTTCAGCTTTCGTAAAGCGACCGGAGAAGCATGGTAAATGCGAGATCAGGCGTCTGGACGGAAGTTTGCGATCCGCAGAGTACATCTACATTCCGAATTTTGTCCGACTCCGTCATTTATTGAGATTCCGTAACGTTGGCCCGCAGGTTAGCTCACCGGCCCCGTCGGAACTGTGAAAAAATCCCGAAGTGAAAGTACGGTCGATCAGTCCGCCCGCCCAGAGTTGCCCCTAAAGACCATTGCCAGCCCGTAGGCGAATAAAACGCAAACAAACGAGCTTAGGGGACTTGCCGGGCGGAAACAAGGCTTAGGGCCGCTTCTGAGCGAAAAGGGCCATGCGAGAATGGAGTGTTCCACCGCGGATGTGCCGACGGGGGCGCTCCAATTACCAAAGGAACTGAGGGTGCGAAGAGGAAGCGGGGAACACTTCACGCGCGTTGTGCGATCGGCAACTTGAATAATCGACCCTCAGACCCAAGCTTCCTTTAGGCCCCGCTGCCGATTCGAAGGGTGGTACCCGTGGGTGTTTACCCCCTGGCCGAGACCCAAAAAACAAAAGCCGGCCAACTTCGACCAGGTGGCCTGCAGAGACGCGAACTGGCAACCTGTTCAATCCCCGTTCGAATTAACCTATAATAATCAGTCACTTACGGGTGACTACTGGTTACGCTAACCTACGTCATCGCGTTCCATTCGCCCCACGGCTTGCCGCAATCCTCGTCCGTCCGATTCTAGTATTGAAATTCACATCCGCTTTGCATAATATTCCCGCCAAGAAAGAATGCACGTACCGCGCCGTGCCACTTCCTTTCTACTACCGCCGCGTCGACCGACGCCGACAGCTGTTGACGGCTCTTGGGATCGCTTTGGTGTGCGCGATTGCACTCCCGCTGCTTATCCTCCTCATCCACATCTCCTTCTTCTATTGAGGGCTATCACGTTAGTTCATCCAAGTGAACTGTCTGTCGCCAGGACAGTACGGCGTACGGGGCGTGGAAGGCGATGTGGGCGGGGTTCGTAGGTCGAACGCCCAGCGCTCTTTTTCTGTCACTGTTTCAAGTAACGAAGCGCAACACATCCTGATTTTAAAATCTGTGACTCAACCAGCTTTAGCTGCAATTTCTCCTGTAGGCTAACGCCTTCTAACAACCGTCTCCCTTCCCCAGCAACGATTGGCTGAACGACAAAACGATATTCATCCACTAAACCGAGCCCTATAAGTTGTGAAGGGATATCTACACCGCCGACTAAAATATTTTTGCCTTGTTCTTGTTTCAATTTAACTATTTCATCCCGAAGATTCGTCCGAACAATTCGCGTTTTCCCTTCGGCGCTCTCTAATGATCGCGAGAAAACAACTGCGTCGATGGAGTCAAACGTGCGAGCAAATTCGTTCTCTGCTTTTGTCTCAGACTGGTTTTTCGCGATATCAGGCCAATACGGAACCATCAATTGATAGGTTTTACGTCCGTAGACGAGCAGGTCGACCTCTCCCAGCAGCTGCGTATAGTGCTCAAGTAGTTCTTCATCGGCCATCCCTTTGGTGTGGTCGCAGCAGCCATCCAGGGTAACGTTGATTGCGTAGATTACATTTCTCATTTGATTTCCCTTTCGTTGTTCTGCCGCGTACTCTAGCTTTGTTTCGGCTGTTCCGCTAACGGGAAAGTAGCGCTATATATCGGAAAAGGGTCAACTATTGTTTGCCATAGTTCATCGTATGCTCGACTGGAACCTCCGCCAACCGCTCAACCCGGCGAAGAAGCACTTAATCACAACACTTCGTGATGAGCTTCGACAGCCTGACCAGCAGCCCTTGCGCTTGACCATACCAAGAGAAGAAAGACTAGCCAGAGTTGCAGATGCTCTGCTCGATGATGTTGGGAATGACCGCACGCTGGATGCTTGGGCGCATGTTGCCGAAATGGCCCGCCGTACTTTCATGCGTGCGTTTTCGGCCCAGGTTGGGATGTCATTTGGCCGTTGGCGACAGCAGGCGCGGTTGTTTGCTGCCCTAGAGATGCTCGCACAAGGAAATCTGTCACCGAGGTCGCTATGGCAGTCGGTTACGACAGCGTCAGTGCGTTCATTGAAATGTTTCGGACGATGCTGGGAACCACACCACAGACATACTTTCGAGGTGGCGTTCGTGGCCAGGCGGTACACCCGCGAGCGCAGGAATTAGCCCGAAGCCAGTGTTCAAGAAAATGAGCGGCGGAAACAGTTAGATGTCCCGACTTCAGTGGTCAGAAGAGCGGAGTGGTGGCGGAACTTAGAGTACGCGAAAAAGTGTAAGTGAGCTGCTAGTGTTCCGGCGTTGCAGCTTCCTTTGGGTAGTTGAAGAAGAGCTGATTGCCGTCGGGATCGCTGACCACCAAAAGCCGGTAGCCCCAGTTTCCCTCTTTAACCGGAATGCCCTTGGCCTCAAATTCCGCGCGCAGCGCATCCAACGCGGCGATCTGGACCTCGTGCGTCTCCGGATCAACGTTCAGGGAAATGAACATTAGCCCCGTGCCAATCTTCTCCGGCCGGAATGCGCCGGAAGGATTCCCGCTAAAAAGCTGCGTGTCGGCCAGGATCAGCGCGCAGCCCTGCCGATCGACCTGCGCGACGCACGCTTTGCCGTCCTCGTCAAAGCTCCAAGAGCTTGTGAAGCCGAGTCGGTCAACGTAAAAGCGCAACGACGCCTCAACGTCGCTAACGTGGAGCACCGGACGTGCGAACCAATCTGTCATATTCCTTCTCACCTCTCGAATGGTTTGGAGGGGTTTCCCGAAGAGCTTTGCGGAGCAGAGGTATGAGCTTCCTCCGAAAAGCCAAACGAAAACGGTGCCACCGGCCAGGATATGGAAGCTCTAAATACACACCGGACCATCCGGCAGCCGCTTTGGCTCGTCGTACATTACTCGCAATCGATCGGACAAGCACGACAACAATATTGGGGCGTAGTTGCCGAAGCCTCCGCGCCAAGCGCGCTTCGCCAGCAGCGCAGATATGGCGGCGCAAACGGCGGTCCATTCGGTCCACAGGTGTTCCGCACAGGTCCACCAGATAACAGCCCAGCGCGCGAAACGCTTCAAGGAAATCATCATCTGCCGACCGCAGGGACGGTAAGGCAGCCTCGAATGTGTCACGAATCGCTCGATACAAACCCGAATCTGCCTGATAGAAGAAACGGCCAGAAGCGGGAGGGGCTTCGCCAACGAATAAAATTCGCACCCGTCGGGGCCGGAATTGGCGACGAACCTGCTCTCTAGCATGCAAGGTTGTTGTGCGCTTACGCCCTTGCAGTCGGAAGTCGCTTCGGGCTTTCCGTGGTTGCCGGTTACGAGTCATCTTAGACTGTGGATCGTCGCAAGCGCTCCTCAAAGTACTCCTTCCAACTGTCTGGCAGCGCGTCAATGGAAAGTGCCCGCCTCGCTGAGGCAAGGTCCGCAGCGCCATATTTTTTTGTAACATACAAACGAGTGATTTCGGAGACGGGCACAGAGTCTCGATCACGATCGACCAAGGTGAATTGGTCTTCGCCAGCGACAGAGCCTTCACGCTTGACAGCAACATAGAAACCGGTGCGAGCGCTCAGGAGGAAGCGCTTGACCATTTCATCGGATTCAAATCTGATCCCGAGCTTATAACAGGGAAGCCGAGGCTGGGTTACAACGACCTCGGCGGAACCGATGGAAAGCTTGCCACCGACAAAGACCGTATTTTCCAACAAGCCGTCAGTTGTAAAACTCTCCCCGAATGCTCCCATCGGCCAGAGGGTGACCTGGCAATTCCGCTCTCCAATAGTCATAGTGAGCCAGTGGATAGCAGTAAACTGCCTTAGCTTCGCCGCCGTGTATAGTGAGATCAGCCTGTCGGTCTCCCTCCAAATTCAACCTCCGAAGAGTGACACCACCCTTGACTGGCTGCTTGTAGATACCGGTCGTTACAGTCCGACCGTGCCACTCCACCTCGCGTGGAAGACCGCAATTGACCGACACCAACCTCATTTGCTGTAACTCCGATCAGATTCCGTCAGATCATTTGCGCAGAGTCAAACTCCACTCCCTACCGCTTCTGGGCAGCCTTTTTGGAGTCGCTCGGAGAGACCTTCTCCTCGTAGAAACGATGCATATTCGCAGCGATTTCGTGGAGACAGTCTTCTACGGCGAAATGGCCGGAATCGAGCCGATGCATCTCTGCGCTCGGAAGATCTTTGAGGTATGCCTCGCCCCCCTCCCGCGTGAAGAAGATGTCCTCCTGTCCCCAGAAAATTACCGTTTTCGGTTGGCGCTTGCGGAGAAAACTCTGCCATTGTGGGTAGAGTTCAACGTTTGTACGGTAATCGTAAAAAAGATCCATTTGTACACGACGGGCGTTGGGCCTCTCCATGAATCGAAAATCCATGTTCCAGTTATCTGGGCTGATCAACTCCGGTCGCTTGTGGCCATGAAGATACACAGCCTTGATGGTGTCAAACTCAAGCAGACCTGCAACGCCATGTTCCGTTTCAGGCGTGCGATGCTTCCAAAGTGCATTTCTCAGACCACCCCAGGCATCGGTAAAGCCAGCATCATAGGCGTTGGTGTTCTGAACAATCAGCCACTCCAGAGCCTCCGGGTGACGGCTCACGATTCTGAAGCCGACCGGGCCGCCGTAGTCCTGTACGAACAGGCCGTAACGATCAAACCCTTTTGCTTTCAGAAAATTCTCTGTAATTTCCGAAAGCCGGTCGAACGTGTAAGAGAATTTGGCAGGATCGGGCATGTCGCTGTTTCCGAACCCCGGATAGTCCGGGGAAATTACGTGAAAGCGGGTCGCGAGGGCCGGGATTAAGTGACGATACTGATGAGACGAGGCGGGAAAACCGTGGAGCAACACCAACTTGGGGTTGCCCGGCTTACCCGCCTCCCGATAAGCGATACTCAAGCCGTCTACGGGTTGTGTTCCGTACAAAACGGTTGCCAACCAGTTTTTGTTTTCGATATGCATAACTCCCCCTATGATTTCTGGATTAAAAACCAAAACGCCAAGCGGCGGTCACCATCAGCGACCTGTGAACTCTGGCTGCACGATGTCCACAGGTGCATAGTAATGGGATTCGGAAAGAAACAATCGGTTTCAGGAATGTAAGCTTGCTTACATTCGCGCTGTTACCAAGCTATTTGTAAAATTCCGAGTACTGCCTGAAGACAATGACTAGTGCAAAGCAGACCAGCAAACGACGCGGCGTTTCAGCGTTCGCAAGCGTGGGCTTATTCAAGGATCTTCCTCGATCCGTAGTGCGCGAGTTGGATGAAGCCAGTCGCGTCGAAGACGTGCCTGCGGGGCACATTTTGTTCAATCCCGGCGAAACGGGCTACGGATTGTTTGTTCTCGAAAGAGGTGCGGTACAGTTGTTTCGGACTCTGGGAACAAAAAAGCTGGTGATTCTGGATTTGAAGCCGCCCGGCGTTTTCGGCGAGATGGGATGCGTTGGCACTTGCCAGTATCACTGCACAGCGCAGGCGCAACAGCCTTCCCGGGTTCGAACGATCAAGCGAGACGAGCTCGAAACCATCTTGAAGAACTTCCCGGAAGTCGCGCGCCGTTTGCTGGATCTTGTAAGTCAGCGATTCTTTCGTGTCCTCATGGATTTGGAGGCCACGTCGTTCCGTGGTCTGATCGCGCGAACGGCACAATTGCTACTGGAACGCGCGGACGGTGACCGCGTCCAGAATATGACCCACAAAAAGATTGCGGAACAGTTGCATGTGTATCGTGAATCAGCAACGGAAGTTCTTGGGGAACTTCGGAAGGCCGGAATCATCGCCGTTGGCCGGAGGCAGATACGTATTTTGCATCGAGGACGTCTTGAGCGTGCGTCCCGCGAATAAGCCTCGCGTTATTTGGTGCTGTTCCCGCTGTCGCTTTGTGTCTCGCGATAGGTATCGCGCGCCAACAGGATCCCAAGCTGATTTAAAGCCCAGGGCAGTCGACTTTATACTCTCTTAGCCTATATATTGTGAGTGTACGCTGATGGCGTACATAAGAACGATGGAATTCATCGAGGCCCCGGCTTCCATGACGTCATGCCTGGAACAGGAGGATTTCGGAAGCTTCGCTGGGCTGACCCGCGGCGCGGCAAGGGAAGAAAAGGCGGTCTACGGGTGATCTACTTATATTACTTTCCAGGTGATCAGCAAATCTGGTTGATGACGCTCTACGACAAGGCCGAAGCTTCAGACCTGAGGCTACGCAAAGGCAGGCGTTGAAGAACGCAATTGGAATTGAGCTTCGAGCGCGTCAGGGCGAGAAGCCAGCGAAACAGAGGAAAACGCGGAGGTAGGCAATGAGCAAAAGAAAGATTTTCGATGAAATGATCGAAGGCGTCGCAGCGATGAAGAGCCATCGCGAAGAAAAAATCACACTGCGCACTTACAAAATCGAGGCGGCAACACTCCCGAGAGTGGACTCGAAGTTAATTCGGGAGACGCGTAAGAGGCTGCGCTGTTCGCGAGCCGTTTTCGCTCGCAAGCTACGGATTAACGAACGGACTCTGGAAAAGTGGGAACAGAGCCGCGCCAAACCGAATCCCCAAGCGGCAGCGCTCGTCCTTTTAGTCCGCAGATATCCCGATACACTTGAGCGGCTGGAACGGGTCGCCAAGGTTAACGACCATCCGCGCGCTGGAGAATTGATAACCCCTTGAGAAGGAATGGTAGGGACGACGGGACTCGAACCCGCGGCCTCTGCCGTGACAGGCGGTCTTTCACTCGCTGGCACACGCAGAACCAGATCTAGCGATGGACCGCGAGCAAAGGACACGATCGTTCTTAGATGAGAATTGAATTGCACCCAAAAGCGCCGCGGTCTCGCTTAAAGCTGTAACGGAAGCTCTACTCAAGGTGATGCCGAACGAGTGAAAGCGGGGCCATGACCCAAGATGAGCTGTTCCAGAGGGCCGGCGTCGTTACTAAGACTACAGGCCGTGGCCATCTGGCTTGCCGTTCCATTACCACCGATCTATTGACACTAGTATTCTTCTGAACAAAGAATGCGCTCACCGCATCGTGCCGCTTCCTTTCTACTACCGCCGCGTCGATCGTCGCCGACAGTTATTGAGAGCTCTCGGTATCGGTTTGGGGTGTACGATCCCCCTCCCGCTGTTTATCCTTTTCGTCTACATCTACTTCTTCGTTTGAGCGCCAAAGGACGCGACCACCTGATGGATGCCAGGACAGTAGAGCATTCGTCTAAACCCGTCATCATCTATCGGGTTGGGTTTTGTAGCCATGCGGTCGCGTCCAGACGATGGGGTAACGCACCACCTTGCCGTCCGTGTCACGCCCTGTACGCGCGTAGTTCCGAATAGAAGTTGCTCAGTGAATTAAACACTTTGACTTGGCCAGCTTCGGCGTGTCCCGGCCGCTGTCGCCGATATGCCTAGTGAAGGGCAGTCCGGTATCGATGTTGGTGTCGCTAGCCGGCGTTAAATCCTCTCCAGCGCATGCGCGTCAAGGCTTAATCCCCACAGCGGTTTTAGCACGGCAACCAGTTCCTGCGCTAGGACTACACGGACGTCAGTCGAGTTTTTCGCAGCTTGGTGGACGAGTTTGGTCCGGCGAATCCGCCAAATAGGCCCGTAAAAGCCGTTCCCAGCCCTGCAGGCAAATAAAGAGCGAATAACATTAGGTTAAAGGCTTGCCGACTCAAAGAAAGGCTTAGGCGCCCCATTACGCCCGCGGCCTGGAGCGGGAAGTTGGTGCTCGCTGCTATTTTTGCCAGTTCAACGACGTTAGCGGCTGAGAGATAAAGTTGCGTCGGGCGGCGGAAGTTGCGGCGCGGCGCTCAATTGAACAAATTGAGAAGGCTTCCGCTACCCGTCCTTTTTTGTATGTTCTTGCATTTTTGGTCGAGAAATAGCGTCATGCGAAAGCTTTTCTGGCTTGTCATTCTTCTCGCTTTTAGCGCGGTTCCAGGCGCCCGGGCGGACACCTTCGAACAATTCACAGTCACGGGAACTTTCCTAAACTTTCCTTTTTTGGCTCTCGGCGGTGGATTTATTGTAGACAATACGACTGGTCAGGTCGTTTCGGTCGACTTCTTCCACGGCCCCACGGAACTTAATCTTCTCACGAGTGCGGGGGCCACGCCCGGACTCCCCAATGTTTTTCATATCGGCGCAACGAACTCTGTGGCTGACCATTTGGGTCTGCTCCTCGTCGCTCCGGGGAACGCTGGCTCGCTGGTAGGCTACACGGGTGGGCCGATCTGTGCCGATCTCATGCTAGACCAATTACCCGACTGCGCCTTCGCGTCCAGCGCGTTTTTTTCGCATTTGTTTCCAGACAACGCTTACGAGGCCACCGACGATTTGTTCGTAGGACAAGTAACTGACGCCGGCCCGGTGACCACGCCGGACCCTAGCACACTGGCGCTGCTGGCCACTGGATTCGGTTGCTTGCTCATCCGCCGCCGTCGCGCTCATTCTCGACAACATGGCGAAGCGCTCCATAGTCCCTGTCCTGAATCGCTGCGGGGTCTGTAAAGAGACAGAATCAGCCGAGCACAAGGACCATGAGTATCAGCGCGACGAGACTCTTTCGCTCTGGCATGGGTAGTATTCTCTGCGGCGGTTTGTGGCGACCAAAGTTCGCATGGAGGCGGACAGCGAGACCAGTGCTAAGGCTCTGGGCAACTGCAAAGCGGTCGCGGACAAGCATTACATCAAGCCCCGGACGGTTTTGCCTGATGTTCGTAGGGCGGTAAATGACGCGTTTTCCGGGCGCTGGAATCGTTTAAGTCGTCATCCTTGCTGCTCGCCGTTCAGAAGTGTTCCGGCGGGCGTTCGATCCAATTCCCGCCGTGGTCACCCGCCCTACCAGTGGCGGGCCAAAGCCGTCCAGGGGCCTACGACCGGCATGCGCACGCTGACGGCCTTGGCCACTGTGGGTTTCAATACGAGGCAACGGCTGGGTCCCCACAATCGTTCACGGTCAAGTAACGGACGAGGAGTGCCTGCTTGTCGGATCCCACCGGTGGCTAGGGTTCCTAGGCTTATCCCATCGTGCTACTTTGACCGCATTTTTCTCGCCGGACGGCCTGCAATGGTTGGTACTTCAAGTTGCGACACCAGAATAGTGCCATCAGAGTAGAGTCGTCGCATCGCGGCCGACGCAAATGTGGCCGCACCAGAATGATCAGCGCTGCCGCAATGCATCGATTGGCAGCGGGTCATTGTGTCGCTAAACAGCGTTATACGACCTCGTGTCAATACCAAAATACCTATTGCGGCAGCGTGAGGACGATTGGTTGATCGCCCAGAATGTACTTGAGTTGGAGGGCAGTGCCCTTTTTCTTCGCGGAAAAAGGAAAGTACAGATAGCCGGACACCGGAGCCGAAACGTCGCCTTCAGGCAATCCCTTTTCGCTGAGTTCGGTTTCCATAATCTCGCGATCGCCATTGCTGGACGATGATCTAGGGTCGCTATTGCCAATTCCAACGCCAACTTCGGTTCGCGTGGTGACGCCATGAACTTTCTCCGGCCGGCCCGTCATGGGATCGATTACAGTTCCAGACTCGTACCCCACGCCGACGCTCTGGGTGGTGGCTACTTCGCGACCTTGCTCGATGCGGTCTTGGATAGTGGCGGCGACGGCCCGCGCCCTCAAGGGCTTGACGGCTTTCTTACTACCGGCAGCTTGCAGCGTGAAATCGTCGAGAGAAATGTGGAGCGGCTTGTCTTTCTGCGGATAAAAGGCAACCTCAACCACCAGGCAGCTGTGACTGACGTCGTACGTGAAAATATTGCGTGTTTGTGAGCTTGAAAGGAGCTCTGCGCCGATAGCAACTCCGTCGCGCTCCGCATGAGTGCGATATTTGTCCGCGGCAGAACGCGGCGCTGTCCCTATGGGACCAGCCATGGCCGTGGACGCCGCAACTACACCGAGCAGAGAGATCCAATGTTTCCAATTCATGATAGCGCCTCCAGTTTTTCTTTTTCCTGCGATTGATACGGTAAAAGCTTGGTTGAAATCTTGAGCGAATTGCCCACTGAGAACGTGACGCGGCGAAATGCCATGCGCTGATAACTGACGAATTGTCGAGAAACTTGGTGCCATGTGATGCGCTAACCCCCAACGAACGAGCATCGGTCACTGCCAGTGGAGTGTCTCGGATGCGAAGTTGAGTTCGATCACCTGCGCATGCAGAAGATTTGTTCCGATGTAGCCATCAATTTCGGCGGGAAAAGGGGCTGGGGCTCGCGGAAGCAGCAGAACGGAGGACTGTAACTCGCCAGCTCCGAGGCGGATGCCTGTGAGAAAGGCCGATTCGCAGAGCCGGCCAGCGTAAGCCTGCGAGACAGGGTAGCCCAGTTTGAGCTGAGGCAGATGTCGGCGAAGCCTGTCTTTGTAAAGGATAAGGCTCTGAACGCCGGTGTCAACGATTAGGCGTGCGGGTTGGCCCTGCAACGTAGTTAGAACGCTGACAGTGTTGCCGTTGAAGGAGTTAGTCGATCCGTCAGCCGGGGTTCGTATGGTGACGAGACGGTTGCGATAGTCAATACGGATGCTCTGCGCGGTGCGCAACAAATCCATCCCTAGAATGACATCCGCGTTTACAAACTCTGAGACTCGCTTGAGATCACCGACCATCACGGGGAAATCGTGAGCCGCGAGCTGCCCAAGATGCAATTCCGGTAGGTTCGTCCAGTCCACAGTGATGTGCTTATCGAAATTGAGGACCCTCCCTTTGTGCCGGGGTAACAACAGTTTGTCTGCGATGCGGTCATCCACCATAGTGTGTGTTGATCCCGTATCGAGAATGAACGCGAGGCCCGCGAGAGACCCGATTTGGCCTTCGAGGACGATCAGAAATCCTCTGCCTAGTTGAAAAGGAATCGTGTCGCTGGAAGTTGGCACTCCGACGTCGATCTGCTGTGACTGAATACCATGGGCGAGGATTAGGAATCCGAGGGCGAAGAAACCGAACGGAAACTTCATGGTGTTCACCTCTGCCGCAGTAAGCAGTGGTGCTGAAGTTCGGTTAGTGGAGATCAGACCTCAATTCACAGAAGGTATTCTCTGTGCATTGACTTCATCTCGTCGCAATGATCTGATAACGCACTAGTTAGATTCGATTCTCTCTTCGGAAAGGACGGCAAACCCGGCCCTACAAGAGTTCGCGAGGTCGTCGGGAATGGAAAATTCGGCTCAATCAAAGCCGACGATCAGGTTCGGCGTATTTGAAGTCAATCCGCGCTCAGGAGAAGTGCGTAAGTCGGGGACGCGAGTCCGGTTGCAGGATCAACCGTTCAACGTTCTGCTGGCGTTGCTGGAACATCCTGGCGAGGTGGTTAGCCGGGAGGAATTGCGGCGGAGGATCTGGCCAACCGAATCGTTTGGGGACTTCGACCACGCAGTGAATGTGGCAGTCGGCAAACTGCGGATCGCGCTAGGCGACTCCGCCGATGTTCCGCGGTATGTTGAAACGCTGCATCGCCGAGGCTACCGATTTGTCTGCCCCATATCGGTGCCAATTGGGCACGAAGCTGTCGATGCCGAGCGATCGACTGGTCAGTTTCCGCAGAGTGAAGACGTGCTTAGTTCGGCCGTCCCGGACGCTGTCGCGGGTGGTCTAGAAGAATTCGGCGGCACTCGTTCTTTGATGGAACTCGTGGAGGGCCCCACGTTGGCTGAGCGCATTGCACAAGGGCCCATCCCAGTCGACGAAGCTCTTCCGATCGCAAAGCAAATTGCCGAGGCGCTCGAATACGCGCACGAGAAGGGAATCATTCACCGGGACCTGAAGCCTGCGAACATCAAGCTGACGGCGGACGGCCAGGTGAAAATTCTGGATTTTGGGCTGGCGAAGACGCTGGAGGACCAAGCTGTCGAAGCGAACACTTCCACCTCACCCATTACCAGTGCCTCGGTGACGCGCGCAGAAGCCTTGCTCGGTACGGCGGCGTACATGTCGCCGGAACAAGCCAAGGGCAAGGTAGTAGATCGGCGAACGGACATCTGGGCGTTTGGTTGCGTGCTGTACGAGATGCTAACCGGGAAGCGGGCGTTCGGCGGGGAAACGGTCACGGACACTTTGGCCGCGGTGGAGTGTGCTGAGCCCGAGTGGTTGAAAGTCTCTAAGGAAACTCCCGCTAAAATTGCCGTTCTTTTACATCGTTGTTTGCAGAAGGACCAGAAGCGACGGCTGCAAGCAATCGGCGATGCGCGCGTCGAGATCGAGGAGGCGTGTCTCGAGCTGAAAGACGCTACGCCGGAAATCTCCATACTAGCCGCAAGAAGAGGGCGGGTATTCGCCGCCCCTATACTGGCCGGTGTTCTCGTCCTCGTCGGCACGGTGCTGTCTTGGAGGCTAATGCGAATGGCGAGACCCACCGGGGCGAACGTTCCGCATTTAACCAACGTAGGGCGGCTCACGCATGATCCTGACTATTCCCGGTCGCCGACATGGTCGCCTGACGGAACCATGCTCGCCTTCTCCTCGAACCGCAGCGGAAACTATGAGATTTATGTACGCCGGGTGGAGGGCGGACAGGAAGTCAACGTCACGAATGATCCCAGCCAAGATATTGAACCCGCCTTCTCGCCTGACGGGAACTGGATCGCATTTGTATCGACACGCTCTTCGCGCGGCGCGATGGTGCAGATGGGCGCAGCCGATCCTGGATTTCGCACCTATGGCGGCGATATCTGGATGACTCCAGCGTTGGGAGGGCAAGCTCGTCTTCTGGCCCGGGACGGAAATTATCCTTCATGGCATCCCAATGGAACCAAAGTGTTGTACGTGAGCGGTCCGGAGAACCATCGGGCGCTGATGGAAGTTACGGTCGATAGTGGAGCCTCCAAGGTGGCGCTCCCCACCGAATCCTCGAATTGGGAAATTATCCGCGTGCGGTATTCAGGCGGCCGATGGATTACGTTCGAGACTGTAGACAAGATTTTCATCATGCCCGCGGACGGCGGCCAACCGCGACAGGTGCTCGATGGCGTCAGCCACACGTGGGACCTCTCCGGCCAGCGCATCTATTACTGCAGCCCCGGATTCTCCGGGGGTACGCGCCTGTTTTCAGTTGAGATTGCTGAGAGCGAGGGAAAACTCAAAGGTGAGCCCGAGTCCGTAGGGCTGGTCACCGCAACTCTGAGCGAGCTGGCTATGTCCGGAGATGGGCGTCATGTAGCGGCGACCGAGATGGAGAATTCGCTCAACTTGACGCGGCTACCGCTGAACGCTTCGGGCAACGCGCCCTCCGGTCCCGAGGAAGAACTAAGCCGCGGCCTCGTGTACGACCAAGCGCCCGCGGTTTCTCCGGACAACAACATTGTCGCGTATATCAGCAACCGCCTTGGACACAATGAACTTTGGTTGTTGCACCTCGATACGCGGCACCTGGAGCGGGTGCAAATTCCTGGTCGTGACATTCTTGAGGAGAGACCCGAATGGTTTCCTGACGGCAGGAAACTACAGGTCATGCGCAGCTACCCAAATGGAAAGCGCGCTCCGTGGGTCGTCTTCGTCGACGGCAGCCACGCCGAGGAAATCTTGCCCTCGAGTCACGACATCGTAGCGGGCGACGAAACGCCGGTATCGCCGGACGGACTCACCGTCACCTATCCCATGATGAGCAACGGATTTTACCAGCTTTTCGCTTTCAACATCGTCACTCGCCAGTCTAAGCAGATCACCTTCACGGCGGGCGACAAATATGGCGCCAATCTGTCCCCGGACGGACGATGGATGATCTATTCCTCGAATGCTGGCGGTACGTTCCAGGTCTGGAAAATGCCGGCGAGCGGAGGCGCGCCGGAGCAGATGACAAAAGGCAACGACCGGGTCCGCCACATGTTCTATTCTCGGGACGGCCGCTGGCTCTATTTCCAACCCAATCATCGAAACATCTATCGCATGCCGTCCACGGGTGGCGCTGCGCAGCAGGTGACACATTTCGTGGATCCCACTGAGTACGTTGAAGAACCAACGATTTCACCGGACGGCCGTTATCTTTACTACACCCGTAGCAATGGTGGATCTTCGTTATGGCTACTCACGTTTGACATCGGAAAATCGCAGCCCAAACCTTAAGACGCGAGGACCCTAAAGTTGTAAACCGGTAATCTCTAACAGGTCGGCTCTGTCAACTACTGGCCGAAAAAGGGCCATGCATGGGGGGAGTACCCGGGTGCCATTCTCAAAAATGTCGGAGTTGGTAGGCGTCTCAGTTTGACGTCCGTCCCTTGAGAATGAGCTTCCGATAAGAAGCCCGGTAGGGATGGTCAACCACAGCGCGAACCAAAATACGAGTTCGGCTATTTGCGCCATGCATATAAGAACCTTATCACGGCCGGCTTAGACTGATCGTCAGGAGACCACTGCGGAGTTGCCCAGAGCCCCAAAACCGTCGATAAGAATGGCGGTGACGACGGGACTCGAACCCGCGGCCTCTGCCGTGACAGGGCAGAATTTTTCGCTAACTGATCGGAAATAGGCGGCACGGACGGCAACCAAAATCGCCGAAAGTAACGGCCAGGAATTCTTATTGGACCCCTAATGGACCCCAAACGCGAACCCATAGTAGTAACTGGCAGCGCGTTACGGTCAGAGAGTCGGCTAGCCCTTTGTTGCCTCGGCGACCGCCTCCTCGATGACGGCGTCCGCGACACCGTGGCGACGAAGACTGTCCGCCATGATTGCAACCGGATCACCTTCGATCCGGGCAAGATCCTTGCGAAGCGACTGTCCGATATAGAAACGGATAAGCGGTTGATAACCACTGAACCCCAGTGCGGTTGAGACCTCTTTAAGGTTTTCCAAAACATCGTCTGGCATACGGATGCTGATTGAAGTCATAGGGCGTGGTTTTTCGAACCGCTTCTTTAGGCGCTTATTCATGCTCATAGATTTTTCTCTCTTCGGTCGTTGCAGGCCGGGCCGAAATGATGCGTATCGTTTCCTGCTGACGCACCATGTGCACTACAAAGAGCAGTCGCGAGCGTTCGCTGTATCCAATTGCTCCTTCTCGTGCTTCGTCCTCGGCGGTTGAGTCCACTAAGCAGAAGAACGGGTCAAAAAAGACCTCGCAGGCTTCTTGGAAGGTTACATTGTGCTTGCGCAGATTAATTGCTGCCTTCTCAGAGCCCCATTCAAAGGTCTGCCCGCGCAGCTCAAGCCCGGCGTCGACGAATTGCAGTGTATATACATTGCATGTACGCGTCAAGCAGCTCGAATTATTCCTGTCCATTACGAGCAAGAGTATGGCCAGACGGAGTTCTGATTGGTTGCAGTGATATTTGCACAACGCTTGGGAGGAATGGCGGGGACGACGGGACTCGGAACGTCTCCCCCTATTGATTCGCCGTAACTTCCTGATTCTACGTACTGTCAGAACTGACAAAAACGCCACAAAAGCCGAACCGAGGTACACGGCAGGTACACGAGACCGGGCGGTGATGCTGTGTGTAATGCCAATTCTGGAGGATGCATGCGCCTAACCAGAGAGCGAAGTTACACACTTCTTCAAAAGCACGGCTGTTACGCAAGCGAGGCTTGCGACAAATGCGGGCAGATTCTCGGCCCGGTGCGTTTCGCTCGACGGAATGACGGTGGTGTGTGGTGTTCGCGGGAATGCCGTGACGGCGCGACTGCCCACGCGCCGGGCACATGCAAGACATGCAAGGCGCAGCTACCGGAACACAAGCGCCGCGGAGCGATGTACTGCGACAACGCCTGTAAGCAAGCCGCCTATAGATCAAAAGCGGATTCTCGACTGTCCGAGACACCGAAATTATCCGTAACAAAAACGTCGATTTACGCGGCTTTTTGATCGGGAAATAGTGCAGTACGAGGCACAGACTGTCCAGCGTGGGATCGTGCGCCCGGGACGATTGTATTTGCAGGAGGATGGGAATGAGCGGCCGAAAGCCCAAACAGGAATCACGCGCGGCGGAATTTCGCGACCGGCTCATCGTGTGGAAGCAGATGCCGGACTCTTTGCGGCCATCGTTGCGGGCGCTTGCTTGCGAGCTTTGCACCTCGCACCAGCTTCTCGAACACTACCTAAGCGGGCTCGAGGAATGGCAAGCCAAGGAGCGTTACCGCGAGGCGAAGGAAGGGGCACAGAAACGGGCAGATGAGATTAGTGAACGTGCAAGGGCCGAGCACCGGGAGCTGAACCTGAGGGAGTGTATTGATGTCATTTTGGTTCCAGGAGTGCTGGACCAGATCGAAAAGATGAGGCAGGCGGCTAAGCGCGGGCCGCTTCACAGCGGAGAATTCAAGATACTCAAGATTTGGGCCAAACAGGGATTTCCCGGAGCACAGGAATTGTTGGAGAGGCGCACGGAGATTGGGGTAAGGCAACGAAAGCGCTTCGCCAACATTGTGAGAGAAACGCCGCGTCAGAAAGATGAGGCATACGTTCACTGGATCAGGCGCATCTGGGATGAATGTGAGAAATACGAAACAAGCGTTCCATCGGTGATTTCAGACGAACTCCTTGATCGTTTGTCGCGGAAAGGATGACAAGACGGCTGAAACAATTTGCCAGATGTTCTCGCTCGGGCCGCTAAGTCCTTTAGATTCGGTTCGAACTGGCTGGCAACTCCGCGGGAACTCGTGAGGAGAGAGAACAGAAAGCATGCCTTCAATGTATCAACCCTGGTGTCGAAGTGATCCTTATGACGCTCGGATGGCGAATCTCGCAAAAGCGCGCAAGAGTCCGCGTTACCATAAGCCGCGTCCTTGGCGCAGCAAAG
>Ga0306920_100003867_pt1 | contig 19122 bp, 22 predicted proteins | sample flu12Cox44000170_FD_204666 | JGI IMG/M metagenome (GOLD analysis project Ga0306920, IMG submission 204666) | Lab enrichment of tropical soil microbial communities from Luquillo Experimental Forest, Puerto Rico - flux4day.12C.oxic.44.000.170 (v2)... | ecosystem: Environmental > Terrestrial >... | reverse complement strand
GCGACACCGCCCATCTTACTCAATATACCAGGAGCAGCAGGAGGAACAAACGCACTCTTAGGCATAAACCGTCCACCCAGACCGCCAGGAGTGCCAGCAGGATACCGCATCCCAGGAGCCCATGCTGTCGGTCCAGCAGCGGCGGCTGCCGCAGCAGCATTTGCCTGTCCCTGTCCAAACAATCGGCCAAATAGACCCGCAGCACCTCCACCTTGAGCTAAACCTACACCAGCTTGCCCTGTGAAAGCTGCTCTAGCCCCACCAATGAGATTCTTGCCCATCAGGAAAGCTAACAGACCAATAATACCAGCATTCATCCCAGTAGTAGCTGCTCCACCACTTGGAAGAGCCGTCGTAGCTACGCCACCAGCAAGAGCTGTCCCAAGTCCTACCCCTGGGAAGCCCTTTAGAAGAACTGTCGTCGCAATAGCCCTCGTGAGGGCGCTCCCCATCACAGCTTTGAGCATCTCAGGGAAGTGCTGCGCCATTCCCTCGCCAAAAGCATCTGTAAATGTCTTCGCGGCGTCGAAAGCCATATTATGACCCTCACCGCCCTTGAAGAAATCTGTAATCGCTTCAGCTATGCCAGATCCAAGAGTCTTACCCCAACTGGCTATGTCTGCCTTGCCTCCAGACGTATACCATTTGGTAAATCCATCGCTTAGCGACTTGAAAATATACTGTAACTTGCTCCAGAATGTATCTCCGCCTTGTCCCCCTTCTAAGCCAGCGCTGACATCGGTAAGTATACCTGCAATCCCAGCATTGACATTTACGAAGTCTTTCTGGATAGCATCGAATACATCTCTCTGGATTTTCTGATAGGCTGATACTACGGCATTCGCAGCTTCCGCAGGATTCTCCCGCCACATCTTCATAGCCGCTGTAGTACCCGTAGCTGCGGCTTTCTCAGCTGTTATCTGCTCTAACTTGCCCGGAGCCGTGATAGCCTCAAATGCTGCCTGTGCCGTCCTACTACCTAGAAACTGAGTCTGCAGTTGTTTTGCCGCTTCTGCAACTGTTCCTGGTCGTTGAGCCGCTGCCTGCTCTGGAGTAAGCTTCTTGAGTTTCTCTAGTCTATCGGCATACTGTTGTACGATCGGCGATCCCTGACCCAACACATTGTTGAGTCGGGTAAATAACTCGACCATATCGTCAGGGTTCTGAGATTGTGTCAGACTGTAAAGTGCAGACGGAGTTACGTTATACTGTTCTCCTAGTCCTTTAGTACGACGCAAAGCCTCCATACGCTGGATGATATTCAGTTGAGGTTGCGTCATCTTAGTCAACGCTTGTGCAATCTGCCCAAAGCCAGTTGCCGCTCTCTGTGGACCTAACTGCAAAGACGCAGTAGCAAAGGCCGTCATCGTATCATTGAGACGATTCATACGGGCTTCGGTTGTGGTTGCAGCCTGAATCCAATCCTCCCAAAACGGCAAGAATCTCTGACCCGCGCTATTGAACTGAGACAGAGTCATGCTACCAACTTGGACAGTCTTGAAAATATCTTCCATGGCAGTATTGGCTTGATCCATGGTAAGACGTCCTGTAGCCAAGACGGTAAACATGACCTGTTGTGCTTCTCCCAGGTCTGAGAATGAAGCTCTTGCCAGCGTTGCAATCTTGTCCGTCAACTGCAACGTATCATTCAGGTTGTTCTGCTCTTGCGTCAAACCATTGGTGGCTTCCGCACTACGGTCGAGAACATCCAACGTGCTGGCAATCATTTTGACGCTGTTGCCGACTTCTTCAGTCGTCAAATGGTAAGTGTTAGCAAGATTCCGCAATCCAACATCAAGTTGATTGAATGCCTCGCCCTGAACACCTGCCATCGCCGCAATGCCACGTACAGACGTTTGCCATTCCTCGCCAACCTGGATAAACTCTTGGAAGCTCCGCATCACTGTCTGGGGCAAACGCACCAGTGGAAGCAAGACGCTAAAGAGCACCATGCTCTGGGTCAGTTTGACAATACTGCCAGTAAATGCCGTCGCACTCTTATTAGCAGTGTTGAACGTCTGAGCAGTGTTGTTGACCTGCTGTTGAGCACGCTGTGCGGCATTTCCAGTCTGAGTATACAGACCAGACAACTGCTGTAGCTGATTCAGTCCCTGAACCGCTACGTTGATTGTGGCTGTTACTTGACTGATACCTGGCATATCACTTCAATCTGGCAAACTCCGCAATACTCATCGTCCTGATACTGCTGCTTGGCGGCGACTGCTGTTGCAGACCAGAGAAACTCCTTGGCTTGCTCTCTTGTTCAAGCTGCCACATATCCGCTGCCAGTAAAAATATCTGTTCTCCACGGGGACGCTTCTTGAACCAACTAGGCGTCTTGTTGTGCCGCAGCCACAAGATCGCGTAGTATCTGGCTAAACCTCCCCGTTCGATGAGTTTTTTGCTACATTGACCAGTTCGTCCCTAAACCCACTTAGACGCATGATAGCCCCAGCGATTCTATCAACATGTCCTGGAAGTAGAACCTTTGCAACCAGGATATCTGGACGCTTGCGATCAACCCCAAACTTTGCATAGAGCTTTGGATCTTGCAGGTTAGGTTCGATGACACAATATGCCACGATGAGCCTGGTGAACTCAACATTGTCAAGCTCTCGGACCTGCTCATGCGTCCTAGGATTCTCCCTATAGCGGGTAGCCCGTTCGAGCAAGTTAGCGTTCATGTCATTGCTCAACGCCTTGACCCGCCACTTGTTCTCGAACTGAGGCGACATATCAACCTCAGCCTCAAGACCCTTGGTAATATCGTAACTCAGTAACTCTTCCAATGGGTCGAAGCTCTGATGCAACTTCGGATCTTCGTGACCTGCTTCTACAGGTAGCATTTCGCTTCCGCGCACAGGTCCAACATCAGCCCTGGGACGGAGCTTTACCGTCATAGGCGGGCCACCGTTGGTATTGGGCGTTTCAGACATTGTAGCGCTCTCCCTTACGTATCATAGAATCTCTGGGGAGAACAGGTAACCCCCTAAGGCTACCCGCCCTCTGCCCACTCTATGACTAGCGGTAGAGCTCGCTAGACACTAAACCTCTCCACACTCGTTGGCGCCATCACCACCACTGGCGTAACCTTCAGTATCATCGCCGAGGCAGCTATGGATGTTGATGTTCTCAAAGGTAAATGGGATGGCTTCCTCAACCAACTCATTTACCTGGAAACCAAACGGTACCTCCCAGAATCGGCAGCGCACAAGATCAAGCGATTCAGTAGCTCCATTCTCAGGGTCTGCCAAGGTTGTCTGCAAAGTAAGCGGCGGGATAAAACTGCTCTCATCCCGCATGTACCGACTAACCAGTTTGAGCCAGAAGTCAGTTACCTTCAAGCCAGTGATCGTACCCTCACCTGTGACGTTCATACCCTTGTAACCAGTATGTCGGGTTCCGGCCACCTTGACCTCACGGCGCTCAACCGTGATACGTGCTTCAACACGCTGGATATTCGCGAGCCATGTAGCTCCGACATACAGCTTGCCGTAGCTGCCATTTATCGTCCTCTCTGCGGCTAACGGGATTGACGCATCCTACCTTCCTAGCAATACCTCACCGAGGATTTTCTTGCGCCATGCAGTTCTCTGACATTGCCACAGCAGGAGAACTCTATATCCCATACCCACGGCGCAGCAGATAACTCTACGATCTCGTAACATGGCTTTACGATAATTTCGTTCCCAGCCATGATCTCGCATACATGAATGCCCGTGATACCAACATCCATGTACTTCGACGACTATCTTCTCTTGCTCACTTCCATAATCGAATAGATGGCCTCCTAGTGAGAACTGAGGTTCAAAGCCTAGATTAGTCATCAATGGAAGAATAGACTGCTCAAGTTTACTGACCCAACGCCCGTTGACATGAGTCATTCTGAGCTTATAATCTCGATCAGCCCAGATCTTGAGCATTCGTTCGCCATTGTTTTTCTTCCACTGCTCAGTGTGTCTGTACCAACCTACCTCTCGACCATTGTTCCAAGTACCCCGTCTGCGATTAGTTGCGATAGCATTTGCTCTCTCGGTGTGAGCTTTGGAAGTATTCAACCAAGGAACAGGTTTTCCGCGCTGTCTACGATTCCATCTAGCTAATTGCTCTGGCTGCACTCCTTTGGGAGGAATATAGCGATTCCTTATACCCCCAGTCCATTCTCCCGTACAGATACGATTGATAGTCTGTATAGAGACACCGTAAGTCCTAGCCAATTTGGCCTTGAGACCATAACGGTACCTCTTACAGCATATCTCTCGTATCTCCACTGCCTCTTCCTCAGTTATGAACTTTGCCACCTAAGTAGCATACCGCTCCATTCCTCAACCATACTACGGACCTACTTGCACGGTAAAATAGATAAATTTCATCGATTCGATGATCTGGATTGTAACGTAGATGAAGACGTTCTTACCTGCCGAAACATACCGAGGATCCAGACCAACAGTATACTTCGGCATGATAGCACGACTGTTTGCCATGACCCGTAGAAAGTCCCTGACGGCACTGATCAAGGCATTCTGGCCCACCAGATCGTTGGGCACCTTGCCAATGTAGTTAGCGTTCGCGCTGACTGTGATGCCAGTAGCAATGGCATCCATGGTATTGATAGCCTGGATATCCTTCCAAGCATCACCCTGGTTCGCCCCTAGACGGCTAAGACTGTTGATAGCCTCCTCTACCTTGTACTGCAATCCGTCAAACGTGCCAAGACAGAGACCGTTCTGCAAACCTGCCGCAATCTGGCTGTTGTTGAGTCTAAACTCCAGATCAATGATGTTGGGCAGGCCAGCGTAGGTGAAATCATCTCCTGGGGCAAGAGCAGCATACATACCTGCAATTACAGCAGCATACTTACTCCCACGCATGAGCGTCCGGATACCAGACTGGTTGAGCTCATATACTCCAGGATACCAGTACACTACGGCAGGATCGTTCATAGCTACCGCGTTACTCTCAGCAGTGCTCAGAGTTTCAGCAGCCGCAGACCCCATTACGCAGGCGACATACTTACCGTAGTTTCGCATCCCGTCAATCCAGGATTTGATACTGGCATGAATACCTGCGACATCTGCATCAACGACGTCAGCATGGAAGACATTCCATTGCTGCGCCTCTAACGCTGTCATGGCATTGGTGTAGTCACCAGCAACCGGAGCTGCTCCGTCCGCACCACCAGCAAGAGCGACGCCTGGAACAGCTACGCTCGCTGGAGTACTGTTGCCTTCCGCCTGGAACACCGCGGAGACGTAGTAGTTGTTCTGGTCATTGTTGATGAGGTTACAAATCTCAGCAACGTGTCCCACTGTCCCCCTTGCATAGATACTGGTAGTGTACGTCGACAACAGAGTGCTTCCTTGATAGACCAACACATCTGTAGCCGTTGCAATAACAGGATTCGTCTGCACAGCTACGCTGAAACCGTTGCCAAACGTCCCGTTGAACATACCGTTGATAGTAAAAATGTTTGCCGACGCACCATCTACGAACTGATGCGTGCTTTTGGTAGCACCAGTTCCTTCGATGCGATACATCTGGATACTCCGCGCTCCGCCCATGAAGGCATGGTGACCTTCATAATAGGCGTTGTACGGCGGAGTATCAGATGCAGTAAAATACGAGAGCAGATCATGCTCATTTTCAATCTGGATTACCTGATTGTCTGGACCCCATGGAGCCTTGACAATCGCGGCCACCACGCCACTAACACCTGGCTGGATGGCAGCAATCGCGGCAGGAACAAAGTTGATGAAGAGACCTGGTCGTCCCTGCCCGATAGTAACTGCTGACCAAGGACCGCCCGCCATCTCTTACCCTCCCGTATGGCCCTTATCTTCTTGGGCCAAGAAGTTGTCGATGGCAGTCTGCAACTCCGATTTTGTGATGGTATCACTGGTAATACCAGCAAACGCGATAGCTCCATCACACACGAAGGAAGGCTGTCCAAAGATAGCATCGCAGTTGTTGACCAGTTGTTGAATGGGGTAAACCTCCTCTGTTGCTTGGGGAGCAGGTCCAGATGCTTTGGTCGTGGACTCTTCTGCTTCGGCCATCATACTTCCTCTTTGAGTTGAATGTCAAGCCCGAGAACTTCCATGATCGGGTCTTGCGGCTGTATCCGAGCTTGGATCATAGACGTCTCCATTGTAGTGGTACTCTGAAACACAGCGTTCTCTACTGGATCCTCCCGTATTACTGAGGCAAGTACATACACTCTCAAGAACTTCCATCTCACGGCGTTCAAATCTCCTTGAGGGTTTGAAGCCTCTAGTGGTGGAGAACCAGTACCAGTCAAGCTACTGATAGTAATCTCAGGATAACCCCACTGCGGCATAGCTACATTGCCTTCGAGATGACCATCCACGTAGACATTGTATGATGGAAACAGGGGATGATTCCAAGGCACTCTTGGTATAATAATGTCAAATCCTTGAGGACCAGTAGTTGTGACTGCTGTTGGCAGGGAAGCTGCACTTTCATTTCCGCACACGTCAATCCCACTTACCCGGACCTGATGATCTCCCGCTGGGACAGTTCCGGTTACGAGTGTGACGCTTAGGGGTGCTGGGAAATTCCAGCCAAACTTCCAAGCTTGGATTAAATATCGATTCTCGTATTGAGCACCTCCGAATTCAACATAATGCTCTAGCTTGCTTACAGCTTTGAAGCAATCAGATCTGTTGACTCCATAGTACGTGATGGCATATTGGACCTGGTCTTCCTTTATGCCATATCCCCTATCTACTTCGCGGTGTATGGTTTGTTCTAGCCGCATACTGGGACGAACCAACTGCCTAGAGCGTTTATCCTCAATTCGAAGACCAGGCTGATCCGGCAGGTACAGCTCCCACAGCATCCTGTACACGGAACGAAACTGGTCGTCTAGATCGAGGATCATGCTAAAACGTCATTCGTCTCCTGCTGCATAAGTTTTTCGATATCTTTGTAGCTGTCAAATGTCCCGCGCTTGAACATATGGTTCGCTTCCCAGCGTGCAGTTATCGTAGCTCCTTTGTTGCCATAAGCGTAGATCGGCATCTGCCCGCCATCTTCTACAAGGCCAGCATAGGGAGTAAACGTGCCCATCTCTACCGCCCAGGTACTCGCCTTGTAACGCTTGACAGAAGAATATGCCCCGTATTCATAAATGGTGAGCTCATCAGCCGTGTCTGTAATCCGGTTCCCAAGACCGCTGTTAGTCGCCCACTGCATCGCTTTCTGTTCTGCATCTGCTCCGGACTCACTACCTACGAACTTACTAGGATCGAACCTACCAATGGTAGCCGCTAGACGGCCAGTGCTGTAACCGTGGAAGTCACCCGTACTCGGCAGGATGTATTTGATAACATTCTCTCGCAGGATCTCAAGCGATGCTTCGGCCGTATTCTTGCCTGCTACCAGGAATCTGGCAGACATAGCCTCACAATCACTAGCTGCATCAAAGAATGTAGCTTGTCTACCCGCCGTACCAAAGCGACGAAAAGCCTGACCAGTGCTAGGTCCAGCACTGGCTGTACGAAACGGGATATCCCTCATATCAACCATTAGCTTGCCATCCTGTTGATTTCATACGGGGCAACGGCTACTGGCTCAGAACGGTTGATTCCCTCAAAGGCCCAGATCTCAAAATGATCCATCTCGCCCGTCATCTTATTGAGGATCTCATGGATCTGGGCAATTTGCCACTCTGTGCCGTCTAGGAGTATCCAGTTGGTTTCATCGAACTGGCGTTTGGCACCACGCCCCAAACGTGGGTCTGCGATGCTTATGATGCCCTGCCCTCGCCCCTGCTGTGCGCCAGGGACTACAATAGGTAACGTATTGCGTGGCTGATATGCCGTATCTAGATCGCAAGGTACATTGGTGAACAACGGTACCTCACTATCTTCTTCAAACTCCTTCTTAGTATCCACCTGCTTCATAATGGAGCAGGTTTGTGTCAACATCTGTACATTCATCCAGTCACTCTCCAGAACCCATAGCTACCAACTCCCCGCCACGGCGCTAGGAGGAAAGTTGGTCTGTCAAGTCTAGGCGCTGGCAGATACTGATACAAACGCTGGTGCCAGGTGATTTCCCTCTCCCAACCGTCCCAGTCTGGACGTATCAGTTGCTTGTCTGCATTCTCTTTAGGTATCAGCTCACTGAAGACTTGCGTTGTAGCAAAGAACGTATGGAACGGACTCTCGTTTACCAGATCGTACAACAGTTTCTGGCTCTCAGGACTAAAGTAAGTCATGAGACTACCAGGATACGTGGTCTGAGCAGCTCCCTTAGGCCACATCCCGCGTTTGTACGAGTAAGAACCAAGCTGCTCTGACATAAGATTGCCTGCAAGCATCGCTCTATACTGCGATGAGCTACGCAGATAAATCTCTTCAAGCAGCAACCGCGCTAGGATGCATTGCAGAGTCTCGAAGTTAGGATAGCTATAGTTCCAGCCACCATACTTCTGAGCAAAGTTATCTAACAGTGTCTCCGCCCTGATTATTAGCTCTGCAATCTGTGCATCGCTGAGATTAGCTATCGCGGGGAACGTTGTCATGGTCCTGACATACCCAATAGTCAGGCAACCTAACGGTCCTTGAGTAAAGATAGCTGGTCCGCCCTGTAGATTACCAGGAACTGGACCTGTCCTCAAAGACTCTGTTGAGTCCGTCGTATCGAAATAGCTTACCTCATACCATGTGGGAACGTTAGTCCCGTCCGTGTACTCATACGTGTTCTGGTTCTGGAGAAGCGGCAGACTTACGACAACTTCTGAGAAAGCCCCGTACTGGTCCGTGTCGGAATAGACACGGACCGTATCATACAGGGTTGACGCCTGCTCAGGGTCGTAAACCATGATGAGAAGATTGATCACTCGACCCCTACATCCTTACTCTTGTCATTGGGGCCAGTACGCGCAGCAGGTCTCTTGGTCTTGCCAGACGGGGGTACCTGACCAGCAGCTTTCGTCGGAGGCATCCCGCTGGTGTTACCAAGACCAGACCTGGCTCCTCTAGCAAAGTCACCAGTCAAATTTCTGTCTGGTACGCCCGATCCTGCGGCATAGGTCGGCGGAGTACTTCCGGTACCTGCGATACTCACGGGCTTGTTCCCAGCAGGCTGTCCAGGCGAATAGGGCGGAGACAAACTTCCGCCCTTCATATAGTCCACGGGCTGGTTGCCCTGACCTCCACCCTTCTTGCCACTGGCTGCTTGAGGGATCACGAAGGTCGCGGCTGTCCACCTGGAAGCAGACCCACGCCGCCGTATGGTCCCTTGCCGCCCTTGAGATTGCCCTTGAGATCGCGGGGTCCCGTGACTGGCAGATCTCGGTTGGTGTACGGTCCCGTGTTAGGCGCTCCTGCGCCACTAGGAACTGAAGGCTTGGTTGCCATTACTCGCGTCTCCTAGGAGTTTCATGAGCTGGAGCAGCTTGATGCGTGGGTGCAGATTGAGTTGTCGACGTAGCCCTGCTCTTAGGCTTCTCCTCCACTGTCACCCCTGGTAACTCAGCCTCCCGCTGTTCGTCATTCTGCTCGGCCGGAACAATAGGACTATCTCCGGGAGGCGGTGGGGACGATGGTCCCTCTCCTACTACTGTCTCTCCTTCCTCAGGCTCATGGGGTTCGTAGAGGATGCGGCCAAAGTGAGCCTGCTGCTCTTCGACCGTCATCGGGTTGAATTCCACACCACCAGGAGTCATATCCTCAGCACGTACAATCTGGCCTTCGTCAGCAACACCAAGCGGGGTTGTCACCCCCGCGTGGAGCTTGTAGTGAGAGGGACTCTTTGCCTCTGCCATAATGACCTCCTTACTTGACAGTTGCTACGATGAAATTGTCAGGACGCTGGAACGTTGGGATGATGCTCCACTCCTGCAGATGCACGCGGTTGCTAGGATCTTCCTCCAGCCAGGTCTTAGCAAACTTGCCAGTCCAGTTAGGATCCCTCTGCAACGCGTCGTGATCAGCGCTCGGGCCTTCAAACGAACCACATGGATCACCGTCGGTAGCCATAATGACAATCTTACCGTCGGCGATATAGTTGTAACTGGTCTGCACACCAGGGACAGAAAAGTCATCAACATACTGCAGATCGTAGGTTGTCCAATCGAAGCCCCACAAGCCTTCGACGGTACCTGTCCGCATGTACTCATCCTTGACCCACGGCGACCAGAGACCTTGCATCTTGGCATTCGGGACAACGTAGTTCAAGAACGTAGTGCTCGTCAGATACAACTGCTGTGGGACATAACCGCTATCCTGAATGATAGTGCGCTTCCAGTTAGCCAGATCAGCAGCAGGATTCGAATTAGCTGTGTCTGACCACAGTACGGTCGGCACCACGTTATGCGACGCCGAGAAGCTGAAGTTGATGTTCACGCGGGGAGCATCGTAGCGCTGTACGTTCAAGCTCCCAAACGTGGCACCAGTAAGAGGCTGCCAGAATGCCCACTCCAGGAAGAAGCTCTGAGCGTCGTCCAGCTCACCAATCTCCCGAGCCACATAAGCCTCGGCGTTTGCTCGAGCGATATCGCCAGGCTGACGCAGCCAGTAAAGGGTCGTGGGCGAGAACTGCTTCTTGTCCCTCATATAGATGAAGGCACCCGTCACGTTCCCAATGCCCAGAAATCCACGCATGTGGGCTTCGCTGTTGGGGACATTCGGCTTGGACATGCGGTTATTACCGCGAATCAGGTCGTAGCTCCAGTAAGGATAGGGCCAGCTCTTGGGTGCGCCCATGATATCCAGCCCCAAGAGGTTTTGCGGAAAAGGCCGCTGACGAATGAATCCGTTCAGGACGGCTGGTTGAAGAAGACTGATCTGTGGCATTGTCTACTCCCTATGACCACCTGTACGCATTCACTTCTGGGATAGCCACCGCTCCCCAGGTCGTGATGTCTGACGGATCGTACATCAGGTCCATGAGATCTTTCTTGAAGATACCTGAGATTGCGATCTCAATGGCCTGATCGCTGTTGCTTACGTTGGGAGCATAGTCCAAAGCCACAGCCTTGATTGCGTTCTGGGCGGCTGTCTGCGAAAACACACGAGCCGCATTCGCTGGTGCGCCAGCCAACGCCGCAGAGAGCGTCACGAGGCCTGTATTCACGTCGCACGTAGCTACAGTGCCAGCCGCCGCGCCAATAGTAATCAAATCGCCTGGAGCAAACACAGGATTACGGACGTAGAACTGTGTAGTACTCGCAGCTCCAAGGCTCGTATCAACCTTGCTCAGCTTCGCAGCCTGCCAGTAGTATTGAGTTGCACCTGCGGCCGTGATCTGGTACATAAAGCTGCCAGGAACCGCTGCCCCAGAGTTAGCCTGGATGACTGCTCCGCCTGCTGGCTTGGTGAGAAGCTCAAGGCTCTTCAGAATCTCTGGGATCTGGGTCATCCCAGGGACGGTAACGATGCTGCCCCAACGACGGATGCTCATTTACTCACCTCCCTGGGTTCGGCCATTGCGACGTGGCCGTGAGGATGGGGCGCTGTTGCCAGCCATAGCCACGTACCGATCGGCCTCGGTCTTGGTCTCAGTGGTGTTGTCCTTCCACCGAGTATCCGCAGCGCTGCCTGGCTCGTCGTCGCTGGAGTATCCCTGCTCACCCAGAATCACAACAGGCTTCTGTTCCTTCATCAGGTCATCAAACAGAGCTCGGTCGGCTGTAAACAACCGATACATTGCATCCCGCTGTGTGGGAACCACCTTGCCTTCTCGGAGCTGGTCCTTGAAAGCCTTGTCAAACTGTTCATCAGCCAGTGTTTTCTCCACTGTCTGGAGCCGTGTGTCAAGGGTCACGTTGGCATCCTTTGCTGCTTTGAACGCCTTGGCAACGGCAGATACAGGATCTTCGCCATCTGCAAACTCGACGCCCAATGCTGTAAATGTTGTTCGAAGTCTGTCTCGGGCAGCATGGGCCGCATTGAGCTCTGCAATGAACGCCAGAACCGCATCTTGATCCTGGAAGTCCTTCTGGTATGCCGCGTTGATTGCCGCGAGCAATTCATCCATTGAATAGTCTTCCTCTTCTTCCTCATATTCCGGTTCATGGTAGCCGTTGCTAAAGTCATCGCCCTCCTCATTTGTGGAGGATGTAAAGCGCCACTGTTCATCTCCAAACAAGCCGATCACAAACCTGCTAGAGACGTCGCCCTCGGAAAGCTGTACCTCGGGCATCTGCTTGAAGAATGGTCGGTTGGTCAAGCCGCCGCCCAACAAGACGTTCTTGAACTCTGTCCCGTCTGGACTGGTCCAGTTGCCTACCTCGGCACTAAAGTATTTATAGATCTTGCGTTCGAGATAGTCTTTACCCAGATCAGTCCATTCGATGTCCCCCCAGAGACCTATGTATTCTTTGTCACCAAGTTGACGCTTTCCAAAGTGTAGCTCCTTGTACCATCCGAGCGCCTTGCCTCTGTTGTGACCCTCGTCCACCATGATGTCTGTTCCCAGAATGCGCTGGTCGAAGTTGCGCTTGAAAGAACGTAATACGGTGGCACTAAAGTCCAACTCACCGTACCAAGGATGAGTGAACTTTCCTTCGGGGAGGACTTGGAGGGTACTGGCAAATCTTCCGTCAGCAGTTTCCTTGAACTCAACAGCATCAATATCGTAGAAAGCTGCTGTAAAATCGCTCGCCGCCTTATCTCCTACTCCTGCACTCCTAGCATGAGCTTGCAAGTGTCGGAGACCCGCTGCCTTGATATTGTCCGGAACGCCCTTTACTTGATTCCAGCGAGCAAGTGCGTTACGAAGATGAGATAAATCAAGACTACCAGAAGCAGTATGATGAGGGAGTGCCCGTACTTTGGCTCCTCCCCCTTGGGGTTGATGAACGATGGCATACGCGCTATCTGGCAGTGCTGTCTTGGTAGCGCTCTTCCACGGAGCAAACTCGATGAGGTCTGGCAGTAGCGGCGCAAAGATCTGCTCGAGATCTTCCGCAGTCTTGCCCTCAAAGAAACTGTCAATGGCAGCTTGCTCTTCGGCCTTACGCCACGATGACCTGGGAGCTTTGATCGTAGATGGGTAGCGAGATTTCACGGCCCGAATACATGCGTAGACCGCCTGTTGGTCACTGCCTCCTCCTTTCAAAACTCCATTGGCTACTCTTGCACAGAGAGCCTTGGCAGGCGTACTCCAGTTTTTAGCTGGTCGGGGCGGATTGGCTGTGGTATACGGCACGGGTTACTTCTTGGGGAGGGGCTTACCAGGAACTGATTTCTTCTGCTTCCCGGAGCTGGTCCAATGATCGTGATCTGTATCCCCTTTGGCGTTGCTGTCATCATCACCGTCATTGTCCGGATCCCACTTGTTGGTCTTGCCGTTTCCGTTTTTGCGCTTCTGAGCCTGCTTGATCATAGCAGGCGGCATACCCTTCATCCCAGGTACAGTAGTCCCGCCATTACCATTGGACGAAGCACGCCTTCTGGTAACTCCAGGAGTACCGCCAATCCCACCAGCAGCATTTGGACTCTGAGCCTTCTTGGTCTTGACCTTCTCGTTGTCCTCAACCTCAGGGGCCGCATGGCGCGTAAAGGTCATGCCTGTAGCTGCTCGGTTCAGCCGCAGGTACTCTTGATCATAATCCTGCATCACTTCCCCTTTGGCGCACTGGCTTGTCGGGGTGGAGGAGCGCCACGTCCAGGAGCCGTACTAGGATCTTGCGGTCCTTGCCCCGGAACACTGGTGGGAGGCTTCTTGGTAACCCCAGTCTGAGCATTCTGGCGTGTCCTGGCTTGTTTGACCATAGTATCTCCTTGCGCATCGTAGTTGATATTGTCCGAGAATCCCAACTGCTGAGCCATCGCCTTCTCAAGCTCTACCCAGAACTCGGCACTGGTATTTACCTGACGTGCCGCGGAGATATGTCGGAAGATATCCTTGATCGTTTCTCGCCGATCCGTATAGCTGGGAGCGATTTCAAGGACTGGATACTTGCTGGTGCCAAAGTTCCAGTCAATGAGTTCGGGGATGACCTCTGTATTGAACAGATAAGTCATATCATCCATGATAGATTCAATGACTATGAACACCAGATCCAGATGCGCCTCGCTCAACGCATAAGAACCTGTGTTACCAGACGTGCCCAGGTTGAGGATCTGGGCCAGGACGGCCTTAGCCATCTGGTCGTCGTGGTGGTTCACAAAGGGTATCATCTCGCTTGGCACTTTCGCGCCATAATCAAGCTCGAGACCGTAACCCTCTGGAATACTGATCGTAGTGTTCATGCCCATGTTGGCCGCAGCCTGCTCAAACGTCCTACGGTCGTTCTGGTCAGCCCCAACCGGGATTGTAAGCTTCTTCAAGGCCAAAGCCGCGACCGCAAACCCCAGATGGCCGATATAGTAGAGCTTATGCTTCTTCTGATAGTGATAGTACGCTGGAAGAAGCATACTCTGGCCGAAAACGGGGTTCATCTCGCCGTTGATGACAAAATGTAAACACTTGGGCTTCTCGATCCAGATAATACCTCGGTACGGGACCATCTGGACAACACCATTGAAGTACCCGCGTTCATCAACCCGAAAACGGAGAGTTCGGCGAGGTCTTGGTGCGATTCTATCTAGAAGAATGCGATCCTTACCGTCTATAGTCGCAGTCTTGTAACACTTCTCTAAAACTTCGGCCCCCGTGAGGACTGCTCTTGAAAGTGCCGCCATTACTCTGTTCCACGGTATGGTCATACCACCATTTTGTGGCGATTGGAACAGTTGACGACAAATAAAGTCATACTCAGCTTGACCACCATCGGCTGCCGTTAGATGAGTCTCACTAGCCCTGATGGGCATCGTCAGAATCCTGTACAGGCTCTGAGCCTGGCCGTCTTGCTGTACCATGCGCTCCAGTTCCTCTAGAGGCACATGGAAATAGTCCCAACTCTCCTCCTGGGCGTAGTACCCAAAGGGATTGATTCCCGTAAAGCCAAGCTCCCCCATCGGCCTCGTCGGCCTGGGGGTCATTGGATCAGCTTGTTCTATCGGGATGCGGGCTGCAAAATCAGCCGTGGTCATTGGAATTTATCATATAGCATATTTCAGAAGTCCTTGAAAGTGGAAATGCCGAAATCACTTTCTCTAGGCATCAAATCGTCGGGTTTCATGGGGCCAAACCCAAAATCCAACTCTTGCGGGAGTATATTGGCAATGCTCCCTCCCACACTAAGGTCGGTTATTGGGCCTATTGTGCGTAGGTCAGCTGCAATAGACGCATAATTGTCTGCATGGCGATAGTGGTCAGGTCCAGTTTTCACCCAGACGACCCTTGCAATACCTTTGGAATCTTCCTGGATGTCCCTAACCATCGCCGCCATCTGCTCGATGAACTCTTGTACGTCTTCAGCCTGAGAATCACGAGGACGAGCAAGATAAGCACGACCATCTATCCATTCTTTAGCACTCGTATCCAGAGTTTCAGCTCTATCAAGGAGCAAAGTCTGGGTTTCTTGCTTACTGTGCGAGTAATTGGTCGGCTTATCAGGCTTTTTATCTTCTATTCTCTCCTTACTGGCCTCGTTCTGGTCTTTATAGTAAGCCATATAGAGACGCTTGTGCGACTTCTGTACCAGTTGTCGGGCAGAATGCTTGTTTGGCAGAGCGTCAATCACGCCAAGGCGACATGCAAACTCCACAAAACGAGTATAAGCCTCTTCAAAACTGTTGGTAACCCCGAAAGCCACAATAGGACGAGTCCCGTCAGGAGAGATATGCTTTACAACCCAATGCAATATGTCACCCTGGTCACAGCCAAAGACGTTGAAACCCTGCACATCGAAGTCGGGTTTCATGGAGTTTCGTATTGTATCGGTTGTAATCAGGCTCTCGCCAGAGACGTAAGGCACTCCCAAGTCAAAGTTATAGAAGTTCTTGATTGCTGCGGCTCTACTACTATGCTCTGCTTTGACCCAGGTTTGCCACTTCTTCTCTGCTGTGATAAATGTAAACGCCAATGGGTTCACGAAGTAACCGCGCAGCCCGCTGGCAGGCTCGTGGAGATATCCCCTAGCGTCGTAGACTGCATCGGTAGCCCGGGTTGGGTACTTTGCTACCCATATGCCGCTGCGACGTTGTAGAAGCTTACCACACTTCCAACAGACAAAGCGGTGTATCCCCTTACGTGCCCGAACGTTACGCCAGAAGTCAATACGCTGCCATCGGTTGCATCTATCACACTTGACCAGCCAATGTCGCTGATCCGTCTGCTCGAACCAAGCATTGATACCATACTTTGGGATCGTGGGGGTACTGAAGCGCCACGTAAGGGGAGTACGACTAGCTTCAAGACGTTTGGTGAATACATCCAAGATGTCCGGCGGTGCGAAGTCGAATTCATCTATCACCAACCCGTCCGCAGGGATAGAAATAGCCTGGGTCTCTTTCTGCGCGCCACGAAAATATATCCAAGAGTTAGCAATCTGTTTCTGGGTAGCGTTATCGCTACTGCGCATCCGCTTTCGGAGGTAGAAGTTGCCCTTGATAACTGGATTGAATCTTCCCTGGCTGAATTTATAAACATCGTCAGCCGTCGGGAAGACGTAAATGAAAGTGAGATTACGGTGATCTCCCAGCCAAAGAATCTTATTGATCGCCGTCTCAGTGATGCCAATTTGCGCCGCTTTCTGGTATACTTGATCGGGATGGAAATCAGAGTATATCCCGATAAGCGGCTTGTGGTCCCGGAACTCAATCGGCTCGCCCTTCTCCGTCTTGAGCTCTATATGGTGCATCCAGCTTATGGGATCAATCTCAGCTAGAAACTCGGCAGCACCCTCCGGATCAGCGCGTATAAACTCCGTAGCGTCAGCTAGGATCTGTGGGTTGATTTGCACCGAGCTCACTAACTATATCCTCAGCTACGCTACGCAATAACTCTAGATGCTTAGGATTCACATCACCCACCACATACTTCTCTACTATCAGGAGAAGTAAAAGCTCAAGGTTCCTACGATGAGTCGCTGTGCGACTCATGTAAGTAGAATCGTCCCGATTCTCACTAAGATGCCTCATCATCAAACGCTTCCTCTCGAACCGGAGCCAGTTGCTTTTGATCCATTGTCGCCCCACGCATCTGGTCCACTATAACTCTGCGCTGTGCCGAAGGTACAGCCGCCAATCGATCTCGCAATATGAGACGGCGATTATCAATCGTGATGTTCGTGGTTCGAGAGGGATTGGAATCACGCTCTTGCTGTGCCCCCAATATGCGGGATTGATTTTCGCTGATAAATGTAATAATCTGCATAAGCTCACGTATATTACGCGGTTGGAACAGTTGGCGGGTCGATCTACGGTTCAATTGCTCGGAGACCATGCGAGTAAGGATCCCTAAGAACTTCATCACCATGACGTCATCCATTGCCATCTCGTGGAGAATAGGATCGTCACTGGCTCTTAGAAGCCGCCGGAACTGGTTCTCTCTCAGCAGCAGCTTAGCTTCCCAGTCCATGTTATCTCGCCAGGTCAGGATGGCTTTGACGGAGACCTTGATCCCGTACTCATCAAACATTACCTGGCAGACTTTAGACATATTCTTGCCGTTCTCGCACCACAATCTAAATGCGAGATTACGCACCTTCAAAGGGTGAGCCTGTTGGACTGGCATAGTATACAATATAGCATCATGGAAACAACCCAAAACGTAGACTTTACTGTGTCGGGCGTCGCACGCCCCAACCGCAAAACTCCAGTGAAGCTCCCAGGACCCGTATGGATCAACGGCATAGAAATCGACGGCCAGTTCTCTGAGTACAGCTTATATGAGGGTAGTAAGCTCACTACACGCGAGAACGTGAGTATGGAACTACCCGCGCCTATATATGCAAGCGAGTGTTATATCGAGATAACTAGCGACCAGGCGTGTCGCTATCGTTTTGACGTCACAAAGGCTAAGGAGTGGTGATTCGACATTCATTTAGCTCCACTTTCCAGGGGTTTTCACGTGTGGTATAGTACGCGCGCGCGCTCGCGCGTTACATTATTACGCCGCCGAACGGCGGCCAAACCATGAGCCTCCAAGTCTGTTCCCAATGCCTGAAAACATACCCCAGATGTGAGAAGGGCGATGTCTGCACAGTCTCGCATACAACAGTCTTCGTCCAGCACTACCATCACATCTGCGAACAACGTTCACGTCCTCCAACTATCCTTGCTCGGCGCAAGCCTTGAAAGCGTTGTTGAGTTGACTGATCGTGGATCAGTCCTCTATTCTATCCGGATCCCGTCTCATCGAAGGGATAAGATAGAAATAGCCGAAGTAGTCAAGGCCCGTGTCTTATCTTCCACTAAGCCAGAGTTCCTTTATCTACATATCCGGGAGTTGATACGTGAAGTCAATGACCGCGGATGGGTGATCCGCAAACTATAGTTGTCCTCTTTGTGCTTCTTATCGTAATGCTGATCATAATCACTATCCGTGGACATTAGATACGGGTTCGGTACCTTCATAGGTCTTAGTTAGCTTCTTACTTGCATAGCCACACTCTTAGCTCGTCGATAAGAAGTCTTCACAAACGAGAGCGAGAACGTACTCCAGTACAGTTTGCCGAATATCTAATCTCAAAGACCCGCTACCTCTTCGGTAGTCAGAGATCTCTTATCGCGGCTCTATGGTGTGCTCCTGATAGCTACTATTTCCAGTACGATAATGTTATCGTCTATGATGAGACTCGTAATGCTCATACGTACGATGGCCCGTATCCGATAATAGCTCATCCTCCTTGCGGTCCATGGGGCAAGTTACGGTACTTCAGTGATGAGGACTGTGAACATGGACTGAAAGCAATGGAGCTGGTCCATAGATGGGGTGGGGTCGTTGAGCAACCAAAGGGGAGCCAGTTATTTGTCCAGTATGGGAGAGGTGGAGCAATAGAGGAAGTGAATCAAGGGGACTACGGGCACCGGGCACGGAAGCCTACCCTGCTGTACTGGTATGTCCCTCCTAGAATTACTCATTGGGTTGATCAAGTTCATCTAGAGCCGGTACCTAAAAGACACTTCATAGAGACCTGGATATCTGGACGTCCATCTTACCTTGGGTCTCCATCCTAACTTGGGTTCCAGTCTCTAGATCTCCATCTAGAGTGAGGGTCTCTCCATCTAGAGTGAGGGTCTCTCCATCCTAACTTGAGGT
>Ga0306920_100003865_pt1 | contig 19125 bp, 17 predicted proteins | sample flu12Cox44000170_FD_204666 | JGI IMG/M metagenome (GOLD analysis project Ga0306920, IMG submission 204666) | Lab enrichment of tropical soil microbial communities from Luquillo Experimental Forest, Puerto Rico - flux4day.12C.oxic.44.000.170 (v2)... | ecosystem: Environmental > Terrestrial >... | reverse complement strand
TGGGTGAGGCACGTGAAGAGCAAATTGTCCATCTCCGTCACGGTGCGGCGCAGCAGGTGCTCGAATTTGCGCCCGACCTCGAACTGCTCCAGGTAGAGACCTTGCATGCCGCTTCCTCGAACTTTGCCTGCGTGCTCCCGAGGGATGGCAATTTCGCCTTGGTGCTAAGGATAGTTGCGCGTGCCGGACGCGTTCGACCCAATCCGCATCACGCCCTCTCCGTTTGGCGCCTCCTCGAGGATGCTTGGCTCATCGCTGCTCGTTCTTAGCTTGGCTCGTTGCTCGCAGATAGGGAAATTTCGGGGGCAATTTCCTGCAAGGCGTGCTGCCGCTGGGGCGGATTTCGCGGTGCACGCGACTGTCGGGCCCATCCCTAAGATGGCGGAACCACCGCCGTGGCCTCGATTTCGACCTTGGCTTGATCCTCAACGAGCGCCACCACCTGCACCAGGGTCATGGCGGGGAAGTGACGACCGATCACGCGGCGGTAGGCCTGCCCGACCTCGTCGCGGCGGGCAACATACTCGCGCTTGTCGACGACGTACCAGGTGAGCCGCACCAGGTGCTGCGGCAAAGCGCGGGCTTGGGCCAGCACCTCCACGACATTGCGCAGCGCCTGTTCGACCTGGGTCACAAAATCATCGCTGGCGAACTGCTGATCGGCGTTCCATCCGACTTGACCTGCCAGGAACACCTGTCGGCCTTCGGCGGCGACACCGTTGGCGAAGCCTTTGGCAGGGCGCCAGTGTTTGGGGTGAAGGATTTCCATGCGCTGCCTCCATTCTCGACCTTGCGGCCCGAGCACGCGCTCAGGGTGATTGTCAAACTCAGGTGGATTCTCGACTCGAGTGGATTGTCAACTTTGGTGGATTCTCAACTCAGAAAGATTCTGGGGGAGGGCTTGCGCTCTAGCCCGTCAGCCACTCTCCTTGAGCTTGAAGCGCTGGATCTTGCCGGTTTGCGTCTTGGGCAGGGCGGCGATGAATTTCACGGAGCGCGGATACTTGTAAGGGGCAATCGTCGCCTTCACGTGGTCCTGCAGGCGCCTGACGCAGGCCGCATCGCCGGCAACGCCCTCGCGCAGCACCACGTGCGCCTCGACGATCTGGCCGCGCGCTTGGTCGGGTGCACCGATGACCGCGCACTCTGCCACCTCGGGATGCGCCAGCAGCGCGGCCTCCACCTCGGGCCCGGCAATGTTGTAGCCCGAGGAAATGATCATGTCGTCGGCGCGGGCGGCGAAGTGGAAGGTTCCATTGTTGTCGCGCACGAAATCATCGCCCGTCAGGTTCCAGCCGTCGCGCACGTACTTCAGCTGCCGGGGATCGGCCAGATAGCGGCAGCCGGTGGGCCCGCGCACGGCGAGGTGACCGATGCTGCCGTCTGCGACGTCCTTCATCTCGTCGTCGACGATCCTGGCCTCGTAGCCGGTCACGGGGCGGCCGGTCGCGCCAGGCGCGGCGGCACCGAGACGGTTGGTGATGAAGATGTGCAGGAGTTCGGTGGAGCCGATGCCGTCGAGGATGGGCTTGCCCGTCTTCTGCGTCCATTCCTGGAACACGGGCGCAGGCAGAGACTCGCCGGCAGAGACTGCCATCCTCAGCGAGGAGAGGTCGGCGCCGGCGTCCATGGCGGCCAGCATGGCGCGATAAGCAGTGGGCGAGGTGAAGGCGATGGTAGCCTTGTAGGTCTCGATGATGTCGATCATGTTCGCAGGCGAAGCGTTCTCCAACAGCGTCGCGGTGGCCCCGAAGCGAAGCGGGAACACCGCAAGCCCGCCTAGTCCGAAGGTAAAGGCCAGCGGCGGCGAGCCGACGAATACGTCGTCGGGCGTGACCTCCAGCACCTCCTTGGCGTAGCCATCGGCGATGATCAGCAGGTCGCGATGAAAATGCATGGTGGCCTTGGGCTCGCCCGTGGTGCCCGAGGTGAAGCCCAGCAGCGCCACGTCGTCACGTCCTGTGCGCACCGCTGCGAACTTGACGGGCTTGCTCAGCGCGACGCGATCGAGCTCGGCATCATGGTTGGCCGTGCCGTCGAAATTGATCACCTTCTTCAAGAAATGGCTGGTTTTGGCGCAGGCCACAAGCTCGTCGGCGATGCGGCTGTCGCAGAGCGCCAGGCCGATCTCGGCCTTGTCGACGATCTTGGTGAGCTCGCCGGTGCGCAGCATCGGCATGGTATTGACGACCACCGCGCCCGCCTTGGTGGCAGCAAGCCACGCTGCCACCAGGGCCGGGTTGTTGCCCGACCGGATCAGCACGCGGTTGCCCGGCTTGACGTTGAAGTCCTCAACCAGGGCATGCGCCAGCCGGTTCGACCAGTCGGTCAGCTCCTTGTAGGTGCGGCGGCGGCCGTTGCCGATCAGCGCCGTGTTGTCGCCGAAGCCCTTCTCGACCATGCGGTCGGTGAGCTCGACGGCGGCATTGAGATGATCGGGATATTGGAACTGCGGGCGGTCGAGCAGCAGATCGGGCCATTCTTCGGCGGGCGGCAGGTGATCCCGCGTGAAGCTATCCAGGTGGGCGCTGGGTCCCAGCGCCGCTGCGCCCCTGGGCGCGGGCTGCCGGCGCGGCGTCGGTTCGCGGCCAAGGATTTTGGCGAACATATGGGCCTCCGATCTCCCTCGCTCCTTTCCTGAGGAAGGCGCAGGTTGAGGGAATGCTGCACATCGCTCGCGATCACTCTCTAGGCTTCGTGAGCTGATAGGTCAGGTGCGATTTCACCGTCGGCCATTCGCTGGCGATGATGCTGTAGACGCACGTATCGCGCAGCGTACCGTCCGTAGCGCGCTGGTGGCTGCGCAGAATGCCGTCGAGCTTGGCTCCCAGGCGCTCGATGCCGCGCCGGCTGGCGTGGTTGAAGAAGTGGGTGCGGAATTCGACGGCGATGCAATCGAGCGTCTCGAAAGCGTGCGTGAGCAGCAGAAGCTTTGATTGGGTGTTGATCTCGGTGCGCTGCACGCGCTTGCGATACCAAGTGGCGCCGATCTCGACGCGCTTGTTGACGGCATCGATGTTGAGATAGGTCGTCATGCCGACGGCCTTGCCGGCAACCAGGTCAATGACGGCGAAAGGCAACATCGTGCCCTCCGCCTGTAGAAGAAGGCGCCGGTCGATTTCCGCGCGCATCTTCTCGGGCGGGGGAACCGTCGTATACCAGAGCCGCCAGAGCTCGCCGTCCTGGACGGCCTCGATGAGATCCTTGGCGTGGCCAGGCGCCAGCGGCTCCAGCCGAACGCGTGCGCTGCTGAGCGTGATGGGTGCGAAGGTGGTCATGCGGTTTGCCTCCCGCCGTGTACCGGTGAGCCGAGAGCGCCGAGCAGGCCGACGAGCGTGTCGGTATCTTCGCGACCGAGCCCTGCGAGCAGCTCGACGATCCAGGCCTCGTGCGCCTTGGCCATGGCGGCGAACTGCTGCGTACCCTTGGGCGTGAGGCGAACGAACGTGGCCCTGCGATCGCCCTGATGGGCGAGGCGCACCACCATCCCCTCGGCGGCCAGGCGGTCGATGATACCCGTTACGTTGCCGTTGGAAACCATGAGGAAGCGCGACAGCTCGGTCATCGTCATGCCGGCACCCCTGCGGGCGAGCGCCGCCATGACGTCGAACTTGGGCAGCGTCGTTGCAAACTCCTCGCGCAGGCGGGCGCGCAGCTCGGCCTCGATGGCGCGCGAGGCGCGCAACAGGCGCAGCCATAGACGCAGCTTCTGCTTGCTGGCCGGCTCGGCCTTGGTCTTCGGGCGGCGCTGGAGCGTCATGTCTCGCCTCCCGACACCGAGATGGCCTGGCCCGTGATGGACTGCGCCCCTGGGGTGCAGAGCCACAGCACCGAGTGGGCCACCTCTTCCGGCGCGACGAAGCGACCCTGCGGATTTAAGCGCTTCAGCTCGGCCGCCGCCTCGGCGCGGGTGCGCCCGGTCGTGGCCATGATATTGGCGAGCGAGGCCTCGAGCAGCGGCGTCTCGGTGTAGCCGGGGCAGACGGCGTTGACCGTCACTCCGCGCGGCGCGAGCTCGGCTGCCAGCGCACGGGCGAGACCGACGACGCCGTGCTTGGCAGCGCAGTAGGCGGCCACGTAGGGGTAGCCCTTAAGGCCCGCCGTCGAAGCGATGAAGACGATGCGGCCTGCCCGTGCATCACGCCTCGTGACGTCTGGCAGGGCCGCTTTCACGCACAGGAAGGCGCCCGTCAGGTTGACGTCGATCATGCGCCGCCAGTGGGACAAGTCGGCTTTGGCGGCCGGCGAGCTCTCGGCGGCGCCGGCGTTGGCGATGAGAATGTCGATCGGCCCGTGCGCGGCGCGCGCCGCCGCCACCATGGCAGCGCAGGCCTCTGCATCGGTAACGTCGGCGGCAATCGGCTTGGAGCGCGGAATCTGCGCTGCCACCTGCTCGAGCGGCCCCAGCCGCCGACCTGCAAGGGAGATGGCCGCGCCCGCTCCTGCCAGCGCGCGCGCGATGGCCGCGCCGATGCCGCTGCCGCCGCCCGTGATCAGCGCATGCTTGCCCGCGAGCCCCGCCATCACACGCGCTCCGCAGCGGTTTCGGCACGCGCGGCCAGCCGATGCAGCTGATCGCGGCCGGCCAGGTACGGCTTGGGCCAAAATGAGCCGTGAAAGCCCAACCGGGCCGCGGCATGCAGCGTCCAATAGGGATCGGCGAGATGGGGCCGCGCCAGGCAGCATAGGTCGGCGCGTCCGGCCATGAGGATGGAGTTGACGTGGTCCGGCTCGTAGATGTTGCCGACCGCCATGGTGGCCATGCTGGTCTCGTTGCGAATGCGGTCCGAGAAGGGCGTCTGGAACATGCGGCCCCAGACGGGCCGCGCGGCCTGCGAGGTCTGGCCTGCCGAAACATCGATGATGTCGACGCCCGCCGCCTGCAGCAAGCGTGCAATGGCGACCGCGTCCTCGGGTGTGACGCCGTCGGTGCCAACCCAGTCGTTGGCCGAGATGCGCACCGAGATCGGTTTGTGCGCCGGCCAGACCGTGCGCACAGCGCGAAACACCTCGAGCGGGAAGCGCATGCGGTTTTCGAGACTGCCGCCATAGGCGTCCGTGCGGTGGTTGGTAAGCGGGGTGATGAAGGCCGACATGAGATAGCCGTGGGCGTAGTGCAGCTCCAGCATGTCGAAGCCGGCGCGCTCGGCCATTTGGGCCGCGCGCACGAACTCGTCGCGCACCTGGTCCATGTCGGCGCGCGTCATCGCACGCGGCAGTTGGTTGGTCGGCGACCACGCCACCGGTGATGGGCCCAGCACCGGCCAGTTTCCCTCAACAAGGGGTGCGTCCATGGTCTCCCAGCCCAGCTGGGTCGAGCCCTTGGGGCCGGAGTGACCGAGCTGCATTGCAACTTTTGCATCCGTCTCGGCGTGGATGAAATCGACGATGCGCTTCCATGCCAGCTCGTGCGCGGGCGCGTAGAGGCCCGTGCAGCCCGGCGTGATGCGCCCCCGCGGCGAGACGCAGGTCATCTCGGTATGGACGAGCCCGGCTCCGCCTTTGGCACGCTCCCCATAGTGCACGAGGTGCCAGTCCGTCGGCGTGCCGTCGACGGCGCGGTACTGTGCCATGGGTGAGACGACGACGCGGTTCTTGAGCTGCAGCTCGCGCAGGCGGAACGGCGCGAACATTGGCGGGCGCGAGCGATTGGGCTTCTCACCCGTCGCCCTCTCCTCAAACCACATCTCGGCGCTCTCGAGCCAGACCTTGTCGCGGGCCCGCAGGTTCTCGTGGCTGATGCGCTGCGAGCGCGTCAGCAGGGAATAGTTGAACTGCACGGGATCGAGATGGAGATAGCGCTCGACCTGCTCGAACCACTCGGTGGAGTTGCGCGCCGCGCTTTGCAAGCGCAGCACCTCGGTGCGACGCTCGTCCTCGTAGCGCCGGAAGGCGGATTGCATCGTGGGCTCGGTGTGCAGGTACTCCGCTAGTGCGATGGCGCTCTCGAGCGCCAGCTTGGTGCCGGAGCCGACTGAGAAATGCGCCGTCGCCGCCGCGTCGCCCATCAGCACGATGTTGTTGTGCGACCAAGTCTCGCAGAGCACGCGATTGAAGTTGAGCCAGGCCGAGCCGCGCAAGTGCCCGGCATTGGTCATCAGGCGATGGCCGCCGAGATTGCGGGCGAAGATCCTTTCGCAGGCGGCCGTCGTCTGGAGCGGGGTCATGCGGCCGAAGCCGAAGCGGCGCCAGGTTGCCTCCGAGCACTCGACGATGAAGGTCGCCGCGTCGGCATCGAACTGGTAGGCGTGCGCCCAGATCCAGCCACGTGGCGTCTCTTCGAATATGAAGGTGAAGGCGTCGTCGAACTTCGCCTTGGTGCCGAGCCAGATGTACCTGCAGGCCCGCACGTCGATGTCGGGCTTGAAGACGGACGCCAGCGCGCCGCGCACCTTGGAGTTGACGCCGTCGGCTGCCACGATCAGATCGTTGCCATGATAGGGCGCGAGGCCATCGATCTCGGTTTCGAAGACGAGCTCCACGGCCAGCTCCTGCGCCCGCTCCTGCAGGATGTTGAGCAGCCGCTTGCGGCCGATGCCGCAGAAGCCGTGACCGGACGAGCGCACAACGCTGCCGCGATAGAAGACGGCGATATCATCCCAGTAGACGAACGACTGCCGGATCGCTGCAGCGCTGACGGGATCGGCGGCCGCTAGGTTGGCGAGCGTTTCGTCCGAGAGCACCACGCCCCAGCCGAAGGTGTCGTAAGGCCGGTTGCGCTCGACGACGACGATCTCATGCGCCGGATCGCGCAGCTTCATGGCGATAGCGAAGTAGAGCCCGGCGGGCCCGCCGCCAAGACACGCAATGCGCATGCCGCCGACCTCCATTGTAGACGCCGCACGAAGGACAGCGTGCGCGCAATCGCCAAATACTTCAAGCTTGAAATTTCATGGGTGAAGTTTTTTGCAGGCTGCGCAAAGCCCGTTCGTGGTCGGCAAGGGCGGGGTCGGGACTGCCGAGGTCCGCATCGCACCCCGAAGTCTTTGCCGAGATGCGCGATGGGACGGGCCGCCCACATTGCCCAGACGGCGCACTACCCCTAAGTTGCGCCAGAGCGAATAGGATCGGGTCGACAGGGGAGTAGCGACATGGCGATGAGACGGACAACGGGGCTCGCAGGCATCGCGCTGGCGGCGAGTGTGATCGCAGGCGAGAGCGTGCACGCCCAAGAGCTCAAGATCGGCATCATGGCCGTGCTCTCCGGCCCGCAGGCGGTGCTCGGGGGACAGTTGCGCGACGGATTCATGCTGGGCGTCAAGCACGCGGGCGGCAAGCTCGGTGGACTGACCACCACGCTGACGGTACAGGACGACGAACTCAAGCCCGACGTGGCGGTGGGCAAGGCAAAGCAGCTCGTCGAGCGCGACAAGGTCGACTTCATCGTCGGCCCCGTATTCTCCAACATCCTGCTGGCGATCTTCAAGCCGATCACCGAGGCCCAAGTATTCCTGATCAGCCCTAACGCCGGCCCCTCGCCGCTCGCCGGCAAGGGCTGCAGCCCCTTCTTCTTCGCCACCTCGTACCAGAACGATCAGCCGCCGGAGGTGCTCGGCAAGTACGCGCAGGACAAAGGCTTCAAGAAAGCCTTCCTGCTGGCGCCCAACTATCAGGCCGGCAAGGACATGATCGGCGGCTTCAAGAAGCACTTCAAAGGCGAAATCGCCGACGAGGTCTACACGCCGCTGGGGCAGCTCGACTTCTCGGCCGAGCTCGCTAAGATCGCCGCCGCCAAGCCCGATGCCTTCTTCGTGTTCATGCCGGGCGGCATGGGCGTCAACCTAGTCAAGCAGTACCGGCAGGCGGGGCTGGAGAACATTCCCTTCCTCTCGGTGTTTACGGTCGATGAGGCGACGCTGCCCGCTCAGCAGGACGCAGCCGTCGGCTTCTTCTCCGGCATGACCTGGGCGCCGAACACCGACACCCCCGAGAACAAGAAGTTCGTCGCCGACTTCGAGGCGGAGTACGGCTACGTGCCCGGCAGCTACGCCATGCAAGCCTACGACGCGGCGCAGCTGATCGACAGCGCGGTGAAGGCGGTGGGCGGCAAGCTCGACAACAAGGAGGCGCTGAGGGCCGCCATCAAGAAGGCCGACTTCAAGTCGGTACGCGGACCGTTCAGGTTCAACAACAACGGCTTCCCGGTGCAGGACTTCTATCTCGTCAAGGTGGCCAAGCGCGCCGATGGCAAGTTCGAGACTGAAATCGTGCAGAAGATCTTTGCGAACTACGGCGACAGCCACGCCAAGGACTGCGAGCTGAAATAGTTCGGCTTTGCATCGGCGATGCCGTCGGGCCGGCTGGTCGCCCCCATCTGGCCATCCGCCGGCGCCGGCGGAGCAATGGATCTTGGTGAGTACCGGGACGACACGCCTCAGTTGAGAGCGACAGCATGTCCACCTCGCTGCTCGTCGTCCAACTCTTCAACGGGCTGCAGCTCGGCGTGCTGCTGTTTCTGGTGGCGGCGGGGCTGACGCTGGTGTTCGGCGTGATGGATTTCATCAATCTCGCCCACGGCGTCCAGTACATGCTGGGCGCCTATCTGGCGGTGGCGTTCTATCGTCTGACCGGCAGCTTCTTCGCCGCCGCGGCGCTGGCGCTGCCGGCCTCGCTGCTGTTCGGACTGGCGATGGAGCTCATGGTATTCCGGCATCTCTATGCGCGCGACCACCTGGAGCAGGTGCTGGCAACCTTCGGCGTGATCCTGTTCCTGAACGAGGGCGTGAAGATCGTGTGGGGCGCGGCGCCGCTCAATATGGGCATGCCGGAGCTGCTGTCGGGCTCGGTGCCGCTGATGGATGGCCTGCGCTATCCCGTTTACCGCTTCGCCATCATCGGGGCGGGCTTAGCCGTGGCAGGCGGGCTCTACCTCTTCGTCAACCACACCCGCGTCGGCATGTGGGTGCGCGCCGGGGCCGCCAACGCGCCCATGATCTCGGCCCTCGGCGTCGACATCAAGCGTCTGTTCACGGTCGTATTCGGGTTCGGTGCCATGCTCGCGGGCTTTGCCGGCGTCATGGTAGCGCCGATTCTGTCGGTTGAGCCGGGTATGGGCGACCAGGTCCTGATCCTCGCCTTCGTGGTCATCGTGATCGGCGGCATCGGCTCGATCCGCGGTGCCTTCCTGGCGGCGTTACTGGTCGGCGTCATCGACACGCTGGGTCGGTCGTTCATGACCGACGCGCTGCGGCTCGTCCTACCCCCGTCGCCGGCGCGAGCGATCGGGCCGGCGCTGGCCTCCATGGGGATCTACCTGCTGATGGCGGCAATCCTCGCATTGCGCCCGGTCGGACTGTTCCCGACCAAGGGGCGCGCCTAATGTTCGAGCCGGCGCGGATCGCGAGCGCCGCGGCGGCGCACCTGGAGGCGCTCTCCTTCGAAGAGCGCTTCGCCGCGGGGCTGTTGGTGCTGATGGCGCTTCTGCCCGTGGCGGCGCTGGCGCTGGGCGGTGGCTACCTCCTGCTCATCGGCGAGCGGGCCATGATCTTTGCCATCGCCGCCGTGTCGCTGGAGCTCCTGATCGGCGTGGCGGGGCTGATCTCCTTCGGACACGCGGCGTTCCTGGGCATCGGCGCCTATGCCGCTGGCATCCTTGCCAGCCACGGACACGGCACGCTCAGTCTGGCGCTCCCGGCCGCCATCGTGACCTCGGCGCTGTTTGCGCTCCTCACCGGCTCCATCGCCGTGCGCACCCGTGGCGTCTACTTCATCATGATCACCCTGGCGTTCGGGCAGATGGCGTTCTTTGTCGCCACCTCGCTTGCGCCCTACGGCGGCGATGATGGCCTCACATGGCCGACGCGCACCCTCATCCTCGGCACGCGCGTGCTCAAGCGCGAGACGGTCTTCTACTATGTCGCGCTCGCCTGCTTGGGCGCCGTCTACCTGCTCGCCGGCCGGCTCGTCGGTTCCCGCTTCGGTCGCGTGCTGCGCGGCATCACCGACAACGAGCGGCGCATGGAGGCCAACGGGTTTGCGCCCTACGGTTACCGGCTGACGGCCTACGTTATGGCCGGGGCCACGTGCGGACTAGCGGGCTTCCTGCTCGGCAATCAGGTGGAGTTCGTCAGTCCCGCGTACATGCACTGGCAGCGCTCGGGCGAGCTGATCTTGATGGTGCTGCTGGGCGGCAGCGGCACGCTCTACGGGCCGATGTTGGGCGCGCTTGCCTATCAGCTGCTGGAGGAGGGCCTGGCGCGGCTCACCGAGCATTGGAAGGTGATCCTGGGCCCGCTGCTCGTGCTGTTGGTGCTGTTTGGCCGCGGCGGCATTGCCGGTGCCATTGAGCGCTGGCGGCGGGGCGAGCTCACCGTCGAGGGGCTTTGGGCGGCGGTGACGGCGAGCTTGCGCGGCGCCGGCGCCAGCATGGTCCGCCGCTGGCAACGGGCCGAGGTGGCGGCCAGAGGGGCACTCGCCCTGGCTATGCCGCGCTGCAAGGCGGGTTGGGCCACCATCGCGGCGGGCTCGAGGCGGTGCAAGGCGGCCCTTAGCGAGGCACGCGTGTCGCTGGCGTTGCTTGTCGACCGCAGCGTCACCGGAGCCCTTACGCGCTGGAGGCGGCGATGAGCGAGCCGGTCCTGCGCCTCAATGCCATCGAAAAGTCGTTTGGGGCGCTGAAGGTCACCGATAACCTGAGCCTCGATGTGCGCGAAGGCGAGACCCACGCCATCATCGGCCCGAACGGCGCCGGCAAGACCACGCTCATCGACCAGATCGCGGGCGCGCTCGTTCCCGATGCCGGCCGCATTCACTTCGCTGGCCGCGACGTGACCGAGCTGCCGATGCCCGTGCGCGCCCGGCTCGGCCTGGCGCGCACGTTCCAGATCACGCACGTGCTCCCGAGGTTCACGGCCCTGGAGAACGTCGCACTCGCCGTGCAGGCGCGCTCCGGCTCGAGCTTCCGCTTTTGGCGCTCGGCCGCGGCCGAGGAGGCGCTCAATCGGGTGGGCATGGAGGCGCTCGGCACCCTGGGCGTCGCCGCGCAGGCAGCGATGCACGCGGGCGCCCTGTCGCACGGCGAGAAGCGTCGGCTCGAGATCGCCATCGCGCTCGCGCAAGCCCCGAAGCTCCTGCTGCTCGACGAGCCCATGGCCGGCGCCGGGGCCGATGAGACGCGCGGCCTGGTGCACACGCTCAAGGGGCTGCGGCGGCGCTACACCATCGTGCTGGTGGAGCACGACATGCAGGCGGTGTTCGCGCTCGCCGATCGCGTCTCGGTGTTGGTCGAGGGCCGCATCATCGCCACGGGCACTCCGGAGGCCGTGCGCAAGGATGCCGCCGTGCGCGCGGCCTATCTGGGTGATGCGGCATGAGCGAGGCGCTGCTCTCTGTCCGAGGGCTGGAGGCCGGCTACTGTGGATCGCAGGTGTTGTTCGGCGTCGACCTGGAGGTCGGCTACGGCGAGGTGGTGAGCCTGCTGGGCCGCAACGGCATGGGCAAGACCACCACGGTTCGCAGCATCATGGGGCTCTTGCCGGCCCGTGCCGGCCAAATTTGGCTCGCCGGCCGGCCGATGACGTCCCAATCGCCGTTCCGGATCGCCCAGGCCGGCATCGGCCTCGTCCCCGAAGGGCGGCAGGTTTTTCCTACGCTGACCGTGGAGGAGAACCTGGTCGCCACCGCGTCCAACCGGCAGGGCCAAAAAGAGCCCTGGACGCTGGAGCGCGTCTATGCCTTCTTTCCTCGCCTCGCTCAACGCCGCCGCAACTATGGTGACCAGATCTCCGGTGGCGAGCAGCAGATGCTGGCGATCGGCCGCGCCCTGATGACCAATCCCAAGCTGTTGATCCTGGATGAGGCGACAGAAGGACTGGCGCCGCTGATCCGGCAGGAGATCTGGGAGCGCCTCGCTGCGCTGAAACGCCAAGGCCTGTCGATCCTCATCATCGATAAGACCATCGAGGCGCTGCTGCGCCTGGCCGACCGGCACCTGATCCTGGAGAAGGGCCGCATCGTGTGGTCGGGCACCTCGCACGCGCTCGCGGCCGATCCCGTGACCCGGGACCGCTATCTCTCCGTGTGAGGCGCCGGCGCCCCGCCGGATCGGCCCAGGCGATCGAGGCCCTATAGCGCGTACCCGCGGTGAGTTCGCCGCTCAAGGGACGCGCGAACGGGCGGTATAGGGGTTGGACGGCCGCTGCAAGCCCAGGTGATCGCGCAGTGTGGGCCCGCTGTAGTCCTTGCGGAACAACCCGCGTCGCTGCAGCTGCGGGATCGCGCCGGCAACAAAATCCTGGAGCCCGCCGGGCAGCGTGTGGAACTGCAGCATGAAACCGTCGCACGCGCCCATCGCGAACCACTGCTCCATCACGTCGGCTACTTGGCTTGCCGTACCCCTGATGGTCTTGCGGCCGCGTTCGTAGCGCAGATAAAGCTGACGCAGCGTGGGGTTCTCCTCGCGAATGATCTTAATGATGTCGTCGAAGAAGGCCTTGTGAAGGTTGGCGCTCTTTGGCAGCCGGCTCTGCGGAATTGGCTCGTCGAGCGGCAGGTCCGAGAGGTCGACCTCCAGGTCCGCGCCGAGGCGGAAGCGGCCCACGTCGGGATGGATCATGGCCTGCAGGCGCTGCACCTTTGCCTCCGCATCGGCCTTTGTGGCACCGATGACCACGGGCATGCCCGCCAGGATGCGCAGGCTCTCCGGCTTGCGGCCGTACTTGGCCATGCGGCCCTTGAGGTCGGCGTAGCCGGCCTTGGCGCGCTGGGGGTTCGAATCGCTGGCAAAGACGACCTCGGCCGTGCGCGCGGCGAGCTCGCGGCCCGTGTCGGAGGCGCCGGCCTGGATGATCACCGGATGGCCCTGGGGCGAGCGGGCGATATTGAGCGCGCCGTGCACCTTGAAGAACTTGCCCTCGTGATGCACCACATGCAGGCCCGCCGGATCGAAGTAGAGACCGCGCGTGCGATCGTGGATGAAGGCGTCGTCGTCCCAAGTATTCCACAGCTCGCGCACGACATCGACGAACTCCCCCGCCCGCTCGTAGCGCAGCGCGTGCGCTGGCAACGCGGCATGGCCGAAGTTGCGGGCTGCGTAGTCGTTGGCCGAGGTGACGACGTTCCAAGCCGCCCGGCCCGCGCTCACGTGGTCGAGGGAGGCGAATTGGCGGGCAACGTTGTAGGGCTCGGTGAAGCTCGTCGAAACCGTGCCGCCGAGCCCGATGCGCGCTGTAGCACCGGCGAGCGCGGTCAGCAGCGTGACCGGCTCGAGCGCGTTCATGTACATCGGGAAGCGGGACCAGGCGTGCAAATTGTCGGTGCGCGCGGCGGGCGTATCGGCGACGAAGTAGAGATCGAATTTGCCCTGCTCGGCGAGCTGGGCGATGCTGCGGAAGTAGCCAATATCCGTCGCCCCGGCCGGGTTCGTGCTGGGATCCAGCCACGAGGCTGGATGGTTGCCGGTGGCATGGTCGACGAGCAGGGCTAAGGACATCATCCCCCGCTCGCTCATGCGCCCGTCCTCGCTTCCCAAGGACGACCGTGCCCAGCGAGGGGGTAAGGCAACTGCGGCAGGCGCGCGCTCAATCCGGCATTTCCCGTCCGTTGCCCTCAAGCGCAATTTGCGCCGCGCCGGGATGGGTGGCAAGGGGCGGAGCGTCGCGCACTCGGGCGTGCACCTGGCACCGCACCTGGAACTGCGCTTGGAACTGCAACTGCACCTGGGAGTGCACTTGAGTGCACTGCCAAGTGCAATGGGGCATCTGCGGCAAGTTGGTCGGTGTTTACGCGGCATGGGCTCGACTGGTGCGGCCTCAAGTGCCCGCCGGGGCTCCCCTGTGCCAGGCGCTCGACCCGGCTGAAGCGCGTTGCTGCCCTCGCGCTAGCACACGAGCCTGGCGAGCCTCGCGTGCAACCCCTCAAAGCCTTGTCGAGCCCTGCCTGAGGCGTTCCTTAAATGCGGCGCCGATCAGCATGTCGGGCAGCATATCGGCCATCGTATCGGTCATCGTTCCGGCCTATCGGCAAGGCAGAGCGCGGCCTGTAGGGCAGGGGCCAAGCAGCCATGGAGCGCACGAAATCGCGGATCTGCTGGGCCGCGCGCCCCGCCGGGGAGACCGACTATTTCATCGACGCGGCCTTCGCCGATGCCATAGAGTGCTCCTCGTCCAGTTTGCAGGCCGGGAGGTTGGCGCATGCCGCGCATCTCGATCTTCGCCATCGCCCTCGGCTTGGTGCTGCTCTCGCTACCGGCCGCGGCGCAGGACAAACTCCTCGTCAGCATTTGGGGCGGCAGCTGGCGCGATCTGGTGGCCGACACGGCGGCCAAGAAGTTCACGCAGGAGACCGGCGTGGCCGTGGACTTCATCACCGGCGGCACCATCGACCGCCTCAACAAGGCCAAGCTCGCCAAGGGCAGCCCGGAGAGTGATCTCAATTTCACGACCTCGCACGTCGGCTGGCTCTATGCCAACGACGACCTTTACCTGCCGCTCGATTTGGGCAAGGTGCCCAACGCCACCAACCTCGTCGGCCAAGCCAAGATCAGCCCTTATCACATCGGCACGTGGGCCTACGTCTACACCATCGGATACCGTCCGGACCTCCTCAAGGGCGTCACCTTCGACAGCTGGGCGGATCTCTGGAAACCGGAGCTCAAGGGCAAGCTCGCCGCCCCCGATTTCGATCCGAGCCACCTGATCGTCGTGTCAGCCATCCTCTCCGGGGGAGATGCGGCGAGCTGGCAGAAAGGGGAGGCGAAGCTCAAGGCGCTGAAGCCGAGCTTCAAGGCCTTCTACACCAACGACGCCAACAGTCAGCAATTGATCGCCAACGGCGAGACGCCGGTGCAGGTCATCCTGTCGATGAATGCGCACTACCTGGCGGGTCAGGGTGTGCCCATCAAGCTTGTAATCCCCAGGGAGGGCGCCGTTCTCGGCATCGACACCATCGCCATCATGAAGGGCTCCAAGAACGTCGATCTGGCCTACAAGTTCATCAACGCCATGCTCGATCCGGCAATTCAAGCGCAGGTCGCCAAGCTCAAAAAGGGCAGCCCGGTGGTGGCGAATGCCGTGCTCGATGCGGAGGTCGCCAACCTCCCCGGTGTGTTCTCGACGCCCGAGCAGTGGAAGAGCCAGGCCATCGTCATCGACCACAAACTGCGCGCCGAGAAGACGGCGGAGTGGCGCAAGTGGTTCGCCGAGAACATCATGAACTGACGCACGAATTGGAGCACGGGCGCCGCCTGCGCGGTCCGCAGGCGTGCGCCGTGGCTGGCTCGCCTGCCCGATGAAGCCGCAACCTTTTCTGCGCATCTTCGTCGCGCCCGCGGTCCTCGCTGCCCTCGCGTTGCTTGCGGCCATGGCGACCGTTCTGCAGTACAGCCTGCGCGCCTATGTGCCGGGGTCACTCGAAGCGGGCGGCTTCACGCTCGCCAACTTTGCCGCCTTGCTGAAACCGCTCTATGCGCGCGTGTTCCTGGACACGGTCTTCATCTCTTTGCTGACGGCTGGCTCGACCCTTCTCATCGCCTATCCGGTGGCCTATGCGCTGGTCAGAGCTGAGAGCCAGCTCGTCAAGGCCGCCATCCTCATCACCGCGATTACACCCCTGTTCCTGGGCGAGGTGGTGCGCACCTATTCCTGGATGGCCGTGCTCGGCAATAACGGCTTTGTCAATTCCATGCTCCTCGCGCTCGGCCTGATTGATCGGCCGCTGCAGATCATGTTCACGACGTTCGCGGTCGTCACTGCGCTGGTGCACGTCACGCTGCCGGTGATGGTGATCATGCTCGCGGCCGCCCTCTCGCATATCGATCCGAACTACGCGAGGGCCGCCCAGAGCCTCGGCGCCGGCCCCATCCGCACCTTTCTCACCGTAACCCTGCCGCTCTCCATGCCGGGCGTCGTCGCCGGCGTCACGACGGCATTCGCCTGGACGTTCAGCGCCTTCGCGACCCCGCAGCTGATCGGCGGCGGCCAGGTGAACATGGTCTCCAACCTCGTCTACCAGCTTGGGCTCGCGAGCTTCAACTTTCCGTTTGCCGCGAGCCTGTCGGTCGCGGGCCTCGCCCTCACTTTCGCCGTCCTCAGTCTAATGCGCATCGCTGCAAGGCCCCTCGAAAAGCTCGGACCTCACTGACATGTCACGCTTCTTCCAGCGCGCGTTGCGCCTCGCCGGCAGTCTCCTCGTGCTGGCCATCTTGGGCTTCGTCGTGCTCCCAGCGCTCGTCGTCACGCTCGCCGCCTTCAACGACAAGGCGATCCTGGCGTTTCCGCCGCAGGCGTGGTCGTGGCGCTGGTTCGCCAAGGCGCTAGCCTACGACGACTTTCGCTCCGGCTTTGGCAATGGCCTCATCGTCACCGGCTGGGCGTCATCGATTGCCCTGCTCATCGGGGCGGCCTTCGCCTTTGCCCTCGATCGCTACGCGTTTGCCCACAAGCGCACCATAGAGGCAATCCTGCTATCCTCGCTGATCGTGCCGCACTTCACGATCGGCCTGGGGTTTCTCATGCTTGCAGCGCAGATCGGCTGGGCGCGCGGCTTCGCGGTGGTCGTCGCCTGCCATGTGGTGCTGGTGTTGCCGTTCGTCCTGCGCAGCGTCTATGTCTCGCTCAGGAATCTCGATCGGCGGCTGGAGCTGGCTGCTGCCGGCCTCGGAGCATCGCCGAGCCGCGTCCTGACCACCGTTACCTTGCCGCTGCTTCTCCCCGGTTTGGCCGGCGGTTGGCTGTTGGCGGCGATCCTGTCCTTCAACGAGTTCACCGCCTCGCTCTTCGTGACCGCGCAGCGCACGCAGACACTGCCCGTGGCGATGTACAACTACGTGCGCGAATACGCCGACCCCTCGATGGCCGCCCTGTCGGTGCTGTATATCGTTGCCACGGCCACGTTGCTGATTATCGCCAACGCCTATCTGGGTTTCGGGAAAGTGCTCAATGTCGAGCATCGCCGCTGAGCGCCGACCGCGCCCCACGCCTGCCGCCGAGGCGGCAGGCGATGCGGGGATTGCCGTCGATTTGCAGGGCGTCACCAAGACGTTCGGCAACGTTCACGCGCTCAAGGATGCCACGCTTGCAGTCCGCCGCGGCGAGCTCATGACGCTGCTCGGACCCTCGGGCTGCGGCAAGAGCACGCTGCTCAACCTGATCGCCGGCTTCCTCGCGGCAGATCGGGGCGAGCTCAAGATCGATGGCCGCCGGGTCAACGACGTCCCGCCCTATAGGCGCGAAATCGGCATGATGTTCCAGAGCTACGCGTTGTTCCCGCACATGAGCGCTGCCGACAACATCGGCTACGGCCTGCGCATGCGCCGGCTGCCCAAGCCGGAGGTCGAGCGCCGGGTTGCGCAGGCACTGGCACTGGTGCGATTGAGCGGCGTCGAGCACCGTCGCCCACACCAGCTGTCAGGCGGCCAGCAGCAGCGCGTGGCGCTCGCCCGCGCGCTCGTCATCTCTCCCAAAGTCCTGCTGCTGGACGAGCCGCTCTCAGCCCTCGACAGGAGCCTGCGCGGCTCCATGCAGATCGAGATCAAAGAGATCCAGCGCCAGCTCGGCGTGACCACGATCTTCGTAACCCACGACCAGAGCGAGGCGCTGAGTTTGTCCGACCGGATTGCGGTGATGTTCGATGGCCAAATCCGGCAGATTGCCAGGCCTGCCGAGATTTACCGCCAGCCGAGCGATCGGTTCGTCGCTTCCTTCGTCGGCGACGTCAACGTGTTGCGTGCGCGCCTCGACGCCGTTCACGACAAGACCGCGACGATGCGCCTGGGTGAAGCAAGCATCACGGTCGCAAGGGGACCTCTTGCCGGCAGCCAACCCGGCGACTTCGCCGATTTGTTCGTCCGCCCCGAGCAGCTGCGCTGCACAGGGCCAGGAGACGCGATCGCAGTTGAGGGCACGATCGCAACGCACGTCTATCAGGGAGGCCATGTCGACCTATACGTGCACGCGGCGGCAGCTTGCGGCGGACGCCTGCTGGTGCGGTCGTCCGAACCGGATGCCATCACCCGTTGGCCCGTCGGTGCCGTGGTGGGCGTCACCATCAGCGGCGCGGAGGCGATCGCGTTCCCCTGCTCGCACAGCGGGAAGGCTTGAGGAGGCAACGGCAATGGCCACGCAGAAGACCAACAATGTCGCTTCGGCTTACCTCGCGCTGCTGGCCGACCGCGGCGTCGATTATCTGTTTGGCAATGCCGGCACCGACTTTGCGCCCATCGTCGAGGCCTACGCGGAGGCCGAGCAGCAAGGCACCAAGGTTCCCGCCCCAATTCTCGCCACGCACGAGAACCTCGCCGTCTCGATGGCGCACGGCTACGCCATGGTCACGCGCAAGATCCCGGCCGTGATGGTCCACGTCAGCGTCGGAACGGCCAACATGATCTGCGGCGCTATGAATGCCGCGCGCGAGAATGTCGCCATCCTCCTCACCGCCGGCCGCACCCCCCTCAACGAGAGCGGACCGCTTGGCGCGCGCGACGGCTATATCCATTGGGCTCAGGAGATGTACGACCAGGGCGGTATGCTTCGCGAGCTCGTCAAATGGGACTACGAGCTGCGCAACGGCGAGCAGCTGGAAACGGTCGTCGACCGCGCCCTTGCCATTGCCGCCACCGAGCCACGCGGACCCGTCTATTTGAGCCTGCCGCGCGAGGTCATCGCGCGACGTGCATCCCCCGCCCGTCATGGTCCGGGCCGGCTTCGCGCGCCCGCGCCTTCCGCCCCAGACCCCGCCGCCATTCAGACCGCGGCGGACATGATGGCGAGCGCCAAGCGGCCCCTCATCCTGACTTCCAATGCCGGGCGCGACCCCGCCGCGTTCGCGGCGTTGGCAATGCTCGCCGATCGCTTCGCCATACCCGTCGTCCAGCATCACCCGCGGCACCTGTCGCTGCCGTCGTCGCATGCCATGAACCTCGGCTACCATCCGGCGAGTATCCTGGCCGATGCCGATCTGATCCTGGCCTTGGAAAGCGATGTCCCTTGGATGCCTGCCCATGGCTCGCCGCCAGAGGGGTGCAAGGTCATCCAAGGTGGCTTCGATCCGCTGTTCACCCACATTCCCATTCGCGGCTTTGCCTGCGATCTCGGCATTACCGGCGGCGCGGCCGCCATCCTGACGGCGCTGGCTGCGGAGCTCGAACCGGCAATCGACCGATCGGCAGTCGCAGAGCGCCGCACCTGGGTT
>Ga0306920_100003864_pt1 | contig 19128 bp, 18 predicted proteins | sample flu12Cox44000170_FD_204666 | JGI IMG/M metagenome (GOLD analysis project Ga0306920, IMG submission 204666) | Lab enrichment of tropical soil microbial communities from Luquillo Experimental Forest, Puerto Rico - flux4day.12C.oxic.44.000.170 (v2)... | ecosystem: Environmental > Terrestrial >... | reverse complement strand
GTGCGGTTGTGAGCGTCCACAGCCTGCTGCATCGACGCTGCGCACGCGAGCGCCGCCGATGCCAACGGTGAGACCGCCATCACACCATCGCCCAGGTTCTTCACCTCCGTTGCCCCTGCGGCCGCGATCGCTCGGCGGAGGAGTGAGAAGTGCGTCCGCCGCAGGTCGTCAGCCTGGGCGGGGGAAAGACGTGCGGCGAGCGCGGTGGACCCGACCATGTCGGTGAACAGCACGGTCACCTGCTCGGCGTCGGCCATCCCACCCGCCTCCGTTGTTCGGCCAATCGTAGCGGCGTCCGTTGCCGGTGGACCCCTACCTGTCCGGGCGGTCTGGCCGACCCCTGATCCACCGCCCAGATCCCGGGCCGGGCGGTGTCTGCATGGACGTGAGCTCGCCTGACCCGTCGATGTGACGGCACGCCGTTCGTCGTTCGGACGGCGCGCTCTCGAAGGAGGACCTGTGATCGACCACCGTGAAGACCTTTCGCGGCCCCACGCCGGGCCGCACCGGGGCTGGACGCTCGTGCTGGTGTCCCTCGGCCTGTTCATGACCGCCCTCGACACGCTGGTCGTGACCACGGCACTCCCTGTGCTGCGGGTCTCGCTGCACACCAACCTCTCCGATCTCGAGTGGACGGTCAACGCCTACAACCTGGCCTTCGCCTGCTCGCTGCTGACCGGCGCCGCGCTCGGCGACCGCTTCGGGCGGAGGCGCATGTTCTGCACCGGGCTGGCCGTCTTCACCGCCGCCTCCGCCGGTTCGGCCCTGGCCCCGACCGTGGGCGCGCTCATCGCCACCCGCACCATCCAGGGTGTGGGCGCCGCCATGGTGATGCCGCTGACGCTCACGCTCATCAGCGAAGCGTTCCCTCCCGAACGCCGCGGCATGGCGATCGGCCTGTGGGGCGGCATCGCCGGACTGGCCGTGGCCGCCGGCCCGGTCGTCGGCGGGGCGGTGGTGCAGGGGATCAGCTGGCACTGGATCTTCTGGCTCAACGTCCCGATCGGACTGGCGCTGATCCCCCTGTCGGCCGCGCACCTCACCGAGAGCTTCGGCCCCCGTCCCCGCCTCGACGTGGTGGGCCTCGTCCTGGCCGGAGGAGGCCTGTTCGGGATCGTGTGGGGGCTGGTGCGGGCCAACACCATTGGCTGGAAGAGCGCCGAGGTGGTCGGCGCCATGGTGGCCGGTGCGCTCCTGCTGGTTGTGTTCCTGCGGTGGGAGCAGCGGACACCGAGCCCGATGCTGTCGCTGGCCCTTTTCCACCGTCCGAGCTTCAACCGGGCCAACGGCTCCAGCTTCTTCATGTACGCCAGCGTGTTCGGTGCCGCGTTCCTGATGTCGCAGTTCTTCCAGACGGCCCAGCACCACTCGCCCTTGCAGACCGGGGTGCGCCTGCTGCCGTGGACGGCTGCGCCGATGATCGTGTCGCCCATCGCCGGCAAGCTGGCCGACCGCTACGGCAACCGGCCCTTCATGGGCGTCGGTCTGTTGCTGCAGGCGGTCGGTCTCGGTTGGATCGCCGCCCGCGTCACCGCCGGCATCGGGTACGCCGAGGTGGGCGCCGCCCTCGCCGTGGCCGGGATCGGGATCTCCCTCGTGTTCCCGACCGTCGCCACCGAGGCCGTGACCTCCGTCCCGCCCGAGGAGGTCGGCGTGGCCTCTGGGACCAACAGCGCCCTGCGGGAGCTCGGCGGTGTCTTCGGCGTCGCCGTCCTCGCGTCGGTGTTCTCCCGTCCCGGGGTCTACACCTCGGCGGCCACGTTCGTCGACGGTTTCAAGGCCGCCCTGTGGGTCGGCGCCGGCTTCTCCGCCGCCGGCGCGCTGGTCGCGGTCGCCGGCTCGTGGCGGCGGACCCGGCCGACGGTTGACGTGCCCGCCCCGGACGACCTGCGCCTTCTCGAGGCGATCCGGTCGTGAGGGCCGGGATCCGGTTCATCGGCATTTCACAGAAAGGAGCCAACCATGACTGCACACACCGTAGGAACGGCCGAGGATCACCTCCGAGCCCGCCTGGAGCTGCTGGCGGCGGAGAAGGATCTGACCCGCCTGGGCGACGAGCTGGCGCGGCGCCGGCGGGCGCTGCCGTGGGTGGCGGTGGACAAGGAGTACGTGTTCGATACCGACGACGGTGACAAGACGCTGCGCGAGCTGTTCGACGGGCGATCCCAGCTCCTCGTCTACCACTTCATGTTCGGAGCGGAGTGGCCGGAGGGTTGCCCGGTGTGCTCGTACTGGGCCGACAACTTCAACGGCGGCGTCATCCACCTCAACCACCGTGACATCACCATGCTGTGCGCGTCACGCGCGCGACTGGCCAGTCTGGACGCGTACAAGCGCCGGATGGGCTGGAGCTTCCCGTGGGTGTCATCGCTGCGCAACGACTTCAACCTCGACTACGGCGTGTCGCTGCCCGTGTCCGCCGGTCCCTCGCAGCCCGAGATGCCGCGTGGTCCGGGAGTAGGGGCCGGACATCGCTACAACTTCACCAAGGATGCCTTCGCCCCCGAGATGCCGGGGCTGAGCGCGTTCGCCCTCGAGGACGGCGTCGTGTACCACACCTACTCCTGCTACGCCCGTGGCCTCGATGCCTTCAACGCCGCCAACCAGCTGCTCGACCGCGCCCCCAAGGGTCGGGACGAGGATGGCCTGCCGGTGACGGTCGCGTGGCTCCGCCGCCACGACGAGTACGAGCCCGCCACCACGGCTTCCTGAGCAGCCGCATGAGCGCGGTTCGCACTTCGACCTCCGTCGCCGACGCTCCGTCCACGCCGGCTCTTCGTGTCCGCGGGTCGTCCGCTGCGGTGTGGGTCGCGGTCCTGCTCGGGCTGGCGGGCGTGGCGTGGTGGTGGACGGTTCACGAGACCCACGCCATGTCGTCGATGGTCGAGGGCATCGCCCAGATGGGGATCGCCATGCGGTTCACGTCCACGGTGTGGACGTTCGCCGCCATGTGGGTCGCGATGATGGCCGCCATGATGGTGCCCGCTGTCCTCCCGGGCGTGGCCGGCGCCTCCGTCCGTTTTGACGATGCGGATCGTCGGCCCCTCGCGGCCTTGGCGTTCGGTGCGGCCTACCTCGGTGCGTGGGCGGCCGCCGGGCTGGTGCCGTTGATGGTGCTGAGCTGGTGGAGGCCCGTCAACCCCGCCGCGTGGATCGACCGGGTCGGGGGTGCCGCCGTCGTGACGGCCGGGCTGTACCAGGCGTCGCCGTGGAAGCTCTCCCATCTGCGCGTGTGCCGTGATCCCGTGGCCGTCGGGCGGACGCCGCGTGAAGGCGTGATCGCCGGCCTCTCGTACGCCAGGTGCTGCCTGGGCTGCTGCTGGGCGCTCATGACCGTGCTCTTCGTGATCGGCCTCATGGACCTGGCGTGGATGGTCGCCGTCAGCGCCGCACTGCTCGTCGAGCGCAACTGGCGCGACGGCCCGCGGCTGGCACGGTTGGTGGGGCTCGCCACGGTGGGCCTCGGCCTCGCCGTGCTCGTCCATCCTTCGGTGCTCACGACCGTCGCGTCGGTGCATCACCCGACGATGATGAGCGCCCCGGTGCCTCAGTGGGCGTAGGGATCGGCGATGTCGACGCTGAGCGTGAGCTGGGCCATCCCGGGTGGGCGTACCAGCTCGTGGCGGACGGTCCCATCGGCGTCGAGGTCGAGTGCGACCACGCCGCACTGCTTGAGCCCAAGCGTCTGCTGAACGTCGTCGGGCAGCACGGCCCAGGTCGACGGCGCCCACACGTTCTGACGCTGATCGCGCTCGAGCACGCGGAACTGGTGAACGTGACCGCTCACGACCACCGGGACGCGCCGGTCGGTGAACTGCGCCTGCAGTCGTTCGCGGGCCGGAGCGGGCACGAACCGGTGCCGTGGCGCGGCCTCGAGCTCGTCCGCCGCCGCGCTGATCGGCTTGTGGCACACGAACACGATCGGGCGATCGGGTGAATGCGACCCGAGTCGCTCGTCCAGCCACTCCCACTGAGCCGCCTCGGCCGGTGAGTCGGAGCCGAACAGCTGGGCGTTGACACCGAGCAGCGTCCAGCCGTCGACGGCGACGTCCCACCGGTCGGGCCCGATCGCTGCCGTCCAGCGTTCGACCAGTGGCGCGCTCGTCGCCGGCCCCGGCGACACGCCCGGGTTGTCGCCGACGTCGTGGTTGCCCGGCACCGCCACCCAGGGGACGGAGAGCGCGTCGAGTCGCCGGCGGGCATCGGTCAGCTCGCCCGGCGCCGCGGGACCGTCGAGCGTCAGATCCCCGACGTGCACCACCAGGTCGAAGCCCCCGCCGGCGACGAGCGCCACGACCGCCGCCCAGTTGGCCTCGGCCTCGGGTGTGCGCGATGACAGGTGCGTGTCCGAGACCACCAGGATCCGCCGGGCTCCGGCCACGTCGCCAGGCTAGCGGTGATTGAATCCCGACCATCCCCAGGTCCGTCTACCTCCTCCGCCACGCCAAGTCGGACTGGAGCGATCCGACTCTCGACGACCACGACCGGCCGCTCAACCGCCGCGGCCGCCGGGACGCGCAGCGCCTGGCCGACCACTTCGTACATGACGCGATCGCGCCTGAGCTCGTCCTGTGCTCCTCGGCCGTGCGCGCCCGCCAGACGCTCGCACCGGTCGCCGCCGCCGCCGGCATCGGCGACGACCGCGTCCGCGTCGAGCCCTCCCTCTACGGGGCCGCGGCCGGCGAGATCCTGACCCGGCTCCGGCGGATCGACGATACGGTCCGTTCGGTGCTCGTCGTCGGCCACAATCCCGGGCTCGAGGACCTCGCCGTCGAGCTGGCCGGCGGCGATGGCGCCTTGCTCGGCGCCCTCGAGGACAAGTTCCCGACGGGTGCGCTGGCAGTGGTGACCTTCGACGGGACGTCGTGGCCAGAGCTGTCGTCCGCCACCGCGTCGGTCACGTCGCTGACCGCGCCCCGCCAGTTGCCCTGAGCGGTGCGCTGATCAGCTCCAGGCCGGTGGGCCACCGATCGTCAACACGTTGCCCTCGGTGTCGGTGATGGACACCAGCCGCATGCCGCCCTCGTTGCTCTCTCTGACCCGGCGCCCGCCCGCCGCCTCCATGGCCGAGAGGGTCGCCTCGAGGTCCTCCACCTGGAAGCCGAGCCAGCTCTCCGGGCGACGGTCGCCTCCCCGATGCAGTGCCACGGTCGCGTCGCGCCAGGCCAGCTCGCTCCACTCCGGCGAAGAGAACTGCGGGGTCAGTCCGAGCACGTCCCGGTAGAACCCCATGGCGCGGTCCATGTCGTCGACCGGGACCATGAAGTAGGCCTTGGTGATCGTGACGGTCATGAGGCCGACCGTAGCCTCCGGAGCCGGCTCAGCCGGCCGGTGACGGCAGCCGGCCGGCCAGGGCGGCGTCGATGGCGGCGTCGCCGAAGCGCTTGCGGACGAGGCCTTCGAGGTAGGGCGCCTTGCCCAGCTCGGCACCGCCCTCGATGCCGACGCTCTGCCCGGTCACCCACGCGGATTCGGGGCCGGCGAGGAAGCGGACGCCCGCCGCGATGTCGTCGGGTATGCCGGTCCGCCCGAGCGGCTTCTCGGCGAGGAACTGCGCCATCACGTCGGCGTTGCTGAACAGACCGGTGGTGGCCTCGGTCCTGACCAGACCGGGCCGCACGGCGTTGACCCGGATGTGGAGCGGGGCGAGCTCGGCCGCCGCGCCGCGCACCAGCCCCTCCACCCCGGATTTCGACGTGTTGTACATCGTGAGGAACGGCCACGGGATCTTGGCCGCGTCGGAGGAGATGAGCACGATCGAGCCCCCGCCGCCCTGCGTCATCAGCGGGGTGGCGTGACGGATCACGAGGAAGGCCGAGACGATGTTGTTGCGGAGCTCGTCCAGGACCTCGGTGTCGTCGAACATGAGGAGGGGCTTCATCGAGCCGCCGCCGACGACGGAGACGGCGACGCCCAGCCGGTCGGCCAGGCCGGCGGCAGCCGCCAGGCCCTTCTCGACCGAGCCGGCGTCGAGGGCATCGCCCACGACGTACTCGACCGTGGCCTCCGGCCCCGCCGCCTCGGTGATGGCGGAACGGGCCTTGACGAGCGTGGACTCGGTGCGGCCCATGATCACCACGGCGGCTCCGTCGCGCGCCAGCCACGTGGCCGAGGCGGCGCCGATGCCGCCTCCGCCTCCGGTGACGAACGCGGCCTGCCCGGCGAACGGCTTGGTCGAGGTCGGGGTCATGCCCTGTCCTTTCTGGGGCGAGCGAGCTTGGGGAGCAGTTAACATCAGGCGGTCACAGCTGCGCAGGGGGCGGTGCCGATCACCAACGATCGCATGGACGGAACCGGCATCGACATCGTGCCGCTGGCGCCTCTCATCGGGGCCGAGGTCTCCGGGGTCGACGTCCGCGCCCTCGACGAGCGGCACCTGCTGGTCGTGCGCGACGCCGTCCTCCGTTACTCGGCCGTGGTCGTCCGGGATCAGACACTCGAGCCCGACGACCAGCTCACGTTCATGCAGCGGCTCTACCCGCTGCGTCCGCCCGGGCGGCTCAACGTGTTCGCCCTGGCCGGCCACCCCGAGATCACGGTGGTGTCCAACATCGTCGAGGACGGACGGCCCCTCGGCCTGTCCGACGCCGGTCTGCTCTGGCACACCGACACCTGCTTCCAGCCCCATCCCGAGCTGTTCGTGAGCCTCTACGCGCTCGAGCTCCCGGAGCGGGACGGGCGGGTGCTCGGTGACACGGTGTTCGTCAGCACCGCCGCTGCCTACGACGCCCTCCCCGAGGGTGTGAAGCAACGGCTCGACGGGCTCGAGGTGGTCCAGAGCTACGGCTTCCACCTCGAGAAGATGCAGGAGCGGGAGCTCCTGACGCGCCCACCGGTCACATCCGACCAGCAGCTGGAGATCCAGGACGTCCGCCATCCCCTGGTGCGGGTCCACCCGGTGACCGGCCGCAGGATCCTCTATGTGAACGAGAGCTTCTCCGCCGGCGTGGTCGGCCTCTCACGGGCCGAGAGCGACGAGTTGCTCGACCGGCTGCTCGAGCACCTCGTCCGTCCGGAGTTCTCGTTCACCCAGCGATGGCGGCCGGGTGACCTCGTGGTGTGGGACAACGCGGCCACCCAGCACCGGGCCACGTTCGACTACGGCGACATCCGCCGGCGGTTGCACAGGGCCGGCACGACGGGGCCGGTGCCGACGGGGGTGTTCGGAACGCCGGCGCCGTAACGGCCGGTCACGGGGAGCGGCCCTCGTCGGAAGGCACTGGCGGGTCGGGCCCCTGCCCGTCGGCCCCGTCGACGACGGGCCCGTGTCCGTCCTCGGGCCCGCGTCCGACCTCGCCGAAGAGCCTGGTCCAGAGCCGGGTGAAGGTGTTGTTGAAGAGCGGCAGTCGCCACGGCGGGCGCTCGACGTGGAGCGGATGGGCGGAGTCCGTGCCGAAGCGCGCCCACAGGGCGGTGTTGAGCACCGCCGCCACCGTGATCAGCCGGCCGAGCAGGTAGGCCCACAGGAGCAGGGCCAGTGAGATCCCGATCGATCCGTACACCTCGCTCTTGTTCTTGAGGTGGTGGGGGAACCAGATCGCAGTGGCGAGGAACAGCAGCTCCGTACCGACGGCGAACACGGCCGCCCCCGGCGCCAGGGCGATGAGGGGGCAGTCGCGGTGCGGGAGCAGCCACGACACGGCCCACCACGCCAGGAACGGGACGAGTGTGTAGATGATCAACAGCGCGACGCCTCCCAGGGGAATCCGGCCCCGCAGGATCGAGACGCCCCCGGACACCAGCGCCACCAGCGTGAACACCCCGATGAACACCAGCGCTGCGCGGGTGGCGTTCTTGACCCGGGTCCGCGGCACGTCCCACACGAGCGCGTGCACGATGAAGAGGACCTTGACCAGCGCCCGGGCCCCCAGGAACAGGGCGTAGAGGGCCAGGATGAACCCGGTGAAGCGGGCCCAGCCCGACAGCTGCGCCGCACTCGACACGCTCGCGGCGGTGAGCTGGCCAATGCCCTTCGAATGGAAGGCCGCTTGGAGGTCGTAGCCGGTCCAGTCGTACAGGATCGCCGCTCCGATGACGAAGACCGCCGCGTAGGGCACCTGGAAGAGGAACACCCGGAAGCCGAGGGCGGCGGCGAGGACCGGCGCACCGGTGTCGGTGTCGTAGCTCAGGGCGTCGAAGGCGAACTCGACCGTGCCGTGGTTGCCCCGCGCCTCCTCCAGCTGCTCCTGGCGGCCGCGGATCCACTCCTGGATGCGCTCGCGTCGTGTCCGCTCCGGGAGAGCGGATTCGTCGCCGTGGGCGGTCGTCGCCACGCCGTCCATTGTGCCGAGTGCGGTGAAACCCCATCAAGGGACACGACCTGACGGGGCCGCCGTCAGGCGAGGATGGTGAGCTCGGCGCTCAGCAGGCTGCGCAGCGGCTCGGGCGTTTCGCCCGATCGCTGGCGGAACAGACGGGCGTCGCTGTACTCGCCGTGGAACCAGGTCCCGTCGGCCGTGACGACCGCCACCTGCCACCGGTGCCCGTCGAGGCGCCGCGCGCCGAACGCGCCGACCTCCCGCGGCCCGGCGCCCTCGAGGCCGGCCGTGTCCCCCACGTCCACGGCCGAACCGTCGGCCCTGAGCCAGAGCACGCACACCGTCCCCGGTGCAGCGGCCGGGAGCCAGCGGCACAGCCGGCTGCACACGCGGCGGTGGAAGTCGGCGGGAAGGAGGACGGCGGTGATCTGCGTCTCGAGCGAAGCCACCACCGCCGACGGTACCGCGGCGGGCGGCGCCGGCACCTCGTTCGGCGAAGGTTGGCACCGCTGACCGGGCTGTAGGCCCGCCGAGCGCCACCAACCTCCCGGCGGAGGCCAGGACCGTTGGCCGGCTCCCTGGTCGCGCCGCTCGGAGGCGCCTACCGATCAGCCCAGCTGCTCGCCGACGGCGATCAGGTGGCCGTCGGGATCCTGGAACACGAAGTCACGCATCGGCCAGGGGTGGGTCGTGAGCGGCATGGTGATGGTCGCCCCCGCGGCCGAGCAACGGTCGAAGGCGGCGTCGACGTCGGCCACGTCGACATAGCAGATCGCGATCGACGCGACCGCCGGCTGCTCGCTCTGGGCCAGGCCCAGCGATCCACCGGCGTTGGTGAGCAACGCGAACATCGGAGGATCGCCCATCGTCGTCACCGGTTGCAGTCCGAGGACCTTGCCGTAGAAGTCGATCGACGACGCGACGTCTCTGACCTCGAGGTTGGTCCGCGTCCTGACGATCCCGCCGGCCAACGACCCACCGGTCACGGCCGTGTCGAACTCGGGATGGGGGAGGGACACGATGCCGCGCTCGGCCAGCAGTGCCTCGTACCCCGCCGGGTCGGTTGAGACCGGCCGCGGGTCGCCGGTGTAGAACTCGAGCAGCGTGGTGCCCAGTGGTCCCGCCACCAACGGGCCGAAGGTGGCGCCGTGCTCGAGCAGGATCATGGTGCCGGGTCTGCAGTCGACATCGCCCACGGCGAGAGACCCCTCGAGGATCCAGATGACGTGATCGCTGCGATGGCCGTGGACCTCGAGCGTGAGGCCGGGTTCGTACTCGGTGAAGATGACCGTGCGCGACGGTGACCACTCGAGGAACCAGCACCGCACGCCGGCGCGTCGGTCCCCGTGCAGCTGGGCCCGCACCTCCTGGCCGGCGACGTCGTCGACGTGGCGGAAGATCAGGTCCGGCACGGGGTCACCGTAGCGGGCCGGAACCGGGGTCCGCCCCTTCGAAGTGACTAGCGTGTGTCATCTCTCGGTGCCCGGGCGCGAGGTTGGACGACTTGCGGATAGTCGCCAGGTGAAGGACCCACGGGTCGCGCGCGCACGTCGGCTGCGGGCGGTCGGGGTTCGAGCGGTCGCCGTGACGGCGGTCGCCGCCCTGCTCGCACCCGCGGTGGCTGCAGGATCCGCGTCGGCGACCGGCCGGACGCCGTTCGCGTCGGCGACCGGTCCGCCGGCATCGCCCGGCAGCCCGGCGGGGTCCGTGTCGGCGGCCGGGGCGTCGGGTTGGGTGGGCCCGGGGGTCGACGCCTTCGGCGACGCCCCCAACCTGGGGCCCGTCACCGGCACGCTGCGTGCCCCCGCGGTGGCGATCGTCTCCACGCCCGACGGCAAGGGCTACTGGGTCGCCACCGCCGCCGGCGAGGTGCGGCCGTTCGGGGACGCCAAGGCCCTCGGAAGTCTCGCCGCCGCGCCGCGCGCGCCGATCGTCGGGATGGCGGTGACCGCCGACGGCGGCGGTTACTGGCTGGTGGGCATGGACGGCGGGGTGTTCGCCTTCGGCGACGCCCGGTTCTGGGGGTCGACCGGCGCCATCAAGCTCAACCAGCCGGTGGTGGGGATGGCCGCCACGCCGGACGGCGCCGGCTACTGGCTGGTCGCCGCCGACGGCGGCATCTTCGCCTTCGGTGACGCCGCCTTCCTCGGATCCGCCGGCAACATCCCGCTCGTCGCTCCGATCGTCGCCATGGCCACGACGCGCGACGGGCGTGGCTACTGGCTCGCCGCGTCCGACGGCGGTGTGTTCACGTTCGGCGATGCGCGGTTCCTGGGATCGGCCGCCGATCAGGACATCGGGACGTGGGTCGTGGGGATCCAGACGACCGCCGATGGCAAGGGCTACTGGTTGGCCGCGGCCACCGGTGGGGTGCTGACGTACGGCGACGCGCAGTACTTCGGACCCACCCCCAACGTGCCGCCGTTCTCGCCGGCGACGGCGATCGCCGCGACACCCGATGGCGGCGGGTACTGGCTGCTGCGTCAGGACGAGACCAGCGTGTCGTTGAGCAGCGCCCTGTTCTCCGGGCCCGCGATCCCGGGGGGCTCGACGATCGTCGCCAACGCCGCGTCGCAGCTGGGCCCCAACGGTGATGCGGCCCGCGGTCCGTTCTGCAACCCGTACGGACCGTGCGAGGAGTGGTGCGCGCTGTTCACCACCTGGGCCTGGGAGTCCGTCGGCATCCCCATCCCCCGCTATCCGTTCACCGGCTCGATCTTCGGCTGGGGCCAGGCCCACGGTCAGGTGCTCCCGCCGTGGGCCGTGCCCGCGCCGGGCGACGTGGTCCTCTACGGCACCGGCCCGCAGAACGCGTCGACGTCGGTCCACGTCGGCATCGTCGCCCAGGTCTGGCCCGACGGCGCCATCGACACCATCGAGGGCGACTCCGGCCCCGAGCCCGAAGGCCAGTTCGCCGTCACCATCAACGGTCCCTTCCTGCCGCTGTACTCACAGGAGGCCAACGGCATGCCGGTCTACGCCTTCGTCGCCCCCTGACCCCAGCCGGCCGTCGCCCGCTCGGGTGCTACCGTCCCGGGCACACCGGCAGGAGGTGCCAGCGTTGGGGCTTCTCGACGGCCACCGGGCGATCGTGACGGGCGCCGCCTCAGGGATGGGCGCGGCGACGGCCCGTCGTATGACGGAGGAGGGGGCGCAGGTCTCGCTGTTCGACCGTGACGGCGATCAGTGCGCCGAGATCGCCCGCCAGTTCGGGGGCCGCGCCTATCAGGTCGACGTGGCCGACTGGGACCAGATGCGCGCCGCCGTCGAGCGGGCTGCGCAGGACATGGGCGGTCTGTCCGTCCTTCACAACAACGCCGGGGTGTCGCTCTGTACCGGCCTGCACGACATCGAGCCCGAGGAGTTCCGGCGCATCGTCGACGTCAACCTGATCGGCACGTTCTTCGGCCTCAAGGCGGCCGTGCCGATCATGTTGGCCGCCGGCGACGGTCGGATCGTCAGCACCGCCTCGATCAGCGGTGTGCGCGCCGCCGATGGGGAGGGACCGTACGCGGCGGCCAAGGCGGGTGTGATCGCGCTGACCGCCACGGCCGCGCTCGAGTACGGCCCGACCATCCGGGTCAACGCCGTCTCGCCCGGGACCATCCACACCCCCATGACACACCAGTGGCTTACCCTGCTGCCCGGCAACTACGACCTCCAGGTGTCGAAGATCCCGCTGGGCCGGGTCGGCGTGCCCGAGGATGTCGCCGACGTCGTCGTGCTGCTGTGTTCCGACCTCATGCGCTACGTCAACGGTCAGAACATCGTCATCGACGGCGGGATGATGCTGCACGGCTCCGGCTCCGACGGGACGCTCTTCCGCGTGCGGGAGCTCATGGCGCAGGCCGCTCAGCGGGACCGCCCTTAAGGACCTGGAGGAGTCGTGGACCGCATCAACCACGTCAAGATCGTCACGCCCGATCCGGCCGCGGTCGACCGCTTCCTGCGGGAGGTCGTAGAGATCCCGGCGGGGTGGCCGTTGGGCGAGCCTGATCCCGACGCGTCGCGTCCCGGAGAGGTGCCTTCCCCCGCACGCGACGCCGCCGGCCAGTTCAGCATGGACGGGGTGAACGCCTTCCGCGGCTCGTCGTCGTTCGGTGGCGGCTTCATCACCGGGTCGACGGAGAGCCGGCAGTTCCAGATCTTCCCGGGCCCGCGGCCGCACATCTGGGCGGTCGCCGTGGGGACGCGCCACCTCGAGCGGGCCCACGCCCGCTGCGTCGAGCGGGGCATCCCGTGCACCGATCCGTCGGAGACGACGTGGGGCGACGGCTCGATCCGGTTCTTCTTCGCCGAGGTGGGCGGGATCGTGTTCGAGGTCCTGCGCCTCGAGTCGGGGTGAGGGCGACGGCGGCGCCCGGCGGAGGGACGCGACCGCGACGGTAGGCTCGGCGCGGATGCCAGCCCGCCGGCTGCCCACGGGCCGCGAGCCCGGTCAGGGCGACCTGCTCGACGCCGCCCTCCAGGAGCGTCTCGCCCGCCAGGCGCCCCTCGCCGCCCGCATGCGGCCCGAAACGCTCGACGACATGGTCGGCCAGGAGGCGCTGCTCGGCCCCGGCGCCCCGCTGCGGGCGCTGATCGAGACCGACCGGCTGTCGTCGATCATCCTCTGGGGCCCGCCGGGAACGGGGAAGACGACGCTCGCCACCGTGGTGGCGGCGCAGACCCACCGGGCGTTCATCGCGCTGTCGGCGGTGACGGCCGGCGTCAAGGACGTGCGCGAGGTGATCGAATCGGCGCGGCGGCTGCTGGCCGAGCAGGGCCGGGGGACGATCCTGTTCCTCGACGAGGTCCACCGCTTCAACAAGAGCCAGCAGGATGCGCTGCTTCCGGCGGTGGAGGCCGGCATCGTCACGCTCATCGGCGCCACGACCGAGAACCCGTTCTTCGAGGTCAACGCCCCGCTGTTGAGCCGCTCGACCGTGTTCCGCCTCCAGCCGCTCTCGCCCGCGGAGCTGCGCGTGGTCGTGGACCGGGCCCTCCGCCAGGAGCGCTACCAGGCCAGCGAGGACGCCATGACCCATCTCGTCGACATGGCCGACGGTGACGCCCGGGTGGCGCTCACGACCCTCGAGGTCGCCCTCGCGCTGGCCCGGACCGACGACCGTGAGGAGGTCACGCTCGAGGACGTCGAGCGGGCGCGCCAGACGCGCGTGCTCAGGTACGGCGAGGACGACCACTACGACATCATCTCGGCGTTCATCAAGTCGATCCGGGGATCGGATCCGGACGCCGGCCTCTACTGGCTGGCGCGGATGCTCGAGGCCGGCGAGGACGCCCGCTTCATCGCCCGCCGCCTCGTCATCCTCGCCTCCGAGGACGTGGGTATGGCCGACTCCAACGGGCTGGTGGTGGCCGACGCCGCCGCCCGCGCCGTCGAGTTCGTCGGGCTGCCCGAGGCCGCCCTCAACCTCGCCCACGCCGTCATCTACCTGGCGACCGCCCCCAAGTCCAACACGGCCATGGCCGCGCTCGTCCGGGCCAACGAGGACGTGCGCAACCGTCCCACCGGTGCGGTGCCGCTGGCGCTGGCGAGTGTCCATCCGTACCAGCGCAACAAGCTCAAGGAGGGAGGCGGGTACCGCTACCCGCACAACGATCCCTCGGGCTTCGTCGTCCAGGAGTACCGCCCGCCCGAGATCGCCGGCCCCATCGCCGGCGTGGAACGCCGCGTCTACTACCGGCCGTCGCCGCACGGCCAGGAGGAGGCGGTGGCCCGCAGGCTCCGTGAGCTGTGGGGCGACGCGCCCTACGACAACGAGGCGTGGTGGGAGTTCGAGAAGTTCCACGACCCCAACCGCTGACCCATCCCCGGACTCAGGGGCGGACCAGGGAGTCTCACTGGCGACTCGCCGGCCCCGGCGGCGCGACCGTGTCATCGTGGCCGCCGGCCACCGGGGCAATCCAGGATCGAGAGGTCCCCCCATGAACACCGCACCCGACACCTCGTTCGGGCCGCTGAAGCAGATCGAGGCGGGCGTGCTCGACGTCGGCTACGTCGAGGGGGGGCCCGCCAACGGCCAACCCGTCGTCCTGCTCCACGGCTGGCCCTACGACATCCACAGTTTCGCCGAGGTCACGCCCATGCTCGCCGCCTCCGGCTATCGCGTGATCGTGCCGTTCGTCCGGGGCTACGGCACGACCCGCTTCCTCTCCGACGGCGCCGTGCGCAACGGCCAGCAGGGCGCCCTGGCCGCCGACGTCATCGCCCTGATGGACGCGTTGGACATCGACTCCGCCGTCCTCGGAGGCTTCGACTGGGGTGCCCGCACGGCCAACGTGGTGGGGGTGCTGTGGCCCGGGCGGTGCAAGGCCATGGTGTCGGTCAGCGGTTACCTGATCGGCAACCCGCAGGCCAACCAGGCGCCGCTGCCGCCGGCGGCCGAGCTGTCGTGGTGGTACCAGTTCTACTTCGCCACCGAGCGCGGCCGGGCCGGCTACGACAAGTACCGGCGCGAGTTCAGCCGGCTCATCTGGCAGCTGGCGTCGCCGCAGTGGCACTTCGACGACGCCACCTTCGACCGGAGCGCGGCGTCCTTCGACAATCCGGACCACGTGAGCATCGTGATCAACAACTACCGCTGGCGGCTGGGCCTGGCCTCGGGGGAGCCGCAGTACGACGAGCTCGACCGTCGGGTCGCCGACCTCCCGGCCGTCTCCGTTCCGGCGATCACCCTCGAAGGTGACGCCAACGGTGCCCCGCACCCCGACCCCGCCGCCTATGAGTCGAAGTTCGCGGGCAAGTACCTGCACCGCACCGTTGCCGGAGGCGTCGGGCACAACCTGCCCCAGGAGGCGCCCAAGGCCTTCACCGACGCGGTGATCGAGGTGGACGGCTTCGCCTCGTGAGCGGTGACCGTCGGCGCCCGGGTTCAGAACCGGGTCAGAACTCCGTGTCGCCGTAGGGGGCGCGCTCGGTGGCGAAGAGCCGGGTGGCGCGTCCGACGACGCCGGGCGTCAGCGGTCGGAGCCGCCCGGCGGCCGCCAGCGTCGCCGCCGACACGCCGCCGAGGTAGAGGGCGCCCAGGTCCGAGACGGTGACGGAGAGGTCGGGCGGTTCGTCCGTTCGTCCGCAGCTCGCACCGGAACGTGAGTCGAGCGCGAACCGGCCGCCGCACTCCGGCCGGAACCCGTCCTCGACGTCGATGACGAGGCGGTCGGCGACGCCGTAGGTCCGGGCCGCCAGGCACCGCTCGACGTCGAGCATCCTCACCCAAAGCACGTCGTACACGGCCCGCGTGGCCAACTGACGCGGTTCGGCGAGCGCCCACCGCACCGGCTCGTCCACCGGGAACGACCGCAGCTGCACCCGGCCGATCAGGTCGAGGTTGCACGCGAACTCCACCAACGCCAGGCGCACGGCGTCGGTGGCACCGGAGCACTCGATGACGGCGGCCAGGTTGGCGGGGTTCTTGTCCCAACGCTCCTCGACCCGCCAGGTGAGGTACCCGTCCGGGGCCCCGCCTACCGGCTCGTGCACGGCGTGGTACATGCGGCTGGCGCCGCCGCGGTCGGCCTCGGCGTCGAACAGGCGGTCGGCCCACCACCCCTCCCACCGGCGGCAGCCGCCGGCGTACAGGCGCCGGTTGGCCTCGTGGATCGCCGGCAGCGTGGTCGACGCCTCGTCCGGCATCAGCACACGGATCGCTCCTCCGGTCTCCGGGCGGTGGGCGAGGGCGGCGTGGGCCTTGTCGATCTCGTAGGTGGCCGCCTGCGTCGCCTGCCCGTAGCCGAAGCGCCCGTAGATGGCGCTCTCGGACGCCAGCAGGACGGCGAGCGGCTCGCCGTGGGCCACGGTGTCGTCGAGGAGGCGCCGCATCATGGCGGTGAGGATCCCCTGCCGGCGATGCGACGGCAGCACCGACACCCAGGACACGCCGGCACACGCCAGCGACGCCGGGCCGGGGACGGTCACCTCCATCGTCAGGTTGGCGCACGTCCCCACCAGGCGCCCGCCCACGAAGGCTCCCATGGTGCGGTCGGCCTCGAGGAAGGCGTGCGCCAGCGCGACCTGCTCCTCGCGCACCTCCCCGGCGAAGCAGACGGCGTCGACCTCGAGGAAGCTGCGGAACTCGTCCTCTGACGCCACCACCCGGATCTCGGCGCTCATGGGCCATGGCTAGCACCCGGGCGTGCGGCGGTGGTCGGTCATTGGCGACCCCCGGCGGCTCGAATGCCCGACGGCGGTCGTGCTCGTATCCCTCAGCTCTCTGGACGAAGTGCCGATGGATCCCGGTTGGGCCGGATCGTTCGAAGGGCCTCCGGAGCGAGGCAAGCCCAGAGCGAGGCAAGCTCAGAGCGAGGCAGGCATGGTCACCGAGGCGGAGTGGGACGAGGCGCAGGCCCGGACCGCACGCCTGCGGGTCTGGAGCGCCATCGGCGGCCTCGTCGTGCTGGGGCTGCTGGTCATCCCCAGCGCCGCCCTCGGGGGACTGGCCGGGTCCGGCTGGACGGCCTGGCTCACCACGTCGGGCTGCGTCGTCGCCCTGCTCGCCCCCGGGACGGTGTGGCTCGTCCGGGTGAACGCCCGCGTGCAGACCGAGAGCGACGACAAGGTGAGGACCCTCACCCACGACCTCGCCGAAGCAGTCGAGAAGGCCGACCGCGAGACGGCCGAGCGGGACGAGCAGGTGCGCCGGCAGCGCTTCGAGAGCCGCCTGGCCAACGCCCTGGACATGGCCGAGGGCGAGCCCGAGGTGATCGACGTGATCGAGCGCTCGTTCGCCTCGGTCCTGCCCGGGTCGCCCGCCGAGCTGCTGCTGGCCGACAACAGCCACGCCCATCTGCTGCGCATGGCCAGCGCGTCGGCCGGTGACGGGCCACCGGGGTGCGGCGTCGACTCGCCCGACCACTGCCCGGCGGCCCGGCGGGCGCAGGTCCAACGCTTCGACGACAGCGAGGAGCTCGACGCCTGCCCGAAGCTGCGCAACCGGCCGGCGGGGCGGTTGTCGGCGGTGTGCGTTCCCGTGTCGATCATGGGCCGGACCGTCGGCGTGATCCACGCCACCGGCGGGGCCAACCAGGCGATCGCCGATGACGCCGTCCAGGACCTCGGGACCCTGGCCAAGCTGGCCGGAGCCCGGATCGGCCTGTTGCGGGTCATGGCCGAGACCCAGCTGCAGGCGTCGGTGGACAGCCTCACCGGCCTGTTCAACCGGCGGTCGTTCGAGCAGCAGGTCACGACGGTCCGACGGTCGCAGTCGGTCCTCGCCGTGGCCATGGCCGACCTCGACGACTTCAAGGAGCTCAACGACACCTACGGCCACGACACCGGTGACCGGGCGCTCCGGCTGTTCGCCGAGGTCCTCCGCGAATCGGTCCGCAGCCTCGACATCATCGGGCGGTACGGCGGCGAGGAGTTCGCCGTCGTGTTCCCCGCCTGCTCGGCGACCGACGCCCGCCACGCCCTCGACGCCGTCCGGTCCCGGCTCGACGCCGCCCTGACCGTGGCCGGTCTGCCGCGCTACACCGCCAGCTTCGGCGTGGTCGATGCCGCCGAGCACGAGAGCCTGGCCGCGCTGCTGGCCCGGGCCGACGCCGCCCTGTTCGAGGCCAAGCGTCTCGGCCGTGACCGCGTGGTCGTCCACGATGCCCACGGCGCCGTGGTCGAGCCCCCCGCCGGCGGCGCCCCGGGCGAGGAGGGCGCCGCCGCCCTGCCTCCGGCCGGCGACGTGGCCGCCCAGGTCCACCGCCACCTCCGCTGACCGCCCAGGTCCACCGCCACCTCCGCCGACCGCCCATCGCGCTCGCCGGGCCCCGCGACGAGGCTGCACCGCGGGGTGGCTGGCAGGCCGGTTGCACTTTTTGTCGGTGGAGGACGGTGGCCTCAAGAGGTGACCGCGACATCTCCTCAGCGGGAGGTGTCGGTTGTCCCCGAGAGTGCAGCAAGAGGACGTGGACGTGGCGCTGGCCGCGATCGCCGCCGGGGCGTCGTGGGCGGAGGCCATGCATCGGTCCGGGTTGTCGCTGAGCACGCTGGCTCGCCGGTTGCGGACGGGGGGCGCGCCCGTGCCGGTCGCCCGCGGCGACGAGCGGGTGGGGTTGCGGGAGCTGGCCCGGGGACGGTCGGTGGTTCAGGCCGCCGGGCTGGCGGGGATGGCGCCATCCACCCTGCGGCGGCGGGCGCACGACCACGGTGTGGTGGTGCTGAGAGATCGCGAGGCGCGCGAGTCGGCGTTGACGCTGGCCGAGCGGGAAGAGATCAGAGCCGGGATCGAACGGGCCGAGAGCGACGCGGTGATCGCCGGGCGGCTGGGCCGCCACCGCAGCACCGTCTGGCGGGAGGTCGCCGCCAACGGGGGCCGGGGCGCCTACCGGGCCTACGCCGCCCACGCCGGCGCGCAGGAGCGGGCCCGGCGCCCGAAGCCGCCGTGGACCGAGTCCCGCCCGTGGCTGTGGGCCGAGGTGCAAGCGCGGATCCGCGGCGAGGGATGGTCGCCGGAGCAGATCGCCCGCCGGCTGCGCCATGAGCATCCCGGCGAGCCAGCATGGTGGGTGTCGCACGAGGCGATCTACCAAGCGGTGTACGTGCAGGCCAAAGGGGAGCTGCGCAAGGAGCTCGCCGCCTGCCTGCGCACCGGACGGGCCCGCCGGCGCCCGCACGGCCGCGTCCCCCAGCAGGGCCGCATCCACGGGATGGTCATGATCAGCGAGCGGCCCCCCGAGGTCGAGGACCGGGCCGTGCCCGGGCATTGGGAGGGCGACCTAATCGTCGGGGAGAACGGCGCCAGCGCGGTGGCCACGCTGGTGGAGCGCAGCACGCGGATGGGCATGCTGATCAAGATCGACAACAAGACCGCCGAGCACGTCGCCGACCGGCTCGCCACCAACGTCACCCGACTGCCCGCTCAGTTGGTGCGCTCGCTCA
>Ga0306920_100003860_pt1 | contig 19138 bp, 17 predicted proteins | sample flu12Cox44000170_FD_204666 | JGI IMG/M metagenome (GOLD analysis project Ga0306920, IMG submission 204666) | Lab enrichment of tropical soil microbial communities from Luquillo Experimental Forest, Puerto Rico - flux4day.12C.oxic.44.000.170 (v2)... | ecosystem: Environmental > Terrestrial >... | reverse complement strand
TCCTTTTTTACCGCGAGTTTCACGGAAGCGGTGACTTCGCGGTGGAGCTTGATGGGCACTTCGAAATGGCCGATGGATTTGATAGGCTCGGCGAGCTGGATCTTTCGTTTGTCAATGGTGTAGCCCTTGGCGGCAAGGGCGTCAGCAACATCAGCCGAAGTGACCGAGCCGAAGAGCTGATCGTTTTCGCCAGACTTCCGTGAGATTTCAAGCGAAACGCCTGCCAGAAGCTCGGCGAGCCTCTGCGCGTCGGCGACTTCCACGGCGGCTTTTTTGGCGAACGCAGCGCGCATTTTTTCCAGGCGCTTCATATTACCGGGGCTCGCTTCGAGGGCAAGTTTGCGCGGAAGTAGGAAATTCCGCGCGTAGCCTTCTGCGACCTCGACAACCTCGCCGCGGTTCCCTAGCTTTTCGACATCTTCTTGAAGAATGATCTGCATGGCCTTTTTCCTTATCGCTGAAGTCGAACGACAGATCCTCATCCGCCAAAGGCGGCCGGATGCGGGATCACAAAAAAAACAGACGCTGGCCGCTCGGACACGTTCCGGCTTCGTTTAGACAAGCAAGCCAGCCTGTACGGACCAAAGCCTCGGCTACTCAATATCGGAGCCCTCTTCCGTTTCGGTCAGGACGACCAGCTCTGATCGCCAAAAAACCACCTTTTCGGCGACCCCACCGACCCGCTGGCCGCTACAGTTCAGCGGCGAACGGCAGCAGCGCGATGTTCTGCGCTCTCTTGATCGCGACTGCGAGCCAGCGCTGATGCCGCGCACAAGTGCCAGTCATACGGCGCGGGAGAATTTTGCCGCGCTCCTGCAAGAACGGCGCGAGAATTTCCGCCCTCTTATAGTCGATGTAATCCGATTTCTCGACGCAGAAGCGGCACACCTTCTTCTTGCGGACAAAGCTGCGCTTGCCTCGACGCGGGCCTCCCGGGGGGCGAGAGCCCTGCATGGGCGCAGCGCCTCGCTGCGCTGGCAAGCTATGGGGCGTTCCGCTACCTGTGGACGCCGCCGCGGGTGGCGCCGGGGGCGCCTGCGATGGGGGTGCGTTTTCGTCTGCCATTTCCCTTTCTCCTGGTTCCGTCCGAATTAAGATTGCGCGGTTGCGTGCTCGCTTCCGGCTGCCGCTACTCCGGAAGACGCTACTGCCGGTGCCTTGCGGGGACGCCGCGCCGCCCGTTTCTCGCGATGCCTCTTCAGTTTTTCCTGCCGCTTCAGTTCCTCGTCGACGCGAACCGTCAGGTATTTGATGACCGCGTCGGAAACTTTGAGTCGTCGCTCGAGCTCCTTGACAACTTCGCCGTGCGACGAGCGCACGACCATAAAAACGTAGTAGCCTTCGCGCAAACGCTGCACGCGATAGGCCATGCGCTTACGCCCCCACTTCTCCGTCTTTTCGATTTTGCCGCCCTTTTCCGTGGCGGCATGTTCGAGCGTGGAGATAATCTTGTCGATGTCCGGCTCAGGGCTATCCGGTCGGCAGATGAAGATCAGATCGTATTGGCGCTCTTCCATGTGTCCTCTCGACTTCTTGCCGCCCTCGCGGCAGTAATCAAAAACTGTGGCGCTTCCGCGCTAGGAGCTAAAGTCCAACCAAAAACTGGGAGCAGATCCCTTGCTTCCCTCACCATGACAACCGGACCTTCCGAAGGCGTCACGCTGGCTCGGTGGCTTCTTGTTCTGGCGGGGCTTTGCGATTAAATCGCGCCATCGCCTTGGCCACGCCCTCCCTCAAAATCAGCTCGACTGCCTTCGCGGCTTCGCCCGCTTCGTCCTCTGCGATCCGGCGTTCCTCTGGGTGCATGGTAGACAGGACGTAGTCGCTGCGATCGCCCCAAATCTGCTCGGGCTGAACGCCCATCCGCACGCGGATGAATTCGTCCGTGCCCAGTGCGGCGATCACCGACTTCAAGCCGTTGTGCGTGCTGTTGCGGCCGCGTTCGCGAATCCGCAATACACCCCACGGCAGATCGACCTCGTCGATGAGGACGACCGTCTCGGCCGCATCGCACTCGTATCGCTCGATGAGCATTCCGACGGCGACGCCGCTGAGATTCATCATCGTCTGTGGCTTCGCCAGAATTACGTCCTGCCCTGCCAGTTGCCCGCGCCCAACGACGGACTTCGCTTCACGACGCGAGACTCGAACACTGTGACGCCTGGCCAGCGCGTCAAGCGCCAGGAAGCCCATATTGTGGGGCGTCCATTCGTATTGGGGACCCGGATTGCCGAGCCCAACGATAAGCCGCATCGGCGATCCGCCTCCCCCACGTTCGCTGGTGCTTACTTCTTTTTCTCCGTCTTCTCGGCGGCTTTCGGGGCGGCGGCCTCCGCAGCACCTGTTTCGGCTTCGCCCTCTTCTTCCTTCTTGCCCTTCTTGATGACTTCGGGTTCGGCCGGCGCGGTTTCTGCGGCCACAGCGGCTTCGGCGGTCGGCTCCGCTTCGGCCTTCAGCGTAACGACGTGAGCGAGTACCCGCTGCGGATCGGTCAGCAGCTTGGTTTTCTGCGGATTGATCGGCAAATCGGCCGCGCGCAGCTGTTTGCCTATGGTCAGACCGCTGATGTCTACTCTGAATTCCTCGGGAATATCACCGGGCAGGCATTCGACTTCGACTTCGCGTGTGACCATTTCGAAGATGCCGCCCTGCAGCTTAACACCCTCCGGCTCGCCGACGGTGTGTACTGGCACGCGAACACGCATTCGCACGTCCATGGCGATGCGAAGCAGATCGACGTGCAGTAGCTTGCCGCTGACGGGATCGACCTGCCAATCCTTCACCATGGCCTTCTCCTCTCCGGCGCCTGCCACTTGCACGGCGAAGATCGTGTTGTGGCCGGATTCGGAGCGCAGAATTTTGCTGACCTGCTTAGCGTTCACCGAGAGAGCCATCGAATCCTTGCGCCCGCCATATAGGACGGCAGGGACCATTCCGGTGACGCGTACGCGGCGCGCCGCGTTCTTGCCGCGTTCCTGGCGAACTTTGCCTTCAACTGTCAGAGTTTCCATTTTGCATTCTTCCTCAAAAACCTCGGGTCTTCCCCTCACCCAGTGCCGTCGAGGAGAAAGCGCGAAAGACCCGAGCTTAATTTCGTCAAATAAACAGCTCGCTAATCGAGGTCTCTTCGTGGATCGACTGGATGCCTCGCGCAAGAAGCGGCGCCACGCTGAGGACCTTGATCTTCGGCACCTTTTTTGCCACATCATTAAGAGGTACCGAGTCGGTGACGACCAGTTCCTCGATGGGTGAATTCACGATGCGCTCGACCGCCGGCCCGGAAAGCACCGGGTGAGTACAAGCGGCAAAGACTTGGGTGGCGCCATTTTCTAGCAGCGCCTCTGCGGTTTTCACAAGCGTCCCAGCGGTATCGATAATATCGTCGATCACCAGTGCCGGTCGGCCCTTTACATCACCGATCAGGTGCATCACTTCGCTGACGTTGATGTCGATTCGACGCTTATCGACGATGGCCAGAGGCGCGTCAATGCGTTTTGCGAAGAGCCGAGCGCGCTCGACGCCGCCCGCATCGGGCGATACGACCGTGATTGGTCCGAGATGCTTCCTCTGAAAATATTCCACGAGAACCGGCGAAGCGTACAAGTGATCCACCGGAATATTGAAATAGCCCTGAATCTGGGGCGCGTGCAGGTCGAGCGAAAGGACGCGACTCGCTCCGGCGGTCTCCAGCAAATCGGCGACGAGTTTGGCTGAAATCGCGACGCGCGGCCGGTCCTTGCGATCCTGTCTGGCGTACGGGTAATAGGGAACCACCGGCGTGATGCGCCACGCCGATGCGCGCTTGAACGCGTCGATCATCAGCAACAACTGCACCAAGTGATGATTTACAGGCGAGCAGCACGGCTGTACGACGAAGACGTCGGCGCCGCGCACGTTCTCGAGAATCTGGTAGCGCGTCTCGCCGTCGGAAAAATGGCCGTGCTCGGCACAGCCGCGCGGCACGCCCAGATGAGCGCAGATGGCATCACAAAGCGCCGGATTCGCGGTGCCGCAGAACACCTTGAACTTGTCGTCGGCCAAGGCTCTCCTCAAAAGAGCGGCTGTCCATGATCGCCAAACCCGGCAAAGTCGGGACCTGCCCTTCGAATTACTGGAAGGACAGATTCCCGGGCCCCCTGGCCTGGAGCGACAATGCTCAGTCGGTTGTCATCTAGAGTCGTGCCACGCCGCCGCGAGCGAGGCCCATGGCACGGCCATACTGTTCCCTGGAAACAGTTTCGACTACGAAAACTGAATCTTCCGGAAACGCACAAGCGGCTCGGCGCGCACGCGCTGGGTTTTGGAAAACTCCAAACACCGCCGACCCGCTACCCGCCAGCGCGGCATCTGCTGCTCCTCCCTGGAGCAATCCGTCCCGAATTTCCTTCAGGCGCGGATGGCGGCGGAAAACGGGCCCCTCAAAATCATTGGCGAGGGTTTCCCGCCGACTCCAGCACAGAGTGCAGAACTCCTCGATTTTATTGGGTTTCGAGAACCTTGTCAATTCGGCCGAGAGCCATCGGTAAGCTTCCTTGGTGCTCACGGCAATGTCTTTAGGCGAAACAACGACAATGGTACGACGCGGCGCGTCCAGAAGCGGATAAATCTCGTCGCCTCGATTCACCGCTAACGCGCGGCCGCCGAAGAGGAAGAATGGCACATCAGCGCCAAGACTCGCGGCGATTTCCATGACACGGGGAAGAGGCAGCTTCACCGTTGTGAGTCGCAACATACCAATCAGGGCGGCGGCCGCGTCGCTCGAACCGCCGCCTAAACCGCGGGCCACAGGTATGCGCTTTTTCAGACGAGCGCGGATGCCGCCCCGAAATCCAAGCTCGCCGCCGATCACGTCGATCGCGCGATAGACCAGATTGTCTGGCCCTGCAGATAAGCAACGATCGTCCACTTCGAGAAAGATTCCCGGCTCGGGTGTTTCGGAAAGCTCGAGCGTGTCCTGCAGCGAGATGGTCTGGAAAATCGTGCGAAGCTCGTGATAGTTGTCGGGGCGTTTGCCCACTACATACAGGCACAGGTTGACTTTCGCGAAGGCAGGGATGCGCACTGTTCGTTTCTTGCCGGATGTCATCGGCGGGAGCTTACTGCGGTTTGGCCGCTTCCGGAGAGGATTTCTGCGCTAGCCGGCGCTTCAGATTCTTGAGCTGCGCTTCGACTTCGCCCGCCCGGTCGGGTTCGTAATCGGCGGGCAGAACCTTTTGCCATTCGGCCAGTGAACGCTCAAACAGAGCGGCGGCCTGTTCGTTCTGGCCGAGTTTCAAGTAAACATCGGCGAGATGGCTCAGGATGGTGGGATCGTGACCCTCGCGATCCACAGCTTTCCGCAGGTATTCTTCCGCTTCGGTAAGCTTGTTTTGTCTATAGTAGGCCCAGCCGAGGCTATCGAGGTAGGCGCCATTGGAGGGCTGCTCTTTGAGAGCGTGCTGGATCATCGAGGTCGCCTCGTCCAAGCGAACACCGCGATCTGCCAGCATGTAGCCGAAATTGTTCAGCACTTCCGCATTATTCGGATTCGCCTCCAGCACTTTGCGGAACTGGCGCTCGGCCTCATCGTATTTTTTCTGAACCTGATAAATTCCCCCGAGCATGGTCCAGGCTGCTTGTTGCTCTTCCGATCCATGCGCGAGTTTTTCGGCTTTGCTTGCCGACTGTTCGGCCTCTGCGTACTTCTTGCCGCGCGCCTGAACTTGGGCGATATCCAAATAAATCTCCTGATCCGAGCCGGTGCCTTTGAGCAATCCTTGGAGCAGGCGTGTTCCCTCGACGGTGTCGGATTTCTCACCGTAGAGCAGCGCCAAAGTAACCGTTGCGTCCTGCGAACTCGGATCGGTGTCGTGAGCCTTTTTAGCCTCGGCGATGGCGCGATCGATGTCGCGGCTATCGCGGTAGGTATCGATGGTCAGCATCTGGGCCCGCTTGGCCGAATCGGGGTTGGCCTTAGCCATCTCCTGAAACGCCTGGAGTGCTGATTGGTAATTGCCCTGATTGCGATAGAGGTGGCCGAGCTGCTCGTAGAGGATTCCGAGCGCGTTAGCGTTTGCGCCGGGTTGATTTTTCATCCCGGCAATGGCATCCGACAGAAGCTTGATCCCCTCATCGAAGCGGCCTTCGTCTTGGTCGAGCAGCGCCTGGTTGTAAAGAATCTCAAGGTTACCAGGCGCCAGTTGACGCGCGCGTGCCAAACTTGCTTCCGCCTGATCGAATTGCCCAAGGCGGCGCTGCAGCTGAGATGAGCGCAGTTGATTTTCCCAGTTGCCTGGCTCGAGCTGCGACAGTTTCTGGAACTGTTCGAGAGCGGCCGCGTATTTGTCTTGCTCCATCAAGACCTGAGCCAGGCCATGGCGGTGGCCGGGATCTTCCGGATCGCCCTCGACGGCTTTTCGGTAGGCCGCCTCCGCTTTGGCAGAATCCTTCAGTTGCGCGTACGCGTCACCTAGCAGGTCGTAGAGCTCAGGCGAATTCGAATCGCCCACTGCCTGCGTCAGCAGCTCAATCACTTCTTGCGAGCGGCTTTCATCAATCAGCAGCTGAGCCAGCTGCTCGATCGCGGGTTCGTTGTCCGGCTCCTGCTTGACCACGCTACGCAGCACCTTCTCGGCTTCTTCATGCTTATTCTCAAAGCGGTAAAGGCGAGCCAGCCACAGCGAGGAGTAGGTATCGCGAGGATCGAGCTTCAAGATGGCCTGGAACTGGTCGATGGCCTTGGCAAGATTCTCCTGCTGAACGTCCCCCGCTTCGAGGTCGCCGAGAGAGCGTACGTAGATGCGCGCGAGTAGCCGATGCGCATCGACGTTATTCGGATCGATCTTCAGCGCTTCCTGTGCCTGGACAACGGCGTCGCGAATCCGTTGCGATTTTGCATAGATTTCGGCAAGACGCTCTTTGATAACGGCTGAGCCGGGGTCAATATCCAGTGCTTTCTTGTAAGACTCAACCGACTGCGTGGCTAGGTCGGCGTTGTTGTTGAGTTCGTATTGCAGTTCTAGCAAGTGGCCCTGGGCAAAGTAAAAATACGCGTCCGCCTGGGAACCCTGCGGGGGAGACTTTTGGACGGCGGGCGGCTGAGACTGGGAGGAAGCTTGCGCCCACGTGGGGGGTGTGGCTGCAAGCAAGCTCACCACGGCGAACAGGCCGGCTATAAGGGGTACTCGAGGCGTTGCTTGGATTTCCATCGGTATAAGATAAGAATGCATTATCGTATAGGGATGCATGGTCGTCAAAGCTTTCCCTCTGGGTGTTGCCTAGCCGCCGTTCCCTTGATCGTACGACGTAGGTCAGGGCAATCGGGATGCATGGTCAGAGAGGATTGCCGCGATCGGTGGATATAGTTCCCGCTGCTGCTGTTAGAAGTTCCGGGGAAGTTTGGAGAAATTGTTCAAGCCTATGAAGGCGCGTGACTTCTTATATCTGATTTTGGCAGCCTGGATTTTCGCTCAAACGAGCACGTCACTCCCCGCACAGGAACAGACACGTAGCGAGGCAAGTTCTGATCGTCCGACTGAGACCACACCCGGACCACCGACTCAAATCTCCAAACCGACCCTCGCCGATTTTTCCTGGCTGACTGGCCGCTGGCAAGGCACTTGGGGACCCCGTACTGCACAGCAGACCTGGAGCGCTTCGAAAGCCGGCGCCATGGTAGGCACTTTCCAACTCGCACAAGGCGATAAGACTCTCGTGGTGGAGCTCTTCACATTGATAGAGGACGCTAGCGGCATCAAGCTCTACTTGCGCCACTTTACGCCGTCGCTAACGGCCTGGGAAAAATCGGGGCCGATAACACTCTATCTGGAAAGCTCCGACGGTCGATCCTTCTTCTTCACCAATCTGGTCGACGGAGAGCCGAAGCGAGAGGTGATCACTCAGGTGGACGCCGACACCTATATCGCACGCTCAGAAATCGTTCCTGAAAAAGGCGACGCGCAGGCTACAGAGATTACCTATCACCGAGTACTGGAGGGGCCATCGACCAAGCGCCGCGGCAGCAAATCGGCGAGCCAGCCTAACCATCAGCCATGAGCCAAGGAGATTCGCTCAACAGTTTCGCAACCGTCTCGTGCAGATACCCGGAGGAGCGCACCTTTGACAAAAACGCGTCGGCGCCCGCCTGCTTGACGCAGCTATGAATGGAAGGAGCGTCGTAGACCGAGAGCATCACAATCTTGGTCTGCGGCGAAATCTTACGGATTTGCCGGGCGGCCTCGATGCCGGACATGGTGGGCATAAGGATATCCATGACGATCAAATCCGGCTTGAGTTGCAGCGTCAGTTCGACGGCTTCGATTCCGTCGAGCGCCTCCCCGCAAATTTCCCAGTCCGGAGTATCCGCCAGCGCGGCTCTAATTCCTACCCGGGTCATCTCATGGTCATCCACGACTAATATCCGAGCGCGCACTGGCTCCACCCGATAAGACTGCAACCCCTCGTGAGACCCACGCCCACCGAAAAGGCGGGTCTTACGGCCGTCGGCAGTATGCCCGTGCCGGCTCGCCCAGACCACAGGGCGAAGCGGGTATTTCGACATCGATGAACACCTGAGCGGCAAGCCTGTGACCGTACGACTCGACTGATAATCATAACAAAATAAAGCAGTTGATCTCGCTAGTTCGCTCACGGCAACCGTGGAGTGTACGCCGGCGCGAGATCGAATCCAAAAACGGTTGCGGTCGCGCCTCCCACAGCCGCAATTTTGAAAAAATCTCTGCGAGTTGTCTCCATCTGTACCTCCCAGTGAGGTCAGGCCAGACAATCGTTCCCGGGCCCGTAGCCGCTGCTGGACCCGGCTAAAAGACTCATGATCGCGCCGAAACGTAGTGAACCGTTCGAGGGTGAAAGTCAAGGTCGCAATTCGCAACAGGTCTCTTTGTCGGTTTGGGATCGGCAGACGATCATACCGAAAGACCAACAAACACAAATCACTGATTGGCGCGGCTGGAGAGAAAGCCTCCATCTCCCACGAGGACGTGTCCGGTGACGAAACTGGCCGCATCGGAGGCCAGGAAAACCGCCGCTCCGACGAGCTCCTCGAGGTGCCAAAACGCCGTGTGCACGAGAAACTACCGGCCTCGTTCAGTAGCGTCGGCAGCGACGCAACGCGCTGCCATCGGAAAGCAGCGGCTAGCCACAGAAAACAAGGCTCCCCCGGATGACCTGCCTTGATGCGCAGATCGCCCGGGGCAGTCCTTGTTTTCGCTAAAAGTTGAACCTCGCCGCGAATTGAAACTGCCGCGGGTTGAGCATCGTCCGAGGCAAGCCAAAGTTCGGATTCGGGTTGTTCGGGATGAACAGGAATGCGCCCGGTGCGCCTGGAAAATCGTTAAATATCGGCGTCGGAGCAATGCTGCCGCCCGGTACACCGATTCCACCGAACGGACAGGCCACAGCACCCGCCTGAATTGATCGGCTGGTGGCGTCGCGATAGTGACGCGGAATTGCACCTCCGCAGAACACAGGCGAACCATAGACCGGTGTGACCTCGTCCACGTTCGACCGGTTCAGGAAGTTAAAGGCGTCCACGCTGACGTCCAACTTCATCCGTTCGGTCAACTGGAAGTACCGGCCGAGATGGAAATCCCATGAATATAGCGGGTCCCCGATGTACGTGTTCCTGTTGATTACCGTGTCACAATGGAATACCGAGGTGCACTTGCCCACAAAAGGCGCGCCGCCGACGCGGTCGGTTGCTCCCCCGGCCACATCGTTGAAGGTATTGGCGCCATAGAACATTGTGAAAGGACGCCCGGACTGCGCCGTGATGATGCTGCTCAGGGTGAAATGCCGAACCCAGGTGTCTTCTGGCCCATTTGCCGTAAAATTTGCTATGAAGCGGTGACGGGCATCCTGGTTAGAATTCGCGCGCTCCGCCGCGAAATCGAACTGGTTTACGGGCAGGTTGATGAACGTGGTGAAGTTACCGTTGTCAATTGTGTGCGAGTAGGTGTAGTTGCCAGTTAGGCTGAAATACTTAACACGCTCTATAACGGTTATCGTCCCGCCGTGGTAGATGGCGTTGGAAACGTTGTTGTTGTAGTCCTCCAGCCCGCCGCTGAGCGTTTGCAAACCAGAGCCGAACACGCCTTCGAACCAGGGCCCAAGGCCCGCGAGCGCGCCACTACCGACTTCGGGGGCTGAATTGAGGCACTGGGTTTGGTGTTTCGGATAGATAGCAAGCGTTCCGTCCGGATTGACCAGCCCCGGCATCCACTCGGGCAGCGGGTCCGCTGGTGTAAATGATCCCGGTGGCGGCACGGTGCCTATTGGGCAGGGGATGTTGATATTATTTCCGCGAACCAGCCTGTGAGCGCCAACAAAGAGATAACCGAGATTAATCGCAAGTCCACCACCAAACTGACGGTCTAGTTGAAGGCTTGCCTGCTCAGCATAGGGAGGGGGTGAGTTATGTTCCATTCCTCCCTCGCCGATACCGCAGGCACCAGTCGTAAAGCAGGTGCCTGCCATTGCGATCGCAGGGAACGAAGTGTCGTAGGCCCCCGTTTGTATGATCTTTGCCGCTTTGAACGCCGCCGCCTGGCTTGCCGGGAATCCAAATATCTGATAGCCCTGGCCAGCCTGTCCTAGATTGGACTGGATGTTGGGAAACTCCTGATGGGCACCGATTGCCGCGCAAGCCGCCTGGACGCCCGCGGCAGCCTTATTGAGGTGGTTACCGCACTGGTAGCCCGCAATTATCTTCTGAGTGTTCGGCACGAAGAAGAAGGTCAGGTTCTGGCGGTCAAAAAACATTCCGAACCCGGCGCGGATGACCGTCTTGCCGTCGGGTGAGTAAGCCAAGCCAATACGAGGCTGCCATTCGTGATAGTAATTGTTGACGTAAGATCCCAAACCCGTCTCGACGTCCCACCTCAGGCCATAGTTGAATGTTAGCTTAGGCGTGATCCGCCACTGGTCCTGGATAAAAGCACCCCAGTATCCGTGATCGATAATGCGAGTATAGCGGTTAAAGAACTGGGGCGGATAAGCGTTCGCCCAGGTTGCCGTATTCAGTGGGTTGGCTAAAGTAACCGTCGAGGAGCAAGCCGGAGCGCCCGAGCATACGTTGCGGTCTGTCGGGAGCGGAACGCCAGAGTAGGTGAACACAACGCCATTGTCTTGTGGAACCGGGCATGTTGCAGCCGCCGCGTTGAGTGCCGGGGAGGTGGGGAAATTGTTTCCGGTAACTGCAGCACTGTTGTAGTACTCCGCGAAATTCGCGAAGCAACTCACGCCCGGTATAAGCATGCGCACGGGCGTGAACCCCGGGAAGTTCTCAAGGCTCGTGAGCCAATTGCCGTCGGCCCCGAATTTAACGAGGTGAGTGCCCTTTACCCAGGACACTGAGTCTCCGACTTCTCCTCGGCTCTCATAGAGCCTGTCGTTGGTGCCGAAATTGTGGCCAACTTCGAGATCGTTCAGGATGCTGAAATCCGGTTGGCCGGTCACACCGGGGAAGTTGTAGTGGCGGCGGGCGTACTGACCGAGCAGCGTGTTGACCAGCGTCGGGCTGATCGTGGTGTCGAGGGTTGCCACGACGGATTGATCGCGAATGAAGAGATCGCGTCCGCCGCTGGGTACGCCAATGCCTCCGCCGTCGAGCGTCTGGCCGACAAGCTCGCCCGTATCGCGAGCATCCTCAATAGTGTAGCGGACGGCCAAACGGTTATTGGCGTTGATCTGATGGTCGAGTCTGGCAAAGCCATAATCATTGTCCGCAGTCTTGAGGAATTTCTGCAAGAAGCCGAAGTTGGAAATGCCGGCCGCTTGGCACGCCGAAAGGCCGCCCGCCAGGGCGCAGCCTTCGGGAGCCAAGTTCATCAGTGCTTTCCCTTCGTCAATAATGCTCAAGTTGTTGACAAGATCCGGCGGATACAAGGGCGACTCGGCGTGCCGCTTGCCCTCGTAGTTGATGAAGAAGAACGTCTTGTCCTTCTTGATCGGGCCGCCTACCTCACCCCCGAACTGGTTGTGGCGGTACGCCTTTGGCAGGGGGGCAGCTTGTAAAAGGCTGCGTGAGTTCAGCGAGGCATTCTGGAAGTAGTCATAAATCGAGCCGTGAAAATCGTTGGTGCCGCCCTTGGTCACGATGTTGACGATGCCGCCGAGCGCCCGGCCATATTCGGCTCCGAAGCTGTTGTTGACCACGCGGAATTCCTGCACAGAGTCCTGCGGTGGCGTCGCACGCTGAATGCCGCTCGCGGTGTTGACGAAGTCCGCTCCGTCGACCGTAATCGAGTTGCTGAACGAGCGCATGCCGCCGAATGAAATCTGGGTCGCTTCATACTCCGTAAATGTCGTGCCCAGGCTGGTGCGGCTCGTAGCCACGCCGGGGGTCAGCAGCGCAAAATCGGTAAACAGCCGGTTGCTAATGGGAAGAGATTGAATCTGCTGAGTGTCGACGACCTGGCTGATTTCAGTCCTGGTCGGTTCGATTACGGGTGCCTCGGTGGTGACGACTACCTTTTCACCCTGCGAGGCCACCTGCATAGCCACGTTGATGGTTGCAACCTGACCGACCGTGAGCACGATCCCGGTCTGAGTGTAATTGGCAAAACCGGAGAAGGATCCCTTCAGCTCGTAGTTGCCGGGCGGGAGACTGGCAAGTGCGTAGAAGCCCCTGTCGTTCGAGGTGGCGTTGTAGGTCGTGTCTGTGGCCGTATTCCGCAGGCTGATCGACGCGCCGGCAATCGCGCCTCCGCTCGCGTCCGTTACCGTCCCGTTTAGCTGAGCGTTGCCGATACCACCCTGCGCGAGGGCAGAATTAACGCACGCAAGAAACAACACACTCGCAACCACGAACAGGAAGAGTGTTCGCTTTCTCATCGGCCACCTCTCGGAAAATGCCGCTTTCGAACGCAAAAAAGGGATGTCCCCAGAGCATGAGAACAGCTCGCGGACGAACCCACCCAGACCCGTGTATGCACCGGGTACTTACTACTTCTTACGCTCGATGTCAACATCAACCTGTGATTTCGTGCCTGGCCGCAACCCCCTTCATGGTCTCTTTTCCGCCCTTAGTGCCCAAAATAGCGCCAGACTGCTTAGAGCTCGAGGTCGATTCGCGAGATTAGGCCGGCGAGCCCGTGTTACGGCGTCGCTGGCGCGAGTCTACTCGGCCACGTCCAAAATGATCCGCAGTCAAGCGATGGCGCCCATTGCGGCGAGCCTGTATTGACAGTCGAAAATCGTGCGCGTACATTGGGCTGGTGGTAAGGGAGGAGAATGTGCGTCGCCTCGTTACGCGTCTCTCTATTGTGCTGATGTTTTCTTTTGGCGTTGTCAGCCTAACCACCATGGCCGCCAGCGAAAAACCGTTGGGCGTCGTGCTTACAGCGGAGCGTGCGCGGCTTGATAACGCGAATGCAACGATTGGGGCGGACGTGTTCTCGGGCGATGCGCTGGTGACCGACCAAGGTGGCTCGATGCGTATCACCATCGGGCCAAGCCAAATATATCTTCTCTCGGCGACTTCGGCGAGCCTTGAGCCGAACGAAAACCGAGTTCAGGCCAGGGTGAATATCGGCGTGATGGGCTTCTCGACTACTGCGCCCGCACAGCTGGAGGTTCAGACGCCGCTGGGAGTGATTCGGGGCGCAGACACGCAGCCGATTTTCGGGCAAGTGAATGTTGCCAGCGCCACGAAATTGCGCGTGAGTTCTTTCAAGGGCACGCTGGTTTTTACCGACAGCAACGGAGAACAAAGGCTGATTGCGGCAGGCGAGACGTATGAGGCGGACTCAGGGCAGAGTGAGCCTCCGCCGCAGGGAGGCGTGGTGCCGGCCGTGCATCACTCGGTCGATTTCAAGAAGGTTGCAGAAGATGCCGTGCCCTTTATAGTAGCCGGCGTTCTGGCCTGCGCTCTGTGGCCTGAGAGCCCAGATCGCTTGGGTTGCTGGCATTAGGATTTGGTCCCACCAGGCCACTTGGTGGCCATGCCATATGTTTAGGGACGCGACACTCCGGCGATCCAGGGAATGCCTACCAGACCCTCTTGCACCTTGACGTTGACGGGATCGCCCGGGTGCAGAAAATCGAAATCGCTGCGGTCGATCAGAATGTGCTCAAATCGGTGGTCTTCACGCCACGAGGTGACCACCAGTCGCCGAATCGGCATTGCTCCGGCCATTGCGAATTTCCCGACCACCCTTTCGTGCTCAATCTGGGGCGCGCCCCGGTCGAGAACACCATTGGCGATCAACAGAACCGCCAGCAGCCATGGGACGGGTACCAGGCCATAGTAAATACGCTTGAGCGCCTCGACTTCCGCGTGGCGCAGAGCGAGCCGTTCAACCCAGATGGCTAGCGCAAGCGTTGGGAAAAACAGCGCACCGATAAAAATCAGCACGCTGTCAACTTCCACGGGCGGATAGCGAACGCTTGCGGCGATGAAGGCCAGGGCGCCGAGTACAAAGATGGCAGTCCGATTCAGCAAGCGTTTGCGCAGAAGGAGTTCGGCGCCAGCCGAACTGAGGCCGCAGGAATCACAGACATCCGCGTTCCGCTCGGCTCCGCAATTCAGACAGTGAGTCATTTCACAGAGCGAATGCTGCTGGGTTGAGTATCGAGGCAGACCATATTCTCATCACGGCCATTGGCAAGAAGCTGGCAATCGATCTCTTGCGCGCTGCGCACAGCCTGCATGTAACTCGATCCGGCGGCCATGGCGCAATGGGTCGCGCCCTTGAAGGTCACGCACACTTCGTAGCGCTCGCGCATCTGCTGGAACGAAGAATATGCCAGGACTCCTATGAGAACGATTGCGCCGGCAGCGATGATCCATTGAACTCGACGTGATTTTTGCATTGTGATCGTGGTTGGCGAGGTCGTCCGCGGCTAATCGACTTACTCAGCGGAATTCCCGAGCGCTCTTGGCCTCCTCGGCCCTTCGCGCCAATTCGTCGCGAAGTTCTTTTCTTAGATGCGGCGCAAGTCCTTCGAGTCGGAAGATATCTTTCAGGTCGTGAAGCCTGAGATTTGGCAGAAACGAGCGCACCAACGCCTCAGGCGTATGCGGATTGCGCACCAACGCTGCGCGAACGTTGTATTGGCACGACCACTTCGGGTGTTCGGCGATGGCCGCTACGACCCGCTCGGCCACGCCGCTTTTTGCGAGCACCTTTAGCACCTGACTCTCGGTGAGAAATGGGTTTGCCAGAGCCAACTTGATTGCTTGCCGATGACCCTCCGCGAGAATCGCGCCCGCGATGCGCGAGGGACCTCGACGTGCGAGGGTCAATTTCTCCCCGGCCGGCAGGTGGGGTATACGCGTCAGAATCAGTTCTTCAGCCGCGCGGCGTATATCCCCAGGTGCAGATGGCAGCAAGCTTAGCCGCACAAGATCGAACAAATAGAGCTGCCGCACGGCAGGCAGCGCAAAGCGTTTCGGCATCCGTGGGTGTTTGGCCACCCGGAAACGAATAGCTTCGCTCGAGGTCCACCTCCCCGCCCCAGCAATGGCGCTCAGTACGGTTACGGGCAGTTCGAGCCGCTCAAGCAGCAGGCTCACCTCGGGTTCTTCCAGATTCGGATTCTCCAGCAACGCCAAGAGAACGTTTTCACCGGCTTCATCTACCAGCGACTGGATCTCGCTCCGTGGCGCCATTCTGGCCCGCGCGAGCTGTTTCTCCGAATCAGGCGGCATTTCCCTTAGCGCTGAGCAGGCGCTCGGCCATGCGCACCGCCGCTTCCGAAGGGGACATCTCTGCACGCACTAAACACGCGCGCGGTATTCGCCTTGTAAGCTCAGCCTCCAGCGACGCATCCAAAAATTTCGAACGGCCATGGACGCCGCCGATCTTTGCCAGCAACACATCTCGGTCGCACCAACCAAGTTCAACAACCACACTGGCAGCAAGATCAACCAGAGAACCAGCCGCCCGTCTCGTGATCTCGCAACTGACCGCATCCTGTTGGTCAGCCAGCTCGGCGACCAGAGGAAACGTCGCCGGGAAAACGTCGTCGGCATTCTTGGCAATTTGCTCGGCTAGGCCGTCCCAACTGCTACACTGATGCAGGGTAAAAAGACGATCGGAAAGCGCGGTGGAAGGGCCGCGACGTTCTTGCGCCAGCACCACGGCACGCACGGCCTGCCTGCCCATATCGAAAGCGCTGCCCTCATCGCTAATCCAAGGGCCGCGGCCGCCTGCCCGAGCCGAGCACCCCATCGCATCGCGGCCAAACGCGGCAGAGCCGGTGCCTGCCAGCAGAATCACGCCCTCGCCTGAGCCAAAGGCGGCTTCTAAAGCAATCTCAAGATCGCTGGTCACCTGAATCGCGGCGTTCGGATAACTTCCTTCCAGGAATCGGGCGACGCGGCGGACCACTCCCGGTCGACCTGCCCCGCCTAAACCTGCGCAAACGGCACGCACGTGTGCAGCGTGGATTTTCGCTTTTGCTAGCACAAGATCACCGGCTTCGCTTAAGGCAAACCAGGCTCGCGCGTAGCCGGTCCGCAACGGATTCGATGGGCCAGCCTGCGCCCGGGCGATCGTGCGCCCATGCTGATCAGCGAGGATGCAATCAGTCTTCGACCCGCCTCCGTCAAAACCGAGCAAATAGCTAGCGTCTGATGCGGCTATCTTCTGTGGCATTGATCTCGTTCACCGTCCTTGACAGTTGTCAAAGTGCCCGGTTAGCATTCGCGCATCCTGCCAGATCATGCGCATCAGCCCCGTGGACTTCTCGATTATCCTGTTGTATCTCACTGGCATCACCGTTTTCGGTATTTGCTTTCGCCGCAACCAACAAAGTCTCCGCGATTATTTTCTCGGCGGACGTTCGGCCCCCTGGTGGGCGCTGGCCTGTTCGATCGTCGCTACGGAAACATCGACTCTTACAATTATCGGCACGCCCGCGATCGCCTATGACGGCAATCTGGGATTTTTACAACTCGTATTGGGTTATCTGGTCGCGCGGGTGATTCTATGCGTGGTTCTCGTTCCTCGATATTTCCAAGGGGAATTCTACACGGCTTACCAACTGCTCGAAAAGTGCTTTGGTAGGCGAGTGAAACAGGCTGCCGCCCTGGTGTTTGTGATGACGCGGGCGCTTGGCGAGGGAGTGCGTATCGCGGCGATTGGAAAAGTAGTCAGCATCGCCTTTGGCACGGGAGAACGTGCCTCCATCGCCATCGTTGTAGCGCTTACACTTGTTTACACGTTCGAAGGAGGGATGCGCGCGGTGATCTGGACAGATGTTTTCCAGCTCGCGCTCTACTTATCAGCTTCCGTTGTAACCTTCTTCCTCTTGTTGCACAAGATTCCGAGTGGCTGGACGGAGGTCACACAGATCGCGGCTGCCAGCGGAGACAAACTGCGCGTTTTTGACTTCACTTTCAGCCTCACGCGTACTTACACGTTCTGGTCGGGAATGATCGGCGGAACATTTCTCACCATGGCCAGTCATGGGACCGATCAGACCATGGTTCAGCGTTTGCTCGCGGCTCGTAGTGAGCGCGACAGCAAGAAGGCCCTGCTGACCAGCGGCGTTATCGTATTCGCGCAATTCGCGCTGTTTCTGGTCCTAGGTGTCATGCTTTTTGCTTATGCGCAGCATGGCTTCCGGATCGCACCAGCCGCCGACACTGATCGCATCTTCCCCGAATTTATCGTACGCGAAATGCCAGTTGGAGTGGCCGGCCTCATTCTGGCCTCTATTTTTGCCGTAGCAATGTCGAATGCGAGCGGCTCGCTTAATTCACTGGCCTCCTCAAGCACAATCGATTTTGGTGGGAATCAGACCACAACCACGAACGAGCAGCAACTCCGACGATCCCGCTATGTCACCCTGCTCTGGGGTGTTGTGCTAGGCGCGTTGGGGCTCGCTCGGTGGGGTCACCTGCTCGAAGCAGGGCTTACCATTGCGTCGATCACCTATGGCGGTCTGCTGGGCGTATTTCTGCTGGGTCTGTGGAATCGCGGTGCCAATGAGAATGGTGCGCTGATCGGTTTAGTCGTCGGCATCGCCTCGATGATTGGGGTGCGACTCGGAACGCACATTGCCTTCACTTGGTACGTCCTGCTAGGGACGATTATCACAATGGTCGTCGGATCGCTGGCCAGTCTCGCACACAAGTCGGCACGCCGGTCAGACGAGACGCTACATGCGACGAAATGACTTTACCGGAAACCCGGCAGGAAATAGTTCAGGGTGAACAAGATGCGCAAGAAGAGCCGCTCCATCGGCCAGACGCGGCCCCGGACGGGAAAAGTACGCATTTGCGTTGACCGCGTAAACTCGTTTCTCGCGCAGCGCGGGAAGCGCTTCGGCGCCGGAAGGTAACAGCTCGAATCTGAATTCTGCCGCTGCCCGATCTAGCCCGTATCCACACGGCATCACCACGATCACATCCGGGCGCGACCTCATGATTTGGTCAGCGGAAACACAGAACGATGGTTCGCGCAACCGCCCGAGAACGTCCTCGCCGCCCGCAAACCCAACCATCTCGGGCACCCAATGTCCTCCCACGTAGTAGGGATCAAGCCACTCTAGGCAGAGCACGCGCGGCCGTGAGGGAGCGCTCGCGGCAATTTCTGCGATGGACATTACACGTTGCTCGAGCGATGAGGCCAGTACTTCGGCTTCGCGTTGATGACCGGTGGCCTGCCCGACACGGCGAACGTCATCCCAGACTTCCCTCAGCGATCGTGGCGTCAGGGACAGAACCTTCGGCGGCTTTCGAAACCGCGTGAGCGCAGTCGCGAGATCATCGGGCGATGCGGCGCAGACGTGGCACAAGTCTTGGGTGAGGATCAGATCCGGTGCGAGGGACTCGAGCAACTCCGCGTCGACGGCATAGATGCTTTCGCCCCGCCCAATAATCTCCCTCACCTCCCGGTCCATTTCCGCCGGGGATGCGCTCAAGTTGACCCGCGGACGCAGCAAGGAAGGCTTGCTCGCTGCATCGGCGGGAAAGTCACACTCGTGGCTCACGCCGAGAATCGAATCGCCCAGGCCGAGCGCATAGGCGATCTCAGTAGCAGACGGCAACAACGAACAGATGCGCACGGAGGCCCCACCTAGCGGGCGGCGGAGAGCATCTCAAGCCGCTCCGACTGCTTGCGCTTCGGGCAGAAGGTCCCTGAACACGAACCCGTCTCGTTCAACAACCTTTCCCAGCGTCACCGAAATG
>Ga0306920_100003858_pt1 | contig 19141 bp, 21 predicted proteins | sample flu12Cox44000170_FD_204666 | JGI IMG/M metagenome (GOLD analysis project Ga0306920, IMG submission 204666) | Lab enrichment of tropical soil microbial communities from Luquillo Experimental Forest, Puerto Rico - flux4day.12C.oxic.44.000.170 (v2)... | ecosystem: Environmental > Terrestrial >... | reverse complement strand
CGGCTTCATCCAGCTCACCGGCGCGATCGGCTACTACGCGATGCTCGCGATGACGGTCAACGCCTGCGAGCTCGAGGCCGCGCCCGGCGCCGAGGTGCTGAAGGCCTAGTTGTTGAGGATGCCCAGAGTGATGCCGTCGAGCGACCGCACCCGGGGCGCGAGCGGCTGCGCCCCGGCCCGGTTGACCCCCAGCGGGCTCAGCACCGTGATCCGGCTCATCGAAACCCTCCCCGATCCTGGATGCGCACGAGAAGTAGAATAGCGCACACGACCGCCTGGAGGATCGCATGAGGCCATACGAGGGCATCAAGATCATCGACATCACCCACGTGCTCGCGGGACCGTTCGCCGCCTACCAGCTCGGGCTGCTGGGGGCCGACGTCATCAAGGTCGAGCACCCGATCGACTACGACCAGAGCCGCGATTCGGGCGGCGACCACGCCCTCAACCGCCAGCAGATGGGGACGGGCTTTCTCACGCAGGCCTCCAACAAGCGCGCGATCACCCTGAACTTGAAGCACGAAAAAGGCCGCGAGATCCTGAAAAAGCTCGTGAAGGGCGCCGACGTGCTGGTGGAGAATTGGCGCTCCGGCGCGTTCCCGGCGCTGGGACTGGGCTGGAACGATCTGCAGCCGCTCAACCCGCGCCTGATCTACTGCTCGATGACCGCGTTCGGCCAGGAGGGGCCGCGGGGTGGCCAGACCGCCTACGATCAGCTGATCCAGGCGACGTCGGGGATGATGGCCATGACCGGGACGCCCGACGTGAACCCGATCAAGACCGGCGCGCCCGTCATCGACTACGCCACCGGCACGATGTGCGCGTTCGCGATCTCGGCCGCGCTCTTCCAGCGCGAGCGCACGGGCCGCGGCCAGTACATCGACAGCTCGATGCTCGACGTGTCGATGATGCTGATGGGCTCGCACATCACGTCGTACCTGCGCACGGGCAGCGAGCCCAAACCCAAGGGCAACCGCATGGACCGCGCGAGCAGCCAGCTCTACGACGCCAAGGACGCGCCGCTGATGATCGCCGCCAGCAACCGCGGCCAGCACGAGCGGCTCTTCAAGGCGCTCGGGCGTCCGGACATCGCCGCGCAGTCGAGCAACCACGAGCGCGAGGAGCAGTACGACAAGCAGACCGAAGAGCTCCAGAAGATCATCGCGCAGCGAACCGCCGACGAGTGGGAACAGTATCTCCAGGCCAACCACGTACCCGCCGGCCGCGTGCGGCACCTCTCGGAGTCGCTGAACGATCCGCAGCTCGCGACGCGGGGCGTCCTGCACCGTCACGAGAAGATCGAGGGCATCGAGGGGTCGGTGACGGTGCCGCTGGCCGCGTTCAAGTTCGCCGACGGCGGCCCGAGCATCGAGACGCCGCCGCCGCGCCTGGGCCAGCACACCGACGAGGTGCTCGCGAGCCTCGGCTACGTGAAACACGACGTCGCGAAGCTGCGGGCCGAGGGCGCGATCTGAGCGGCGATCGCGCCGCAGCGCGATCCGAGGCGCGAGCTAGGGCAAGAGGTCGGCGACAGCGATGCGGCTCGCCGGAAACGCAAGAGGAACAGCGATGGCCGGCGGGGCCAGAGTCGTGACGGAGCGATACCACCAGCCGTAGATCGCTGCGCGGTCGGGGTGCGGATCACGGTAGATCTCGAGGACGCGACCGACCAGATTGACGATCCAGTAGTCCTCGATCCGGGCCCGGGCGTAGAGGCTACCCTTGTGCTCGCGGTCGAAATGAAGGCTCGAGTGAGCGACCTCGATCGTAAGCGCCGGACGCTCGGGATGGCCGTAGCGATAGTCGGCCGGCCGCCCCGGCACGACGACCAGATCGGGCTCAGGCTCGGATTCGTCGTCGAGCGACACGGACTGCTGGTTCCGAACAATCCAGCCCGAAGGCAGAGCTGCCCTCAACGCATAGTCAACGGCGGTCACCGCTGAGCTGTGATAAGGGCCCTTGGGCTCGGCAACGATGAGCTGGCCACCGATGAGCTCGAGAGGCTCGCCCTCGAACGCTCCGAGATCGACCAGCCGGTCGTACTCGATTCGCTTCCAGCGCCATACCGCGAACGGGGGCTGGCTCATGCCTCGACTCTACGCCACGGCCGCGCGCCGCATCAACGTCAGCGAGTGAATACGCGCTATCATCCGCACGGAAAGGAGCCGGCCATGACTTCCCTGCCTGGACGTCTCTCGCTGATCTTCCTCGGGCTCGCATTGACATCGCTCGCCGCGGGCTCCGCGTCGTCCCAGACGCCGCGCGGCCACGGCGCCGAAGCGCGTGATATGGAGCTGGTCGGCCACGACGACCTCCAGGGCCGCTCGGCCTATCAGCCGACGATCCACAAGCAGGGAGGCCGCTTCATCGCCTACGTCGGCCACCACGGCGGCAAGGCGCGCAATCCCCTCACCGGCACCGAAGAGGAAAACGGCACCTCGATCGTCGACGTGACCGATCCGGCGCGGCCGCTTTATCTGGCGCACATTCCCGGCGCATCAGGCGGCTCCGAGCAGGGCGGCGCCCAGATGGCGCGCGTCTGCGACCGCCAGGGCAAGACGTACCTGCTGCGGACGTTCGGCAACGTGGTCCCCAATTCGGGCCACGAGGTCTGGGACGTGAGCGATCCGGCGAAGCCGCGCAAGGCGAGCACGCTCGTCACCGGCCTCACCTCGACGCACAAGAACTTCTGGGAGTGCGACACGGGCACCGCCTATCTCATCTCGGGCGATCTCGCCAAGACCGACCCGCTGCAGGCCGGGCCCTCGGGCTGGCGCACCTCGCGCATGACGAAGATCTACGATCTCAGCGATCCGGCAAAGCCCATCTTCGTGCGCGACTTCGGCCTGGCCGGTCAGGAGCCCGGCTCGAGCGCCGCGCCCGTCCCGCCGGGAGCGCACGGGCCGATCGTGCTCGGCAGCCGCGTCTACTTCGCGTACGGCACCAGCACCGACGGAGTCCTCCAGATCGTCGATCGGCAGAAGCTGCTGAGCGGTCCGAAGGCGCCCACACCCGCGAACCTCAACGCGCCGGAGATCAGCCGGCTCTACATGTCTCCCAACTGGGGTGGCCACACGGCGTTCCCGGTGCTGGGCATGACGATCGGCGACTGGGCGACCAACACCAAGGGCAACGTGCGCGACTTCGTCGTCCTGGTCTCCGAGGCCATCGCAAACGAATGCCGCGAGTTCCGGCAGGCCACGTTCCTGGTCGACATCACGACCGAGACGCGGCCGTTCTCGGTGGCGACCTTCCAGGTGCCCGAGTCGCTCGGCGGCTTCTGCAAGCGGGGCGGCCGCTTCGGCCCCCACTCGAGCAGCGAGTCCTTCGCGCCGATCTTCTACAAGAAGCTGGTCTTCATCGCCTACTTCAATGCCGGCGTGCGCGCCGTGGACATCCGCGACCCCTACGCCCCGCGCGAGGCCGCGTTCTACGTGCCGGCGACGACCGAGCGGACCGCCGAGCGCTGCGTGACCGAGCCCACGCGCAGCTGCAAGGTCGCGATCCAGACCAACAACGTCGAGACCGACGAGCGCGGTTACGTGTATCTGGTCGACCGAGCCAACACGGGGCTGCACATCGTGCGACTCACGGGCGAGGCGGCGAAGATCGTCGGGAACTGATTTCGGACCCGAGGACAGTGTTCGGCTCGGGTGTTTCCTGAGCTCGATATCCAGATTTTCGTGCATTGTCTCTGCCCCGCGCACCGTGCGACCAAAAGGCTGCTGCGTGGTGCGCCCGCGCCACGAGGGGGATTCGAAATGAACATCAGAACGGTTGTGTCAGCCGCGCTTTTCGCGCTGCTCGCGGCGGGATGCGGATCGACGACGCCACCACCGACCGCGGTCCTCGTCGTCAATCACGCAGGTCGGGTCAGCGGGTGCCGTGCGCTCGGCACCGTGTCCGACGACGCGCTCGACGATCTCCAGAAGAAAGCCGCGAAGCTGGGCGGCAACGTCGCGCTGATGACGCCGCAGCGCACCGCTAAGGGCGGCTACTTTGGCCTCCAGGACTACATGACAGCCGACGTCTATCGCTGCGACGCCGTCCCGCCTGCCGCGACGCCGAAGTCCTGAGCGTCGACGGTCCTAGGCATCGGCGAGGGGCACGATCGCGTACATCCGCGGCTGGTTGCCGACGACGCGCGTGATGTGCCCCTGGCCCGTGAGATCCTCGGCCAGCACCACGTCGCCCGGGCCGATGCGCGCGACCGTCCCGTCGCCCACCTCGATCTCCGCGGTGCCCGAGAGCGAGATCGAGTACTGGCGCCGCGGAGCGCAGTGCCAGCTCAGCACGTAGCCCGGCGGCGCCACGCGAAAGGCGATGCCGCTCGCCGTCTGCATCGGCGTGCCCTCGCCGTGCGCGCCTTCCACGTCGGAGAACGGCTTCATCGCCAGCGGCACCTCGGCGATGTGCGACTTCCCGTCCGCGCCGCTGTACACCCGCCACACCTTGGGCATGGTCGGCTCTCCGTGCGTCGTCGGAGCGCTCAGCGCGCGGCGGCGGCCGTCTCCGGCATCTGGCGGACGACCCGTGTCTCGTGCACGGCCGGCGAATAGATCTCGAGGACCTCGAGATCGTCCGAGCAGTCGAGCTCGTTGTGCACGATGCCCGGCGGCTGCAGGATGCAATCGCCCTTGGTGAAGGTGTGCTCGCCGTGGTTCTCGTAGGTGAACTTGATCCAGCCGTTCAGCACGTAGAACATCTGGAAGTCGCAGAGGTGCTGGTGCAGGCCGGTCGTGTGGAGCTCGTGGCTGCCGGAGTCCTTCTTGATGCGGATCGTGTGCGCGCGGAACTTCCCGTGCGTCGCGTGCTCGATGCCGAGATCGCGGTACTCCATGAAGCTCCGGAGCCCGGTCTTGTAGACCGCGTCCTTGGCCAGGCTCGCACTGAACAGCTGCTTGGGCTCGCTCATGGTCGATCCTCCTTGGCGGTGGTGGCGCCCGTGGATTCTACTCCGGCGCGGCGAATTCGAACGTGGTCCCGACCGAGCTGGCGGTGAACCGGCCCGGCAGTCGCTGCATGACCGCGGCGATGGCCTCGATCCCGGTGCAGTGCTGCGGGATCACGTGCTCCACGTCGAGGCCGCGAAACGCGTCGACCACACCCGTGATGCGCGCGTCGTCGAGCCCGCTCAGGTGGAAGCCGCCGATGACCGCGTGCACGCGGGGGATGCCGGTGAAGCGAACGGCGTTGCGGCAGATGCCGACGATGCCGCGGTGGGAGCACGAGGTGACCACGACCAGCCCGCGGTCGCGCACGTTGGCCACCAGGGTCTGCTCGCCGATGAACGTGTCCTGGACCAGCTCGCCGCCGTCCTCCTCGACGCGGAGGTTCGACGGAATGCTCTCCCACTCCTCGGTCCCGTGCATCTCGCCCGAGAGCCAGACGCCCTCGGCGATTGGCGTCGGCTTGGCCACCAGGCGCACCTCGATCCCGTAGCGCTCGATCTCGTCGCGCGAGAGGCGGCCGCTGTAGACCCGGCGCTCGCCGCGCTGCTGCCAGCGCGGCCTGAAGTGATCGACGCCGCCGTAGAAGGCGAGGTCTCGCCGAAGCCGCCGCCGCCAGCCGTGCAGGAAGCCGGTGAGCCCGCCCCAGTGGTCCCGGTGGCCGTGCGAGAGGGCGAGCGCGTCGATCGCCGCCGGGTCGAGCGCCAGCTCGCGGAAGTTGTGGTTCATCGTGTCGGGGGTCAGCCCGAAGTCGAGGGCCACCGTGAACCGGTCGCCGCCGCGAGTGGCCTCGACCAGATGGGCCAGACCGTGCTCGGCACGGAGATCCGGCATCTTGCCCGCCACGAAGGCGCTGTAGCGGCGGGCGATCGCGTCGTCCTGGCGCAGGTTGTCGACGTAGTTGTCGACGACGGTCGTGACACGGATCCGGTCCACGGCGCCGGGCGGCATGCGCGTATCCTACCAGCCGAACGGGCAACGTGAGTGTCGATTACGCCCGGCCGTCGGCGTCGTATAGGTGAGGATCGCCGAGGGGCCGTCGGCCCGGCGCGACCACGAGCGGCAGTGCGCGCCGCAGGTCGTCGCAGGGCTCGGGCCCCGCCGACCGAGGCGCGCCCACAAAAGGAGGACGTATGCGCTACATGTTGCTCATCAACAACGACAAATCGACGCCGCCCCCGCAGAAGGCCGAGATGGAGAGCTTGCTGAAGGGCCACCAGCGCTTCGGCGAGGAGCTCATGGCCGCCAAGAAGATGGTCCACGGCGAGCGGCTGCACGGCGACGAGGACGCGAGCCGTATCCGCTTCAAGGCCGGGCAACGGCAGGTCACGGACGGGCCGTTCACCGAGACGAAGGAAGTCCTGGGTGGCTTCTATCTGATCGAGGCCGACTCGAAGGCCGAGGCGGTCGAGTGGGCGAAGAAGATCCCCCTCCGCGAGGGCGGCTCCATCGAGGTCCGGCCGGTCTGGCCGATGTAAAGGAGCCCGCGTCGTAGGGGCCGGCCGGCCGAGGCCGGCCCAGGGGCCGCGGCAACCGGCGCATCGGGTACCATCTCTGCTCGTGGCGGCGAACGATCACGAGCAGACGCCGGGACACGACACCCACGGGCGCGTGGCGGAGGCGTTTCGTCTGGAGTACGCGCGGGTCGTCGCGTCGGTCCTGCGCATGGTGCGCGATATCGACCTGGCGGAAGAAATCGTCCAGGAGGCGTTCGAGCAGGCGCTCGATCGCTGGCCCGTGACCGGCGTGCCCGATCGGCCCGGCGGCTGGCTCGTCACGACGGCGCGGCGGCGCGCGATCGATCGTCTGCGCCGCGCGCGCCGCGCGGGCGCGCGCGCCGACGCGATCGCCTACGAGGCCACTCTCGGCGCGGGCGACGAGATTCCCGACGTGAGCGACCCCGAGGCGATCGCCGACGACCGGCTCCGGCTGATCTTCACCTGCTGCCACCCCGGGCTGCCGGCCGACAGCCGCGTGGCGCTCACCCTGAGGCTGGTCGGCGGGCTGTCGACGGTCGAGATCGCGCGCGCCTTCCTCGTGCCCGAGCCGACCATCGCGCAACGGCTCGTACGCGCCAAGCGCACCATCCGCGACCGCGCCCTGCCCTACGAGGTGCCCGAGGGGCCCGAGCTGTCCGAGCGCCTGCCGGCCGTGCTCGCGGTCGTCTATCTGATCTTCAACGAAGGCTACGCCGCGCACAGCGGCGACGCGCTCGTGCGCCTCGATCTCTGCCAGGAGGCCGTGCGGCTCGGCCACATGCTCGCCGAGCTGATGCCGCAGGAGCCCGAGGTGCTCGGCCTGCTCGCGCTGATGGAGCTCCAGACCTCGCGCGCCCGGACGCGCGCCGACGCCGACGGTAATCTCGTGCTGCTGGCGGATCAAGACCGCTCACGCTGGGATCGAGCGCGCATCGCGCGAGGCCTGGAGCTGCTCGAACGGGCCGGCCAGCTGGCCCACGCCGGTCCCTACCAGCTTCAAGCCGCGATCGCCGCCTGCCACGCGCGCGCGGCGTCGTGGGAGGCGACGGACTGGGAGGCGATCGTCACGCACTACCGCGCGCTCGCCGAGATCGCGCCGTCGCCCGTGGTCGAGCTGAACCGCGCGGTCGCGATCGGGCTCGCGCGCGGGCCCGCGGCCGGGCTCGTCGCGCTCGACGCCGTCGACGCCACGTCGCTGCGCTTCTATCACCTGCTGCCGGCCGCGCGTGCCGACTTCCTGCGCCGGCTCGGGCGCGCCGCCGAGGCGGCCGCGGAGTATCGCCGCGCGCTCGCGCTCACCGACAACGCGGGCGAGCAGCGGTTCTATGCCGCGCGCGTCGCCGCGTGCGAGGCGGCCGGGCGCCTCAGCGACCGGGCCTGAGCTTCAGGTCCTCGTAGGGCGCCGAGTACGAGAAGCCCTTGATGTGGTCGACACACGCCTCCTCGACGCGTGGTCCGACACCCCAGAGGAACGCGAGCTCGTAGATCGGCACGTGGAGAGCTCGGTCGTACATGATCTGCTGGATCTGGTGCAGCATCGCCTCACGCTTCTTCCGATCCAGCTCCCGGGCCTGGCGTGAATAGAGATCCTCGATCTCGGGGACGACGGCCGAGGCGTAGATGCCGGTCTTGATCACATACGCCTCGATGCGCGTCGCCGCATTGCCCGCCGGGGCGCCGAGGCCCATGATGACACCCTTGATCTTGTGCTCTCGCCACGCCGTGAGGAACGCGGCCCGCTCCATCGTGCGCATGCGCGTGCGGATGCCGACCTCCTGCAGATAGTTGCCGACGGCCTCGGCCAGCGAGAAGTACGGCGGGAACGGCGTGAGGTCGCCCGCGTCGAACCCCGAGGGATAGCCGGCCTCGGCGAGCAGCTTCCTGGCGCGCGCCGGGTCGTACGCCGGCGGCTCGAACGTCTGCGCGAACTCGAGCACGCGCGGGACGAGCCCGCCGGTGGGCCGCGAAAGGCCGAGCGTCTCGGCCTGGTTGAGGGCGCTCCGATCGAGCGCGTGGCTGGCCGCCAGCCGCACGCGCTTGTCGTGCCAGGGTGATTTGGGATCCCACTGCTCCGGTAGATCGAGGAACACGACACCCGGCGGCAGCGCCGCGGCCAGGCGCAGGCCCGGCGAGCGCTTCACCTCGGCGGCCACGGGACCGCTCAGCAGATAGACGATGTCGACGTCGCCGGCCTTGAGCGCCGCGGCGCGCGTGGTCTCGTCGGGCATGCTCCGGAAGACGAGCCGCTTCACGCTCGGCACCTTGCGCCAGTAGCCCTCGAAGGCTTCCATCACCAGATCGACGCCCGGGTTGAAGCTCACGAACTTGTAGGGGCCGGCGCCGATCGGCGCCCTCTTGAAGCCGTCCTCGCCGACTTTCTCCACGTACTTCTTGGGCACGATCCACGCCGCGCCGGTCGCAGAGGTGCCGTAGAAGGTCATGAAGTCCGGCCACGGCTCCTTCAGCTGGAAGCGGACGCGGCCCGGATCGACGACCTGTACCTCGCGCACGCGGTCCTTCAGGAGCTTGGCGGCGGCGCCGTGGTAGCGCTCGAAGGAGTACTTCACGTCCTCGGCGGTCACCGGATCCCCGTTGTGGAACTTCACACCCTTCCGGAGCACGAACTCGTAGATGAGACCGTCCTTCGACGTGGTCCAGGACTCGGCGAGGCTCGGCGTGTTGTCGCCGCCCGGCATCGGCTTCACGAGCGCGTCGTGGAGCGCGTACAGCACCATGAACGGCGTGATGAACGCCTCGGTATCGCTCGGATCGAGCCACCGCGCGGCGAGGGTGACGTGCACACCCCAGGTCATCGTGCCTGCGGGCGCTTCCGAGCGCCCCTCTGGAGCGGCGAGCGCCGGATGCGTCGAGACCGGGAGCAGCAGGGCGACGAGCACGAATCGGATCACGAACGATTTCATCGCGCCTCCGTGGAGGGTCGGACGGTCGAGCTACGGTATCATCGCCGCGGAGGCTACCATGAAGATCAAAGCGCTCGACACGTACTTTCTGTCCGCGCCCCTGCCGCAGCCGGTCCGCACCTCCACGTCGACGATCAGCCGGGTCAGCGAGCTGATCGTGAAGCTCACGACCGATTCCGGTCTCGTCGGGATCGGCGAGGCGCACGGGCCCTTCCTGTCCCAGGGCGGCCCGGAGGCCATGAAGGCCGTCGGCCAGATCCTCGAGCGCGTCACCCCGCTCGTCGTGGGCCAGGACCCGTTCAGTGTCGAGCGCGTCTGGCAGGATCTCTTCGCGCTGACCTACACGAGCGTGCGCGGGATCCCCACCCTGGCCCACCAGCGCCGCCAGCTCGTCACGGCCATCAGCGCCATCGACATCGCGATGTGGGATCTCATGGGCAAGGCGACGGGCCGGCCGGTGCACGCCCTGCTCGGCGGCGCGCTGCGCGCGAAAGTGCCGGCGTACGTGACCGGCTTCTACTATCGCGACGGCGAGAAGCCCGACGATCTCCGGCGCGAGGCCGCGATGTACCTCGACCACGGCTATCGCACGGTGAAGGTCAAGGTCGCCGGGATCTCGCCCGAGGCCGACGCGGAGCGCGTCCGCGTGATCCGCAAGGCGATTGGCGACGACGTGGCCATCATGCTCGACGCGAACCAGGGCTGGGATCTCCCGAGCGCGCTGCGCGCCACGCGGCTCTGCGAGCCGCACAACATCTTCTGGCTCGAGGACCCGATGCCCTGGTACGACGAGCGCCACGCGCTGCGCCGCCTCAAGGCCGAGGTCAACGTGCCGATCTCGGCCGGTGAGACCGAGTTCACGCCGCACGGCCTGCGCACGATGGTGGCCGAAGGGCTGGTCGACTACCTGATCATCGACTCGACGTGGGCCGGCGGGCTCACGGTCTGGCGGAAGGCGGCGGTGATGGCCGAGCTCTATCAGATTCCGCTCGCGGCCCACCACGACCCGCAGATCCACGTCCACGCGGTGGCGGCGAGCCCGACCGGCTTCATCCTCGAGTCTTTCGCCGATCCCACGCGCGACCCGCTCTGGTTCGAGCTGTTCCGCGAGCAGCCGAAGATCGTCGACGGCTTCATGGCCGTGCCCGACGCGCCGGGGCTCGGGCTCGACCTACGTCAGGACACGCTGGAGAAGTACGGGGTCAGACTGGGGTGATCGCGCTAGGCGGCACGCCAGATCCGAATACCCAGGCGCTCCGCGGCTTGCCGGAGCTGCTCGTCGGCGCTCGCCAATGAGGCCGAGCGAGAAGCCGCAAGCGTGAGATAGAGGCAGTCGTACACGGGATGTCCCAGCTCGGTGGCGAGCTTCGCGGCCGGCTTGATCAGCTGTACGGTTGGCGCCCACTCGATTTCCAAAGCGAGAAGGTTGGTCACGGCCTGTTCGACGTCGGCCGAGTCAATTTCCTTGCGCCGGACCTTTTTCCACAGTGCGTTGGCAGTCTCGACCATCATGAAGTCGGGTGAAAGCAGCGTCGACTGGGTCTCGAGCAGCCGGGTGGCGCCCCAACGGTCTGGCTCGTCCACGAGCCAGAGGAAGGCGATGGAGGCGTCGGCCACGATGGGCGTCGACGACGTGATCGAATACCGCGAGGGACGCTCCCGCGAGCGCGTCTGCCTCGCCGAACGACGCGCACTCACCGATCGCGATCTTCTCTGATCAGATCGACACCTCGCGAGCGCTGGGGGCGCTGACGGGCCCGCATCGCCGCAAGCCGAGCGGCAATCTCCGCGCGGCTTACCCGCGTACCTTCCGCGATCAAACGCCGCGCTTCCTGCTCCACCGACACGCCTCGAAGCCGCGCCTGAAGCCGGAGACGGTCGGCGACCTCGTCGTCCAGATTGCGAATGATGATCGTGGCCATGACGCTAGCGTACTCGGCTATCTGCGATAGCACAATATGCTATCGCAGGTCACGGCTCGTGGGCCCTCAGGCGGTGCTCTTGCCCTGCACGACGACGCGCGAGGCGATCAGCGCGGCGATCTCAGCCTCGCCGCAGCCGAGCTCGCGAAGGATCTCGCTCGAGTGCTCGCCGAGCTCGGGCGGATACCGGGGCGGGACCTTGGGGACGTCCTCGAGCCAGAGCGGGCTCGACACGGTCAGCGATGCGCCGGCCCGCGGATCGTCGATCGGCACCAGGGCGCCGCTCGCGACCATCTGGAGGTCGCTCCGCGCGTCGTCGACCGTTCCCACCTCGCCGAACGTCAGCCGATGCTGGTTCAGGATCGCGCGCCACTCGGCCCACGGCCGCTTCGCGAAGATCGAGTCGAAGATCGGCACCAGGGCCCGGGCGTTGGCGCGCCGGGCCGGCGTGGTGGCGAAGCGCGGGTCGTCGCCGAGGTCCGGCCGCTCGAGCGCCTTCAGGAGCTGCGGCCAGTCCCGGTCGTCGTTCAGGACGTTCAAGAGGAACCAGCGGCCGTCGGCGCAGCGATAGAGATTCGCGAGCGCGGTCGCCGGCTCCTCGCGCGGCGGCCGTACCTCCACGCGCGCGCCGCAGAGCGCGGCCTGGATCTGCGTCGCGTTCCACCAGAGCCCGTTGGCCAGGAGCGAGGTCGATACCATCGTGCCGCGGCCGGTCCGATCGCGCTGGTAGAGCGCGGTCATGATCGCCGCGAAGAGGCTCACGCCGGTTGGATGGTCGCCCATCCCTGGCAAGGAGCGCGCCGGCGGCGAGTCGGGCGAGGGCCGCACGAGGTCCATCAGGCCCGTGCGCGCCCACAGGGCCGTCGCGTCGAAGCCGGTGCGCGGCGCCTCGTCGCCGCGCTCGCCGTACGCGGTCATCGACGCGTAGACGAGCCGCGGGTTCAGCGGCGCCAGATCCTCCCAGCGGATGCGGAGCCTCGCGCGCGAATCGAGCGGCGTGTTCGTAACGAAGACATCGGCGCGCTCGACGAGGCGGTGGATCACCGTCTGCCCGGCCGGCTGACGCAGGTCCAGCGCGAGGCCGCGCTTGGTGCGGTTGTCGATGATCCAGCGATAGTTGTACGGGCTCTCGGCCACGCCGGGCCCGCCGGTGCGATTGCGGTACGGATCGCCGTCGGGCGGCTCGATCTTGATCACGTCGGCGCCGAGATCCGCCATGATCGTGGTGGCGACGGGCCCGGCGATGAAGCTGGCCGCGTCGATGACGCGCACGCCGGCAAGCAGGAAGTCACTCATGATCGTGGCCGGACTATAAGGCCCCGGAGCCGAGAGTCAAGCGCCAGGCGTGTCGTCAGCGAGCGGGCCGCCGCCGCGCCGGATCGAACGCGCGCAGATCGACCAGCGATGCCGTGCCGTCTGCGACGAGCTCGGCGATCGCCAGACCGGTGGCCGGCGCGTTGAGAATCCCCCACGGTCCGTGGCCCGTCGCGACGTAGGCACCGCGCAGGCCGGGCACGCGCCCGATCAGCGGGAGCCCGTCGTCGGTCACCGGCCGGTAGCAGGCCTGGCGACGGACGATGGGCACCTCGGCCAGCGCCTTCGACACGCGCCCGGCGGCGCGCGCCAGCACCGCGCACGAGTCCTCGTTCACCTCGACGCCCTCGGGCGAATCCGGCAGCGGCGCCGGGTCGGCCATGCCGCACACGTACACCTCGCCTTCGGGCCGCGGAAAAATCTCGGGCTCGAGCGCGCGACCGTCGTTCGTGCGGTAGTCGACGAAGAGCGCGTGAGCCGGAACATCCGGCGCCGCGAGCGACACGCTGTAGCCCTTGAGGCCGTAGACCCCGGGCAATCGCATGCGAGGCGCGAGCCGGCCCGTCCACGGGCCCATCGCCAGCACGACGGCGTCGCCCTCGATCGCCTCACCGTCCGCGGTGACGACTCCGGATGCCGCGCCGTCGCGGCGCGCGACGTCCTCGACGACGGCGATCCGCAGCTTCGCCCCGCGGCCCTGCGCGGCGTCGAGCAGCGCCGCGGTGAAGCGCGCGGGTGTCACCTGTGCCGTGGTCTCGGTGGAGCCGAGCATCGCCGTGACGATCCCTGAACCGTCGAGCCAGCGGGGCGCCGCGACACGATGCCCGCCCGCGAGTGCTCCCTTCTCGCGAGCGGCCATCATGAACGTGTCCATGCGCCGATAGCCGTAGTCGGCTCCAATTTCCGTGGCGAGCTCTGCGTGGAGCCGGAAGCTGGCCCGAGCGAGGGGCCCGAGGGGCGAGCCGTCGCACCAGTCGAGCGCCAGGAATCCGCCCGACTTGCCCGAGGCGGCGCAGGCCACGCCCGAGCGCTCGACCACGGTGACGGCCACACCGCGTCGAGCCAGGAAATACGCGATCGACGCGCCGACGACGCCGGCGCCGCAGACGATGACGTGCCGAGGAGGCGTCACTGGGCGTATGCTACCCGAACCCAAGGAGGTCTTCATGCACTACGGCGTCGTCATGTTCCCGACCGAGTACGCGATGGCACCGGACGATCTCGCGCGGGCGCTCGAGGAGCGCGGCTTCGAGTCGGTGTGGTTCCCGGAACACACGCACATTCCCGCCAGTCGGCAAAGCCCCTGGCCCGGCGGGGCCGAGCTGCCCCGCGACTACTGGTCGTCCTACGATCCGTTCGTCGCGCTCATGGCGGCGGGCGCCGCGACGAAGCGGCTGAAGCTCGGCACCGGCATCTGCCTCGTCATCGAGCGCGATCCGATCACCCTGGCGAAAGAAGTGGCGACGCTCGACCTGCTCACGAACGGCCGCGTGCTCTTCGGCATCGGGGGTGGGTGGAACAAAGAGGAGATGGCCAACCACAATACCGAGTGGAAGAGCCGCTGGCGGCTCCTGCGCGAGCGCATGCTCGCGATGAAGGAGATCTGGACCAAGAAGGAAGCCGAGTTCCACGGGGAGTACGTGAACTTCGACAAGATCTGGGCCGATCCCAAGCCGATCCAGAAGCCGCACCCGCCGATCCTCATTGGCGGCGACGGCGCGACGACGTTCGATCGCGTCGTGGAGTACGGCGACGGGTGGATGCCGATCATGCGCCCGCACACGAGCCCGGTCGAGAAGATTCCCGCCCTGCGCGAGCGGCTCAAGAAGGCGGGGCGCGATCCGAAGTCGGCGCCGGTCTCGATCTTCTTCGCGCCGCCGAAGCGGGCGGCCCTCGACGCGCTCGAGACCGCCGGCGTCGACCGCGCCATCTTCGGCGTGCCGTCCGAGGGCCGCGACGCGGTCCTGCCGCGTCTGGACGCGTGCGCCGCGGCGATGCGCCGCTGACGGCCACGACCTAGTCGGCCCGGCGTGTCCATGGCTGGGCGAGCTGGAACGCACGAAGCCATCACAGGGCGCTCAAAAGGACGCAGATGCGAGGCGACCGAGGCCCGACTGAGGCGTATGCCGCATACGCCTCAGGGAGGGCCGAGGCCGCCAACGAAGCAGCTGCGCCCTTTTCAGCGCCCTGCCTCGTGCGATTGATCAACCGCCCGCTAGTCGAGCGAACTGTCGCTTCATCGCGTTCACGCCGGCCAGATAGCCCCTGACGTCGTGGTCGCCGCACTTCTGGCCCGGGGTCAGGGTGAAGCCGCGGCGCGCATAGGCATCACCCGGCCCGGCGCCGCAGAGGTGGATCACGGCCGCGAGGTCCTGCTTCTGCTGGAGGGTGGCGCTGGCGACCCGCTGGCGCGCCATCGTGCTCGAGACGCTCCGGTCGAGCATCGCCGACGTCATCTCGACCGCGTGGCTCGGTATCACCCGCGTGTAGAAGCTGTTGAACCAGCACGAGTGCCAGTCGTGCCAGGCGCCCACTTCGGCGACCTCGTGGTAGTGGATGCAGTAGCGCCGCGCCTCGCGAAACGTCGGATCGGTGATCTGGTACATGCCGACCGCGCTCGAGGCCGGCCGGTATACCTCGAACGGATGCCAGGAGAGCTGCCACCGCCAGTACGTCCGGGCCACCGGGTTGCCCGCGCCCTCGACCTGCGCCAGCGCCGCGAGGAGTTCGGGCGTCATGACCGCGGTGGAGTGCTCGCGGAAGAGCGGCTCGTACTGGCGCCACGTCTCCGGCGGCGTCTTCCACAAGCGGCCGCTCACCGGGAAGAAGAGCTCGGTCGGCTTGCGGATCACCTGGTATACCCAGTTGACGGCCGACCACAGCATGATGATCAGGACCGTGGCGACGATGATGCGGAGCGCGAGCGGCAGCGCCAGGAACACGAGCGACACACGTCGGAGGAAGTGAAAGACCGGTCGAACGCGCGCGAGCCGCGGTGGGCGCGAACGCGTCTTGCGAGGCTTGGTCCCGAGTGCGCGAACCGGCGCTCGGGCGGTGCGCGTCTGTGCCATGGCGGTGTCCTGATTGAAGGCGCGCCTTGGCCGGCGGGGCCCCAGCCCCGCGACGGCCTGCAGCGCGCACTCCCCCCACTATGCACCAGCGCGGGGGGCCCGCCCAAAATCCGCGGCGCGCCTATTCCCCTCGGATTTCGCGTAGCCGGCGCTTGAGCGCCGTCATGCGGTCGTTCATCTTCTCCGAGAGCGACGACCCCCGCGTCCGCTTCCTGGCGGGGGTGGCCGGCGCCGTCGCCGGCCTCGTCACGTGACAGTAGGCGCACCCGTGCTTCAATCCGTGCTTGCACTCGCCGGTCGGAGCTGACATGTTGCCATCCTACCGAATCGGCTCACGGATCGCGAACATCGGTATACTCCTGCCATGAGCCTGCCCAAGACCGCGCGCGCCGCCGTCGTCGCCGAGTACGGCAAGCCCATCGAGATCCGCGAGCTGCCGGTGCCCCGGGAGGACGAGCTCGAGCCCGGCGCCCTGCTCGTGCGCGTCGACGTCGCGTCGATCTGCGGCTCGGACGTCCACCAGTGGGACGGCATGACGCAGGCCCTGGCACCGGCTCAGCTGCCGATCGTGCTGGGGCACGAGATGATGGGCACGGTGGTCGCGTTCGGCCCGGGGCCGCGCGAGGATTCGATCGGCCAGCCGCTGGCCGTCGGCGACCGCCTGCTGTGGACCCACGTGTACTGCGGGCAGTGCCACGAATGCCGCGTGCAGCACACGCCCACGCTCTGCCGGCGCAAGAAGCAGTACATGCGGACCAACTGCGAGCGCTTCCCGTATCTGGTCGGCGGCTTCGCGCAGTACTGCTACGTGTTCCCGCCGTCGGGGCGCGTGCGCATCCCGGACGGCGTGCCCGACGGCGTCGCCTCGGCGGCGAGCTGCGCGCTGCGCACCGTCATTCACGCCTTCGAACGCGTCGGCCGCATCGAGCCGCACCAGCGCGTCGTGATCCAGGGCGCCGGGCCGCTCGGGCTCTTCGCGACGGCGGTCGCGAATCACGCGGGCGTGAGCGAGGTGATCGTCGTTGGCGCGCCGGCGCGGCGGCTCGATCTGTCGAAGCGCTGGGGCGCATCGGGCGTCGTGTCGGTCGAGGAGCTGCCGACAGCGGAAGCGCGGCTGGCCCGGGTGCGCGAGCTCACCGACGGGCTCGGCGCCGACGTGGTCTTCGAGCTGTCCGGCGCGCCGTACGCGTTCGCCGAAGGGCTCGACTTCCTGCGGCCGGGCGGACGTTACGCCGTCGTGGGCCAGCTCGGCGGGCCGCTCACGCCCGTGCAGGCCGCGCTCTTCGTTCGCAAGCAGGCGACCGTCCTCGGTGTGCAGTCCGCCGACATCGGCCAGTTCTGGAAGGCGCTCGAGTTCGTGCGGCGCACGAGCGCCCATTACGACTTCGAGGCGATGCTGACCACGCGCTATCCGCTGGACCGCATCAACGACGCGATCCAGAACATGCGGGCCTTTCGCGAGATCAAGCCGCTCGTCCTGCCCTGGGCGAGCTAGCAAACCGGGAGGCTGACAGAACGGCTAGAGTCCGCCGCCCCAGCGGAACTGCCAGGCGATCGCGGCCGTCGTGTAGCTGCCCCCGGCACGCGCGTAGGCGCCGGTGCTCGCCGAAAGCTTGAGCGAGTTGTGGCGGTCGATCGGAATCGCGAGGGTCCCCCCGACCCGGACATCCTGAAGCGGCTCGCCCTCCACCCCGCCGAGGGTCTTGCGCCCGCCGCCGTAGTACGTCGCGTCGATGGCGGCCCAGAGACCGAACCTCGTGTGGTAGACCACGTGGCCCTGGACCGCGTAGAGAGGGTCGCGCTGCAAACGCCTGCCCAGGAAATCGTCGTTGTCCGTGTAGAAGGTGGCGCTCGGCGCCAGCTCGAGAGTCACCGGCCCCCAGGTCTTGGCGACTCCGATCTCGGGCTTGAACGACCAGCGGTTGGTGCCGATGTTCACGAGCCGGTCCGAGTCGTACTGGCCGAGTGGTGCCGTGACGGCGAAGCTGGCGCCGACGATGAGATCGGGGGTGTAGCTCTCGAACTCCTCGAACGAGAGCGCGGGCCCGCCGTAGAGGAGCAGGGAGAACTTGGCCTGCGGATCGCCGAGGCCGTTGATTTCGGTCGAGACCGGGCGTCCGGCGACCTTGGTGGACCCCGACAGCCACGCGTACGGTAGGGCCAGCTGGAGCTTGCCGCTTCGACCCCACACATCGAGCGACCGGACGTACGCAAGAAAGACGCTGTGGACCGCGATGTTGCCGTCCTCGATCGGCAAGGATGTGTCCAGCGCGACGTCGCCCTTCGTGTAGGCGTAGCCGAGGACCAGGAAGTTCATGCCGACCGGCGTGTTGGTGTAGGCCCTCGGCTCGAGCTCTTGAGCCTCCGCAGTCGCCGCTGCCAGCAGAGCCAGCGCGACGAGCGCCGCCCCTACCCTCGTCATGTGGGCTATGCTAGCGCGCCAGGGAGGGATTTCATGAGCACTCACGCGCTGTTCCTGGTCCGGATGGATATCGCACACGACCACGAGGCGACGTTCAACGAGGTCTACGACCGAGAGCACGCGCCAAATCTAAGGTCGGTGCCGGGCGTCCGCCGTGGCGCGCGCTATCGACAGCCGTCGCCGACGGAGCCGCGATATCTCGCGGCCTACGAGCTCGACTCGCTCGCCGTCATGGACAGCGCCGCGTGGAAGAAGGCCGGCGAAGCGGGCCGATGGCCCGGCGAGATCCGCCCGAACACGATGAACCGGCACCTGACCAAGTACGAATGGGTCGGCGGCAACTCCGCGCTCACCGGCAAGACCCCCTACGTGTTCTGGGTGATGATGGACGTCGAGCGTCATCGCGAGGCGCTCTTCAACGACCTCTACGACAACGAGCACCTGCCGCTCTTGCTCAAGCTCCCCGGCTCCGTCAATGCAGTCCGCTATCGGACGTCCGATCCGGGCGAGCCGCGCTACCTCTGCGCCTACGAGGTCGAGAACACGACGCTCCCGATGTCGAAGCTCTGGAACGACACGTCGGACATCGGGCGCTGGAAGCCGGAAGTGCGGCCGTACACCTATAACAAGCGCTACATCGTCAGCGAGCGCATCTTCTCGCTCTGAGGCCGCGGTGAAGATCTCGCAAGTTGCGGTCGAAGTGGTGCGGGTGCCCGTCGACCGCCCGTACACCGCCGGCGGGCGGGTGGTCGACGCCAACTGGCACGTGCTCGCCCGCGTCAACACCGCGGACGGAGTCGAAGGCGTCGGCTACATCGTCTACCCGCGCCCCGACCTGATGACCACGATCGGCGCCGCCGCGCGGGAGCTCGGCGAGCACCTGATCGGCATGAGCGTGCTCGAGCCGGAGGCGGCGTGGGAGAAGCTCGCGCGACGCGGCGACTGGGTGGGGCCCGGCGGCCTGCTGCACTGCGCGCTCGCTCCACTCGACATCGCGGTGTGGGACGCCAACGGCAAGACGCTCGGTCAGCCGCTGCACCGGCTGCTCGGCGGCTTCCGCGATC